>OGYC01000013.1_pt1 | contig 159302 bp, 113 predicted proteins | sample 1576461 | NCBI WGS metagenome assembly OGYC01 (sample SAMEA3541569, study PRJEB24748) | human gut metagenome | biome: human gut; feature: human-associated habitat; material: faeces | place: China | collected 2012 | reverse complement strand
AACCAAAACCGTTCTTCCTTTTCTTACTAACTGTTGAATAGTAGGCATTTTGTTTGATTTTTAATTGTTATATATTTGTTTCTTATTGTTTCTACAATCCTTGTCGAAATACTACATTTCGGGCTGCAAAATTACAAATAACTTTTTAATAGACAAACTGTTTTTAAAAAGAAAAAAGCTCATTCCCCGAAAAAAACGGGAAATGAGCCTCTTGAGTCCTCTATTTATATTTTTTTAAGCCTCTCCTTTGAAATCACTCAACGGTGGAACGAAAGTTTTTCCGCCTTGTGCCTGCTGTTCCGGCATCCGAATCTGACCAAAATTCTGCTCATACTTAGTCACATTGTCCTGCAATGCAAACATCAGACGCTTTGCATGTTCTGGAGTCATTACAATACGAGATTGAACACCTGCTTTCGGCAAACCCGGCATTACACGTACAAAGTCAAGAATAAATTCAGAGCTTGAATGAGTAATAATAGCAAGATTCGCATAAGTTCCCTGTGCCACTTCTTCTTTTAATTCTATCTGAAGCTGATTTTTGTTTTCGTTTTCCATAATGATTAAACTGTTTAATGAATTTATACGGCAAATGTAGGAAAAAAGTTGGAGTAAACTAATAAATCCAATTCTTTTTCTAACCCACATACCCATAATCCAATCCAAAAAACCTTTTGTCCACCCTCCCGACCCATATGACAGCTATCTTTGCATCAAAATCATTTTCAAATTTAATATATCATGAAAAATCCATTCATTAACCTGGGGGTTATTGCCCTCACCATTTTTACCACACATTCATCTATCCTACAAGCCGCACAAAAAGATACTACATTTGTAGTGACTCAAAACCCGGTGGTTTCCTATAAATATCTGGGTGACCCAGCCGCATTAGTCCACGACGGCACAGTATATATTTATGCCGGCCACGATGAATGTCCCGCACCTCAGCAATATTATCTGATGAACGAATGGTGCATTTTCTCTACCAAAGACATGAAAACCTTCACCGAACATGCCTATACGTTGAAAGCTACCGATTTCAAGTGGGCAAAAGGAGAAGCGTGGGCCAGTCAGGTAATTGAACGTAACGGGAAATTCTACTGGTATGTCACCGTCGAACATGCCACTATTCCCGGGAAGTCAATTGGAGTTGCCGTATCCGACTCTCCCATAGGGCCTTTTAAAGATGCACGCGGCAGTGCACTGATTACCAACGACATGACGACCCAATACACTTCCATTGCATGGGATGATATAGACCCGACGGTCTTTATCGACGATGACGGTCAAGCTTATCTTTTTTGGGGAAACACACAATGTTACTATGCAAAACTAAAAGATAATATGACAGAACTGGACGGCCCCATTCATCCCATCAACCTTCCCAGATACACAGAAGCACCTTGGGTTCACAAACATGGAGACTGGTACTACCTGTCTTTTGCTTCAGAATTCCCAGAAAAAATATGCTATGCCATGAGCAAGAACATCAATGGGCCCTGGATCTATAAAGGCATCCTCAATGAAATAGCCGGAAACTCCAATACCAACCATCAGGCCATCATCGATTTTAAAGGGAAATCCTACTTCATCTACCATAACGGAAGCATAAATACTGATGGCTGCGGATTCAGAAGATCCATCTGTATTGACCCGCTTTTTTACCAGAAAGACGGAAGTATCAAACGTATACAAATGACAACAGAAGGCATCTTCAAATAAATAAAAAGCCGGAAAGGAACAATTCCCTTCCGGCTTTTTATTTATTTTTTACGTTTGCTGCGTTTAGCCCAACCTTCTTCTGAAAAGTCTGGTTCTTCTCCCCGAAGCGGTTGATTATCCTGCTGAAAGAACTGCTTCCAGTCATCTTTCTTTTTCGGACCGCGAGGACTGGTATATCCTCTTTCCTCCCGGCTCGGCTTTTTCGCCTTCTCTACCTTTGAAGGTTTATCAGCTTTCTTTTCAGCCGCCACTTTCTTTTTCTTTCCGCTCTTATCACTTTTCCCGGTATTCTCACCGGCAATCTCTACACATACTTTACGCCCCCCGCTCAATACGACTTTGTTCAAAGCCTTTAGCACTTGTGGAGCCTGTTCTTGAATCACCTCAAAAAATGAGAAATTCTGCATCAAGTCAATACGACCAATCTGAATACGCTCCTTTCTCAGATTACGGTTTACCAGGTCTATAATCTGATTGGTATAAAAGCCGTCTGTTTTTCCTAAATTCAAGAACAAACGCGTATAACCTTTTTCAGCCTTACGGCCTACCTTCTCTTTATCTCCCTTACGAGATTCCTTTGCCTCAGATTTCTTTTCATTAGCCTTAGGCTGCTCAATTTCAGGAGCATTTTTATAATAATCCAAGAAACGATTAAACTCCAATGAAACCACGCGCTTAATCAAATCTTCCTTATCCAGCCAATCAAGTTTTCGGTAAATGCCAGGTAAGAAGGTCTCTATCTCCTCTTCATTTACTTTCACTTTCTCTATATCATCAATCACCTTTATCAACTGCTGCTGACAAATTTCCTGTCCGGATGGGAGCACACTAACTTCAAACTTCTTTTTAATGATGTGCTCAATCTCCTTCATACGGCCCTTCTCCCGCAAATTGATAATTGCAATGGAAATTCCCGTTTTTCCAGCACGTCCCGTACGGCCGCTTCGATGCGTATAACTTTCAGTATCATCCGGCAATCCGTAGTTAATTACATGCGTCAGGTCATTCACATCCAGTCCTCTCGCAGCCACATCCGTTGCAACCAGTAACTGCAAGTGACGTTGACGAAACTTCTGCATCACCAAGTCACGCTGTGCCTGGCTCAACTCGCCATGCAGCGAGTCTGCATTATATCCATCCTGTATAAGCTTATCGGCTATTTCCTGGGTTTCCTTGCGCGTACGGCAAAAAACGATACCATAAATCTGAGGATAAAAATCAACGACACGTTTCAATGCCAGATATTTATCTTTTGCGTGTACTATATAAGCCACATGATTAACGTTCTTGCTTCCTTCATTCTTGGTACCGATAGTGATTTCTTTTGCCTCATGCAAATAAGTCTTCGCAATACGGGCAATTTCCGGACTCATCGTCGCAGAGAACATCAAAGTATTCCGGTCTTGAGGTATATTTTCAAGAATTGCATTGATACTATCCGTAAAGCCCATATTCAGCATCTCATCCGCTTCATCCATAACCACGTCGCGGATTGTAGCCAATTGAGCCACCTTGCGTTCCATCAAGTCAATCAAGCGACCGGGAGTAGCTACGATAATATGCACTCCCCTCTTTAAACTGCGAATCTGGCTATCTATGGAAGAACCTCCATACACAGGAAGAATCTTTAAATCGGTGATATACTTCGAATAGTCAGTCAGGTCACCTGCTATTTGCAGGCAAAGTTCACGTGTCGGACAAAGCACCAACGCCTGTGGTACACAATTTTTTACATCAATTTTCTGAATCAGCGGCAGACCAAATGCGGCTGTTTTTCCGGTTCCGGTTTGTGCCAGAGCCACTACATCATTGCCGTTTCCCAACAAATACGGTATTACTTCTTCTTGCACGGGCATAGGATTCTCATACCCTAATTCCTCAATTGCCTTGCGTATTTCCGGTGAAACGCCAAGTTCTTCAAATGTTTTCATTCAATTCAATTATCTAATTTGCTGCAAAGATACAGACAAATCAGATGTTGCCCAAAACTTTATCCCTTTTGGTGCAAAAGATTTTTCACCACCTCTTTATCCTGCCGCAACTGCCATGTAAGCTTTTCCACACTTTCAAATTTCACTTCCGGGCGCAGATACTCCACAAACTCAATTTTTATCAGTTCCTGATAAATATCTCCCTGGAAATTCAATATATGGACTTCCACACTCACAGACTGTTCATTCTCGTTCACGGTAGGGCAACTTCCTATATTCAACATTCCAGCGTAACGTTCTTTCCCTATATATACATAAACCGCATACACTCCCGTTGCCGGCAGAAGCTTTTCAGCACACAATGGCTGGATGTTGGCTGTAGGAAATCCTAAAGTACGCCCCACCTTCTTTCCGTCAACCACTCTTCCGCTTAAATAGTAGCTGTAACCCAGATAAGCATTAGCTTTCTTTATATCTCCTGCAAGCAGACATGAACGAATCAACGTAGAACTAATAGAAGTACCATCTTCTACCAAAGCTCTTGACTGCATCACACGCATGCCTAATTCTTTTCCATATTGGCAGTATTCCTCAAACCCCTCTCCCTGATTATGTCCAAAATGATGATCATATCCTACAAAAAGAGTCTGCACATTATACATCTCATGCAGAATTCTCATAAATTCACGGGCAGAAAGCAACGACAATTCCTTCGTAAAAGGAAGTAGCACACAATATTCAATAGGAGAATGCTCAAAACATTCTATTTTCTGAGACAAGCATGTCAGCAGCCGGGGACGATAATCCGTATCCAGTACCTGCCGAGGATGAGAAGTAAAAGTTATCAGGCAAGAAGCAAGTCCTTCTGCCTTCGCAATATTATGCACCTGCTCTATCAGGTACTGATGCCCTCTATGTACACCGTCAAAACAACCGATGGTTGCCACACATGCAGGAAGATTTGCGGCCGTAGAGCCAGTAACTATTTCCATTTGCTTACACTATAAATTTTTGAAGCTGTACCTCCAGATTATCTCCTGGTACATAATGACACACACCGATTCCCAATTTAGCAGCTGCCTGACAATTCTCTTCAGAATCATCTATAAACAAGACCTCATCGGCTTTAAGTCCTGCCTCTTTCAGCACAGCCTGAAAGATTTCTACATCGGGTTTTGCCAGATGCATCCGGTACGAAAGAAATACCTGCGTAAAGCAATCAAGCATCGGCATACCTTTATAAGTAAACTTACCTGCACACTCTTTCCAATGCAAGTCATTCGTATTACTCAGCAAATATAAATTATAGTTTTCCTTTAGCTTCAGCAATAATTCAAACTTATAATCCGGAATTTCCTTTAACATGCTGTTCCATATCCGGTCAATCTCCTCGTCTGGAAGTTCACGACCCACCTCTTCGCGAATCCGGTCCCGGAACTGCTCCGTGGTCAATGTGCCACACTCATATTCTTTAAAGAAACCTTTTTCATTCGTTCCGGTCATCCACTGACGCACTTCATGCAGTCCAATATTCTCCAAACGCTCTAAACAACGGTGTACATCCAAGTCAAGAAGTACACCGCCTAAATCAAATATAATATTTTTAATCCGGTTCATTTTTTCATCATCCGTTTAACTCCTCGCCAAATCTCACCAATCCAAAGTACCACAGAAGTACCGGCTATAATATAAGCCCATTCCAATGCAGGCAAAGGCTCTGTACGGAAGACCTTGCCTCCAAAAGTAACAATAATGAACTGGCCAACCAGAATAATCAATGCCACTCCTAACATACCCATCGCATGACCGGCATCTTTAAAGATAGAATGATTCGTACCAAATACGCTGGCATTAAACAGGTTCCAGAACTGCAGCATGACAAAAATCGTAAAGAAGACAGTCAGATGATGCACATCCATACCGCCAGGCATGTTCTTAAAGAAAGCCAGCAGCCCCATCAGTACAATCAAGAATCCGGCACCCACACCAAATATATTGTTCCGCATAGCAGGAGATATGATAAAATCAGTACGCTTGCGAGGTTTTTCATTCATTACATCCATGCTCGGTGCGATAGACGCCAACGCCATCGCTGCAAACGTATCCATAATCAGGTTCACCCATAGCATTTGAGTAACCGTCAGCGGAAGTTCCGTACCTAAAAAGGCACCCAGCAACACGCTCAGCAAAGCTACCACATTGATGGTCAACTGAAACACAATAAAGCGCTGGATATTCTTATACAACGAACGTCCCCACATCACTGCAGTAGCAATGCTATGGAAGGAGTCATCCAACAACGTAATATCACTGGCCTCTTTCGCCACAGAAGTACCTGTTCCCATTGACAAACCCACCTGCGCATGATTCAATGCCGGTGCGTCATTTGTTCCGTCACCAGTCACTGCTACTACTTCACCTTTTTGCTGGAGCAACTGTACCAGACGTTGCTTATCCATCGGACGTGCACGGCTCATCACCTTCAAATCGACCACTCTTTCCAAAGCTTCTTCATCGCTCAAGGCAGCAAACTCCACTCCGGTAATGCGGTTTCGTTCCGTATCTTCCGATGTCCACAGCCCGATTTGTCGTGCGATTTCAGTTGCTGTTCCCGGAGTATCTCCCGTTACAATCTTCACACGGATACCAGCCGACTGGCATTTCTTCACCGCATCAGGCACATCCGGACGAATCGGGTCACTGATTGCAAAAATTCCCATGAATGTCAATCCACCTTCCTTCACCAATTCCGCACAATCCGTACTGCTATTTTCAGGAATTACCTTATAAGCCACTCCCAATGTACGCATAGCCTGATTCTGGTAAGCCAAAAGCTGTTCATTATATTGCTTAACCTGGCTTTCTTCCAGGTTACATTTTCCCATCACAATCTCAGGAGCCCCCTTCACATAAAGCACACGTGCGTTCAAGACAGAAGAGTCGACCAGCGTAGCCATATATTTTCTTTCCGTAGAGAAAGTAAGCTGATTTACCGTCTTCGCCTGATTTCTCAATGAGATGTAATCCATTCCCTGCTCATTCAACCAAAGCAAGAGAGCCACTTCCGTGGGGTTTCCTACTCCGGACGGCTTACCTTCTCCCTCTTTCTCTTCCAGGAAAGCAGTAGAGTTAGTTGCTATACCCTCTGCTATCAGGTTCTTCTGAGCTTCATCCAACTTGGCATCATACACCTGCATCAGGTTCTGTGTCAGTGTACCTGTCTTATCCGTACAAATCACCGTAATGGCTCCCATTGTTTCGCATGCATGCATCTTACGAACCAGGTTGTTCGTTTTCAGCATACGGCGCATATTCAATGCCAGACTCAAGGTCACACTCATAGGCAATCCTTCCGGTACCGCTACCACAATCAAGGTGACAGCCATCATAAAATACTTCAACACGATGCGTGCTATTTCAAGCCACTGATGCCAGTCGGTCACAGCCGTCACACTCAAATACGCATACAAATCTTTCGCGGTAAAGATTACGAAGGTCAGTGTTGCAATTGTAAATCCCACCTTTCCTATCAGATTGGCCAATTTAGTCAACTGTAAATTCAACGGAGTCTGTTCCTGACTCTGTTCTGTAGCCTGTCGAGCTACCTTACCAATTTCAGTAGCATCCCCTACTCTTTCTACGCACATCACTCCGTGACCATCCGTCACTGTCGTTCCACGCATTACGGAATTAGACGGATAAGTAGCTTCTTCATCGAAATGAGCTTCATCCGTGGTTTTGTTCACCATCAATTCCCCGGTCAGGCTTGATTCATTTACTTGCAATGATACCGCTTCCAGCAATACCCCGTCTGCCGGAATCTCATCACCGGTATTCAATATCACCACATCTCCTACTACAATATCTTTCTTAGGAATCTCATGCACCTTTCCATTTCGAATCACCATTACCGGAGTTTCCTCCCCCACGGCGTTCAGCAGATCAAACTTCTTATTGGCATCATATTCAAAATAGAACCCGATACCAGTCGCTAAGAAAATAGCAAAGAATATACCGATTGTTTCCGCATATTCACTCTCAATGATTGAAATCAACAGAGAAAAAGCTGCCGCAACGAGCAGCACTTTGATAACCGGATCCTGAAACTTCTCCAGATACAGTTTCCAGATTGACGGACGTTTGGGAGGAGTCAGCAGATTCATCCCATATTTTTGACGATTTTGAAGAACTTCCTGGTCGGTTAACCCCTTAAAACGAGAATCTTGTGTGTTGTGTGACATACGTCTGATAATTAATTATTAATGTCGGCAAAAATACAACATATATTGCAAGCATCTGTTCCATTAGTTTTTTTTATCATTTTTTTCTAACCAGATATTGCAGATTTCAACTCAAACCATTACTTTTGCAACGCATTTCCAAACAAATTCTTCTGAAATGTCGGACTTGTAGCTCAGTTGGTTAGAGCAACAGACTCATAATCTGGAGGTCCCAGGTTCAAGCCCTGGCTGGTCCACAAAAAAGCAGTTACGAAATTCGTAACTGCTTTTTTTGTGCCTTTGCGAAAAATGAAACACCATTTAACCATTTTACATGCAGGAATTACCCACTTCAAGCATTTTATGTACAAACAACAAGAAAAAGGTAAACTTAAAAAATAATGTATTATGAAAGCTCAATCATTCATTCGCAAAGGATTCTTCATCCTGACAGCTCTGTGTTTATCTATGGGGGTTCAATCGTGTCTGGACGATGACGATAACAACCTTTCTCTTTCACACTATTACGCCAATGCACTTGTCACTGTAAAACAGAGTGCAGACAATACACCGTATCTACAACTGGATGACAGCACAACTTTGCGTCCGGTAAATATGACAACTTCTCCCTTTGGCGAGAAAGAGGTAAGAGCACTGGCCAATATTGAATTGGCTGACGCAGCTCCTCAGGAGTATGACAAAGCTGTATTCATCAACTGGATAGACAGTATACTGACCAAACCGATGGCTCCTAATTTGGGAGAAGAGGAAAATAATCGTACGTATGGAAACGACCCGGTAGAAATACTGAATGACTGGGTAACCATTGCGGAAGATGGATACCTGACACTCCGGTTTGCCACTCGCTGGGGTAACGGACAATCACATTTCGTCAACCTGATCAGTACACAGAATCCGGACAATTCTTATGAGGTAGAATTCCGCCACAATGCCTTTGGTGATACAGAGGGTAAAATGGGAGATACACTGGTTGCTTTCAAACTGGATGAACTGCCCGATACGCAGGGAGAAACCGTCAAACTGAAACTGAAATGGAATTCTTTCAGCGGAGAAAAGTCGGCTGAATTCGATTACTGTACCAGGAAAGCCACGAACCCACAGGCTCAGGAAGTCACAGCCATCCGCTGCACACAGAAAGTGAAATAGGTTAATTTTTAGCAACTAAAAAACGCTTAGGCATTCGAACTAAAATACCTAAGCGTTTTCACTGAAACGCCTAAGAGTTTTGAATCAAACGCTTAGGCGTTTTATTTGAAATGTACTTGCGTTTTAAATCACTCCACAATCAGTTGTAAATGAGCATCTCCCGTCTTTGCTTTCAGCCATTTCACGATTTTGTCACGGCTCTTTGAATCAGGCATCCGCTGACAATCAATAATGGCGTATGTCAAGGTGTCTATCCGGGAACTGTCAACCGACAGACGAAGACTCTTTGAAACGGAAAGAGTTTTGATTTCGGGGAACAAGACTTTTAATTCCTGCCCTAACTGCTTACCCATCCAGTCTGAACCGGAAAAGTCAGCCAACTGCTTATGCAGGGTATTGATTTCCTCATCCTGCTCCTTCAAGCGTTTTTCACTGTTCCGATAGAAATCTTCCATCACCATCGACTTGATGTTACTGATGTCTACCGCACTGCCATCACCCATTCCTTGGAACACTACCAGATTGGTTTTCGCCAGATTATAATCTGCCAGGCGATGCTGGGCAGCCGCAATCTGGTCTTTTGAAACTTCCTTTCCCACAAACACGACTTTTATTTCACGCTTGTCGTAAGAGATTTCCCGACTTAAAATCTGAGAGTCAGGGAACTGCAATTCTTCTGCAATGAAATGATTGGCTGCAGACTGGTAGAAGGTTTCCCGCACGATATTATAAGTAAGGTAGACTGCCGGACACATCGTACCGATGGTTATCCAGATGATATAACGTTTTACCAGCTTTTCACGAGCTTTATCCACAAACTGCTTGCGCTGGAAGTGCATCACCCGCACCCCGATGTAAGTAGCCAGGCTGATGAAAACGGAGTTGATGAAATACAAATAGAAGGCACCTAAGAAATACAACAGATTACCTGTGGCAATGCCGAAACCGGCCGTACACAACGGGGGCATCAAGGCTGTAGCAATGGCTACACCCGGTATTACATTTCCCTTTTCCTTCGTGGCCAATGCCACAATACCGGCCAGACCACCCACCAAAGCTATGAACACATCGTATATGGTAGGCGAGGTACGTGCCAGCAATTCCGACTGAACTTCATCCAACGGAGTAAAAGAAAAATAAATTGTGGCGGTCGTCACACTGAACAGCGTGGCTACCAGGTAACTTTTCAGTGAGCGTTTCATCAGCTCGAAATCGTTCAGTCCGATAGAAAGGCCCACTCCCATGATAGGTCCCATCAAAGGAGAAATCAACATGGCACCGATGATTACCGCCGTAGAATTGACATTCAGTCCCAATGAAGCGATAAAGGTAGCAAAAATCAAGACCCAAAGATTGGTTCCTTTAAACTCTACCCCACTGCGGATGGCATCTACCGTCAGCTGCTCATCTTCCTTGCTCCGGTTCAAGTCCAAATACTCATTGAAGAATTTACGAAGGAGGAATTTCCTCTTGTTCCCTAGTTCCATACTTATCCGATTTATAATTTACAATTCAGCCTATATGCCCCACCCCACATTTCTTATTTAAAGAAACGATTGACAAATGGAAGACTCCTTAAAGGTAAATCTTTTTTGATAATAAATGCCACAAAAACCAATATTAATAAGGTGCGGTAGCTTAAACGTAACCAAAGGTTGGCAATAGGTGTTTCTTGCGACAAGACATAAAGCATCAAGGCCAAAATCAAGTAGGTGGTCATCCGCTTCAACGGATAAGCCACAGGGTATTTTTTCTGCCCGATGAAATAAGACAACAGAGTAATCACACCATATCCGGCTACAGATGCCCAGGCCGAAGCTACATAACCATAAGTAGGTACCAACCAGATGTTCAGACCTAAAATCACGGCACACCCGATAAGAGAGAAATAAGCTCCCCAATAGGTTTCATCCGTCAGCTTATACCAGAAAGAAAGGTTGAAATAGATACCTTTGATTATCTCGGCCAGCATCACGATGGCTACTACGCTCAGTCCTTCCCAGTAATCGGAGGCTACCATATACTTCAGGATGTCCATGTAGCCCATCACAGCCAAGAATGCTAAAAGAGAAAAAATAAAGAAGTACTTCATGGCAGAAGAATACATCTTCTTGCTGTCAGCATCTTTATTTTTGCCGAAGACAAAGGGTTCGTAGGCATAACGGAAAGCCTGGGTAAACATGGCCATTACTAAGGCTACTTTGCTGGTGGCACTGTAGATACCCAGCTGTACGAGTCCTTCCGAGCGGTCATCAAACAGATAGGGATAAATCATCTTGTCGACCGTCTGATTGAGGATACCGACTAGCCCGAATATCAGAATCGGGAAAGAGTAGTTAATCATGCGCTTCATCAGTACCTTGTCCATACGGTAGGACACACCGCGCAGCTCGGGTATGAAGAAGAACATCTGCAAGGCCGACATAATCAGGTTGGACACGAAAATATATCCCACCAGATAATCGGGGTTATAGAACCAGCTGACGGTTTCGTGCGCATGGACATCGAGCCACGGACAAACTAACAGGAAGAAAAGATTCAGCAGAATGTTTCCTATGATGTTCAGCAACTTGATGGCCGCAAACTTGACAGGCCGCTTCTTATAACGCAGGTAGGCGAAAGGAATACATTGGAAGGAATCGAGAGCCACCACACACACCATCATGGCAATATAGTCGGGATGGTCCGGATACTCCAACAAGGCTGAGAGCGGATGCAAAAAGGCCATACATAGCACCACAAACAGCAGCGAGAGTCCTCCCACAAACAGCAGGGAATTGGCATATACCTTCTGCGCATCCTCGTCCGACTTATTGGCAAAACGGAAAAATCCCGTTTCCATACCAAAGGTCAGCAACACTAAAATCAGTGCCGTATAGGCATATACATTCGACACCACTCCATATCCTCCGGAAGCAGCAGGAAGTACTGCCGTATAGAGAGGAACCAACAAATAATTCAAAAAACGTCCTACGATACTGCTCAGTCCATAAATGGCAGTATCCTTTGCCAAAGATTTTATTCCGGCCATAATGTTCTATCAATCAAACAGCGTTCTTTCGCTATTGTATTTACTTTTTCCTAAATGTTTATATGCCAGCTCTGTCACTTCGCGTCCTCTAGGGGTACGTTTCAGGAAGCCTTCTTTTATCAGGAAGGGTTCGTACACTTCTTCCAATGTACCGGGGTCTTCACCCAAAGCTGTAGCAATAGTCGTCAGCCCTACGGGACCTCCCTTGAACTTGTCTATAATCGTGCACAGAATCTTGTTGTCTATCTCATCCAGTCCATACTGGTCAATGTTCAGGGCCTCCAGTGCAAAACGGGCAATCTCCAAATCAATTCTTCCCGAACCTTTCACCTGTGCAAAGTCGCGCACCCGTCTCAACAAGGCATTGGCTATACGGGGGGTACCACGGCTACGGGAAGCTATCTCTCCTGCCGCATCTGCATCACACGGCACATCCAAGATGCGTGCGGAGCGCAGGATGATGCGTGAAAGTACTGAATCATCATAATACTCCAGGTGCAGGTTGATGCCGAAGCGGGCACGAAGCGGGGCTGTAAGCAAACCACTGCGTGTGGTAGCTCCCACCAACGTAAACGGATTCAGGTCAATCTGTATGCTGCGGGCTGAAGGTCCCTTGTCAATCATGATGTCGATGCGATAGTCTTCCATGGCAGAATAGAGGTATTCTTCCACTACCGGACTCAGACGGTGAATCTCATCAATAAACAGCACATCGTTCGGCTCCAGGCTGGTCAGTACTCCGGCCAAATCACCTGGTTTGTCGAGCACCGGTCCTGAAGTCACTTTAAATCCCACTCCTAATTCATTGGCAATAATGTTGCTCAGTGTGGTCTTACCTAATCCGGGAGGGCCATGCAACAAAACATGGTCAAGCGCTTCTGCACGAAGTCTCGCCGCTTTTACAAAGATGCGCAAGTTATCCACCACCTTGTCCTGTCCGCTAAAATCTTCGAATTGAAGCGGGCGAAGAGCATTCTCAAAATCACGCTCTTTTCCGGTTGGTTTATAATCGCGTATGTCAAATTGTTCTTCCATAAATTCTTTAAAAGTATGACCACAAAAGTACGAATAAAAGAAGAATCCCCGATGAAGAATCCCGATTTTCGTTTATATATTGTATTTTTGTCTACTACAAAACCTATTAGAATAAGCTTATGACATCAGCAACAACCCAACTCAATGGTACCCACCTGATATTCTTCTCACCCACACAGACCTCGGCCAAGATTGCACGAGCTATCGGAGAAGGCATCGGCATGGGAAGAAGAATGGAAACAGACCTGACGCTGGATGAACAAACCTCCCCTATTGAAATGAACGGAGAACTGTGCGTCATCGCCGTTCCGGTATACGGTGGCCGTGTAGCCGCCACGGCACTCCAGCGCCTGCAACGACTCAAAGGCAACGGCTCACCCGCCATCCTTGTCGTGGTATATGGCAACCGTGATTACGAGGATGCCTTACTGGAGCTCCGTGACACCGCTGTCCAACTCGGTTTTGTACCTCTCACTGCAGGTGCATTCATCGGGGAACATAGTTTTAGTACACCGGAACTTCCCATTGCTGCCGGACGTCCGGATGCAGATGATTTGCAACAGGCCCGTGAGTTTGGAAAAAGCAGTTTGGAAAAATGGGAAAAACTGCAAGCTGCCGGAACCCCTGTCACTGAATTAACGGTAAAAGGAAATTTCCCCTACAAACAACTGACACCCGGCGCCCCCGCCTGCCCAACTTGCACAGACGGCTGTTTTGCTTGTGGAGAATGTATTGAAGTCTGCCCCACACATGCCATCCATTTCAGTGAAGACCAGAGCTCCATTGAAACAGATATTCACAAGTGCATCAAATGCTGTGCCTGCGTGAAATGCTGTCCGAACGAAGCCCGCGAGTTCAGTACTCCGTTTGCTGCTATCCTTCACGAGAAGTTCAGTGCCCGTCGTCAGCCAGAATTATTCTTCTAACACAAAACTTGTTTACATGAAAAAAAGAGAAAAACGGGTACTGGTTGGTATGAGTGGTGGGATAGACAGTTCGGCTGCCTGCATTATGCTTCAGGAACAAGGGTATGAGGTAGTAGGTGTCACGATGCGTACCTGGGACGTGGCCTCTCATTTCACTCCCGGGAATGACCAACCCAATGAAGTCATAGAAGCTCAGGAACTGGCGGCACGTTTAGGTATCGAACACCACGTGGCCGATGTCCGTACGGAGTTCCGGCAGGTCATCGTGCAGTATTTCATCGACGAATATATGCGTGGACGCACTCCCAACCCCTGTGTCATGTGCAATCCTTTATTTAAGGAACGGATTCTGTGTGAATGGGCAGACAAGTGTAACTGTGCCTGGATTGCTACGGGGCATTACTGCCAACTGAAAGACCTCAACGGTTATCGTTACATCCTGACCGGAGACGACCCGCTAAAAGACCAGTCCTACTTCTTGTGGAAACTTCCGCAAGAGATTCTGAAATGCATGATGTTTCCTCTGGGAGGAATGACCAAAGCCAGCGTGCGCGATTATTTGGCATCCAAAGGTTTTGAAGCCAAAGCACGAGGAGGAGAAAGCATGGAAATCTGCTTCATCGAAAAAGATTACCGGGAATTCCTGAAAGAACATTGCCCCGACATTGATGAGAGAATTGGTCCGGGATGGTTTGTGGACAGCAAAGGCCTGAAACTGGGACAACACAAGGGTTTTGCCTACTACACCATCGGTCAGCGAAAAGGCCTGGAGATTGCTTTAGGTAAACCGGCGTATGTGCTGAAAATCAATCCGGCCAAGAATACGGTCATGTTAGGAGATGCTGACCAGCTCAAAACTTACTACATGTTAGTGGAAGACTATAACGTGGCCAGTCTGGAGGAGTTACTCAACTGCAAGGAGCTTTCGGTACGTATCCGCTACCGCAGCCGCTCAATTCCCTGCCGTGCAATTCTGCTGGACAACGGGCAACTATTAGTCCGGTTTGAGCAAGAAGCTTCCGCTATTACTCCCGGACAGTCGGCAGTGTTCTACGAAGGGAACCGTGTACTCGGAGGCGGTTTCATCGCCTCGCAACAAGCAATTAAGAAAATAGCTGCTGAGAATGAAGCTAAGTTTCTATAGCATACCACAAAAAATGTCCGGACTGCTCACTAAAGCCTTCCGGACATTTTTCATTTATAACTACCTTCTTACAAATTATTCCTTATCCCGTTCCAGCGAGAAACGCACGGGATCATCATATTGTTCCTGCAGTTTCAGCATTTCTGCCTTCAACTCGTCAACCACTGCCTCATACTCCTTCTGTCCGTACAGATTGTGCATTTCGTGCGGGTCTGCCTGCAAGTCGTACAATTCCCATGTATCAATGTCATTATAGAAATGAATCAATTTGTAACGGTCTGTACGCACTCCATAATGGCGTTTCACCATGTGCTCTGCCGGGTATTCATAGAAATGATAGTACAAAGCCTTGCGCCAATCTTTCGGGTGTTCACCTTTCAGCAACGGCAACAAAGATACTCCGTGCATATCAGACGGAATTTCTACTCCTGCCAAATCCAGGAAAGTAGGTCCATAGTCAATGTTCTGTACCATTTCGGTAATGTCTCCCCGACGAGTGAACCCGTCCGGCAAACGCATAATCAGCGGAGTACGCATGGATTCTTCATACATGAAACGCTTGTCGAACCAACCATGTTCTCCCATATAGAATCCCTGGTCGGAAGTATACACTACCAGTGTATTCTCCAGTAATCCTTTTTCCTTCAGATAGTCCAATACGCGACCCACATTGTCATCCAACGATTTCACCGTCTTCATATAGTCGCGCATGTAACGCTGGAACTTCCAGTTGGCCAAATCTTTTCCTTGAGGATTTTTCTTGTAGAAATCTTCGATAATAGGACCATAGAACTTCTCCCATGCTGCACGCTGAGCACTATCCATTCGGCCAAGGAAACTTTCATACAATGTCTTCAAACGAGAGTTCTTGTCCGGGCGAAGCATCTTCAGGTCATAAATCATATCCATGTCCTTCACGATGCTCATTTCCTGAGCGGCAGCCGCTTCACGTCCCTCATAGTCATCAAAGAAGTTATCCGGCAAAGGGAAGGTCTTGTCTTCATACAAGGCCAGATTACAAGTATCTGCCATCCAGTTGCGATGGATAGCCTTATGATGAATGAACAAGCAGAACGGTTTCTTGTCATCACGCTTGTGTTCCATCCAGTCGATGGCATCATCGGTAATGATGTTGGTTATGTAACCGTGCTTCTGAATGGTATCATTCTGTTGCGTAATGAAGTTCGGATTATAGTAATCCCCCTGTCCCGGCACAATCTGCCAGTAATCAAACCCTGAAGGCAGACTTTCCAGATGCCATTTTCCGATAATCGCCGTCTGATAACCGGCTTTCTGCAACAGTTTCGGGAAAGTTTGCTGTGCACTGTCGAACACACAAGTAGTATTATCATAGAACTTGTTGCCACAAGAATGCTTGCCTGTAATCATACAGGCACGGCTGGGACCACTCAACGAGTTTGCCACAAAACTGTTCGTGAAGCGCACTCCCTCATTGGCAATGCGGTCCAAATTGGGAGTTTCCATATAGCGCGTATCATAACAGCTCATCATCTGTGCCGTATGGTCATCGGTCATGATGTACACAATATTGTATTGCTTCTTTTCCTGCTTGTCAGCTTGCTGACAGGCTGTAGTTACGGCCGATAAAGCAACCATACCGGCAACGGGATAAAATTTATTCATAAGTCTACTTAGGTTATTCTATTCTTACAAAGCAGATATACGAAGCTTATAGCTCATCGGTTTCTGCGGAATCTGGTACTTCAGCATGGTTTCCGGACCACAACTAGCATTTCCTATTCCACGCAAAGCTGCATCCAGGTGAAGCACTACGTATGGACGCGGTTGCAATTCCCAAGTATGTTTGGTATTCATCAAGTCTTCATCCGTATAACGTAAAGCAGAGAAAGAAACATTACCCTGTGTCTGGATACGGATACCCTTTCCTGAAGCATCCTTCAAATCCATGCTACGCAAACCTTCCCGGTTACCCATAGACTGAGGTTTCACATACTTGCCGATATCATTTGCATCCAGTGTGTAACGTCCCACAGGACATGCATCCTTACGGTCAACATAGTTTTCCCAAGGACCATGTGCATAATAGTCTACCTGAGTCAAAGTAGAATCCAGCAGGCAAACCAATCCACAGCGACGTAAGTTCGCAGTCTGAGGAGAGAAACGTACATCCATATCCATTACTCCATTCGGCATAAATGTGTACACAATGTTGGTTGCACACAAAGAACCGCCACGAGAGGTACTTACCTGTACGATTCCTTTATCCACACTTACCTCACACGTACCGGCTGCATCCAGCCCGTTAGCAACTTCCTTAAACAAGTCATTCTCAATCCAGCGGTGATTATCATACAAGAAACCGCCATTATGACTGATGATTTCCTTTCCAGCCATGTTCAATTGTACCATCTGTCCGGTAGCTTTATCAAAAGCTGCACGGAGGTGCTTGTTATAAAGCATCAACAGTTTATCGGTTTCCTGAATGGTCCATTCATTTTTCTTCTTCTTAAACGTCAGTTGTGGTAAATCGGCTCTCTTCTGCAATTCAAACTGGCAAGCAGCTACTTCATGTCCAGCCTCAGCCCATACAGTAGGTGCTAACATACGTACATGTAAATTGACCATCACTTCATCACCAGCCTTCTTGGCATCTACCAGGTTTACTCCAGACAGTTTCAGATTCAGCACCGTAGAATCTCCCGGAAGGATATTTTCCAGTTTCAAGCTGTCAGCTCCTACAACCACTCCATTCTTCACGCTTTCCCACTTCAAATCGAAGCCTTTCAATGACAAGAATGCATACTTGTTACGTACCTGTACATTGACCATATTATGAGAAGCATCCGTACCTACACACTTAAAGGCCACATACTGATAAATGGCTTTCACCTCTTTCAGTTTCGGAGATTCTTCACGTGTAGCCGGCACAATACCGTTGGAACAGAAGTTACCCTGATGCGGACCAGGGAAGTCATATCCTGTATGCAAACGGTAAATACCTTTCTTTATTTCATGCGGTTCATAAATAGCCTGGTCTACCCAGTCCCAAATAGCTCCACCGATAGTAGCCGTACTGCCTTCAATACTTTCCCAATATTCTTTCAGGTTACCGATGGCATTTCCCATGGCATGTGCATATTCACACACGAAGAGCGGTTTTCCAAACGCACTTACATGCTCATCCATCCAGTCCATGCTCGGATACATCTTGGAGTAGAAATCACTGAAGCGGTTACCACCGTATGACTTTCCATCGCGTGTTCCTTCATAATGTATCGGACGGCTATCCAGCTTTTTAGCTGCGTCATAACAATCACGGAAGTTGGCTCCTCCTCCGGCTTCATTACCCAAGCTCCAGAAAATCACACTCGGATGATTGCGGTCTCTCAGCACCATGCGGTCAATACGATCCACGAATGAAGGTATCCAGGAAGGCATGTCACTGATAGACTGGTTGGCATGGTCTTCCAGGTCAGCCTCATCCATTGTGTACAAACCATAGTAGTCAAACATAGCATACATTTTGGCTGCATTCGGATAATGCGACGTACGAATCGTATTGATGTTGTTCCGCTTCATGGTCAGCACATCCCACAACATGGACTCCGTCGTCACAGCCCGTCCGTACATCGGATGCGTATCATGCCGGTTGGTTCCCTTAAAGAATACCCGCTTGCCATTCAGATAAAGCAACGAGCCCTTCACTTCGATGTCACGGAAACCGTATTTCGTAGAAAAGGCCATTTCGTCCTTTCCTCCCTGACGCTGTATCACTTGCACAGTATACAAGGTAGGAGTTTCAGCAGTCCACAAAGACAAATCTGTCAAATCGAATGACACATTAACCGTACTTACCGGAGAAGAAGGAGCGTATTTCACAGCCACTTCCGACTCGGCTACCTTACGGCCTTCCGGATCTAACAGACGCACCAGCAGATTCTTGGTACCCTTCAGCTTGTCACGGTTATCCAAAGACAACTTCACATTCATGGTTCCACTTTTATAGTTCTTGTCTTTATCCAATAGACAAGTAATGTAATGGTCGCGCACGCTGACTTGCGGTACATTATATAAATATACATCACGGAAGATACCACTCATGCGGAACATATCCTGACATTCCAGATAAGAACCGTCACACCAGCGGAACACCTGCACAGCCAGACGATTTTCGCCCGGTTTCAGGTACTTGGTCACATCAAACTCAGCTACATTGTTTGCTCCTTGTGAATAGCCCACATATTTTCCGTTGAGATACACAAAAGCTGCACTGTAAATACCACCGAAATGAATGAAAGTACGTTTTCCATCCCAGCCTTCCGGCAAATTAAACGTACGTACATACGAACCTACCGGATTGATACCATAGTTCTTTCCGCCATCGTTAAAACCTTTACGTGCCTGAATATAAGGCGGCGTGTTGGCATGCGGAAATTCCACGTTCGCATAAATCGGACGGTCGTAACCCTGCATTTCCCAGTTAGAGGGCACAGGAATGCTGTCCCATCCCGAAGTATCAAAATCTTCCTTATAGAAATCCAACGGACGTTGTGAGGGTTCTGACACCCAATGGAAAGCCCATGTACCGTTCAGCAGCATGTAAGCCGGGTTATGCACTTCTTCCCACGGACGGTCATAGAAAGCCTTGTCCGCCAGCATTTCTTTTTCGGAAGGATAGGGCATATACGTGGCATGTCCCACCTCCTTATTCTCTTCGAAGCGGGTTTCATCTTCCCAGTACACTTTTTCACGTGCGGCCATGCCGGTTCCCGCAGGCATAGGCACCTCACTCACCCGTATCTGGAACAAAGATGCTTCCATAGCCTCGGCTGCCTTTCTGTCCATCAGCTTCAGACGGCCGTCTTTCTGGCATACCAGCATGAGCGACGGAGTGTTGGCCGGAACAAGTCTTACTCCATTCTTTGCATCCTGTATGCTCCACAACTGTGCCTCGTCGCTTCCGTTCACCTCTGCCATCATCGGTGTCTTATGGTCCACATCTGCCCTTAACGCCTTGTCTTCAAACACATTCACCAGCCGGAAACTTCCCGACAACTCGTTGATGTTCCATTGCTGTTTCCGGTCATCACGGCTCAATGACTTCAATATCACGGACGCCCCCGCATCATAGCCCAGCACCTTATCTGAGACCTTTGCCGGGTACAGATTATAAAGCTTGTCTTTATCGTATCTGCTCTGCGAAGATACATTCTGAGCCATCCATACCAGAAGCCCCAGAACCATCAAAAAACGATAGAATTTCATCATGGCATTTATAATATTAAAGAGGTATACATATTAAATTTCTTACCTTTCCCTTAAATCCCATCCTGGCATCTCCCAACTGTTTCAACGGGAAAATCAAGGTTTCCTGATACCAGATGCGGTCTTTCCGTTTATGCACTTCGTTATAATGCTCGCTTACACGGCCTTCCAGTCTTTCCTGAAGCTGCCCGTCGACAAACAGGGAAGTGCCTTTCGCGTCTCCCTCAATACGTATTTTCGTCCATTGTCCGGCAGGCAGACGATAAGAATGGAACACGAACTCATAGCCGTCACGACGGAAAGCAAACTTTCCGGTATTCTGCCAGTTGGATACAAACTCCGAATGCGGGCCTTTGAACAGTATCGCATCAATATTAGGTGCTGAATCCGGACACAGCTCGAACTCCACCGCATAAGGATAACCGATTTCGTCCACCTCCGTAGTGACCGCTTCCGTTCCCGACAATGTCACTTCCTTGCCCGTTTCGGTCAGCTCCGTACGCTTGTCCACTTTTGCCAGCAGGTTCACGCCGGGAGCTTCAGGAGTAGTGGCACAGAGTGCCATGAACTGCTCGAAAGGCACTTTATCCTTATTCTCTCCTTTCCACATCTTCTCGCACACCATCTGCAATCCCGGGAAAGTACGGCAATGCACATCCTGCTGGCTGATGCCGTTGCCCACATGGTCGTTCCACACAGCCAGCATCGCTCCCAGGAAATTGGGATGGCGGACGGTCGTCTTCGGGTCTTCCGGACGCATCATCTCCGGCATCCAGTTTTCATACAGCCACTGGTAATTCAGATAGTCATAATAATAATGAGCGGCAGGAACCAGATACAACAGTCCGTCACACAAGTTCACCACCTTGGCACCTGCATCCAGACAGGTCTGCACATCCATCCAGTCATAGTTCCATGCACTCACCACCTTGCCTTTCAAATCGACAGGCGTATTGCCTTTCATGACATTCAAGCTTCCCCACAAACGCGGAGTCTTGCCATATTTTGAAACAAAATCCAGATAATGATTCGTAAAATGACGGAACTGTTCCGACTCTTTCCGGTTATATTCGTCGGTACCGATGTGCACTTCCGGACCTACAAACACCGGGTTCTCGCCCGAGAGATATTCATCGAACAATGTATCGACAAAATCATAAACCTCCTGCTTGTACAAGTCCAGATGGTCCATTCCGTATTCCTTTTTATCGGCCGCCAGACGCGGATTATAGTGCGTGAAGGACAATGAATGAGCCGGCACGTCGATTTCCGGAATCACATTAATGCCATAGCGGGCGGCCATGAGCTGGAAGTCGCGGAACTCTTCCTTCGTATAGGAACCGTCCTTCGCCGTCAGCCCCGGGAAGCGTTCGCTTTCCAGACGGAAAGCCGCATAGGTCTTGTTCCAGTCGTTTCCGAAAAACTGCACGAAACCGTTGTCATTCAGATGCACCTGCAACTCATTCAGCTTGTAGAACGAAAGAATCTTCACATAGTCACGCAGAAAATCCATCGTAAAGAACTTGCGGGCCACGTCAATCATGAATCCCCGGTTCGGATAGAGCGGGAAGTCCGTAGCCCGACCTTTCATCAGTCCTTCCGGCTGGTTATGAATCATCTGGAGCAAGGTACGCGTCCCCCAGAAAACACCTTTAGAAGTAGGAGCCTCAATCGTGACCTCACTCCGGACATCCATCCGGTATCCTTCTTCGCCCAGCGTCTTGTCCGGCTTGCCTAATGCCAGGCAGACCGCTCCTTTTTCCTTTTTCCCCGTTACGACACGATAATCCCAGCCAAACATATCCTTCAGGTCCTGTACCAGGATTTCAGCTCCCTCCTTCAGCTCCTTCGCCTCATCCGGGGAGATAATCACCTTTCCCTTTTCGGGAAGTACCAGTTTTCCTTTTGCCGATTTCCACTGCTGCAAGGCAGGAATCACTTGTGGCACATTCTGGCCTACAGCCATCATCAGTCCACACAACCACATCACACTACATAGAATCAGATGTCTCATTGTATCAAATTTAAAGTTTACATATTTATCTTAAGAAATAACCGTTTCTGCAGAAATCAACGACACTCATACTAAAATATTTGACTAAAGAAACGCTAAACCATGAACAAACAAAACCAGCGATTTTTCTCATACTATTTATTTAAGGATTTTAGTTTCGAATACAAAAATATGCATTTTTCTTCTCTTCATCACTTTTAAAGACTGATTTTTAAGTCTTAAAAATATCTATTAATAAGATTCGGAAATAAACGGAACATGCTTACGACCATGAAACATAGAACATTTCTGCCCTTTTTGAAAAATCCCTTTACATTTTCTACGTTTCCCTACAGAGAAACCTACGTTTTCCGAACCAGAAACATACGGTTCCGCATAGAGAAACCTATGTTTCCCTCATGGGAAACATAAAAATCTCTCCAATAAACAGAGATTTACATAAAGACATTTCAGTCTCTTCTTAGCACACTGATAAAAACAACAATTCCTTGCCTCTCCTTACACAAGGAAAAACAAGGAATCGTTATCCAGTCACGAGTTCACTTTGTATTTACTCTGTCATAAAAGTAGCTTTTATGTCATAAGAAAAAATATTTTCATATCATTACCAAACTACTTTTCCGACATAGATTTCCCCCAATTTTTATTAGGAGCAGACCCCATCCACAATTCTAATATTCCCCCATGTACAAAATCTGGATGGAGCAACTGATAGAAATTATAAGCTTTCCCGTTCAACGTAGCTTTTTGTATATAACAGTTTACCTCAGAATTATGATGAGTCACAATTTTAAACTCTTTTCCAGCATAATAATCAGAATCCAGCTTTATCGTAATCTCATCAAACACCGGACTTGTGATGTCATAGCATGGATGCGAGGAAGAACCTCCGTCCAGACTAAATAATCCGATTGCCATCAAAGCACTGACACCGGCCATCTGTCCCTGGTCTTCATCATTTCCAGTATATCCCTTTTCTGGAGTGATAGCTCCATACGTTTGCTTCCCAACCTGACGTACCCAATACTGAGTAAGCCAAGGATACCCTACATGCGAAAACACATGTGCACTTGAGCAACCCGGCTGATTGGCATAACTTACATAGCTGAACAGAAAATCATCTGCTGCCGACTTTCGAAAAGCCTCATCCAATCTGACCGCCAGACTATCTTTTCCTCCCATCATACGGGCTAAACCCTGAATATCGTGCGACAGACCAAAAGTAGCCTGCCATGCATTAGCTTGAACAAACCCCTTTTCCGACAGAGGGTCCGTATGCAGCCAATCACCATTTTCACTTCGCGGTATCATTAATTTTAACTCCGGATGAAAGGAAACTTTCCAGCCCATAGAACGTTTCTGAAAATACTTTGCCTCTCTCTGTTTCTTCATTTTTAGAGCCATCTGCCCTAAACTCCAGTCTTCAAAAGCCCACTGTATGGTCAGACCGGCATCATTCGGGCAATATCCATGTTTTACATAAAAATCCAGCTCCCGGTCCATATCAAAAGCCAGCATTCCTCCTTTTTCATGATTCCTTTTCATCGCCTGAAAAGCTTTCTCCGGATTCCACTTACGATAAATTCCACGTTGGTATGCACTTGTAATCATCGAAGTAGCCGGACAACCTGTCATTATATACGTATATGCACCTACAGACGGACCACGAGGCAACAACCCTCCATTCCTGTCATATTCAAGAAATGAAGCAGAAAACTCATCCAATACAGAAGGATAGGCTAATCCCCATAATGTATTCAAATTCCATTGAGTCAGCCACAATGCATCCGAATTATACATGTGATGAATCACTTTTCCATCCTTTCCTTTTGGCAGCATACGTGACTTATACTCTGGAGAAAGTGTGTGGATACGGGTAGCTTTTCCTACTCTTGTCCCTCCCTTCAAATAATCCGGATAAGAGCCATCTATATCATCAATTTTATGCCTTCCCAGCAGCACATGCCATAAGTCCGTATAAAATTTCATCTTTTGCTGGTTGGTTCCACCTTTTACATCAATTTTACCCAACCACTCATTCCAGACAGATAATGCTTCAGTCCTCACTTGCTCAAAATCCCAATGAGGACATTCCTGGTCCATATTCTCTCTTGCATTTTCTATGCTTACATACGAAAAGGCCGTTTTCACCAAAATCTGTTCACCAGGCTTCACCCCCCCAAAATCAGCTTCTACTCCAGAAGTTGGTGACTGCTTAAAAGAAGACCCTGGTATGGTATACACCTCTGTAGAGCCGTTCATCTGAGTAATATCACATTGTCTTTCATTTCCAGTCCAACTGTTTAATGTACGAAAAGGACGTTCAAAACGGACTACAAAATAAACCCGCGCCTTATCGACTCCTCCCCATACTCTTCCTGTGGTGTCAAAATATCCCGCGATTTCCGTTTCATTTACGCGCGAAGCGTGTGCACCCACCATCGTAGAAGTAGATATATGTCCGCCAAGTCCTAGCAGGACTTTCGCCAGTGACTCTTGTGCATACGTCAGCCGATAAAATCCCACACGTTCAGTGATTGTCTGTTCTACCCATATTCCATATCTATCCAAAAATAACCGATGGTAGCCTGGCTGCACGATTTCTCCATCATGCGAAAAAGAAGAGCTCCACCCACTTTCACCTTTACGGGTATCAATCTGACCTGTTATCGGCATCAGATTCAAACCTGATATAACCCAGTCATGAATCTGAGGAAAACCTAAAACCCGGGTAGAGTTATAACTGTATCCCCCACCGCCTTGATTTATATTACGCGTCAGAGGAGCAGAGCTCATCATTCCAAAAGGAAGACTTCCGGTCACAAAAAAGAAATAACGTCCCTTGGCTGTTTCCACATAAGGATTTACCCAAGAAACATAGTCTGAATAAGATTCAGGAGAAGGTAAGACTTCTATCTCGGACAGGCCAAGATTCTCCCCTTCACCATCAGTTACCTGGAAACGTACCCAACTGACTCTTTTAGAGTCAAAATCAACCACTTTAGGTGCACCATCATTAGCAATTAAATTTACATCAATCGAAGTTCCGTCACTGAATGAAAGAGTACCTGCCGCCGTATGGCTGCTTATATCCGGACAATCATATAAAATAATCTGGCTAATGTTTACAGGGTAATCCCAATCCAATTGTACCCAGGGGAAGGGACGAACTCTGCCCCTCATATCCAGGCGGCTACCTGAACGCCATTCTCCTGTATTCAGTATACGTATAAGCCCGTCTGACACACGTGTTGCATCCATCTCCTTCCCTGCAGCTGAAGAGCAAGAGACCTTTGCCAAAGAGGCAATGTTATGAGGCGTCGCAGATAACAAAAGGGGAAACAGGCACCATAGAAAAAACAAAAATGCTTTTATCCTCATAAGACTAATTCTCGTTTCAAGTTATAATTCCTACTCAAGGGTCAATGGGTTCTGTGGGCTGAATAATTAATGACTCCTGCAACGGGAAAAATTCCATCATACGCTCATTCAGCCTTTTCCCTAAACGATAAGGTACATAACCTAACTCACGAAGACAACGTGAATCCATTCCTTCCACAAAATTTAAATGAGAAAAAGAAGACGTTACCACTGCGGCCTTTTCTACAGGAAAACCGTTACGGAACATAATACGTGCTGCATTACGAAGGTTCGTGGTAGTATGTCGCGCATGAGGCTCTATAATAATGGCACTCTCCGGAATCTGCCAAACGTCCATCAAATACTTTTTCATTTCAAAAGCCTCATTGTAAGGAGTATGATATGGATGTACCCTTCCTCCCGATACAATAATAAATGGTGCCTGATGCTGACGATACATCATGGCTGCATAGGCAGAACGAAGCTTCCCTTCTGGGCTAATAGATACATTGGGCTCCTCGGGTCCTGCGCCTAACACTAAAATGGCTGTATAAGGATAATTGTTCCATTCTGTTTGGCTAACCTGAGTATATGCCATTCTGTTTTCTGTCGAACACAGAGGCTCATAATCAATCGACTGACGGCGGTCGTTCACATCAAGCAAAGCCTTAACAGCAGCCATAGGTACAGAATAAAAAACAGGATGTGTTTTTACCTCAAATGCAATATTTTGCTGACAAGCAGGAAGAATTTCCTCGATAAACCGACGGCTATGTATGTAAAAGCCAATAGAATCGATTTGAGGATAATGAGGTTTCCGGGCTGCTGCATACACCTCTATCGCATAGTTCATTCCTTCTGCATCTTGCTCCCAGATTTTTTTCAAGAACTCTGCCCCATTCTCTTTATACTGCTGATAGCAACCGGAAGGGATTATATGCCTTGTCAACAACCGATCAATCGGATTTCCTGGCTTATAAAGACTTGCCAATGCTTTTGCAGCTTCTGTAATCTCTTCTGCAGAGAATTTCATCGCTTCCACCCGTTCCTGCGAAGTTTTTGCCTCATGCAAACGCTCTAATTTCTTCAGCCCCATTTTTTTCAAAACAGGGTCATGACAAATCATAGAATCTACTTCACCAAATTCACGCAACAGAGCTGTAAAATAATATGCTTTATTCTCTATCTTCTCTGCAGAAATTAAATGGTATTCTCTCTGAACCTGTGCATACGAGCATAAGGAAAACAGTAAACCCAAACAGCATATACCTATCTTTTTCATCGTCTGCCCTCCTCTTTTAAATATTGCAGTAACTGCACAGGACGGTCTGTCTGAATTAATGAAGCTCCTTTTTCTAACAACCATCCCCAGCTTTCATCTTTCTGATTCAATTCCACAGCACGGTCATCATCATGCCCACCATTCAATGAAGGCCATAATCCGTTCAGCCAAATCTTAGAACCATTATCTTTCACTTTTTGAAGTAAACGTAAAACTTCCGGAGTTACTTCTGAAAAGCAGCATTCCATTGCCACAGGTTTCATCTGTCTATACCCCTCTATAAACGCCTCTGCATCAGGATTGTTCAAGTCTACAATCGGCATATAGATAACTTTGTCAAGTACATCCCCATTTTCAGCCTTGACTTTTTCATAAGCATATCCGGATTTTATTACCACCTGGTCTATAGTCTGTGTTTTTACCAATAACTTATACACTTCTTGAAAATAATCATAGCCCTTATCTATGTTTATCAGAATTTTTCCTTTTGTCAGTTCCAATACCTCCTCCAAAGTCGGAATTGGATGAAAAGTAACTCTTCCCAATCCATTTTTCAGATGAAACTTTCGCAATTCTGCCAACGTATAATCCGAAACTTTTCCCTTTCCGTCGGTCGTACGGTCTATAGTATTGTCGTGCATAATTACCAGCTGATTGTCTTTTGTCATCTTCAAATCAATCTCAATCATGTCAACTCCCATCGCAATACAATTTTGAAAGGCCTGTAATGAGTTTTCAGGTGCATTTCTCCAGTCGCCACGATGAGCCACTACCAATACTTTCTTCGTTTCATGACTCTTCAAATCTACCACAAGAGTCTTTGCACTCTCCTGAGCAGAGAGTACAAAGACTGTGCAGAGAAGAAAAATCATACAAGTAATTCTCTTCATCTTCAAATTTTATTTAATGATTAATATCCTTCGTTCTGATACATTCCTTCCGGATTCAACTTCCACTCATCATAAGGAATCGGATAATAAATATCTTTTTCATTGAAGTTCTGCAAATTGGAGATACCATAACAATTCGGATCCTTTGCATGCATATAAGTTACTAATTCATCAATCGTAAAGAAACGGAGTAAATCATACCAACGCTGATTCTCAAAAGCAAGCTCTACACGGCGCTCATGAAGAATAGCTAATTTCAGTGTCGGATATTTACTTCTGTAGTCGGTATTTTGGATAGATTCAATATAACCTGGTAATCCTGCCCTTTCACGTACCTCATCCAAATAAGGGATTGCTTTTGTTTCTTCACCCAAAACTTCATAAACCTCAGCCATCATCAAGATAACATCGGCATAACGTAATATAATCCAATCATTGCCTCCATAAGCTAAAGTACCCGCAGCGTCACTAGTATCACGGAACTTTGTAATGCAATAAGCCATTGCTTTAGGATTATCAGCATAAACAACTGAGAATGCTTTTCGCTTATCAGTAGCTTCATATTCATTTACCAAATCCTCATTTACATAAGTTCCCTGACCTTTTGAAGGATATTGCGAATTACATGTAATACCAATTGACTGATTATCTGTCGCAATCGAAGAATGGTAATCTTTATCCCCTTGTTTATATACAATCTGGAAAAGAATTTCAGGACAAGTAGACTTGTTAGCAACAGCAAATAAACCAGTCTGTGCATTGTCATCATAAGTAACTTCATTCAGGCGATTAAACTGCTTCATTCCTAAGCACATTTCGAGATACGTTTTTGCAGAGTTTAAATATTCTTTCCGATTCTGGGTATCCAGCACATGGGCCATTGTCAAATATACTTTTCCAAGTAATCCTGCCATAGCTGCTTTATTTGCTCGCCCTTTATTACCTTCAGGCTGATGATTTGGCAAGGTACTTTTCTCAATTCCAAACTCTAAATCTTCTACTATCTGCTCATAAATCTTCTTCTTATCCTCACGGAAAGTATGCGCTTCAATTTCAGCTGGAGTAGCAAGATAAGATGTTACTAATGGAGCATCTCCCCACTTACGCACAATATCAAAATATACTAGCGCACGCACAAAACGGGCCTCAGCTTCATAATTATCTTTCTCTTTTTCATCACTAAAAGTCACAGTCTGAATACCTTTTAAAGCAAAATTTGCATTATTGACTGTTTTATACATCGCCTGCCAATGACTTTTCAAATAAGTATTACTAGGGAGTAATGAAAAGTCTGTAAACTGAAAAGGCTCACCGGCAGAAGACTGATTATCCAAACGTCCTGTATTATCTGAACGTTCCTCTGTATACATAGTACTTCCTTCGCCCATACAAGACCCTGAACGTAATGCCATATAAGCACCGTATACAGCACGTTCAACATCATTCTCAGTAGTAAAATAATTCTCTACTGGTATTTTATTAGGATTATCTTCTGACAGAAAATCTTCACACGAAGTTAAATTAAGTCCAACTGCCAGAATTGCAGTAAATAATATTGTTTTTTTCATTGTGTAATCTCTTAGAATGTTAATTGAAGTCCCATATTATATGCTCTCACCAATGGATATTTTCCATAATCTACCCCCGGAGTCAAATTCGCACCGTCATTATAATCTACCTCTGGATTGTATCCCTTATATTTGCTAATAGTAAACAAATTATCAGCTGCCACATATACTCGTAAGTTGCTAATTACTCCTTTTGACCAATTCTTTACATTGGAGAATGTATAACCTACGCTAATGTTTGTACATCTGAAAAACGAACCATCCTGCAAATAGAAAGTAGACAAACGAGTACTATTACTCTGTGTTCCTCCACGAGATGCTTTATAAACCCAACCATTTCCTGGATTTTCTACATCACGATAACGCTGGTCTGCTTCCACATATTGATTACCAGAACCTTCCATATTAAATAAATAGTAATCTTGTCCATCCAATACTTTATTTCCGTATGAGCCATTGAAAGAAGCACTCATATCAAAATCTTTATAACTTCCACTCAGGTTTAGTCCATAAGTAAATTTCGGATGAGGATTACCAATCACTGTTTTATCATTGTCATCTACAACCCCATCTCCATTTACATCTTCAAAATAAATGTCGCCCGGTTGGAGCGCAATAGATTGTGACAATGAACGAGCCGGACCTTTTAATTTATATCCTTCAGGGAATTTATTTCCATTTGCTTTATAAACAGCATCATCGGCCTGAATTCCAGCCATATCTGCTTCTGTAACCATTCCAATTACCTTAAACCCATAAAACATTCCAATAGGCTGTCCCTCCATTGTAATATGAGTTTTATAAGAACGTTCTGCACCATTAGTAATAATGGTATTGCCACCATCTAATTCCAATACTTTATTACGGTTAACAGAAATGTTACCACTAATATTAAAACTATAATCTTTTCCACTCAATACTCTACCATCTACTTGAATATCACATCCCGTATTACGAATCTTAGAATTCGGAAGATTTGTGAGCATAGAAGTTGCACCAGAAATTGCAGATACAGGCTGCTCGAACAACAAATCTTGAGTATGACTCAAATAATAGTTGGCAGAAATCGCCAAACGATTATTAAACAAGCCCAAATCCACACCTACGTTATATTGAGAAGTTGACTCCCAGCCAATCGCATTATCTTTTACTCCACCTGGATACATAGCTGATACAATCGTTCCATTTCCAATCACAGTCCCAGATGGAGAATTCATTACTGCAGCATATTGATAATTACCAATATTGTTATTTCCACTCATACCCCAACTTGCTCTCACTTTCAATGAAGAACTATCACCAAAAGCAGCTTTATAAAAATCTTCATTTGAAACAGTCCAAGCCGCAGAGATTGATGGGAAGTATCCCCAACGATTTTCAGGGCCAAACAAAGAAGAAGCATCACCTCGGAATGAAGCAGTTAAATAGTACTTATTTGCAAAATTGTAATTCAAACGTGTAAAATAAGAAATCATTGTCCAGTTTGATTTTGAAGTACTATTTAATGTAATATCACTAGGATCAGCACCATGACCTGTCACTTCTGTAATATGATCATCCTGATAACCAGTAGCTTTTACTCCCAAAATATCATACATATTTTTTTGAATAGAATAACCTGCAACACCACTGAAATTATGTACCTGATTCCAGCTCTTATTATAGTTTGCTGTAAATTCAGCCAAATAATCTGATTGCAAAGAAGTTCTTGCTATAGAATTAGCCGCAGCTTTGGCCTGATCTGTTCCTGGTAAATTTGCCCCGGATGATAAACTGGTAGGACGATAAAACTCGTATTTTTCACTATAATTATACATTCCTAAATTTGCCTTCAAGAATAAATCTTTCAACGGTTCATAACTTGCTGTCAAATTATATGTATTACGTACTCCGTTTCTTCTGATTTTTGTTTCCGTAGCTAATGCTACCGGATTCTCAATCTGCTGGAATCCATAATTACTTGAATAACTTGTCATCTCACCTTTTACCAATTGACCATTTTCATCATAGCAACGGAAAATCGGTGCATAAATCAAAGCCCCAAGAATCGGTCCATGATCAAAACGCCCTTCTTCCACTTCTCGATTCCAGTTAGATGTATTGGAAAAATTAGCTCCTACCTTAAACTTAGAGCTTACTTGTATATCTAAGTTTCCACGTAAATTCAGGCGACGTTGTCCCGTAGAAAGAATAATACCTTCCTGATTCTGATAAGCTGCACTAACTTCATAACGAATTTTATCTGTACCCCCATTTACAGAGATATGATGACGCTGTGAAGGAGCATTACGATACAACTCATCTTGCCAGTCTGTATCATATTCCGATGTGATTACACGCTGATTCTCAAAATCATATAAAAATTCTGGAATCATAGCTGCACTATTACTAGAACCTAAACGCTGTGCACGTACATCATTCGTATCACTAAAGTAAGCATCATCCCATGCTTTTCCTGCATTAACCATGAAATTTTTATATGCATTATTACGTCCATCAACAACCAAATCTGCAAATTGTGCAGAATTCAATAATTTCACTTTTTTGGCCAGCTGATTTACACTAAACTGAAAATTATAGTTTACCTTCGCTTTTCCCTCTTTTCCACGCTTAGTTGTAATCAACACAACACCACCAGCTGCACGTGAACCATAAATAGCTGCCGAGGCTGCATCCTTCAAGACTTCAATAGACTCGATATCTTCAGGACTCAACATCAAATCTTCATTGGAAGGATAACCATCTATAACATATAACGGGTCAGAGCTCGCATTAATAGAGGCCACACCACGTACACGTATTTTTGTACTCTGATAAGGTGCACCACTTACCTGAGCAATCTGTACACCAGAGACCTTTCCGACCAAACTTTGCCCAACTGTAGGTGTAGTTACGTTTAACTCTTTTGACTTGATGCTGGAAACAGCTCCCACCACATCTGTTTTACGCATGGTCTGATAACCTACTACCACAACCTCATCCATTGTTTTAGAATCCTCAACCAATACAATATGCAGATTATCTCCCTTTTTCGGTTTTATACGCTGTGTGGTATAACCGATATAAGATATTTCCAGCGTATGTTCATAGCTCTGTACATCTAATCTGAACTTTCCATCCACATCCGTTACCGTTCCATTTTGAGTTCCCTTCTCAAAAATACTGGCACCGATTACGGCCTCTCCATTTTGGTCGACAACAAGACCTTGAACCCAATCATCTTCAAAAATTTTAGCCTGAGCAGAATTCGTAAAAAATCCTGTCATACAGACAATTAAACAAAACAATCTAATTACTTTTTTCATAACCTGTTAATAGAATAAAATTTCTGTGCAAAAGTATGAGGGGGGCATTGCACAATGATTGCAGGTTAATTAAAACTATGGCACAATAAGGTTACAAAAAGATTTCGACTACTCCATAAATTCTTATAAACACATTCACCGGATTCTACCTTCAAAGTTTTGAAACCAATATATCTTAAACCCATCCCGAAAAATTCGCTTCGTACGCCTCAAAAAAGAATAATTTCCAAATAAATCGTATCTTTGCACATCGTAAGGTTGCAACTTAGAATAAACTATATACGTATATGGAAAAGAACTTTAAACGGACGACCGTTACATCGGCTCTGCCATACGCAAACGGTCCGGTCCATATCGGCCATCTGGCAGGGGTTTATGTGCCGGCCGATATTTACGTGCGCTATCTGCGCCTGAAAAAAGAAGACGTGCTCTTTATCGGAGGTTCGGATGAACATGGAGTGCCCATCACTATCCGCGCTAAAAAAGAAGGTGTAACTCCACAGGATATTGTGGACCGTTATCACACGCTCATTAAGGATTCTTTTAAAGAGTTCGGTATTTCATTCGATGTGTACGGACGTACCTCTTCACCCACTCACCATCAGTTAGCATCTGACTTTTTCCGTAAATTGTATGACAAGCATGAGTTTATCGAAAAAACTTCCATGCAATATTATGACGAGGAAGCTCACACATTCTTAGCTGACCGTTACATTACGGGAGAATGCCCTCGCTGCCATGCAGAAGGTGCTTACGGTGACCAGTGCGAGAAATGTGGAAGTACACTTTCTCCCACAGAACTGATTAACCCGAAAAGTGCCATCAGCGGAAGCCAGCCTGTCATGAAGGAAACCAAACACTGGTATTTGCCACTTGACAAACACGAAGGCTGGTTGCGCAAATGGATTCTGGAAGACCACAAGGAATGGCGTCCGAATGTGTACGGACAGTGCAAGAGCTGGCTGGATATGGGGCTGCAGCCTCGTGCCGTGAGCCGCGACCTTGACTGGGGTATTCCGGTTCCGGTAGAAGGTGCAGAAGGAAAAGTATTGTATGTATGGTTCGATGCACCTATCGGCTATATCTCTAACACAAAAGAGCTGTTGCCCGATTCATGGGAGAAATGGTGGAAAGACCCTGAAACACGCCTGATTCATTTCATTGGAAAAGATAACATCGTGTTCCACTGTATCGTATTCCCGGCCATGTTGAAGGCAGAAGGAAGCTACATTCTTCCGGACAACGTGCCTTCTAACGAGTTCCTGAACCTGGAAGGTGACAAGATTTCAACTTCACGCAACTGGGCAGTATGGTTGCACGAGTACCTGCAGGATTTCCCTGGCAAACAGGATGTATTGCGCTACGTGCTGACTGCTAACGCTCCGGAAACTAAGGACAACGACTTTACATGGAAAGATTTCCAGGCTCGTAACAACAACGAACTGGTAGCAGTATACGGTAACTTCGTAAACCGTGCCCTGGTGCTGACTCACAAATATTTCGATGGAAAGGTTCCGGCTTGTGGTGAATTGAACGACTACGACCGTGAAACACTGAAGGAATTTGCCGACGTAAAAGAAGAAGTAGAAAAACTGCTGAACGTGTTCAAATTCCGCGACGCACAGAAAGAAGCCATGAACCTGGCCCGCATCGGAAACAAATACCTGGCAGATACAGAACCATGGAAACTGGCTAAAACCGACATGGCACGTGTGGCTACCATCCTGAACATTTCATTGCAGTTGGTTGCCAACCTGGCCATTGCTTTTGAACCGTTCCTGCCGTTCAGTTCTGAAAAACTGCGCAAGATGCTGAACATGGAAAGCTTCGACTGGGAACAGCTGGGACGTACAGACTTGCTGGCAGAAGGCCATCAGCTGAACAAGCCTGAACTGTTGTTCGAAAAGATTGAAGACGACGTTATTCAGGCACAGGTAGATAAATTGCTGGCTACCAAGAAGGCCAACGAAGCAGCCAATTACAAGGCTAATCCGATTAAACCGACCATTGCTTTCGAAGAATTTGAGAAACTCGACATCCGTGTAGGTACTGTATTGGAATGCGAAAATGTACCTAAGATGAAGAAGCTGCTGAAATTCAAGATTGCCGACGGACTGGAAAACCGTACCATTGTCAGCGGTATTGCTCAGCATTACAAACCGGAAGACTTGGTAGGCAAGCAAGTGCTGTTTATCGCCAACTTAGCTCCTCGTCAGTTCAAGAACGGTCTGGTAAGCGAAGGTATGATTCTCAGCGCAGAAAACTTTGACGGTTCATTGTCCGTTACCACTACTTTGAACGAAGTAAAACCAGGAAGCGAAGTAAAATAACCTTTGCTCTCCTTCATTCTATTTTTACACACGCACGCAGATTTCCGTTGATACACAACGGAGGTCTGCGTCGTCTGTTCCATAAGAAACAAGAATGCCCGAAAACTCTTTAAAAGAAAAAACGGCCAAAGGATTGCTCTGGGGAGGAATCAACAATGGGGCCATGCAGGTGCTGAATCTGGCATTCGGCATCATTACTGCCCGTATCCTGAACGACAGTGATTACGGAATGGTAGGGATGCTGAGCATTTTCTCACTGATAGCCGGCTCTTTACAAGAAAGCGGTTTCACCGCAGCGTTGGTCAACAAAAAGGAAATCAGTCACCAGGATTATAATGCAGTGTTCTGGTTCTGTAGTGGACTGAGTCTTACACTCTACCTCATCTTGGCCGGATGTGCACCACTGATTGCGGATTTTTATCGTAACGATGAACTGATTCCATTGGCACGTTACTCATTTATCGGGTTCTTTATTGCTAGTCTGGGAATCCCTCACAGTGCTTACTTATTTCGCAACCTGATGGTGAAGCAGAAAGCTTTATCCAGTATCATTGCACTGGTGGTATCAGGATGCACGGGAGTAGCAATGGCATTGTTAGGCTACTCTTACTGGGGTATTGCCACGCAAAGCATCGTATATGTATCTGTCATCAATCTGTGTTACCTGTATTTCTCTCCCTGGCGACCGACTCTCCAGTTTGATTTCCGACCGCTGAAAAGTATGGTTAGTTTCAGTAGCAAACTTCTGCTGACCAACATTTTCAATCACATCAACAACAACCTATTTTCCATTATTTTAGGACGCTATTACTCAGAGCGGGAGGTCGGGCAGTTCAATCAGGCCAACAAATGGAATTTGATGGGCCACTCGCTGATTACAGGAATGGTAAGCAGCGTAGCCCTGCCGGTATTACGTCAGGTAGCCGACGACAGCGAACGCCAGTGCCGTATCTTCCGCAAGATGCTCCGTTTCACGGCATTCATTTCTTTTCCGGTCATGCTTGGCTTGTCACTTATTGCTCCGGAAATGATTACACTGACTATCGGAAGCAAATGGCTTCCCAGTGCCAATATCCTGCAACTGCTGGCTATAGGAGGTGCTTTCCTGCCCGTAACCAGCCTCTATACCAACTTGCTTATCAGCAAAGGAAAATCCAACTTGTTCATGTGGAATACCATCGCACAAGGAGTCAGCCAACTCGTCGTCATGTATCTGCTTTATCCTTACGGCATACAGTGCATGATTAAAGTCTACATTGCCATCAACGTAGGCTGGCTGCTGGCATGGCACTACTTTGTGTGGCGTGAAATCAGACTGAGCCTTTTCCACGCCATCAAGGACGTGTTTTCATTTGGTCTCATCGCCGCCATTATCATGGCAGGAGTCTATTTCCTGACACGTTCCCTTACCAACCTGTACCTGCTGATTACTGCAAAAATCTTATTGGCAGGAATTCTTTATCCTTTAGTTATGTGGTTGAGTGGTTCAGCCACTTTTAAAGAGGCCCTGAACTATATCTTTAAAAAGAAACTATCCTAACATAAAATGACCGAAACAATGACATCCCCTACCGTAGCCGTAGTAATGTGTACCTACAATGGAGAAAAATACCTGCGCCAGCAACTGGATTCCATTCTGGCACAGACTTATCCCATTCAAGAACTGATTGTACAAGATGACTGCTCGACCGATGCAACCCTGGCCATCTTACAAGAATATGAGGCCAAAGTTCCTTTCATACAAGTCATTGAGAATACACATAATCTGGGATTCAATCTTAACTTCAAGACCGCCTGTATGCGGGCCACAGCCGACCTGATAGCTATTTCTGACCAGGACGATGTCTGGATGCCTGAGAAAATACAGAAACAAGTGCAGGCTATTGGAGATTACAACCTCTGTTTTTCCGCCCATTTACGAGGAGAACGTATGGAAACGGCTCATATTGTCAGTTCACAATATGCGCCAGAAGCTTTATTGTTTGCAGGTATCGCAGGCCATACCATGCTTGTACGCCGTGAATTCCTTCAACGAGAAGAAATCTGGGTAGACAAATTTTTCTATGACTGGAGTATTGCTGTCAGTGCCTACCTCTACGACCATCGCGGCATTATCAAAATAGACGAACCGCTTAACTGGCATCGCTCTCATGAAAACGAGGCTGCACTCAAACAAAACCTGGATCTGTTCCCCAAAAGCAAGAAAAAGCCGACTTACCAGCCTTATCTGTATGGATTAAGGAACTACCGCAGACTCCAGCAAAAACCAAACTGGAAGCGGTTTTACACATTTGTGCGTGAGCATTCCGACCCCTCACTCTACCCGCTGCTACACCAGATGGCCACACTAATGCTAAAGAATGACGTGATTTCCTTGCTGAAGCTTTGCCGTCTGTGCATGAAACACCGCCAGACAATTTATCCGGTAAAGGAAAAAGCACAAGGAATACGAGGTATGATTCGTGGATTTTTTTATCCGTTCATCTTCTCCTACCGTTGCTCTACCTTCGATTTAAAGCAATAAAATATATGCTGTTCGCCTAGTTTTTAGCATGCAAGCTTGGCTGAAAAAACGAGATTCACTAAGTTTGCAAAAAGATAGTGAATGCTGCTTAATTAAAAGATTTCCATGAATACATGCTCCAGAAAATATACCCCGCAAGAGTTGGAACAGCTGCATAAAGCTTTATACGAGATACTCGGTGAAATCGTACGTATCTGCGAGAAGCATCAGATTCCGTTCTTCGTGATTGGGGGAACAGCCATTGGTGCGCTGTATGACAAAGCCATCCTTCCATGGGATGACGACATAGACATTGGAATGAAACGGGAAGATTATAACCGCTTCCTGAAGGTTGCTCCTCAGGAACTGGATTCCCGCTATTTCCTTTCATGGATAGAAACAGACCCACATACTCCTTACTACTTTGCCAAGGTTAAGAAGAATCACACCCTTTTCGTGGAAGGACTTTTCAAGAATGTACCTATGCATCAGGGTATTTTTGTCGATATTTTTCCTTTTGACCGCATTCCTGACAATCGTAGGCTGATGAAAGTCCAGCATGAGCTGGTCAAGTTCCTGAACTGCTGCCTGATTGGAAAAGAAGCCTGGCTCTGGAAACATTGCCGCCCTTGTGAAATAGAAAACCCGACCAACCGTGGATTTATGGGATGCCTGGCTAACTATCTTATCGACGTACTTCTACCCAAAAAGACCATTTTCCGACTCCTGACAGGAGCACAAACGTTTTTCAATACACGAAAGACCCGCTACTTCAATAATGTCATGACCAAAACCGACCATGTGATAGAAGCAAGTCTGAACCACTTGGAGCCGGTGAAATTCGGTCCATTAACCCTGGCTGCTCCTCAGGAACTGGAAGAGTTTCTTCGGTACAATTACCCGAAACTGCACCGCTTCAATGAAGAAGAGCAAGCACAAGTAGTTGATCACTATCCTGAAGTATTGTCATTCAATACACTTGCAGAAGCCAACGAAACGAAATCTCATTCCTAAAACCACATAGTATCATGGAAAATTACATTCCTGTACACAGTACTCCGATTCAATATACCGGCCATCCATCACAAGTTGATGTAGCCGTATTGATTCTGTTCTTCAACCGGCCTGAGCCTCTTTCTGCCGTATTTGAACAAGTCAGAAAAGCACGTCCTTCCAAATTGTTTCTTTATCAGGACGGAGCAAGAGGAGAAAAAGATATGCCCGGCATTTTAGCTTGTCGGAAGGTAGTAGATGAGATAGACTGGGAATGTGAAGTATATCAATGGTACCAGGAAAAGAATTTTGGTTGTGACCCTTCTGAATATCTTTCCCAGAAATGGGCTTTTTCTATTGTCGAGAAATGCATCGTACTTGAAGACGATGATGTACCTTCCGTCAGCTTTTTTGCTTTCTGTAAGGAACTGCTCGACCGATATGAAAACGATAGCCGCATCTGCATGATTTCGGGAATTAACTACGACGAATTTACCCCTAACATGCCTTATGACTATTTCTTCAGTACGGCATTTTCCATTTGGGGATGGGCCAGCTGGCGTCGTGTCATCGACCAATGGGATGAGCATTATAGTTTTCTGGATGATACGTTCAATCTGCAACAATTGGAAGAATACATCAAGGAAAGAAAATACCAGAAGGAATTCATCGAGTTTTGTCGTCACCACCGGGAAAGCGGAAAAGCCTATTATGAGAGTATTTTCCATGCGGCCATGTTCTTCAACTCCGGCTTGAGTATTGTCCCCACCAAGAACATGATCAACAATTTGGGAGCCACAGCCGGTTCTACCCACTTTGGCGGAAGTAATAACCTACTGCCCAAAGGGTATCGGCGTATATTCACCATGAAGCGTTACGAACAGGAGTTCCCGTTGAAACATCCACGGTATATCATCGAAAATGTAGGTTACAAAAACCGCATGTTCCGTGTCATGGCATGGGGGCACCCATGGATAAAAATCGGACGCTCTTTTGAGGAACTCTATTTAAACCTACGCTATGGCAACTTCCAGCATATACGAAAATCATTGATTAACCGTATCAACAAATGGTTAGGACGCAACAAATGGCGCTAATTTGGAGATAAAATGAATTCAAAGCTCAAGATCTATTTCTACCATACCCGCCTTACACGGGAAAGTTATGAAGAATGGAAAGATTTCCGGTTTCCCGGACATATTCTTTATGGTCTGCCGTTATTAGAAAAACACGGCATTCAGTCTGTCATGCATCGGTATAAACCTTATGCAAACCGATGGAAACTGATGCTTTACACCACGAAGGAAATACTTTTCTGCAAAGAGAAATACGAAGTGCTTTACGGTACATCTTTCCGTGGACTGGAGTTGATTATCTTCCTACGGGCATTAGGGCTATACCGGAAACCGATTGTCGTATGGCATCATACGGCATTACGTAAATCGCCCAATCGCTTGAAAGAGGCTATTTCCCGTTTTTTTTACCGAGGAATTGACCACATGTTTCTCTTCAGTCGTAAACTGATTCAAGACTCCATCGCAACTCATAAAGTCCCAGAGCACAAGCTGGAACTCATTCATTGGGGACCTGATTTAGCTTTTTACGACCACTTATTGAAAGAATTGCCCGCTGAACCACGTGAAGGTTTCATCTCCACAGGAAAAGAGAACCGTGACCTGAAAACCATGTTGCAAGCTTTCTCACAAACGGATGAGAGTCTGGAAGTCTTTATTGCAGAAGAATGTGGTAACCTCAACTACAAAAAGATTGCCGACAATCTGACACAGACAGACAACATCTGCATTCACTATACCGAAGGGGTTATTCCTTATGAACTGGCCAAGAAAGTAGCACGAAAGAAAGCCATCGTCATCTGCTGCCTGAATTTTCCTTACACGGTAGGACTAACTACATTAGTGGAAGCGTATGCTTTAGGAATCCCTGTCGTTTGCTCTAAGAACCCCAATTTCGAAATCGACATAGACAAAGAAGGCATTGGTATTGCCGTGGAATATGGTGATGTGGAAGGATGGGTAAAAGCCATTCGTTACCTGTCCACTCACCCCGAGAAGGCCAGAGAAATGGGAGAAAATGCCAGACAGCTGGGAGAAAAACGATTCAATCTGGAGATTTTCAGTAAGGAAATTGCCCAAAGACTGTTGCACATAAGTACAAAAAACTCCTAACTTTGCAGAAAAATTGAACGATACGCTATGAGAGTACTGATTATCAACACCGCAGAACGCATCGGAGGAGCTGCCATCGCAGCCAACCGACTGATGGAAGCTTTAAAGAACAACGGAATAAAAGCCAAGATGCTGGTCCGTAACAAGCAAACCGATCAGGTGACGGTGGTTGCCCTCAAGAAATCATGGCGCAGAATCTGGCAGTTCACCTGGGAACGAATTGTCATCTGGGCAGCCAACGGATTCAAACGGCATAACCTTTTTGCGGTGGATATTGCCAACACGGGTACAGATATTACCTCCTTACCGGAGTTCCGTCAGGCAGATGTGATTCACCTGCACTGGATTAACCAAGGCATGCTTTCCTTGAAAGATATCCAGCGCATTCTTGCTTCCGGGAAACCTGTAGTATGGACCATGCACGACATGTGGCCCTTCACCGGTATCTGCCATTATTCCGGAGAATGCGAGAAATACACTGCACAATGTCATGACTGTCCGCTTCTACTGAAGCCTCATCATCATGACTTGTCGGAAAAGACGTTCCATAAAAAGCAAAAGCTCTACGCTACGGCTCCCATTACGTTTATAGCTTGTAGCCGATGGCTGGAATCTATGGCACGCAGAAGCAGCCTGCTGCAAGGACACACCATTACAAACATTCCTAATGCGATTAATACTAATCTGTTCAAACCACGTACCAAGAAATTCGCACGCGAGAAGCTGAATCTACCTGCCGACAAGAAGCTTCTTTTGTTCGGCTCCATGAAGATTACGGATAAGCGTAAAGGAATAAACTACCTGATTGAGGCATGCAAACTGCTGGCTCAACAGGAACCGGAATTGAGTCAGCAATTAGGAGTAGTGGTATTAGGAAGTCAGGCCGAACAGTGCAAATCACTTTTCCCCTTCCCTATCTATCCCATGAATTACGTAAGCAATGAAAAAGAGCTGGTAGATATATACAATGCCGTCGACCTCTACGTCACTCCCTCCTTGCAGGATAACCTACCAAATACCATTGTCGAGGCAATGGCCTGTGGCATTCCTTGTGTAGGATTTAATGTAGGAGGTATTCCGCAAATGATTGACCATTTACACAATGGCTACGTGGCCCAATATAAATCGGCTGACGACCTGGCCAACGGCATTTGCTGGACGCTGACAGAGGGAGACTACGAAACATTAAGCTCCGAAGCCTATCGCAAGGCTGTGACAACCTACTCTGAAGCAACTGTAGCCAGCCAATACATTCAAATATACAACCACATCACCGGAAAAAATGCATAACATTCATCATTTACATCCGAAGTTTTCCATCATCACGGTTACCTATAATGCCGGAGCCGTACTGGAAGACACTATTCAGAGTGTCATCACCCAGACCTACAAGAATGTGGAATACATCATCGTGGACGGAGGTTCCAAGGACAGAACTTTACAAATCGTTGAACAATACAAGGAACATATACATACCGTAATCAGTGAGCCGGATAAAGGACTGTATGATGCCATGAACAAGGGAATCAAGCTGGCCACCGGTGATTACCTTTGCTTCCTGAATGCAGGTGACGAACTGCATGAAGACGATACTCTCCAACTGATGGTGCACTCCATTACAGAGCCCACACTTCCGGATGTGCTGTATGGTGACACAGCCATTGTGGACGAAGAAGGACACTTCCTGCACATGCGCCGCCTGGCTCCTCCAGAAAACCTGAACTGGAAAAGTTTCAAGGAAGGCATGCTCGTATGTCACCAGGCTTTCTTCGCACGACGTGACCTTGTAGAGCCCTACAACCTTCATTATCGTTTTTCAGCAGACTTTGACTGGTGCATCCGCATCATGAAGAAAAGTCAGGTACTCCACCACACCCATCTGGTGCTTATTGACTACCTGAATGAAGGAATGACTACACGCAACCACAAAGCTTCCCTAAAAGAACGTTTCCGCATCATGTGCAAGCATTACGGTGTAGTATCTACCGTGCTGCGTCATGCCTGGTTTGTCATCCGGGCCTTGAAAACTAAAAAGCGTCCCAGTTAAGTGGCCTGAGCCTCTGCACTGGAACGCCTTTATTTCTTCAAACAAACTTCTCTGCCTGTTTACTTCTTACTTTTCTTTATGGCCAATACAATGGCTGCTAGAATTGCCAGACCCAATATGCCCAATGCAATAAAAGCAACAGTCTCGGTCACATGGAGTGATTTCGGGTCGAAAGTAAATTCTATCACATGTTTCCCGGCAGGCACATTCATCGCACGCAGGATATAATCTGCACGACCATGCGATACCTCTTTTCCATCAATAAACGAACGCCATCCCGGATAGTAAATCTCAGCAAAGACTACCGTACCGCCCTCCGGAGAGTTTACCTCATATTTCAAGGCATTAGGTTCATAGCTTGTCAATACAATCGTACTCAGGCTGTCTGCACCTGCAGAAGCTTTCACTTCGTTCTGGAACTTTTTATCTACCACTGCTACATGGGCCGGATTTACCTGATGCAGCGCTTCTATTTCTTCATTGGCATTGTTCACATATTGCACCTCGTTAACAAACCAGGCATTACCCAATGCATGAGGATTAAATACCGGAATAGTCTTACCCTGCTGCAACGGAATGATGAAATAACGTGTATTCAGCATATTCAGCACCGGAGTCAACGTATCGCCTACCTGACTTAAATCAGCTCCTACTGAAGGTAAAGTTTTATACAGAGCCGTAATTTCACCCTGAATATGCTCATCAATCATCTCCTGATAACGGCGAAGCTTCGCTGCATGATACCCTCCAATACTTTTGTGCCAGTAGGCTGTATTGTTCTCATTAAAGGTATTGACCGACAGATTCAGCACACGATAATCCAGCGACTTGTCCTGAAGTATCTGCTTGTCTGTTTCCGAAGGTTCCAGGAAAGGCTGCATTTCTGTGCCCTTTGCCACAAACTGCTCGTCATACAGATAGCGCTTGTTTACACTCCACATATCTACCAGACAAAGCAAAGCCAGCAAACCAACCAGCAGCTGTGCTTTTAGCTTTCCGGCACAGTATCCCCATAACAACACAGCTCCTATCAATACGACAAAGAAGCTTCTCCAGGCATCCGAAGTAAAGATGGACTTACGTATCTCTTCCAGGTTGATTAAAATCGGAGCTAGCTGATCGGCCGGAATCGCATTCTGCAAAGCATTCATCTCGGCAGAAGACACATACGAAGGGAAGAAGAAGCTTGGAGCCAATGCAAACAGCAAAGAAAGACCTCCCGTCAGAGCAAAAGTAATGTAGAACGACTTACGTGATTCATTCCACAACTGCGGACGTTCTACCACTTCCTTTAACGCCATAATGGCCAGCAACGGTATGGTAAACTCTGCAATAACCAGAATAGAAGATACCGCACGGAACTTGCTGTACATGGGCACATAGTCAATAAAGAAATCTGTCAGGCCCATAAAGTTATGTCCCCAGGAAAGTAATATGGAGAATACGGTTCCACCCACCAGTGCCCACTTCATCGGTCCTTTTACGATAAACAATCCTAAAATGAAGAGGAACATAACAAAGGCACCTACATATACCGGACCGGAAGTACCCGGCTGTTCACCCCAATACTGTCCCAGCTGACTATACAATCCCATATAGTTAGGGTCGGCCTTCTCCATGGCTTTCTCATTTTGAGCCAAAGGAACAGAGGCCCCTCCTTTCACATTCGGAACCAGCAACGAGAAAGTTTCTCCGATGCCATAACTCCACTGTGTGATGTAGCTTCGTTCCAATCCGCTATTGGTCTGGTTTGCACTATTCTCCTTTACCAGCTCACTTTTGCCGCGCATGGTCTCCTTACTGTACTCATACGTATGATACAGGTTTGACAAGTTCACACACACGCCCAACAGGCCGGCAATTACCAGTACCACACTGGCTTTGATAAATTGAGGCATCTTCTTTTCCCGCCATGCCATCACCCCATACGCAATGGCCATGAATAGCATGACAAACAAGAAATAGTAACTCATCTGCGGATGGTTAGCCACAATCTGCAAGGCCACAAACAAGGCTGTTACAATCCCTCCAGCCAACAGCTTACCACGATAAGCCAGCACCATACCGGCAATGGTAGGAGGAATATAAGCCAGTGCTACAAACTTCCAGATATGACCGGCCGCAATGATGATGAAGAAATAAGACGAGAACGCCCAGATAATAGCGCCCAGGGCTGACATCCACACCTTAAAATCAAATGCACGCAAAAGGATGTAGAAGCCCAGCAGCATGACAAACACATACCACACGTAAGTAGGCAGGAACAGATGATACACCTGCTGAATCCAGCCCAACGTATCGGTAGAGTCATAGCTCGGAGACATCTGGTAGGTAGGCATTCCTCCAAAAATGGAGTTTGTCCAGCGCGTACGTTCCCCCGTCTTCTCCAGGTATTCACTCATTTCACGTCCAGAACCGATGCCGGCTACTGCATCATGCTGAGCCAGAATTCGTCCTTCATTTACCGCAGGATAGAAATACGCAAACGAAATAAGGGCAAAAAGCACGATTACCACTACATCGGGTAATAGTTTCTTGAACAAGTTCATATTATTCATAATTAATGTTTTCGGCAGGCAAAGATAACACAATACTGCCTGAAAAGTCGTAAATTTGCTGCTGAAAATCTTTTTTAACGCATGAAAATAGGAATCATTACGGCCATGTCTTCCGAACAGAAGCAACTGGCTAATCAACTCGAGAACAAGACTGAACGCAAAGAAGGTCCCTTCACCTACATTGAAGGAAACATCAAGCAAAATACCATCATCCTGATGCAATGTGGCATCGGCAAAGTGAATGCCGCTGCCGGAACGGTCGAACTTATCCGCAACTTCCAGCCCGACTGCATCATCAGTACCGGAGTAGCCGGTGGAATCGACACCTGCCTGAAAGTGATGGACGTAGTAGTCAGCCAGCAGATTGTGTACCATGACGTATGGTGCGGCGAAGGCAATGCCTACGGACAGATTCAGGGTCTCCCTACTTTCTTCCAGGGAAATGAAACCCTCTTCCTGTGTGCCCTTTCACTCGATACAGAAACGGCTATCCACGGAGGGCTGATTTGTACAGGCGACAAGTTTATTACCGACCGCAGCGAACTGGACGAAATCAAGCATAACTTCCCGGAAGGACTGGCAGTAGATATGGAATCTGCTTCCATTGCCCAGGTGTGCTACCTTTATCAGATTCCTTTCATCAGTTTCCGCATCATCAGTGACACTCCGGGAGCCGACAAGCATTTTGAACAATACCAGAATTTCTGGGGGGAAATGGCCGACCATTCTTTCCACGTTACTGAAACTTTCCTGAAAGCATTACCCAACAAACTATAATCGCTTTATGAAAAAGATACCAAGCTTTACAGTAGACCATATTCGTTTGCAACGCGGTATTTTCGTGTCACGCAAAGATGAAGTTGGAGGTGAAATCGTCACTACCTTCGATATTCGTATGAAAGAGCCTAACCGTGAACCGGCCTTAGGTCCTGCCGCTATCCACACCATTGAACACCTGGCAGCTACTTTCCTGCGCAATCATCCGGTATGGGCCGACAAGATTATCTATTGGGGACCAATGGGCTGTCTGACCGGAAACTACCTGATAGTAAAAGGTGACCTGCAATCCAAAGACATTGCTCCGCTGATGACAGAAACTTTCCGCTTCATCGCCGATTATGAAGGTGAAGTGCCAGGAGCCAGTGCAAAAGACTGCGGAAACTACCTGATGATGAATCTTCCTATGGCCAAATGGGAAGCAGCCAAATTCCTGCATGAGGTGCTGGAACAGCTCACCGAAGAAAACTTAAACTATCCGGCTTCCCTATAAAATCAAACTACCTGTTCCAGAAAAACGAACAGGCTATCACTTTATCAGATGCCGGAAAACAAAGCGTGCCGGCAGGCGCTTTTCAGACAGCCTGCCGGCACGCTTTCAGTACTTCTTAGGCAGTACCGTAGTACTTCCCTGGCAGTACTCCAGTACTTTCACGGAAGTACCGCAGTACTGCCCAAGAAGGATTACTCAGCCTTCAATACCACTTCCGCTCCTTTCAAGAGAGGAGAAGTCAGTTTCACACGAATCTCACCTTTCTCACCTGTAGTCTGGATATAAGCCAGCAAACGTCCGTGGAAAGCACGGTGGTGATTATCTGTATAATCACTCATATCTCCGTTATTAGAACCTTCCAGTCCCAACAAACGTGCCGGACCTTCAATCTGACAAGTTACGTCGTTATCGCCTAATTTTACGATAGTACCTTGTTCATCCACCACTTCGATCGTTACATGTGCAGTAGCCTTATCCGTTGACAATACTTCCTTATCAACTGTAGCCCGCAAGGCGTATGGACGTCCAGAGGTCTTGATTGCATAAGAGGAAAGCACTTTTCCTGTTGCATCACAACCTTCTGCACGCAATTCCCCATCCTGATAAGGAATATCCCAATAAATGATACCACTCTTATCGTCGTAAGGCTTCATCTGGCCTACTTCTTTTCCGTTCAGCAACAAACGAGCCTGCGGTGCATTGGTATAACAAACCACCCGAATCAACTGGCCCGGTTCGTAGTTCCACAAATCCCATGCATCCATTGATACCCAGTCGTGCTTGGGATATGTACCGATGTAAGTCACAGGTTTTTCACTCCAAAGCGAAGCACGGAAGTATCCACGGGGTTTAGGGAAGCTGCCAAAATCCAGCAAACCGGTATACAAACCTCTGGAAGGCCATCTGCCTGATTCACCCAGATAGTCCGTACCCGTCCAAAGGAACTGTCCGAAAATAAATTCCTTGTCGCGTACTGCATGCCAAGCCTCAATTCCCACACCGGTTTCACTACCGTAAATCACACGGTCAGGATAAGTGGCATGGTCTTCGTCATAACGGTTTTCCGTATAATTATATCCTACTACATCTACGGCTTGAGGATACTCTGTCTGATTCGACATTACCACTCCGGCCAATGCACCGGTAACAGGACGTGAAGTATCTACCGCACGTACACAGGCAGCCAGACGTTTCGCAATCTTACCGATACGCATGGCATCCGGCGCATCAGGCTTGTATCCTCCAAACATAGGCTGGTTAATGGTTGTACCATCCAGAATTGGATGAGAATAAGGGTCATTCGGATAGTCTACCTCATTGCCGATACTCCACAAGAATATACAAGGGTGATTCCGGTCACGACGCACCATATCCGTCACATCCCGTTCAATCCATTCTTCAAAAAAATCAAACGAGCCGTCATAGCTTGGTTCACCGGCATTCCATCCCTTTATCCATTTCCGTTTCGGAAATTCCCATTCATCCGAAGCCTCATCCATCACCAGGAAGCCCATTCTGTCACATAAATCATACAATACCGGTGCCTGCGGATTATGGCTCATACGGATGGCATTCACACCAATTTCTTTCAGGTTTCTCAGACGACGTTCCCATACTTCAGGAGGAACGACCGCACCCAGTACACCTGCATCATGATGCAGACACACTCCCTTCACCTTCATCCACTCTCCGTTCAGGGCAAATCCCTTGTTGGCATCAAACTTCAACGTACGGAGACCTACATTCGTCGAACTGCCATCTATCCGTTTGCCGTCACAAAGCAGCTCTGTCTTCAACGTGTACAGATAAGGTGCATCCAGATTCCAGCGGCGAGGTTTCTTCACCTTCAATGATACTGTTTCTTTCGCAATACCTTCAGCTTTATCCGCCACTTTCTTACGGCCCTGTGCTACCAGTGTACCATCTGCATCATAAAGTGCCGCAGAGACCTCCAATGCGCCAGCGGCCTTCACATGTTTCTCCACTTCCATATCGACTGCCACTACCGCCTGCTTATCGGTCAGCGAAGTAGCGTGCCAGCCTATCCCCCATTGTGCAAAATGAATGTCAGGAGCGGAAATCATCCACACATCCCGGTAAATTCCAGAACCAGTATACCAGCGTGAATCGGCATAACGGCTATGGTCAATACGGACTGCCAGCACGTTATCTCCTTCCTTCAGATAGGGAGTCATGTCATACATAAAAGATATGTATCCGTTCGGCCGTTTACCGAGCAAGTATCCGTTCAGATAAACTTCGCTGCGGTTATATGCTCCCTCAAAATAGATGTAATGGCGTGCAGCCTTATCGGTAACCTGAAAATGTTTCCGATACCATCCTATACCACCCGGCAAATAACCGGTACAACTTGCCAGTGAAGGAGAAAGCTGTCCTTCTACCGACCAGTCGTGCGGTAAATCCAGCTTTCTCCACTTACTGTCATTATACGATGCAGAAGCACCCAGACTATCGTCTGACAAGCTGAATAACCAATTCTCATTGAATTTTTTGGCTTCGCCAAAAGATACTTGGGCTTGCACAGAAAAGCATACAAGCAAAATGAATGAACAAAACAAAAATAATCTGTTTCTCATAGAAATATCAATATTAGTCATACAGATTCTATCCACAATAAATGTACTATAAATTATTTACTCTATAAAATCTACATGCAGAATAAATTACCCTTACACAGAATTGGGCTGCACCGCTTTATTACGATGCAGCCCTTATTCTCATTTATCAAAAATCAAATTCTATAACTACTCTTCTGCATGATCTAAAGATGCCAAAATCAACTTACCTGATACAGAATGTTCTGCACCTGCAGAATCCTTATATCTAAAGTTAACAGTAAAAGTCTCTTCTTCTGCGTCATAGGTCCCTTCACTCTCTAAAATCTCCATATTCTTCCATCCCTTTATTGTCAATGTATTGTTTTCATTGATACTAAAGGTTACACCTTCATCATCCACATTGGCAATATTCTCTGCTCCAGAATTATAAATTCGGATAGTATTGGAGTTTACAGCCACAGCAGTTCTCAATAAACTGAAAGGAATTCCGTCTTTCTCACCTTCATAATTATAGTTTCCAGAATAAGTATTATATGTGGAAACAGATAATAAAACAGTTGTATTCGGTTCCATCAATTGATACTCTGAACATGATTTTATTTTCAATGGAATGGTATACAAAGAGTCACAATGCAAGCCCGAGGTTGTAATCTTTACAGGAACTAACGTTTGTGCATGTCCTGCCGGTATCACTACCCTCATTGACTCAAACTTATATAAATCGTTCGGCATCGGAGCATATTGAATGTCGTTTTCTGATTTATATTTCTTATTATACTCATCAATAGCTGCCGGATCTTCTTCTAATTCAACAACGACATCCCTATCTGGCAACAACGAGCCACTCACATACACAGAAGTTGTTATGTCGACTTCTGCTTGAGCAAAATTCACTTTGCGAGTTAACATGTGGCCTTCTTCTCCACTACCTACAAGATAAACTTGTTTAATATAATGTTCCATTTCAAGCATATCCTGCTCCCTGCATCCTACAACAAAAAAGAGAGACAAACATGCAAAATATAAAATAGCTTTTTTCATTTTCATACTTTTAATTTTTACCAATTAGGGTTCTGTGTTAATCGTGCATTGTGATCTAAAGCAGTCTTCGGTATCGGGAAGAAATACATTTTCTGGCTGAATACACGTTTCATAATTGCTTTACTATCAAGAATCGTACGCTTATAAAAATCAGTTCTCTGAGCAGATCTTACAGAAATATTATAACCTGTAATTTTCGCATTATAGGCCTCATCAGCATCTCCCCAACGACGTAAATCGTGATAACGATAGCCTTCCAAGGCAAACTCAATCTTTCTTTCCAACTTAATAGCTTCCCTCATCTTCTCCACGTCATTCAGTTCTGCATCAGTAATACCAGGCAAACCTGCTCTGAATCTAATCATATTAAAATATTTTCTCATCTCTTCTACATCCCTAGTAACAGTAATACCTGTTGCTTCATCAGTATAACTACCCTCGAGTTCATTCAAAGCTTCCACGTAGTTCAACAAAACTTCTGCATATCTAATGATAGCGAAAGTCTTGGCACGGCTTGTACCCTTTATATTATCCTCCTGATGAATATATTTACGACAAGTATACCCAGTATGATTATAATCTTCCGGGAAATTAGGGTTAGGACCACCGTTTCCATCATAATAATAAGTTACCTCAATATTAGTCACATCATCACTACCTACATAAGCCGTTCCAGGCCACATACAATGATTATAACCAATCGTCGCATAAAATCTGGCTTCTCTATAACAATCTACCAGTGCTGAATTAGGCGTTACTGTATAACCATCTGATACTTGCCATCCTTCTCCTCCAATACGGTCTCCCGCATGATCAGCCGAAGGATATGGGTACTGTACACTGGAATGATCAATTGTATTTCCATCAATCATCTTATAAGAATCAATCAAATCAAGACAGACATTCAATCCATTACCTCCTCCTAACACATACGGAGTAGCAATCCACTGATTGGAGTTGTCATTAGACCCTCTTCCCACCGTCATATTACAATAATAAATGTATTCAGGAACTAATTCCGCATTGATTGATCCGTCGAATAAACTTTTGTATGACTGATAAGGATCGATATTTCCTGCACCATTAGGGAAATCTGCACTAGGTACCGTAGAAGGAAGAGCTACAGTCTGTTCTGTACGAGCTACAGTATTCAAGCTATATACGTTCATGTCGATTACACGTTTGGACGCTACTGCAGCCTTCGCCCATTTGCTATTATCGTACGACTGACTGATGAAATTCTTTCCATCTTCCGTTTTCCAGTCAGCATAACGTGTATTTCCATTATACCATGGACTGGCTGCATACAAACGTAAGCGTGAAATCATCGCCAAAGCCGCTCCCTTAGTGGGAATATACTGATAAGCCTGAGTTCTGCTTTCCGGTAACAAACTTGCTGCCTGTTCCATATCATCACAGATATAATCAACGCATTCATCATACGTATTTCTAGGATAGGAAGCATCATCCGCTGGAGTATCTACCGCAAACGGAGTATCCGGCACGATAGGTACGGGACCGTATTGTCTTAACAAGCAAAAATAGAAATATCCTCTCAAGAAATGTCCACGGCCCGTATAATCTCTCCGTTCCATATCAGACAAATCTTTACACTCACCAATTCTTGAAAGTAAAATATTCGCTTTTCGGATTCCTTTGTAATAATGTGCCCAATTATTAAAATGCTCACTCTGCGCCGTTTCATTACCCAACATAAAATACATACCGGCATGGCGACCGTCTTGCCAAGAAGCAAAACACTCATCAGAAGCCAATCCAAACGGGAAAGGAGACTCTGTAAAAAGCCTGCTCTCATCAGGAAGATAAGTGGCAATACCATTAATGTATTCGTTTACCAAAACTTTGCTTTGAAAAACAGAATCAATCGTATTTTGGTCATAGAAGTAGGAATCAACATCCAAATATGACTCACATGAGGTCATATTTGCAGCAACACATGCTCCAATGGTTACTGCTGATAATATATTTTTAATTTTACGTTTCATATTCTATTAGAATTGTAGATTTGCTTGTAATGTGAATACTCTCTGCAAAGGATAAACAGCTCCATTTCCTGAGGCCTGAGCAGGATCCCAAAGTTTGACCTTATCCCAACATGCCAGATTGTCACCAATAAGACTCAATTGAAAGCCTTGAAGTCCAATCTTCTTCATCTGAGGGCAAGTAAAATCATAAGTAATCTGTACATTCTTTAATCTGAGATATCTTCCATCAGCCATCCAGAATGTAGAATTACGCTCATTATTTGCATTAGGACCGTATGTCAAACGTGGGAAACGAGCATTAGGATTTTCAGTAGAAGGATCACCTGAATAAGATGCAGGAATCCATCTGTTAGAAGGATCAGCAACAATGCTCAGTACATTTCCTGTCTGCTTTCCGGTGAAAGGATAAAAACCGTTACCACCATACATAAAGTCTACAATACCTACACCCTCAAACAAGGCACTAACCGACAAACGTTTATATTTTAACTCCAATGCAAAACCATATTGAAGTCTCGGAACATTTGAGTTTCCTATCAACACTTCATCGTATTCATCAATTACACCATCACCATTTACATCCTTATATTTAATATCCCCAGGCATTACATCTGCCATGAATGTCTGTTTTGGACTGTTATCAATATCTGCCTGATCTTTAAACAAGCCAAGTGCAATTAAGCCTCTTTGGTTTCCATAAGGAGAACCCACCCATGACTGATAAGGATATTTTATTCCACTCTGTTCGTACTCTGTAAGTTTATTATTTGTATAAGTAAAGTTGGCTCTGGCAGTCAGACTCCAGTCTTTATTAAACTGATGCAAATAAGAGATATTACCATCTGCACCCCAACTTTCCATCGCACCTACATTCGCCCATGGCAAAGTTACCAAACCCATTTCATCAGGAATGCTGGCTCTCTGCTGGAAGATACCAGTACGGTTTTCATGGAAGAAATCGACTGTCACATCTATCTTTTGTTTAAAGAACTGAGCATCAATACCTATATCAAATTTCTTTGCTTTTTCCCATCTCAAGTTTTGTGACGCCTCCTGAGATTCTACAATGTTATCGCCACCTCCCCAGATACCAGCACCTGAGCCTTGAGTCATAGTACTCAAAAATGGGAATCGCACACTACTATTGATACGGTCATTACCCACAATACCATAAGAAGCCCTGAACTTCCAGAAATCAATAAAGCTTAAATTCTCCTGCACCCATTCATATTGAGTTGGTACCCAACCACCAGATATCGCAGGGAATATACCAAACTTCTGACCTTTTGCAAATGCTTCAGAGCCAGTATAACCTAAGTTACCTTCCAGGAAATAAGTATCTTTAAAAGAATAGGTTGCTCTTGCTGCCAAGCCTGTGTAACGTTTTGGAATAGAAGCAATCAATGTCTGTGCTTCACCTGTGACAAAATCATCCATATAATACAACAACAAGCCCCCCACTCTGTGTTTTTCATTGAAAACACGATCATAGTTTACACGACCCTCAAAATAGATTTTACGGGTTGTCAGGTTTGAAGATGAATATACGTCGTCTTTTCTGCTGACCTTTTCAATTAAATCTAATGTTCCATCTTTTTTACGTCCGGTAGCATAATACAATGCAGGAGTCTTTAACTGAGTCTGATTAAGTAAAGAATAAGTATTAATAGACATCAAAGCTTCTACTTTTAATCCTTTTACCCATTGATCAAAGTCCTGAGTTAGTTTCAATCGCACCGTGTTAGTCATCTCACTCTTCTTTTTATAACCTGTATAGTTCAATAGTACATACGAATTCTGTTGGTCTGCATTAGCGCCATATGCAGGAAGAGAACCATCTGAGTAAATAACAGGTACAGTCACAGGAGTCATATTTGCCTGTGCATCCCAAAGAGCCTGGTTATCATCACCATATCCAGGGAAAGAATTAGTTACGATAATGGATTCCAATCCCAATTCTACAATAGTAGATTTTGTCAGATTAGCATCTACATTTGCACGGAAATTGTATTTATTGTAGCCTACATTGTTGTCATAATTCTTGATACCTTTATCTTGCTTATAAATAGCGTCTTTATGCTGAATACCCACACTCATATAATATCTGGCATTACTACCACCACCATTTACACTGATATGATGCTGATGATTCCAAACATAATCTTTCAACATAACATCACGCCAGTTTACATTTGGGTACAAATCTGGATCAAGCCCTGTTTGAAATAATTTAAGTTCAGCTGCATCATATACCGGGCGTCCTCCACGTACTACAGATGCTTCGTTCGCCAAATTTGCGTAAGTTAACGCATCGACATACTCTGGTGTTCTTGCAGAATAAGAAATACCCGCATTACTCTTCACGCTTATTGTCAATTTACCCGATTTACCTCTTTTAGTTGTAACCAGTACCACACCATTGGCACCACGTACACCATATACAGCGGTTGCCGATGCATCTTTTAATACAGTAAAACTTTCAATATCTGCCGGATCCAAAGTATTTAAGTCACCCTCAATACCATCAATTAACACCAAAGCTGAAGCACCAGCACCAAATGTTCCAATACCACGTACCCAAAACTCTGAGAAGTCACTACCCGGCTCACCGCTTCGTGTCACAGCAATAATACCCGGAACACGTCCTCCAAGCATGTTATGACTGATGCAGCAGGAACCTGTAATTCACTACTTTTTACATTTGTAACGGCACCTACGACAGAAATCTTACGCTGAGTTCCTCGACCGATAACCACCACTTCTTCTGTCTGGTTGATATCTTCTTTGAGTGCAATGGTTTGTCGCGTCATGTCCTTATTGACAACCATCGAGTATTCTTTAAATCCAATATAACTAAATACAAGAGTCGTATTACTGGGTACATTTTGCAATACGAAATTACCGTCCAAGTCGGTAATAATACCTTTCGTCGGATCATTCTTATATTGAATGGTTACACCCACCAACGGTTCACCCTGTTCAGTCAGTACCACACCCGACACAGTATGACCACCTTGTGCATATACTGACAATACACTAATCAGTATGAATGCAAATAACGTTAAAAATCTGTTCTTCATTTTATTTGATTTTAAGTTTATTCAATAGCAAGTTTACGCACATTATAACCTGCACCTCCGGCGATGTATAAATTATCCTCAGAATCTACAGCAAGGTCAGTCAAATCACAGAACGACGCCTCCAAAGGAATTCCATCAACTTCGACATCACCCGATTTCTGTCCTCCTGCAATAGTTGACACATATCCTGAAGGATATGCAATCTTACGGATAGACTGATTCCCAATATTAGCCACATAAATATTGCCCTCACTATCAACTGTCAACCCTCTTAACCATTGAAACAAAGCCTCTTTTCTATCACCATCTACATTACCTGGGTGGTTTAAAGCACCTGCATATTCTTCTTGCTTCCATACACCACTCTCATCTTTGTAGATTTTCAAAACCGCATGACCAAAATCTTCTGTGGCATAAAAACAATCTTCTACTCGACTGTATGCCAAATAATTCATAGTACCTCCATTTAAGTAATTAGACTTTTCGAGCAACTTTTCGACCTTAAGATTTCCATTAGCATCTTTTTCTTTCAGGCTCACTCTCACAAATACACCGACGTGATTTCTGATATACAGATAATTATCAGTTTTATCCAAAGCACAAGCCCATTGTTCTCCATCTTTCAATTCTTCAATATTCCCCCGAATAAGTTCCGGCCCCCAGTTATTCGCTCTAGTAAGACGATATATCTTACCAGTATTCTTATATAACTCTACCACATACATAGTATCTCTTTGACTGGTAATAGCTGGTTTACAAGTACAAAGTCCACTTAAAACAGTAACCACCTGATTATCTGTCTGAGAAATAAGTCGTATTCGCTTTACATGAGTTTCCACAGCCATAATATTATCACCAGCCACTACACCAATCCCCATCACATCGTTAAATAAAGCTTCCGACAATGTCCCATCTTTATATTCTGATTTCTTATAAGTACCACATATAGTAGAAACTTTCTGTACCTGATTATACTTAAATGTTTTATCAGTAGTTATTTCTTTACCATCTACTACAACCTTCACAGAATTTTCACCATCTGGTTGTTTGGGTGCCAAGCAGTAAATCGATGTCCCATTTGTAGATATAATACTCGCTTCTCTCGTATCTGCAAAGAAGACCTTAATCTTAGAAGCATCCGCTCCAAAATTACCTTCTATAATCACTTGTTCATTTAACTCACCTTCGGAAGGAATTATACTTTTTATTTCCAAAGGCTTTGACGGAACATAATTGTTTTGTACCTCAGGATACTTTTCAATGTTATTACTTGCGCACCCCGAGGTTAAAAGAATGAGCACAAATAATACAAGGCTTAAGTTCTTCATAAAATTTAATCTTTAAAGTTTCACAAATAGTTCTTATATCTTAATATAAAACACAATCTATCTTATTTAACAGGGTATCTAATCCTATAAGATTAAATTAGTTTTTATAATTAAAATCAACGAATGCAAATATAATAGGATTCATATTGAGAAAAGCTACTTAAATCCATCATTGGAGGGCAATAAATAATGCAATGCATGATTTACTATCCTATAAAAACATCCAAGATACCCTAAGCTATTCCACATTACAAAACTTCCTATCAGAAAGAATAGCATACCCCCATACCTGTCTCAGAACCTTATGAAACATGATGGGAAGGAACTGCATTAAAATAATTTTATAAAAATCATGCATTGATAGATTATAAATCATGCATTTTAACATTACAGGAAGTATCCTCAAATAAATATTTGTATTTTTGAGAAAACATAAAAAGGAAAAAATATGAAACACTTTTTTATTGCAGTTTGCTTGCTTCAATATATTGTAATTACCAATTTACAAGCCCATACCATAAAAAAATTAGGACTAGAGGAAGGACTTTCCAACAGTTACGTGGTAGATATAGTGGAAGATAAAAATGGATATATATGGATTGCGACAGAAGAAGGACTCAACAAACTGGAAGGAGGAAAATTTACCTCTTTTTATAAAGCAAACAAAGGGAAATTAATCAACTTAACCGGAAACGAACTAAATAGCCTTTTTGATGACCCTAATGAACCTATACTTTGGATTGGGACACAACGAGCTGGATTAATCTCATTTAATTATCAGAATAATACCCAGATCATATATCAGCATAACTACCAAGATTCTCATAGTATTATAACAAATGACATAACCAGTATCCACCCTGCAACTGATGGCAACTTGTGGATTACTACTTACTGGAGAGGAATAGAATATTTAGATAAGAAAACCGGGAAGTTTACACACTACAATCAACAAACTATTCCTGAACTTCCAAGCAATACCGTTTGGACTGCTATAGATGACAATAAAGGAAACCTCTACATTGGTCATTCAAACCATGGAATGAGTATTCTCTCGACAAAAAATAAAAAAGTTAAGAATTTTACATACGATAAATCCAATAATAATTCACTTCCCAGTAATAATATACAATGCATTTTTAAAGATAATACTGGGAATATTTGGGTGGGAACAGAAAAAGGATTAGTGCTTTATAAACCCGAGACAGAAACATTTATCAGATTGGGAGAAAAAGAGCCTGCTCTTTCTCATCGTATTTATGATATTCAACAATTCAATGAAAATGAATTATGGATTGCCACTGAATTTGGAGGTATTGCCATTATAAATCTATCTAAAAGCTTATTTAATACAGCAGAAGAAATACAGTTTATTCAAGCTGGAGACAATGAATATAACCTGAATAATTCAACTGTTCGTTGCTTGTTCCAAGACTCACATCAAAATATTTGGGCCGGAACTTGGGGAGGAGGTGTAAACTTTCTCAGTTCCAATACAGCCTTATTTAAATCATTCAGTTATTCCTCCAAATCATCAGACAGTAATCTTAATACCCCAATTGCCAGCGCAGTATGTCTTGACAAACAAAATTATTTATGGGTTGGAACCGATGGAGGAGGAATAAATGTTTTAAAAGATGGACAAAGAATAGCAACCTATACAGAGCAGACAAATAATCTTAGTGGAAATTCTATACAAACAGCACTATGCGACAAACAAGGTAACTTATGGTTCGGCATATTTTATGGAGGAATCATATTTTATGACACACATAAAAAGACTTTCCAGCAAGTCTTCCCAAAAGAATACGCAAACCAAGATGTACGTTCACTCTATGAGGATACAGAAGGTAATATTTGGGTAGGCACTAGTGACGGAGTCTTTCAAATAAATCGGGATTCAAAAATAATTCTTCAACATAAACATGTTCCAGATAACTTAGTACGCACAGTCATCAAAGACAAAAAAGGGCAAATATGGATAGGAAGCTTTGGAGGAGGGATTTTTCTTTATTCTTCAAAGTGGGAATTATTAAAAGAATTCAACACATATCAAAACTTCCCATCTAACACCATCAACCAAATTTTTGAAGACTCAAAAGGATATATATGGGCAGCTACAGGAGAAGGTCTTGTCCAGTTTGATAATAAGTCTCCGTGGGAATATAAGGTTTATCAGCGTAATGAAGGATTAGCAAATACTTTTATTTGGGCCATTGAAGAAGATGAAAACCAGAATATCTGGTTCAGTACCAATCAGGGAATCAGCTGTTTTGTCCGAAATGAAAGAAATATTTATAATTACGATTTCAGAGATAATATTCCAATGGCAAGCTTTACTGGAAGAAGTGTATGTAAAGACAAAAACGGGACTATGTATTTTGGCTCCACTAACGGTCTCTGCTATTTCACCCCCAGCAACATTTTGGAAAAACGACAGTCTCCTAAAGCCACAATCGGAAAGATTACTATTTTTGAACCTCTTGTTTCCGAAAACAGTAATGAAACCGAAATTTCCTTAATCAACAAAGAAAGTGTACAGCTAAAATACTTACAAAACAGTTTCAATATCTCATTCAGCATACAAGACTACTCACTGAATGAAAGAATAGAGTATGCCTATATGTTAAAAGGCCTGGAAAACTCCTGGTACACTGTAAAGGATCCTAACAACGTCACTTTCCGCAACCTACCCCCCGGAAAATATGAATTCATGATCAAGACTCGTATCCGAAACCAAGAATGGTCAGACGAAATATCATCCATAGAAATTATCATTGCTCCCCCGCTCTGGCTTTCCTGGTGGGCTAAATTACTCTATGTAATTAGTGGTGTAGGTCTGCTTTTCATCGGGCTATGGGCTTACAAACGCAAATTAAATTTAGAGTATTTATATGAATCCGAAAAGAAAAGTCATGAGCAGGAACAAGAGCTGAATGACGAACGTCTGCGGTTTTATACAAATATTACCCATGAGCTACGCACTCCGTTGACACTGATTTTGGGTCCATTGGAAGATTTGGTAAAAAGCAATACGCTTTCCAGCAAAGACCATCATCGGATTTCTGTTATCCATCAGAGTGCCGTACGATTACTGAATCTGATAAACCAGATACTGGATTTCCGAAAAACAGAGACACAAAACAAAAGACTTTGCGTTACAAAAGGAAACCTGACGAACGTAGTCTATGAAGTCGGTCTGAAATATAAGGAATTAAACAGTAAACCAGACATCCAGATTCTGATAGAGGCAGAAGAAGAAAACATGTTCCTGTTTTTCGACAAGGAAATTATTACCATGATTCTGGACAACCTGATTTCCAATGCACTGAAATATACCGACAAAGGATACATCCGCATCCGTACTGAATGGGTTACAGAAAATGGCATACGATATGCTCAGCTCTCTGTGGAAGACACCGGATACGGCATCGGAAAAGAAGCATTGGCCCACATATTTGAACGCTATTATCAGGAAAGCGGAGAGCACCAGGCTTCTGGAACAGGTATCGGGCTGGCCCTGGTAAAAAACTTGGTAAAATTACACGAGGGAGATATTCAAGTAAAAAGTCTGCCCGATGTCGGTACGACATTCTACCTACGGCTGCAGGCTGAGAATACATATCCTCAAGCACTACACGGAGAAGATATGCATACTGAAAAGCAAGATATCAAAGAAGAAGAGTCTACTATAAAACCGGAAGTTATAGAACCGGATAAAAATGCGCGTCCTATTATTTTGGTAGTAGAAGACAATGCCGATATACGCGACTACATTGCCGACTCGTTTACGGATTTATATGAGATAAAGACTGCTGCTAACGGAAAAGAAGGATTACAAATAGCCACAGATTGTATTCCGGATATTATTGTCAGCGACATCATGATGCCGGTAATGAATGGTGTCACCATGTGTCAAAAGCTGAAAGCAGACATTCGTACCAGTCACATTCCGGTTATTCTGTTGACAGCAAAAGATAGTATTACCGATAAGGAAGAAGGCTATCAGGCAGGGGCAGATTCCTATCTGACAAAGCCTTTCAGTGCCAGTCTGCTGCAAAGCCGTATCAGCAATTTGCTGACTCAGCGGCGACTTTTATCAGAACGATTTGCCATCCGTCCAGAAAAGCTAGAAAGACAAAGCATGGAGGAAAAGAGGGCCATTATCACGGAATCTATGAACAAACTGGACAAAGAATTTCTGGATAAAATCACCAATACGATTACCGAAGGATTGGCAGCCGCAGAAAATATAGATATTACCGTACTTTCCAATGTGATGTGCATGAGCAGTTCCACACTCTATCGCAAGGTAAAGGCACTTACGGGCATGTCAACCAACGAATATATCCGGAAAATCAAAATGCAGCTGGCTGAAAAGTATCTGTTGGAAGGAAAATATTCTATCTCTGAAATCGCATTCAAGGTAGGAATCAACAGCAACGTATATTTCCGCCAGTGCTTTAAAGAAGAGTTCGGCATGTCTGCTTCCGATTATTTAAAGCAGTTGACCGGGAAATCCATTGATGAAAAAGATGATGAAAAATAAGCTATAAAAAACGCCCTTACGTTTAATTCAAAACACAAGTGCATCTGAAGCAAAACGCAAGGACGTTTCAAAGCAAACGCTTAGACGTTTTAATCCGAACGCCTAAGCGTTTTTTCATGCTCATAAACCACATAAAAAAAGCGGCCGCTTTCACGAGGAAAACAGCCGCTTTCAAACATTATATCAGATTTCTATTTTTATTCTGCTTCACCAGCCTGTTTCGGCATCTTATGACCCATTGTCAGGTAAGCTACCGGAGCAGCTACGAACAATGAAGACAATGTACCGATTACTACACCCAGAATCATAGCGAATGCGAAGCTGCGGATGCTGTCACCACCAAGGATGAAGATACTCAGCAACACAATCAATGTACTCAAAGAAGTGTTGATGGTACGAGCCAGAGTCGTGTTCAACGAATCATTGAACAGCTGCGTACGGTCGCGTTTCGGATACAAACCGATAAACTCACGTACACGGTCGAAGATTACCACCTTATCGTTGATAGAGTAACCGATTGCAGTCAAGATAGCACCAATGAATGTCTGGTCGATTTCCAAAGAGAACGGCATCCATCCATAGCACAAAGAGTATGCACCGATAATCAATACGGTATCCACCATCAATGCTACTGTAGCACCGATACTGAAGGCGATGTTGCTGAAACGAATCAAGATATACAGACCGATAGCAATCAAAGCCAATACAACTGACCATACAGCTGAAGTCTTAATATCGTCGGCGATGCTAGGACCTACCTTCTGAGAACTGATGATAGAACCTCCGGCACGATTATCACGGTCGATAAAGATTTCCAGTGTAGTACCTTCACCCAACAAATTACCTTCTTTCAATGCATTGTAAAGGAACTCTTCAATTTCTGCATCGATTGTAGGAGAATCTTCGTTGATACGGTAGTTGGTAGTCACACGGATTGTCTTACCATCTGTACCCAAAGCAATAGCCTGTACGTTTGCATCACCCACTTTCGGCTGCAGCAAGCTACGTACAGTTTCCGGCTGTACAACCTGTTCAAACTGAACCACGAAGTTACGTCCACCGGTGAAGTCGATACTCTGTGCAAGACCACGTACAAAGAATGAAATGATACATACTACGATGATAACTCCCCAGATAGTGAACGAACGTTTCGTAATACCCATGAAGTTATAGTGTACATTCTGCATCAGGTTCTTTGAAATACCTGTAGTGAATGTCAGGTTCAACCACTTGTCTTTGTTCATGAGGTGTTCGTAAACCAGACGAGTCAAGAACACAGCTGAGAAGAATGAGCAGAGGATACCGATAATCAAGGTAGTGGCAAAACCACGAATCGGACCAGTACCGAAGTTAAACAGGATGATACCTGTGATGATAGAAGTCAAGTTAGAGTCGAAGATGGCAGAGAATGCGTTTTTGTAACCTTCAGCCAATGCCTGTTTGGTTCCCTTACCAGCACGAAGCTCTTCTTTCGTACGTTCGTAAATCAATACGTTAGCATCCACTGCCATACCCAGTGACAATACCATACCGGCGATACCAGACATGGTCAATGCGGCCTGGAATGAAGAAAGGATACCCAGTGTGAAGAAGAAGTTGATGAACAACGCACCGTTAGCCACCATACCCGGAATGAATCCGTACATCGCACACATATAAATCATCAGGACAATCAATGCCACGATGAATGATACGATACCCTGGTTGATAGATTCCTGTCCCAGAGACGGACCTACGATATCTTCCTGTACGATACGTGCAGGAGCCGGCATCTTACCAGACTTCAATACGTTAGCCAAGTCTTTTGTAACTTCCGGAGTAAAGTTACCGGTAATCTGTGAGTTACCACCAGTAATTTCAGAGTTTACACGCGGAGCACTGTATACATATCCATCCAATACGATGGCGATTTCCCTACCGATGTTCTTCTTAGTCAAGGCAGCCCAACGACGAGAACCTTCTGTATTCATAGACATGCTTACACAAGGTTTGTTGAACTGGTCGTATTCATCTTTTGCATCAGTTACGACATCACCTTCCAGCGGCGCACGACCGTTACGTTCTGTCGACTTGATAGCATACAATTCGAAAATACGTCCTGTCTTGTCCATATCTGAAGCTTTCACACCCCACATCAGTTTCAAGTCGCGCGGCATTACTTCCTTCACGGCCTTCATGTTCAGGATACGGTTTACATCAGCAGTATCCTTATAGTCAGCATAACCAACGATACAGCCTACACCACTCTGATTCAACTGCAGTACAGCCAGCAACGGATGTTCTTTCTTCAGTTCTTCAATATTTGTGTTAGAAGCAGTAGCAGTTTCACCCTTCAATGCGGCAGCCAGACTGTCTTTTGCAGATACAGCAGAAGCCTCAGCTACAGCAGTTGTATCAGCTTCTACCTTTGCAGAATCAGCAGGAGCATCTGCATTCAGCAGGCCACGTGCGCGGTTATCAGCAGAAGCCAATACCGGAACGATGTCTTTTGCTTCAAATGTTTCCCAGAATTCCAGGTTAGCAGAACCCTGCAAAAGTTTTCTCACACGTTCCGGTTCCTTGATACCCGGCAATTCCACCATGATACGGCCCATTTTGCCTTCCAGTGTCTGGATGTTCGGCTGAGCTACACCAAAACGGTCAATACGTGTACGCAAAACATTGAATGAGTTATCAACAGCAGCACTTACCTCTTCACGTAATACTTTTTCTACTTCAGCGTCAGTACTACGGGTATTTACTTTATCCTTCAACTGCTGAGTTGCAAACAGTTCAGCAAGCTTACCTTCCGGTGCCAGTTTCTTGTATTCTCTGATAAACAGCGTAATAAAGTCTTCCTGGCTGTTAATTTGCAATTTTGCAGCTTCCGCTACAGCTTTATTGAAAGCTTCATCCGGTTTGTTGTCGGCCAACGCCTTCACTACATCTGGTACAGAAACTTCCAGAATGACGTTCATACCACCTTTCAGGTCCAAACCCAACCCGATTTCCATCTCACGGCATTGTTTCAGCGTGTAAATCCCCAACCACACCTTCTGATTCTGCATGGAATCCAGGTAATGTGCCGAACCTTTCGGGTCCTCAGCCGCCTTGTTCATCTGATAACGTGTAACGAATGAGAACGAAAGATAAAAAGCACACGCAAGGGTCAGTAATACCGCAAAAACCTTTACAAATCCTTTGTTTTGCATGTTACTTTAGTTTATTATATTTACTTTTAAAATTTGATACGTTTATTCAAGGTTGCAAATATAGTTTTTTTTTCATTTATATGCGGAAAGGATTGTAAATATTTAAGGCTTAGAGCCTAAAAAAGGGAGTACAGCTTGCAAAAATGAAGCCATACTCCCTCTTTTAGTTATACTCTGTACAGATTTTTCCTGCTATCCGGACATTTTATTTCAATCCGCGAGTCTTCAGCAACGCATCCAAGCTGGGTTCTGCCCCACGGAAGGTTACATACAGTTTCATCGGGTCGTCTGAACCACCTTTTTCCAGAATGTTCTTGCGGAAAGAAGTAGCAGTAGCCTGGTCGAACAAGCCATGTTCCTTAAACGCTTCAAAGGCATCTGTATCCAAACGTTCAGCCCAGATATAGCTGTAATAACCAGCTGCATAACCACCCATGATGTGGTTGAAGTAAGTAGAACGATAACGAGGCGCAATCTGCGGAATCAGTCCCAATTTGTCCATCAGCTGTTTTTCAAACTGAAGCACATCGAATCCTTCCATCGTAGTCAGACAGTGCATTTCCATATCCAGGATGGCAGCTGCCAACAGTTCTGTAGTCATAAAGCCCTGGTTGAACAGTGCCTGATTTTCAATCTTGGCAATCAGAGAATCAGGAATAGCCTCACGAGTCTGATAATGTTTGGCATACATTTTCAGTACTTCAGGTGATACAGCCCAGTGTTCCATAATCTGTGAAGGAAGTTCCACGAAATCCTGAGCTACAGAAGTACCAGACACACCTTTATACTTGCACTGAGTCAGCAATCCGTGCAAAGCATGTCCGAACTCATGATACATGGTGCGTGCCTCATCAATTGTCAGCAAGGAAGGAAGGTCACCAGCCGGTTTGGTAAAGCTGGCCACATTATAAATCAACGGACGAACCCCTTCCTGCTGTTCACGGAAGTTACTCATCCAGGCACCGCTCCGTTTGCTGGCACGAGGCATGTAGTCGCTATAGAACACGCCCAACAGTGAACCGTCTGCATCCTTCACAATATAAGTCTTCACATCCTTATTATATACAGAAATAGAATCACAAGGAGTCAAGGTAATGCCATACAACTTGTTGACTACCGTACACAGTCCATTGTGTACATCTTCCTGACTGAAATAAGGCTTGATGGCATCTTCATTCAAATCATATTTCTCCTGGCGAAGCTTTTCTGCATAATACCACCAGTCCCATGCTTCCAGCTTCTCACCTTTTCCTTCACGGTCCATGATTTTCTGCAACTCAGCTGCTTCCGCTTTGGCATTCTTGATAGAATATTCCCACAAGCCATACAGCAGGTCAAGTGCATTTTTCGGGTTCTTCGCCATGTTGTCAGCCAACTGATACTCTGCGAAATTGTTGAATCCCATCAGCTGTGCCTTTTCCAGACGAAGAGCAAGCACCTTTTTCAGCACTTCCTTATTGTCATTGGCATTGCCACGGTTACCCAAGCTGGTATAGGCCTGATAGATATTCTTTCTCAGTTCACGGTTCTGAGCATACTGGAGCAACGGAGTACGGCTGGATTCCTGCAAAGTAAATACCCACTTACCGTCTTTTCCGTGTGCCTTGGCTTCCTGTGCAGCTCCTGCAATAACTGCATCCGGCAGACCAGCCAAGTCTTCTTTCTTATCTACCACCAACAGATAATCGTTGTTGTCGGCCAACACATGATTACCGAACTCAATGGTCAGTGTAGAAAGCTGTTTGTTGATTTCACGCAGACGTTCCTGCTTCTGTGCATCCAGTCCGGCACCAGAACGAACAAATTCTTTATAATATTTATCCAGCAAATAATGCTGTTCGGTAGTCAACTGAATCTTTCCAGCCTCTTCCTGAGCATGAACAGCAGCCACTCTCTTATACAGCTCCTGATTCAGGAAAATATTATCACTGTGTTCAGACAACATCGGAGCAATCTTTGCTTCCAGCGCCATCATTTCGTCATTGGTATCAGCTTCTGTCAAAGCAAAGAACACACCGCTCACACGAGCCAGAATCTCCCCACTGTTGTCCAATGCCACAATCGTATTTTCAAAACTCGGTTCCTCCGGGTTCTCTACAATGGCTTTGATTTCCCCATTCTGCTGCTCAATACCTTTCAAAAAAGCCGGTTCATAATGTTCCACCTTGATACGGTCAAAGTCAGGTGTTCCATAAGGGGTTTCAAACTCAGACAGGAACGGATTGCCCGTATCTGCCGCCTGCTGACCGCAGGCACATACCATACAACTCATAGCTGCTGCAAAAATTAAATTCTTCATCTTCTATTTATTATCAGGTTATAACTTCTCTACCAAACACCACAACGGATAGTGGTCGGATGCCGAAATGGAATTGTCCACACGGCATTTCAATACTTTAAATCCTTTGTTCACAAACAAATGGTCAATGCGGAAATACAGAAAATTCCGGTTATACGAGAATCCCGGTCCCCAGCCGGCTTCACGATAAGCATCTGTCAATCCTTTTCCGATAGTATGATGTGCATACGAAATAGGAGAATCATTGAAATCACCGCACACCAGCAAATACTTGCCCGACTGCCGAGAGATGACCTGTGCCACCGAATCCGCCTGCGGTCCACGGATGGCCACGGCATCAGCTAATTTATGCAGCAGATACTTGCTGTCCGATTTTACGTTTTGTTCTTCAGGCGATTTCAGCAATCCCTCGTACACTTCCTTATCGTGCGCATCCAGCTTATTCGATTCCAGATGATTGCATATCAACATCAGTGTATCCCCTTTTATGTTTAGCCGAAGCAAAAAGCTGGCATTACTTGCACTTTCATAGGAAATCGGTTCTACCGAAAGAATCGGGAATCGCGACAGACAAGCCATCCCATTTCCGTTAGACGCTTTCAGTAACTTTCTGTAAGGATACATAGGGAAAGCCTTCCTGGTCTCTCGGGCATCCCACTGATACTCCTGCAGACAAACCACGTCTGCATCACTTTCCTGAATATAATGTTGCACGGGACGAGATTCATCTTCCGCATCTCCGTACATATTCATGACGTTGTAGGTCAGAAATTTCAGTACCTCCCCGTCCGTAGGTTCTTCCCCTCCTCCAAACGGAGTATACGTCGCGACTGCCCCTCCTCCTGCCAGTAAGAGCAGCAAAGGAAGACACATAAACTTCCATCCATGAAACAGCCCCACTACTGCAAGAACAATCAAAGCTAACAAGAAAAAAGGAAAAAACAATCCCGCACAGGCCAGCACCGGATGAGCCACCGGCGATACAAGCGGACTGTAAGCACAGCACAAGAATCCGGTCCCGACAATCAGGTTTCCTAAAATAAAGACTCCTCTAAACGTATGTTTCCAAATACTCATTTCTTACTTGCATCAAATAAGCTTTTCTTCTCGTCATCCGTCAGACTGTTATAGCCCGACTTACGCAGTTTATCCAGAATCCGGTCAATTTCTGCCTCACGTTCCTTTTTCCGGGCATTGTATTCATAATCCGCCTGACGTCCTCCGTAGTGCACCTTCATCTTGGGTTTACGCTTCACCGGACGTCCCAAGCCTGCAAACCAGTCGCACACCAGGTTTATCCATTTCGTAGCATCGTGACCGCTCTGCAATCCTGCCGCGAACCACCAGCCAGCCAATGCTCCACCCAAATGTGCAATGTGCCCGCCTGCATTGTCAGAAGTCATGAACAGCAAATCAAGTGCCACCATAAACAGAGCCACATATTTCAGACGCACCGTACCGATAAACAGGAACTGCACCGGATAATTCGGTTCACGTACACTTACCGCCACCACAATGGCCAACACAGAAGCCGAGGCACCCAACAAATAGGAAGAATACACGGCATCCTGAAAATAAGGAAACACATTATATGCCAGCATATAAAGCAATCCGCCACAGATACCTCCCAGAAAATAAAGTCCGCGCAAGTGCTTCGACGAGAAAAAAGCCAGAAACAGACGACCGAACCAGAACAGCCACAGCATATTAAACAAGATGTGCAGCACACCGGCATGCATGAACATGTAAGTAATCAGCGTCCAGGGCCTACGGATAAAAACTTCCGTCCATGCCGGCAGTTCCAGATAGTTCATCCATGGCGAAGAAGGCACATTGAACAAAGTCAGAAAAATCTGCACCAGTGTCACTACCAGAAACACCGCTACGTTCACATACACCAGACGCAGCACAATGTCTCCCTGCTGGAACTTTCTTTTCAAATCAGTAATAAATCCGTCCGCCGCCATTTTTCTTTCTCCAATAAACAATCAGTATCAAGCCGAACAACATACCTCCCAGGTGAGCGAAATGGGCTACTCCGTCGTTGCTTCCCAATCCTAAAAGCAACTCCAGCACCGCATATCCAATCACAAAATACTTCGCCTTGATGGGCACCGGTATCGGGAATACAAACATCTGACTGTTGGGAAACAACATACCAAATGCTAACAAAATGCCATACACCGCTCCCGAAGCACCTACAGTAGTCAGCTGGTTCAGGAACACATCCATAGGAATAATATTCAGTCCCGTATTGACCGAATCGTAATTAGACCATACAGCCAGATACTCCACATACTGCACCAACTCCTGAATCAGACCGGCACCAATACCACAAATCAGGTAATACGTCAGGAAGCGTTTAGGTCCCCACACCTGTTCCAGCACCCGTCCGAACATCCATACCGCAAACATATTGAAGAAAATATGCGAGAAATTGGCATGCATGAACATATAAGTGATAAGCTGCCCCAGGTTAAAATCCGAAGCCAGGAAAAAGTGAAGACCCAGCATATTTTCTATATCCACTCCGTATTTCCGGGCCACAAACATTCCGAAGAAACAGAGCACATTGATAATAAGCAGGTTTTTCGTTACTGTTGGAAGATTATTCATATTGTTAAATCATTGATTCAGTTACAAATGTACAACATAAAATCGGGTTTGAAGGAATATGTATCCTTAAATTTCATTGAACGCACGCACCGAGTCACGCAGCACCAGCAAGCTTTCCGGTCCCATATTGAACAGCAGGTCAATCACACTGAGATTAGGCAGAAAACCCAGCTTCTGGTCAAACACCTGATAATAAGGCTTGGGAAAGAAGGCTTTGTCCGCCTCCCGATAATCCCGTTTGGGATGAATCAGCTCCCGGAAATCATCGGCACATTCCACCTCCGGCATGTATTCCTCGGTAGGTATCAGGCGAGGTTCCATGTCAATCTGCCAGCACACCCACTCACACAGTTCCAGGTTAAAGTCAAACAGAAACTCATATTTCTGCTCAAAAAACCGGTGAAACTCATCTGCATAGTAATCAAAGAAAGGACTATGCTTGTAAGCGGCTACAAACGCATTCCAGTGCACATGCCGCCAGTTACCATGGTCTGAAATACGTACATCCTTCATCACACACTTCAGGTCGTCACTCTTTTCCGTCGGAATGGTCAGTGCCAACGGCCCGTCGGCCGATGCAATCACGCACCGGTTGCGGTAAGTCTGCTTCATGTAGTGGTCATAACGCTCCACACGTACCGAAGGATAAGCAAAAAGTTTGGTATAATATTCTACGGGAGCCAGATAGGCCGACCCCAAAATCACTTCATTCTTCATTCTTTCTTAGTTTATGTCATTGCACCCGCTGCCAGAAGCGCCCCTTCCGCGAAGAGTACCAGATGCGCCAGGCCTTCCCTATCAGGTGGTCCTCCGGCACGAACCCGAACAAGCGGGAATCACAAATATTCACCGGGTCATTGGAAGCCACCCAGTAATAATCCTTGCCAAATGTATAAGCCTCCACGGGCATTCCCTTCACATACAACGTATCGTAACGAACCTCTGCAGGCTGGTGTTCATGCGCCACAATCGTATTGCAGAGCAAGGTCACATTCCAGGGATACACCTTCACCGGAACACCCTTTGCCGGAATCACATACGGATGCACTTCCGTACGGTTCTTTTCATCCAGCGGAACCAGCGGAATCCGTCCCTCCAGTTTCTGCGAAATCAAGTAATATTCATATTGGCTGAAACTCCGTATATACCCCCCGTCGGAAGTATATCCGGCCAGCGTATTTCCTTTGATACCCAGCACCGACAGCACAGTCAGCATCAAGTCTTCCGAAGACACCGGATAAGCATACAGCGATTTGGCATCCGGGCTGAGCACCTCTCCGCCCACACAGTTCAGGTCGGCATCCAACATCAGCGTATCTCCCGGCGTGCCGATACAGCGACTGATGAACAGCTCTCTCCACTCTATTCCTTTCTCCACCTGCTGGGGATGAGGGTTATTGAACAAGAGAATATCCCCCTTCTCCGCACGCGAAGAAGCCAGCCGATGATAGCCGAAAAACGAACAAAAAGGCAAACGCAGCCCGTAGCTCCACTTGTTGACCAGAATCCGTTCTCCCTGATAAAGAGAATTTTCCATCCCGGAAGAAGGAATTACACAAGTCGTCACAAGCAGGGTCCGCACCAGCCATACGGTCAACACCGTCAGGCCGGTCGCTCTCAACCACCACCATCCGGACTTTCCTTTGTTCATAGATTATTTAATGGAATCCACAAACTTAAACAGACGGTTCCAGCGAATCTTTCCGTCAAACCAGCCACGATCCTGGTTCAGCGACAGCCAGATAAAAATAGGTTTACCCACAATATGGTCTTCCGGCACGAAGCCCCAGAAACGCGAGTCGGCCGAATTATGACGGTTGTCACCCATCATCCAGTAATAATCCATCTTGAAGGTATATTTCGTCGTTTCCTGTCCGTTGATGTAGATTTTTCCATCTTTCACCTCCAGGCTGTTGCCTTCGTAGTTTTTGATCGGACGTTCGTACATCGGCAGGTTATCCAGTGTCAGGTCTATGGTAGCTCCCTTCTTCGGAATCCATATCGGACCATAGTTGTCTATCGTCCAGCCCGTCAGCTTGTTATCCGGATACAGTCCGCCCGCATCATCATCCGGCACGTTTTCAATGGAAGTCACCAAGTCCTTCCGTGCCAGCAAGGCAGCCTTCGCCTTCTCAGTCAACGGCATGTTATACACCGATTCTTCCGTATAATAAGCCATCAGGTCCTCCTGGCTGATGCCCAATTCATGACATAAATCCTCCGGCAGCATGCCCTTGGTATGCACCAGATAACGATACTGCACATTATCCGGCTCCTTGTTGGCCTTACCGTCCAGGTAAATAATCCGGTTTTTAATTTCCAGTGTCTGGCCCGGCATACCCACACAACGCTTCACGTAATTCTCTCTCCGGTCTACAGGACGAGTAATCACCTCACCATACAGCTGCGGATTTTCGTCAATATACTTGCGTCCTACCGAGTAATAATAATCATACACATCCCGTTGCTGCTCCAGGTTCAGGCTGGCCAGGTCAATAGGCTGCGAAAGTTGCTTGCCGATGGCATAGCTCATGCGATAGATGTCTTCTGCCGGATTGCCGGTAGCCACCGTATCCCCTGCCGGGAAGTTGAACACCACGATGTCATTCAGCTGCACCTCTCCCAGTCCGGCCACCCGTTTGTAGTCCCACTTCGGCCATTCCAGGTACGACTTGCAGTTGAACACCGGCAACGTATGCTGCGTCAGCGGCATGTGGAGCGGTGTCTGCGGAATACGGGCACCATAACTCATCTTGCTTACAAACAGATAGTCGCCCACCAGCAGCGATTTCTCCAGCGACGAAGAAGGAATCACATAGTTCTGAAAGAAGTACAGATTCACAAAATAGACTGCTACCAGCGCAAACACGATGGCATCCACCCAGCCCATCACCGTCAGCACGGTCTTGTTGGTCGACTTCTTCCACCATGTCCAAGGAATCTTTTTGGAAATATATGCGTCAAAGATGAACGGAACCACTACCAGTCCCAGCCAGCTTTTCAACCAAATCAGGAAAATCAGGTAAAGCACCAGCACTATGCCGAACTTTATCCATTGTTTACGCGATGCCTGTATCATACTCAAAACTGAAATAAATCATTCATACCTAAGAAGCCCTGGTGTGCAGCCGTATATTCTGCAGCCAGCACCGCTCCCAATGCAAACCCCTTGCGGTTCTTTGCGTCGTGTGTAATCACGATAGAATCAGCTTCTGATTCATATTTGATGGTATGGATACCCGGTACTTCCCCTTCGCGGATGGCACTCACGGGCAATTCATCCGGTGCACAGTCGGTCGTACCTGTCACCGTACCGTCGGGAGCAGTCAGTGTGCCCATCACCCATTTCTGCTTGCGGTCCAGGTTTTCCAGAATCCCTTCAGCCAGCGTAATGGCCGTACCACTCGGGGCATCCAGCTTGTGCACGTGGTGGGTTTCTACCATTGACACATCGTAGTTCGGGAACTGGTTCATAATCTTTGCCAAGTACTTGTTCATCGCCGCAAAGATAGCCACACCCAAGCTGAAGTTAGACGACCAGAACAGCGTCTTACCTTCCTCCTGGCACAGACGGCGCATCTCTTCGCCATGCTCTCCCATCCATCCGGTGCTGCCCGATACCACTTTCACGCCATTCTTGAACGCCTCCAGGCAGTTGCCGTAAGCTACTGAAGGAGCCGTAAATTCAATGGCCACATCGGCCGAACGGAAAGCCTCCGAAGCAAAATCTTCCCGATTATTTATATCAATGATACTCACAATTTCATGACCTCTGGAAAGGGCGATTTTTTCAATTTCCTTTCCCATCTTTCCATATCCAATTAATGCAATTTTCATAATTCTGATGATAATTTTATTCGCAAAGATAGTGTTTTTCAGTATTAATCATTACATTTACCCAACATTTACAGCTCGTTAACATGGAACATCTACTCCAGTTTGTATGGAAACACAAGCTTTTTCCGCTCACTCCGCTGCATACCACGCAAGGACAAACCGTGGAAGTCATTGACCCCGGACTCCCCAATCCCGATGCAGGACCCGACTTTTTCAATGCGAAAATCAAGATAGACGGTATTCTGTGGGTGGGAAATGTAGAAATCCACGTGCATGCTTCCGACTGGAAACGCCACCACCATCATCAGGACCGTGCCTACGACTCCGTGATTCTGCATGTGGCTTCCGACATCGATGCCGAAACCTTCCGCACCGACGGCACACCCATCCCGCAAATGGAGCTGCACTATCCGCCCTACCTGTTAGACAACTACCGCGAGCTGATTGAAACCAGCCATTACCCAGCCTGCTACCGCCTCATCCCTCGTCTGCCCAAGCTCCTGCTCCACAGCTGGCTCTCCAGTCTGCAGACCGAACGTTTCGAACAGAAGACACAGCGCATCCAAGCCCAGCTAACCCAGAGCAAAGGCGACTGGGAACAAGCCTTTTTTCTCACATTAGCCCGCAATTTCGGTTTCGGCACCAACAGCGACGCCTTCGAGCAATGGGCACAGACCATTCCCTTACAAGCCGTCAACAAGCACCGCGATAATCTTTTTCAGATAGAAGCCATTTTCTTCGGGCAGGCCGGCCTGTTGCAGGAACTCCCGTCCGACGACTATTCCGCCCAGCTTACCAAGGAATACGCCTACCTGGCCCACAAATTCGAGCTACAGCCCTCCGAACACCTTCGGTGGAAAATGCTCCGCATGCGCCCGGGCAACTTTCCGCACGTACGCATCGCCCAGCTGGCCAACCTCTACCACCGTTCCCAAGGCATGCTCTCCCAGTTGCTGCTGGCCTCTACGGTGAAAGAACTGCGCGACCTGCTGCGTGGAGGTACCTCCCTTTACTGGCTTACCCACTACGTTTTCGGCGAACCCTCGCCCGCCCGTCCGAAAACCCTCAGCGACGCCTCCATCGATCTGCTGATTATCAATACCGTGGTTCCCTTCCTCTATGCTTACGGCAAGCACAAAGGCGAAGAACGGCTCACCGAACGTGCCGGCAACCTACTGGAGCAACTCAAACCGGAAAACAACTACATCATCCGGCTGTGGAAAGAATGTGGTCTGCAAGCCGCCCATGCCGGCGACAGTCAGGCACTCATCCAGCTTAAAAAGAATTACTGCGACACCAAGAAATGCCTGTTCTGCCGCATCGGATACGAATATTTCAAGAAAAAAGAAGGTTAAAAACCCTTCTCACCCCTTACACACGAGTCTTTCATTAAATCAGTACTTCCTTGGCAGTACTCTAATACTTTCCTTGGAGTACTACAGTACTTTCGTGGAAGTACTCAAGTACTGACAAGAAAGTACTGAAAGCTATTAAATCTGTATTTCTCAATATGTTACAGAAATTTATAGAAAATCCATCCCTTTCAAAGAAAAATCATTTCCGTCTTGACAAAGGAATATAAACCGAACACTCCCAGCCTGAAAGTCGGTTACGCAAGAAAGGAGACATATTGAACTTCCTTGTCATCCCCCATTTGTATTGCACAGCTACTTCCATGAATCTGAAGTCATACGCCAACCTTGCAAATATCGGCAAGTCGAAGAAACTTTTGTCATAAAAATAAAAAGTAGGCCCCACTCCTACCGACAGATTCAATCCTCGAAACAGGTACCGTCCCACACTTCCAGCAAAAGATGCCGACCACAGATTACGGATTCCTTCTCCGCCCACATACGTCGTATACACGTCAGAAGAAAGATAACGGAATCCATAGCTGTAGCGGCCATATCTTGCCGATAACGACAAGTCGAAGAACCAGCCGGTATCCGGACGATTCAGCCGCCAGCGGTATCCGGCACCCAAAGTAAAATCAGCCCCCAAACGGGAGTTTGCCAAATCGAAAGGCGGTAATCCTTTCTCCGGTGAAGCCACCTGGTAGTTTACGGTATTTTTCCCTCCATAAAGCACCAGGCCTGAAGAACGGAGCATCTGTGCACGAACTGTCATCCATAAAAAGAAAAGGAATAAGAAAAAAGATAATCGTTTCATACTGATTTCCAATTAGCGTTATTATTTTTAATCTGGTTTCTGTTTTATTTACTTAACGATTCATCATTCAGCGAAATAAACGGGTGATTCTTTTTTATCGGATCCACATTATATTCAACATTAAACACTGCATGGTCAAAATCTAACTGTGTTTCAGACTCTGACAGTTCCATCCACTCCGTTTGCCGCAAGCAGCAACCACCTACCAGTCCGAAACCGCTCTCCACATTAGTGTAAGTAGCCCGCATAGGAGCCAGCTCCACATTACCCAGTTCATTATTCTTCTGCTCATTAAGTGATTTCAAATAACGGTAGAACTCTTCAGACAGACTATATAAATAAACCTTATATTGCTTTCTGTTTATAAAAGTTTCATCTTGAATAGAAGTCTTGTAATCAGGTATGTAAGTCATATTCAGGCGAAGTGTGTAATTCTTTCCCTGAATTTTCTCATCGCTCCAAAAATACAGATTCTGATAGTACGCATAGTTTCCCATAAAAATGTCATCCAAACCAGAAGAAGCATCCAATATTGGCTCATCACTCCAGTCCATATAAGCAGAAGACGGTTTGCCATAATGCACCTCCGAAGTCCCCTCTTTCCAATACTTCACCCTTTCTTTGACCGTTACCGCATAGTAATTTTCAATCTTTGCATAATCGGTAAAATTTATCTGAAGCTGGAGCACACTCAACTCAGAGGGTTTTCGTTCTATTTTAACAGCGTTTAAGGGGAAAGGAGCAGGAATAATGGTAAAGGCAGATACTGCTTTCACCCCTTCTACCGAAGCTGTAAGCCGGACACGGTCACTCGTCTCATAGGGCTGCACCACATAATAACTTTTGGCGGGGACTCCCGGCAATGAATCCTCTGTCCACAACAAAGGAACAGCAATGTCATTCACTTCCAGCCTGATGTCCCTGCCCTTTAATCCATACATTCTCATGCCTTTGTCATAAACCGGAAGACTGTGCGAAAGACGTACCACCGTAGTATCACCACTTCCAGGATAACTATATACCGTTAATTTAGGAACCTCTGAAATCTTATCCAAGTCAAAATGATACACACAAGATGACAACAGGCTGAAGGCTGCAAGTATTATTATGAGATTCTGTTTGTTTAAATACATAAATACAATGTTTAGAAATTTGTTATAATCAATGACATTCCAAAGCATGCCGATTCAGAAATTTAAGGTGTAGCTAAAAGAAGGAATTATCGGGAACAGTCCGATAACCTTTCCTCTGAAACTTCCATCCACCTGCCGTTCTATCTTTGTATAAAAAGGATTCATACGGCAATAAGCATTATAGATACTCACATTCCAAATTCGCTCGAATCCCCGCTTGGTAGTCCGCCGGAAATTGATACCCACATCCAGCCGGTGGTAGGCAGGCAAAGTAATATTGTTAGGTTTTCCATACATCGGCTCTAAGTCCGACAACTGCGAGGTTCCAGGTAGGCAAGGATTTTCCACATACTGTGTAGGAACCGTCGCATGGTCACCACTACGATAAGTCCACGCTGCATATACATCCATTCGATGGCTGAATTTACGACGATAGACAAAATTCAGTTTATGACGATTATCAAACTTGCTGGGATACCAACCGGAATAGAAATCATCAAATTTTTGCTTGCTCCATGATAAAGTATAACCAGCCTGAAAGAGGTTCTGCTCATCATGATACACCAACGATGTTTCCAACCCATACGATTTGCCGTCTCCCACCCGTACCACCTGTTCCCAGTTTCCGGCAGGCAATGTAAGACTGCCTCCCGCCTCGTACTCCAACATTCGGCTGGTAGTACGGAAATAGCTTTCCACCTCCAGGCGCAACCTCCACGGAAGTTCCATGTACACACCACCTGCCACCTGTCGCGAATGCATAGGACGTATACGGGAGGTAGAAGGAACCCAACAATCGGTCGGCAAGTTTAAATAAGAATTGGATAACTGGTGCGCAAACTGACTCATCTCGGTATAGGAAACTTTTAAAGTGGTACGACTGAACAGACGGTAACTTGCCGATATTCTCGGCTCCAGCGAATGATATACTGCTCCCGAAACTTGATACATGGTATAACGTCCCCCCAAGTTTATCCGCAGCTTTCGGGTCAGCCTCATATCGTCTTCCGCATAAAAAGAGAATTCATTCCCCTTGTAATGGCTCTCTACTGATGACAATAACGTATCCGTCATTTCCTCCGTACCTCTTATATCCTGTGATAGCGTATGCTGCGGACAATAGATATGATACAAGTAATCGCTTCCGAAGCGAACATGATGACTCGCCGTAGGAAGGTAATGAAAATCCATGCGAAAACCTACGTCATCAATAGTAGAATAACTGTCCCTCTGCATCCGGTCTACAGAATATTCTTTATCATCTTCCCCTTTATAAAAACTATCATCTGACCTGAAGTCATATTTAGACAGATTACGGGCATATACCAAAGAAAAGTTACCGGTCAGTTTATGATTGAACTGATTATTCCATGACAACGCGGCAGAAAGATTTCCCCATCTGATATGATATTCATCCGTGGTCTGTTCTTTCTCTTGATGGAGCAGATTTCCTGACGGGAAAAGCTGTTTATCCTTCATTTTAAACAAATCTCTTCCAGAATACACACTAAAAGAAAGCCTGCTCTCATTGGAAAACCGATGTGTGATTTTCGCATTTATATCATGAAAAGCATAACGGGCATTGATATCTTCTTCGGGAAAGAAACGATTGGCAATCCGCAAAGCAGGAGCAGAAAGCACGTCCAACCAACTCCGACGCATACCGAACACAAAAGAAGTTTTTTCCTTTATGACAGGCCCTTCGAAACGTAGCCTTCCGTCCAGCAGCCCCACCGAGACCATACCATGAAATTCCTTTAAGTCCCCCTCCTTCATACGGACATCTGTCACAGACGAAAGCCTCCCTCCGTAACGTGCCGGAAAACCACTCTTGTAAAAATCCACGTTCTTCACTATATCCGTATTAAATGCAGAAAACAATCCTCCAAAATGATTCACCTGATAGAGAGGCATGCCGTCCAATAAGAATAAGTTTTCATCATTCTTCCCCCCGTGTACATAAAGCCCGGAGAGCAGTTCCGTGCCAGCAGATACTCCGGGAAGCTGCTGAATTGCCTTGACTAAATCCGGTGAACTGAACAGTGAGAATTCCGTATTCAACTGTTCTGAAGTCAACGAAATCTTTCCAGTCTGAGTTGTAAAAAGAGAAGTATTCAAATCGGCTGTTACCACTACCCCTTCCAATGCAGTGGAACTTTCCTTCAAATAAATAGTACCAGAATAATCTGAACGCAAGTCCAATTCTTTCACCACCTCTTCATAACCTACATAAGAGAAACGCAAAGTATGCTTTCCTTCCGGTAATGTCAAACTAAAAAAACCATGTTCATCCGTTAAGGTACCGATATGCATATTCTGATCATACACCGTGACATTAAGGAGTGATTCCCCATTATCCTGACACACGTGCCCTGAGAAAGTATACTGGCTCGATTTAAACAACAAAACATAGCTGCCTTTTATCTCCCATTTGATTCCGGTTCCGGAAAAGACTGTTTGCAGATTCTCCTTCAATGACTTACCAGAAGAAAAAATGCTAGATAACCGTATCATTTCCAAAGAAGAATCATAGACGAAATTCACATGATACAAGTCTTGCATTCGTATGATTGCTTTCTTCAATTCTGAAGTTTCAGAACGAGGATGTCCCCCTAAACACAAACAGACAGCCGCCACAGTCCACAAGGTACTCATCATACTTGCTTTTTAATATGCACTTTTAATACTTTTTCTATTATCTCGATGATTTCGTCCAGACTGTGTGCATCGAAATTGGCTGTCAACCGTTTGTCTGTCCGGTCAGCTACCAGCTTTACCCCATAATAACGGGAAAGCTCTACAAGTACTTTCGGAAGAGGAGTATTCTCAAATACAAAACTTCCTTTCTTTACAGAATCCGGACGATGGACGATTTGCGGAACATGCTGACCTTTTACTACTTGTGCCTCCATTCCAGCCAGAAGTTCTACACCTTCCGACTGACCTAGTACAGAAAACCGCACTTTTCCCGATTCCACCTGAACCCATGCGGTATCCGCACGGCTTTCATCCATCACGAAACAAGTACCCAACACTTGAACTTCAGCCAACTTTCCTATTACTTTAAACGGACGAGTACAATCTCTTTTTATCATAAAACCAACTTTCCCCGTCAATTTCACTTCACGACATACATCTGCATAATCCTTTGTACGGAAACAAATAGAAGAATAGGGATATACCGTAACGACCGAACTGTCCGGCAACTGGTACTTTACTGCATGTTCGTATGCTGCCAATTCTGTCCACTGCTTCTCAGGAGATATACCCACCCAGACAATAAACGCCAGCAATATAGCCGCAGCCAGCCCAGATAAAAACAGGAAATACCGGTTCTTTCCGCCTGCCTTTCCAACCACTCCATGCTTTTCCTTGAAAACTTTCAAAGCCTGCCGTGTGTCCAATTTATTCTTTTGATAGTGCCTCAACACAAAACGAAGGCATTTTTCTTCTAATTCATTCATGTTTCTGGTGATATTATACATTCAACCCTGTGACAATAGAAACCCCAAAAATCACTACGTGAAAACACTGAATTTTAGTTAAAGAGAAACATATACACTTTATATGCCCCCTCACGTATCAAACGAAATGCCTTCTGAATATGACTGTCGACTGTATGAACCGAAATATGAAACTTTTCAGCAATCTCCTGATACTTCAGGCCATCCCGTTTATGCAAAAGAAAGACCTCACGGCAACGCTCAGGCAAGGCATCTATGGCAGTCCACATTCGCGCCTCCATCACACTCCGTTCCTCCACCTCCTCATCCAACAAGGTTTCTTCTAATTCAGTAAATGAGACTCCCGATTTGAACAGATTTTCCTGACTCAAATAATCCAAGCTACGGTTCTTAACCATCACATACAAATAAGCCTTCATATTACTTACCTCACAAGACTTTTCATTATTCATTTTCTCCCACAAAGACGAAAAGCAATCCTGCACAATATCTTTGGCCATCTCTACGTCCTGTACATAATGTGTTGCATACAAACACAAAGGTCTATAATAAAACTTGAATAACTCATCTATATTTAATCTGTCTCTTCCCATGTGCAAATCGATTTCTATTTCAAATAGAGACAGATGAAAATACCAAAATCACCATCCTACTTCTGTAAAAAAAGTTAAGTCTTTTCAGTTCTTCATACCTTTCACCGCAACGCCTCTTCCACTGCCCGCAGATACCCGTCCAGGCGATTGCTCTTCAAGATAGCCTTTCGCTGTTTCTTGTCCAGCTCCGGCAACAGGTACTCCCAGCAGGTCTTCAGCTTGGCCAGCAGCTGCGCCTCTCCGCCCTCTATCACCCGATGATAATACAGATACATCTGCCGGTGCATCTGCGCTACCCGTGCCTTCAATTCGCTCTCGGACAATTCTCCCTCACGGAAAGCCAGCGCCAGCGCCGGATTCGCCAGCAGCCCGCGGCCCAGCATCACCCCTTTCAGCCGGGGAAAGGCTTCCAGTACCTCCCGGATGTCGGCCACCGTCAGCAAATCACCGTTGTACACCAGCGGCCGCTCGCACGCCTCATAGAACGCTCGGAACGCCTCCCGGTCCACCGTCCCCTTGTACTGCTGTTTCCCGATGCGCGGATGAAGCGTCACCTGCGTCACACACGAACGGTTGAGTAACGGCACGAGCGCCTTCCACTCCTCCGCATCCTGACCGCCTAACCTCATCTTCACCGAAAAGCGAACCTCCGGAAACACCTTCATCGTCGCTAACAGCGCCTCCACCTTCTCCGGAGAAGACAAGATACCCGCTCCCTTCCCACGACGTACAATCAGCGGAAACGGGCAGCCCATGTTCACATCTATCTCCTGATAGCCCTGCGAAGCCAAAAAGTCCGTCAGCACCTTCAGCTCCTCCGGCTCCGAGGCAATCACTTGCGGAACCAGCCGGGGTACCGTGTTCTCTTCAGGCAACACGTCGCGCCTATCCTTGTTACGAATCTCCCCCTTCTCCAACCGAACAAAAGGAGTATAATACGCGTCCACACCTCCCAGGCACTGCGCATGTGCATTGCGCCAAGCCACTTCCGTAAAGCCCTGCAAAGGGGCTGCATAAATTACTGGTACATTCTCTTTCATATCCCGCAAATATAGGAATAATTCGCTATCTTTGTGAAAATACATAAACTTCACTCTCATGGAGAAATACATCTTTGAACTGAAAATGAAGGTCCGCGACTATGAATGCGACCTGCAGGGAATCGTCAACAATGCCAATTACCAGCACTATATCGAGCACACCCGCCACGAGTTTCTCTCCTCCGTCGGCGTCAGCTTCGCCCAGCTTCACCAGCAGGGCATCGACCCCGTGGTAGCCCGCCTGAACATGGCTTTCAAAACCCCGCTAACCAGCGGCGACGAGTTCATCTCCCGTCTGGCACTCCGCAAGGAAGGCATCAAATACGTCTTCGTGCAGGACATCTACCGCCTGCCCGACCTGAAACCCGTCATCAAATCGACCGTAGAAACCGTGTGCGTAGTCAACGGACGCCTGAGCGACAGCGCCCTCTTCAATGAAATCTTTGCTCCCTACCTGAACCAATGAACGAAAAAGAACTCCTCTGCCGCATGGCCCTTCCCCTTCTGCCCGGCATCGGTCTGGTAGGAGCCCGCCACCTGATTCAGGCTGCCGGAAGTGCGGCTATGCTTTTCGAACACGCCCGCGAGCTGCCGGCCCTTCTTCCCGGAGTCACTCCGAAAGTAGCCACAGCCTTTCAGCACACAGAAGTATTCCGCCTGTGCGAAGCCGAACTCTCGTTTGCCCAGAAGCACCAGATTCAGTGCCTGACCGAAGACGACGAAGCCTATCCATCCCGCCTCCGCGAATGTCCCGATGCCCCGCTCGTGTTGTTCTACAAAGGCTCGGCCAACCTGAACAGCCGGCACATCTTGAGCATCGTAGGCACACGCAATGCCACCGACTACGGCAAATCCCTCTGCCAGCGTTTCATGCAGGAACTCAGCACCCTGATTCCCGACGTGCTGATAGTGAGCGGGCTGGCTTACGGCATCGACATCCATGCCCACCGTGAGGCACTGACCCACGGATTCGACACGGTGGGTGTACTGGCTCACGGCCTGGACCGCATCTACCCAGCCGTACACCGCCGTACTGCCACAGAGATGCTGACACAGGGCGGACTGCTCACCGAGTTCATGAGCGGCACCAACCCCGACCGGCAAAACTTCGTGAAGCGAAACCGCATCGTAGCCGGCATCAGCGACGCCACCCTCGTGGTAGAATCCGGCCCCAAAGGAGGCTCCCTCATTACCGCCGAGATAGCCGAAAGCTACCAGCGCGACTGCTTTGCCTTTCCGGGCCGCGTAGGCGACACCTACTCCACCGGCTGCAACCTGCTGATACAAAAAAACCGCGCTGCCTTGATACAGAGCGCGGAAGATGTGGTAAAAGCCATGAACTGGGACCATGTGCCCGTTTCCCCTCAGGTAGTCCAGCGCCAGCTGTTCCCGGAACTGACACCCGAAGAAGAACAAGTCATCACCCATTTACAGAAGCATCCCGACGGGATACAAATCAATACGTTGGTAGTGGAAAGCAACATCGCCATCAACCGCATGACCAGCCTGCTGTTCAACTTAGAGATGAAAGGCGTGGTCCGTGCACTGGCAGGAGGAGTTTACAAAATGGCATAAAAAATGGGAGAACGCTTTCTCCCAACCTTGTTAACCTTAAATCTAATACTATGAAAAAAATCACGTGACAAATGTAAGAATAACACTTATTCTGTGCAAATATTCAACCCTTGATTTTCAGCTTTTTAAAAGTTTTTAAAAGACAAAAAGAATTCGCCCCGAAACAGCGTGTGCTTCGGGGCGAATCGTTATCTGTCTGTAAAGAGAATTAGTCTTTCAGTTTTGCTTTGATGAAGTCGCGGTTCAAACGAGCGATGTTGCTGATTGAAACGCATTTCGGACATTCTGCTTCACAAGCACGAGTGTTGGTACAGTTACCGAATCCCAGTTCGTCCATCTTGGCAATCATAGCCTTTGCACGACGCAATGCTTCCGGTTTTCCCTGAGGCAACAGGTTCAACTGGCTTACCTTAGCAGAAACGAACAGCATGGCTGAACCGTTCTTACAAGCAGCTACACAGGCACCACAACCGATACAAGAAGCGGCATCCATTGCTTCGTCAGCTACCGGTTTCGGAATCAGGATAGCGTTGGCATCCTGAGGAGCACCTGTACGTACGCTGATGAAACCACCTGCCTGCATAATCTTATCATAAGCAGTACGGTCTACCATCAAGTCCTTGATAACCGGGAAACCAGCTGAACGCCACGGTTCTACAGTGATTACATCACCGTCTTTGAAACGACGCATGTAGATCTGGCAGGTAGTAGCACCTGTAGCAGGTCCGTGCGGATGTCCGTTGATGTACAAAGAACACATACCGCAGATACCTTCACGACAGTCGTGGTCGAACACTACCGGTTCTTTTCCGTCTTCAATCAACTGTTCGTTCAAGATATCCAGCATTTCCAGGAAGGAAGTATCGCCTGGAATGTCCTTCATCTGGAATGTATCGAAATGACCTTTTTCCTTAGGTCCGTTCTGACGCCAAACTTTCAGCGTAAATGATATATTTTTATCCATTTTACTTAGATTCTTTAATTGTTTAACTTCACTGATTAGCTCTTGTAGTTACGAGTCTGTACCTTGATAGCTTCGTAAACCAGCGGTTCTTTGTACAATACCGGAGCCTTGTCGTCGCTTCCCTGGTATTCCCAGCAAGCTACATAGAAGAAGTTTTCGTCATCACGTTTTGCTTCACCTTCTTCTGTCTGGTATTCTTCACGGAAGTGACCACCGCAAGATTCGTTACGGTTCAATGCATCGTAAGCAATCAGCTCGCCCATTGTGATGAAGTCGTTCAGACGGAAAGCCTTATCCAGCTCTACGTTCAAACCTTCCTTAGAACCCGGGATGAACAGTTCTGTTTCGAATTCCTTACGGATGTCTTTCAGCTTAGCCAGACCGGTCTTCAAACCTTCAGCTGTACGGCCCATACCTACGTATTCCCACATTACGCGACCCAGTTCCTTGTGGATAGAGTCTACAGACTTCTTACCCTTGATGTTCATCAGGTGGTCAATCTTGTCCTGAACAGCCTTTTCTGCTTCTGCAAATTCAGGCAGGTCAGTAGAGAAACGAGGAACAGTAATCTGGTCGGCCAGGTAGTTCTGGATAGTGTAAGGCAATACGAAGTATCCGTCGGCCAGACCCTGCATCAATGCAGAAGCACCCAGACGGTTAGCTCCGTGGTCAGAGAAGTTACATTCACCGATAGCGAACAGACCCTTGATAGAAGTCTGAAGTTCATAGTCAACCCAGATACCACCCATTGTATAGTGGATAGCCGGATAGATCATCATCGGATTATAATATTTTACGCCATTGATTTCTTTAGCCAATTCACCCGGATTTACGTCGGTGATTTCTTCGTACATATCGAACAAGTTACCATAGCGCTGACGAACAACGTCAATACCCAAACGTTCAATACTTTCAGAGAAATCAAGGAATACAGCCAAACCTGTATTATTTACACCGAAGCCATGGTCGCAACGTTCTTTTGCAGCACGTGAAGCCACGTCACGCGGAACCAGGTTACCGAATGCCGGATAACGACGTTCCAGATAGTAGTCACGATCTTCTTCAGGGATATCACTACCCTTCTTAGTTCCAGCCTGCAAAGCTTTTGCATCTTCCAGTTTCTTTGGAACCCAAATACGACCATCGTTACGCAAAGACTCAGACATCAAAGTCAGCTTAGACTGCTTGTCGCCGTGTACCGGAATACAAGTCGGGTGAATCTGAACGTATGCAGGGTTAGCAAACCAAGCACCTTTACGGTAGCAAGCCATTGCAGCAGTACAGTTACAAGCCATTGCATTAGTAGACAAGAAATAAGTATTACCGTAACCACCAGTAGCAATAACAACTGCATGAGCAGCAAAACGTTCCAATTTACCAGTAACCAAGTTCTTTGCAATGATACCACGTGCACGACCGTCAACGATTACGATTTCTTCCATTTCGTAACGAGTGTACAGTTTTACAGTACCTGCACCAACCTGACGGCTTAATGCAGAATATGCACCCAGCAACAACTGCTGACCAGTCTGACCTTTAGCATAGAAAGTACGAGATACCTGCGCACCACCGAAAGAACGGTTAGCCAATGTACCTCCGTATTCACGAGCGAAAGGAACACCCTGAGCAACACACTGGTCGATAATGTTGTTTGAAACTTCAGCCAGACGGTAAACATTTGCTTCACGAGCACGATAGTCACCACCTTTTACAGTATCATAGAACAAACGATAAACAGAGTCACCATCGTTCTGATAATTTTTTGCAGCATTAATACCACCCTGTGCAGCGATAGAGTGTGCACGACGTGGAGAATCCTGAATACAGAAATTGAATACGCGGAATCCCATTTCACCAAGTGAAGCAGCAGCAGAAGCTCCAGCCAAACCTGTACCTACCACAATGATATCCAAACGACGTTTGTTAGCCGGGTTTACCAATTTCTGGTGAGCCTTATAATTAGTCCATTTCTCAGCTATCGGGCCTTCAGGAATTTTAGAATCAATTATTTTAGTCATAATGTTTTTTCAGTTTAAATCAGTTACACTTAAATTAGCAAGCACCGCAACCCATCATATTCTTCAAGAAGAACACAACAGCTACTACCATAAAACCAAGAACGATGATAGTAGAATAGATGTTAGAGATGCATTTCCAACGGTTAATCCAAATCATGTTGTTCCATCCCAAAGTCTGCATTGCACTCCAGAAACCGTGAGTCAAGTGGAACCACAAAGCAATCAACCAAATGATATACAACACGAAGAACAACGGATTAGAGAAAGTCTGCATAATATAGCCATAACCGTCGGCTGCATGAAGACCACCCAACATAGGGTTACCGATGATTTCAGCGAACTGCATTTTGTACCAGAAGTTCATAAAGTGAAGAGCCAAGCCCAGGATTACGATGATACCCAATACCAACATGTTCTGAGAAGCCCATTCTACATTCTTCGGACGAGCATTTACAGCATAACGTTCGTTACCGCGAGCTGCACGATTCTGCATTGTCAACCAGAAAGCGTAGATAATGTGAATTACAAACAAGGCAGCCAATCCCACAGTTGCTACCAGCGCATACCAGTTAGCACCCAGGAACTCACAAACCATGTTGTAAGCTTCGCCCGAGAACAAAGCAACACAGTTCATCGCCATGTGAAATGTCAGAAACAGGACAAGGGCGATACCAGTTACACTCATCACCACTTTCCTTCCAATAGATGAATTACTTAACCACATAAATGATTGAATTTAAATTATTTAATTGTTAGAACTAAAATTTCTTACTACATACATTAAAATACGATACAAAATTAGAAGTTTTCCCTATATAATACAAGGGATTACGGAAATAATTCTTTAATCTATCCAGTGATTTAAGCAACAAAAATAATGAATGTGCTTCAGCAAGGAGAAAATAAGACTAAAGAAGTTATTGAACGTTTTACCGTCGCTATTGTTCAATAACCATTTCATTATGAACAATTCAGGACAGATTCCATCTTTACTATCCATAGTTTTTCTGAAAACCGGTAGAGGAAGTTTCTTTCAAGGCAAAGCAACATATTCAGGACATCCCTTATCTTAATAGCATAAAAAGAGCCGTTTTAGCTTTTTACTACATTGCTAAAACGGCCCCTTCTTACTTATAATCTAATAAATACTCTAAGCAGTTATTTACGTTCCGGGAAATTCATCCCCGGCTTCTCTAATAGTTCTACAGCCTTAAGCATACTATTGTTCATGAGATTTATTACCTGAAAATACTCACTCATATCCCATAAATCACGAGCAATCAGAGCTTTCATTTGAGCTTTTATGAGTGGAAGTGCAATTTGATATTGTTTCTCATCATATTTTGCTCCTAATGTTTCACCTAACTTTCTCAGTTCTTCAAGCATAGCAGATGTCACTTCAAAATTCTTATTAAAATGTCGGAAGTCCTTATACTCTTTCAGCCATTCTTCACGATATGCATCTACCAGCTTCAAGTTCATCTGTACAATAGCTCCTTTATCGCGCAAGGCAAGATAATAATCAGTATACATGGTTGTATCTACAGGCACAAAATAATCCGGCATGATACCTCCTCCACCATAAACAGTACGTCCCAGCTTCAATGTCTTGTATTTCAAAGAATCCGGAAAATGGATACTGTCTGCACTCAACATTTCCCCACGATTGTAGCGATCTATCAAATCTTTATTGTACTGTTCAATACTCTCGTAAGGCTTCTGAATACAACGACCGGAAGGCGTATAATAACGAGCAACAGTCAGACGAATCATAGAACCGTCAGGTAAATCAATCGGACGCTGTACCAGTCCTTTTCCAAAAGTACGTCTGCCTACAACTATAGCACGGTCCCAGTCTTGCAATGCTCCTGTTACGATCTCACTTGCCGACGCAGAAAATTCATCGACCAACACAACCAAACGTCCATTTAGGAAATCACCATTTCCCTCAGCATCAAACTCAGCACGAGGATTACGACGTCCTTCTGTATAAACGATAAGTTCTTTCTTACCTAAGAACTGATTAGCCAATTCAATCGCTGCATTCAGATATCCTCCACCATTTCCTTGCAAATCGAGAATAAGGTCGCGCATACCTTCCTTCTGCAAACGATGAAGAGCATCAGCAAATTCCTTTCCTGTAGTTGCGGCAAAACGATTTACACGAATATAGCCGATTTTTTTATCAACCATATACGAAGCATCAAGGCTATATACAGGAATCTTATCGCGTTTGATAGTAAAAGGAAGTAGCTCTTTTACTCCTCGACGCATAACTTTTACGGTTACCTCTGTGCCCCGTTTACCTCGCAGACGACGCATCACATCTTCCGTACTCATTTTTACACCGGCAATCACCGTATCATTTACCTCAATAATACGGTCGCCCGCCAAAATTCCGACTTTCTCCGACGGCCCTCCGGAAACAGGCTGGATAACAAATAGCGTATCAGTAGCCATATTAAACTGAATTCCTATGCCGTCAAAGTTTCCTTGCAATGGCTCATTCAACGCTTTTACCTCTTCCGGATCAGAATAAGTAGAATGAGGGTCCAGTTGCTCCAGCATTTTTACAATAGCCGACTCTACCAGCTTATTTTCATCTACCTGATCGACATATAAGTTTGATATGGCAAACTCCGCCAACTGCAACTTGCGTGAAGGAGAGTTGAGCATCTTATTCTGTGCCACTACTGAACAGAAAAAGAAAAAGTTGCACAACAAAATCAAATAAAGTCGCTGTTTCATAGTTTTCATCATAAATTAATATCCAGTCCTTCTGGCAAAAACGGTGTTACATCTTTGCCATATTGCAATAATTCACGTACAATAGTGGAACTGATGGCTGTCAGTTCCGGCTCTGTGAAAAGCAAAATCGTTTCAATGCCGGCAAGCTTTCTATTTATGTCGGCAATGGTTTCTTCATATTCAAAATCACGAACAGTACGGATTCCTCTGATAATGAACTTAGCGTTCCTCTGTTGCGCAAAATCGACAGTCAGATTATCATACGCTTCTACTCGTATGCGAGATTCATTTGCGTAGAGTCTTTTTATCATCTCCACACGTTTTTCGGTAGGAAACCAGGTTTTCTTATTATCATTGACACCAATTCCGATAATAATCTCGTCCATAAAAGTCAATGCACGTTTTACCACCGAAAAATGCCCGATTGTAAAGGGATCAAATGTCCCTGGAAATATCGCTCTTTTCATTTAAGCCAATAATCACAAATCAAGAGATACTTGATCTATCAATTCAACAAGTCCTCTTCTATTACCAAATTATTAATAATAAAGTTCTGTCGCTCCATGGTATTCTTACCCATGTAAAACTCCAGCAACTCTTTAACAGCATCCGTTTTACGCAAAGAAACCTGTTCTAAACGCATGTCCTTTCCGATAAAATTCCGGAACTCATCAGGCGAAATTTCTCCTAATCCTTTAAATCGGGTAATCTCCGGATTGGGACCCAACTTTTCTATTGCTGCAATTCGTTCCTCATCTGTATAGCAATAAATAGTTTCGTATACACCTTTTTTACGGTTACGAACGCGGAAAAGCGGCGTCTGCAAGATGTAAACGTGTCCTTTCTTTATTAAATCGGGAAAGAACTGAAGGAAAAAAGTTATCATCAGCAAGCGTATATGCATACCATCCACATCGGCATCAGTTGCTACGATGACTTTATTATACCGCAATCCGTCCAAGCCATCCTCGATATTCAGCGCAGCTTGCAACAGATTGAATTCTTCATTTTCGTAAACGACTTTTTTAGTTAATCCAAATGAATTCAAAGGTTTACCACGTAAACTGAATACAGCCTGAGTATTAACATCACGGCTCTTGGTTATAGAACCACTTGCAGAATCTCCCTCTGTGATAAAGATAGAACTTTCCAGACGGGGATCATTTTCTTCATCTTTCTTAGCCCCCTTCAAGTCATTCAAGTGAATACGGCAGTCACGCAACTTACGGTTATGCAGATTTGCTTTCTTGGCACGTTCACGCGCAATCTTAGTAACCCCCGCGATAGCCTTACGTTCTTTTTCCGATTCCTGAATCTTCTGAAGCAACACATCTGCTACATCGGGATGTTTATGCAGGTAATTATCTACATTCTCCTTTATAAAGTCACCGATAAACTTATTGACACTGATTCCTGAAAGTGGATAAGGATTACCATCTGAATCTTTTTCAGGAGCCATCGTCAAAGAGCCCAACTTAATCTTTGTCTGACTTTCGAAGGTCGGCTCTATTACATTAATGGCAATAGCAGCTACCAGCCCGTTGCGAATATCCTGAAATTCCATATTCTTACCATAGAATTCCTTGATAGTACGTGCAATATGCTCCTTGAAAGCACTTTGGTGCGTACCTCCCTGAGTTGTATGCTGTCCGTTGACAAACGAATAATATTCCTCTCCATACTGAGGACTATGAGTAAAGGCTATTTCTATATCTTCATCTTTCAGATGGACAATAGGATACAAGCCTTGAGAAGTCATATTGTCATTCAGCAAATCCTCCAGACCGTTACGGCTTACAATGCGGTGGCCGTTATAATATATCGATAGCCCTGTATTTAAATATGTATAGTTACGCAGCATCGTTTCGATATATTCAGGACGGAAGTGGTAGTTTAGAAACAAGGTGTTATCGGGCTCAAAGAAAATATAAGTACCATTTTCTTCCTCTGTAGATTGAGTAGTATCACTTATCAGTTCTCCTTTTGCAAAAACAGCTTCACGCATCTGCCCGTCGCGTACACTTCGCGCTATAAAGTGAGAACTCAACGCATTGACAGCCTTTGCTCCGACACCATTCAACCCGACACTTTTCTTAAATGCCTTTGTATCATATTTCCCACCCGTATTCAGCATAGATACGGCATCAACCAGACTTCCTAACGGAATACCACGCCCATAATCGCGTACAGAAACACGCAAATTATCTTCCATCTGTATTTCAATGCGTTTTCCTGCTCCCATTTTAAACTCGTCAATACAGTTATCTACGACTTCTTTCAGCAATACATAGATACCATCTTCCGCCTGAGAGCCATCGCCTAAACGCCCGATATACATACCAGGACGCGTACGAACATGCTCCATATCGCTCAGATGACGAATATTCTCCTCTGTATACGAAACGGGATTCGCTATTTGTTCATTGTATTCTTCTTCCATAAACAACACTCAAACGATATACTAATTTTCTTCTTTCTTTCCTGCTACTAACATCTTTTTATATGCACGGCGGCGTTTGTGCTGAACAGCTTCGAAAGCTCCCCACTGCGCCTGTACTTTCTTGTTCATTTCCAGTTCCGGATTACTTTCTCCATATTTGAATCCCATCTGTTGATAAACTGGAACTAAATCATAAAACAACAATGCATTTACTCCTTTGCTTTGATATTCGGGCTTCACACCTACCAGCAATAAATCAAGCACTTTCGGCTTTTTGATAAACAAGGCTTTAAGTAAATGGAACCAGCCAAAAGGAAGCATCTTACCTTTTGCCTTTTGCAGTGCTTCCGACAAAGAAGGCATAGAAATACCCACAGCTACCAGGTTTTCATTTTCATCTTCTACAAGCGAAACCATTCGCAAATCTATCAATGGCAAATACATCTTGATATATTGATTGATTTGTCCCTGAGTCATTTGTGAATAGCCGTACAAAGGTGCATAGGCTTCATTTATCAAATCAAAAATCTTCTGTCCGTAGTTTTTGCTCTTTATTTCACTACGTTTCAATTTTTTGATTTTCAGCTTATATTTTTCCAGAATAATTTCGGAAATACGGATAAACTTCTCTGGCAACTTATCGGGAACAGTCAACTTAAACTCTACCCAGTCGGCTTCCTTTTCGAAGCCTAAACGCTCCATATGCTGTTGATAATAAGGGTAATTATAAATAGTCGACATGGTTCCTAGCTGATCGAACCCTTCAACCAGCATACCTTCTGCATCCATATCGGTAAAGCCTAGCGGTCCGACAATAGCTTCCATTCCTCGTTCTTTTCCCCATTCTTCTACTGCTCCAAGCAATGCTTCAGAAATTTCCGGCTTATCTAAAAAGTCAATCCATCCAAAACGGACTTCCTTTTTTTTCCATGTTTCGTTCGCACGGTGGTTAATAATGGCAGCTACACGTCCTACCACTTTTTTCCCTTCATAAGCAAGAAAATAATCAGCCTCACAGAATTCAAATGCTGCATTCTTTTTCGGGCTGAACGTATTCAACATATCATCGTACAAATCAGGTACGGAATAAGGATTGTCTTTGTATAATTCGTAATTGAAGCGAATAAATGTCTGCAACTCTTTTTTAGAGCTTACTTTCTTAATGATAATGGCCATCTGTTCGTTATAGTATGAAATTTCAGGTTGTAAAGATACAATTTTTTATTCGAAGAGTAATTCTCTTATCCCGAAATTCGAGTATTAGCTCCTTCGTTTTTCCCATTTATCTATCATATAATACTTACAAACCATCATAAATGACATAAGGAACATTAACATCCTCAAATATCAGTAAAACATTGTGGAGATATTTCCCAAAATTGAGTAAAAAGTCCCCAATAAACATAAAAGCCACAGAGAGAGTCGCTTTCAACTATATCTATAAATCAATAAGTTACATTTTTTATCATAAGAATAAATAAAATTGGTTCAATTATTGTTACACGACATAAAAATTAGGAAACATGAAAACTAGAGAAAAAGTAAAACTATTTTTTTTATTTATTTTTTATTGTGTAATAACACAACAAGTCTTTGCTCAGAAACGAACAATCTCTGGAACAGTAACTTCAGCAGATGAAAAAGAAGCATTGATAGGGGTTTCTATCACAATAAAAGGAAATGAAGCTATCGGTACAATAACCGACCCGGAAGGGAAGTATAGCTTGCAAGTTGAACCAGACCAGACACTGATTGTTTCATACATCGGAATGAAAACAGCAGAGATTCGTGTTCCACGCAAGAATTCAGTACTGAATATTGTATTGGAACCAGAGTCAATGAATCTGGACGAAGTTGTCGTAACAGGTTATGGTAACTTCACAAAATCTTCTTTTACCGGTTCGGCTAACACACTAAAAGCCGATATGTTAAAAGACATCCCTGTCATGAGTGTGGAACAGAAACTGCAAGGTATGACAACAGGTGTCAATATTACCAGCAGTTCTGGCCAGCCGGGAGCCAACCAGAATATCCGTATCCGAGGTATGGGATCTTTTAATGCCTCTCAAGAGCCGCTGTTCGTTATAGACGGAGTACCTGTTACTTCTGGAAGCCTTAGTGCAGGCGGTTCGGATGCGGCATATATGAATAACTCGAAAACCAACATCATGAGTACGCTGAACCCTGCTGATATCGAGAATATCACAGTGATAAAAGATGCAGCAGCAGCTTCACTTTACGGTTCGAGAGCAGCAAATGGAGTCATTCTTATCACGACTAAAAAAGGTAGTGCCGGAAGAGCTCAGGTAACCTTGAATATTTCAGGCGGTTTCTCAAATGCTGCAGTCGATTTCCGTCCGACTCTGAATGGTGACCAACGTAGAGAGTTATTATATGAAGGACTGGTAAATTATGCCATCGACCAGAACATGGAATCACCAACAGCATATGCTGATCAGGAAATCGGCCAATATGCATACGTACCATCTATGGGGTATACCGACTGGCGGAAAGAATTGTTACGAACAGCTACTCAGCAGGATTATGAAGCATCTGTGTCAGGCGGAAACGAACGTTCCACTTATTATGCTTCACTGGGATACAACAAGCAAGAGGGTTTGGCTAAAAACTCAAGTCTTGACCGATATTCTGCTCGCTTGAATCTTACTCAGAAAGTAGGGAAATATGGAGAAGTAGGAGCCAACATGATGTTCACACAGATGAATCAGGAAATGAACGAGGAACGAGGATCTGCCATCAATCCGTTCCTTTGTGTAGCCATGACCATGAATCCTTCAATGACAGTACGTGATGAAGAAGGAAACTATATCGGTGCATATGAAGGTAGTACCCTCAATCCATTACGCGATATCATGACCGACTACAACCGCGTACGTATGACACGTATGTTTTCTACCGGCTACGCAAGTATTGAGCCGTTAAAAGGTCTGAAGTTGAAAGAAACAATAAGCTACGACTATACAACCCAAAAAGATTCCAGATACTATAACCCGCTTAGTTCGGCAGGTCCTAAAAGTGGTAGTGACGCCCAGACAGCAAAAGGGTTTATCGAATATGGAAAATTTATCTCTTCTACTTCTTTAAACTACGTACGTACGTTTGCATACAAACATCATCTGGATGTACTGGCCGCTTATGAAATAGAAAGTTATCAGACCGACAAAGCCTCAGGAATGAAGTCTAAACTTCCTTCAGACATCTTGACAGAACCCGATAATGCAGCCGTCTTGAACAGTTTTATTTCATCTACTCAAGATTACCGCATGATTTCGTATCTGTCACGTCTTAACTATGATTATGACGACCGTTATTATCTGGCAGGAAGTTTCCGCCGAGATGGTAGTTCACGACTTTCTCCAAGCAACCGATGGGGAAATTTCTGGTCTGTTTCGGGTATGTGGAATATCAGTAATGAAGCATTCATGAAACCGGTAAAAAAGGTCTTGAACGATCTGAAAATACGTGCTTCTTATGGTGTAAACGGAAACCAGCCAGGATCTCTTTACGGATATATGGGACTGTATAGTTACGGACAGAACTATATGGGAGCATCCGGTTCGTATGAATCATCTCAACCTAATACCAATTTAGGATGGGAAAAGAACTACAACCTGAATATCGGACTTGACCTCGCTTTCATAAACCGTATTTTCGTAAGCCTGGAATATTATAATCGCGATACCAAAGATTTGCTTTACAATCTTCCTATCAGTGCTACAACCGGATTTACCAGTTATCTGGCCAACGTCGGACAACTTAATAATAAAGGTGTAGAATTTGAATTACGTACATTGAATTTCGCTTCCAACGATTTCAACTGGACAACAGTTTTCAATCTGACACACAATAAAAACAAAATCGTTTCATTAAACGGTCAGCTTGATCAGACTATTGAAGGTACATGGTTTATCCACAAAGTGGGCTTGCCATATCACACATTCTATGTAAAAGAATTTGCCGGAGTAAATACTCAGAACGGGAAAGCAGAATATTATAAGAATAAGGTTAATGAAGACGGTACAATCGACCGTAGTCTGACAACCGATCCGAATGAGGCAGAAAGCATACCATTCAAATCGGTTAACCCTAAAGTATCTGGTGGTCTGACAAATATTTTAAATTATAAATGGCTGGATTTGAGTTTCACTCTTACATATTCACTGGGAGGTTACTCATACGATAAACTGGGAACCAGCATCGAGAACGGAACAGAGTCTATTTATACATCCAGATATAATCTGCCTGTATATGCTTTAGAACGCTGGCAGCAACCGGGCGACCAGACAGATGTCCCGCGTTTCGTATTTGGAGAGAAAGCAACTGTTACCAATTCATCACGCTACATCCACAGTACAGACCATTTAAGACTGAAAAATCTTACTCTCGGATTTACATTACCCGACCAGTGGACAAGCAAGGCATTGATCAACAAAGCACGTGTCTACTTCTCTGGAAGCAATTTGCTAACATGGGCCAAATGGAAACAATACGATCCAGAAACTCCTGTTAACGGCGAAGTTTATTGTGAAGCTCCACCTATGCGTACATTCAGTTTTGGCGTACAATTAACATTCTAAATTCATTAACGATCATATCATATGAAGAAAATATATATTTATTTACTGGCGGCTACTTCTATTATGGGGGTATCTTGTTCCGAAGACTGGCTAAATCTGAATCCTTCTACATCCGTTACTACCGATCAGGCCCTTTCAACTTTGGAGGATATTAAGGTAGCGTTAAACGGAGTTTATCGCGAAACATCACAGCACAGTTATTACGGAGATAATTACTGGTACTACGGAGACTGCCGCGCCATGGATGTACAAGCCAGAGAAAACAAAGCATCAGGCAAGCGTGTTACTCCTTATTATACATATAATGTACTGGCAACTGACAACCTGAATATAACTCTCCCTTGGAATCGCCCTTATCTAGTAATCAGACAGGCAAATAACATTATCCAAAAGATAGAACAGGGAGCACTACAAAGCAGTGATACCAAAGAACTGGACCGCATAAAGGCGGAAGCCTTGGTGTTGCGAGGACTGGCCTTGTTCAATCTGACCAGACTTTTCGGAATGCCTTATATAAATGACAATGGTGCTTCTCTGGGAGTTCCCATCGAATTGAAACCGGAAGAACCATCCCACCAACCGAAACGGAATACAGTAGCAGAATGTTATGAACAAGTTGTCAACGACATAACAACAGCACGCTCTAGCCTAAGTACAGAAAGAACGGATGGTTATATCAATTACTGGGCAGCACAAGCATTGCTTTCAAGAGTCTATCTTGATATGGGGAAAAATAAAGAAGCTTACGAAGCTGCAACCGATGTCATCAATAATAGTAAAGGATTATATCAGCTTTATACACGTGACGAATATCCTACCATATGGGGAAAAGACTTTCAGGCAGAAGCTCTGTTTGAATTATACATAAGTACAACCGAACCTTCAGAATGGGGAGGTGGTACCGGTGGTGAAGGAGCTCCAATGGTTTATGCAAATGAAGAAAAGGGAGTAGACTGGAACAATCTTATCCTTACAGAAGAATTTCTGAATTTGCTTGAAGAAGATCCTAATGACGTACGTCATTGTATTACCCAGCTATCGCTTATCGAAAACAATGAAGGTCTTCCCGAAGCAGCCCGTACCCGTAAGGTATTTCTCAGTAAATTCCCAGGAAAGAGCGGTGATCCGAAAGACAATAATATCAGTATTATCCGCTTATCGGAAGTTTATCTGAATGCTGCTGAAGCTGGTGTAAAATTAGGAGGAGAATATTTGGAACCTGCAAGAGGTTTCCTGAATCAGATTGTCAGCCGTGCCAATCCGGAAAAGTCTGTCAGCGCAGAAGAATTTACTATTGAACGTGTCTTGAAAGAATGCCGGAAAGAATTGGTAGGCGAAGGACAAATTTTCTTCGACTATCTGCGAAACAAACAACCGATCGTTCGTAAAGGAGGATGGCACTTGAGTACACTGAATACATTAAATGCTGAAACAATCCAACCCAATGATCCGCGTATTGCTCTTCCTATTCCACAGTCGGAAATAGATGCTAACCCCAACATCGTACAGAATCCACAATAAGCTCCATTTGTGATTTCTAATAAAATCTCCGCTTCAGAATAACTAACCAAGTTTTTTATTCTGAAGCGGATTTTTTTACTTATTATCCGAAATAAAAATGATTAAGGAGAAGAAAATTATCTATTTTTTCTAGTTCAACCAAAGTTACAATACTTTTTCTAGCACCAAAAAGAAATATAAAATCGTATTATACAATACAAATAAACAGAAATAAACAATACGGTATTTCAAAAAGAAACGAAATAAACACTATTTAAAGAAAACATATCAAAACAAAGAGCTTCATTACTGGCAAAAAAAGATTCAAGCTGAATACTTCCCCGATTTTTTTAATTCTCAAGAGACCCCTGCCACCAATTTTCCGGTAGAGAAAGAATCATACCGATAACTTCCGCATAATTTTTTTGTCCGGAGGGAATTTGATTACTTTTTAAATACCAGTTGTAAACTACATTCTGAAACTTGCCTAATAATTTATTATAACGGACATCCCAATATGCTTGCTTATCGTACAACTGTTGTATCACTTCCGGACGTAGCATACTTAACCACTTCGAATATTCACTATCGCCAAGCAAACTACGAACATTTACCGCTACATAGGGTAACAATCCGAAATAGCCGCTATAACGTATATTGCAATCGTCAGCATGAATACATACCTGATAAGCCCAGAAATTAGCTTCAGCCTCACTGCTAACTCCAAGCAAGTGGGCAAGTTCGTGTGCGTAAGTAAACGGAAGCTGTACAGGTAGTAGCTCATGATTCACATGCGACTCATCGAAAAAAGGTCCCATATATCCCAATACCCCAACTCCCGAATATAAGGCGTTACAGAAGGATTGTTTCGGATGCTGAAAGCTTTCCGGACGAGTCAGTCCATATTTATCGGGAACTTCTGCATAAACCGGCTTGATTTTTTGTTCTATGTCTGGCTGTGAAACATTCAAGTCTTTTTTATATGTACTGTTTAGACTATCTGTATAAACAGCAAGAAACTGCTTGAAACGTTGCTCATCATAAGAACAAGGAGTGACTTCTGCCCGCTCAAAGAAACTGTCGCGGAAATAATTCATTCCCCATCCCCAATAAAACCATACATATATCCAAAGCAAAACTTCCAGTTCTCTCCCTACGATTGATTTCCAAGTCTGTCTTCTACGCCTAGCTATAATCGGATACAGCAATAGCGCTACAACTGTCGCAACGACCAGAACTTCACAAAGAGAAAACGAAACTAGAGAAGCCAACCGCGACAAACAGCCGGAAACAGCAGGATAAATACAGCAGGCATAAAATTCACCTGCACCAGATATAAACCGAAACATACACACACCAGCCAAAAGTAAAACCAGTATTATCCAACGAATATGTTTCCACCGAGGTTTTTTCATAAGAACAAAGTTATCATTTTCTGAATTAATTCTTTACTTTTGTCCGGTAAAGATTATTAATACTTCAAACATATTCTACATGGTTCTGAATTATATTTGGATTGCTTTTTTCCTGACCGCATTTATTGTAGCTGTAGTACGTCTTATATTTTTAGGAGATACGGAAGTCTTTCCTGCTATCATTAATTCAACATTCGATTCTTCCAAAACAGCATTCGAGATTTCACTGGGACTAACCGGAGTACTATCCCTCTGGATGGGCATCATGCGTATCGGAGAACAAGGTGGTGTTATCGGAGTTTTCTCTCGTTTACTGAGCCCACTCTTTACTAAATTATTCCCGGAAATACCCAAAGGGCATCCTGTTACAGGAAGTATTTTTATGAATCTTGCCGCCAATATGCTAGGTTTGGACAATGCTGCAACCCCTTTAGGTCTGAAAGCAATGGAGGGATTACAAGAACTGAATCCGAAAAAAGATACGGCAAGTAATCCGATGATCATGTTTCTGGTACTGAATACCTCAGGATTGACCTTGATCCCTATCAGCATTATGGTCTATCGTGCCCAACTGGGAGCTGCTCAGCCTACAGACGTTTTTGTCCCTATCCTGCTGGCGACCTTTTTTTCTACACTTGCCGGTATTATTGCAGTAAGCTTATACCAGCGCATCAACTTGCTGAACCGGACTATTCTGTTATTCCTAGGTGGTACAAGCCTAGTTATTGCAGGTATTATTTATTTCTTCAGCATGCTGTCACGTCAGCAAATCGATATCTATTCTACAACTACAGCCAATGTATTCTTGTTTGTCATTATCATCGGTTTCATAGTTGCCGGCATGAGAAAGAAAATTAATGTATACGACGCTTTTGTAGAAGGAGCCAAAGAAGGGTTTACTACTGCCGTACGCATCATCCCTTATCTGGTAGCCATTTTAGTAGCCATCGGAGTCTTCCGTGCTTCCGGATGCATGGACTATTTGATAGAAGGTATAGCCAATTTGGTGAACTTATGTGGTATCAATAGTGATTTTGTAGGGGCACTTCCTACAGCACTGATGAAACCATTAAGTGGTAGTGGAGCTCGCGGGCTAATGGTAGATGCCATGAACACATACGGAGCCGACTCTTTTGTAGGACGGTTATCTTGCATCTTTCAGGGATCTACCGATACTACGTTCTATATTCTCGCCGTTTATTTCGGAAGTGTAGGAGTTGTCCGTACACGCCATGCCGTACCATGCGGATTACTCGCCGATCTGGCTGGTATCATAGCCGCAATTCTTATTTGCTATTTATTCTTTAACTAATATACGATATGATTACTTATCAAACTGAAGGGGTAGAAATGCCCGCTATCAAAAAGCGCGAAACCACAGCGTGGATAAAAGCTGTTGCAGAAACTTACGGGAAAAAAGTAGGTGAAATAGCTTACATTTTCTGTTCTGATGAAAAGATTCTGGAAGTAAACCGTCAGTATCTTCAGCACGATTACTACACTGACATCATTACGTTCGACTATTGTGAAGGGAACCGGATTGCAGGCGATTTATTTATTAGCCTTGATACAGTCCGTACCAATGCAGAGCAATTTGGAGCAACTTACGAAACAGAGTTGCACCGCGTCATTATTCACGGTATTCTGCATCTGTGTGGAATAAACGATAAAGGTCCGGGAGAACGTGAAATCATGGAAGCTGCCGAAAATAAGGCACTCGATTTGCTGAAAGATTTTCAATAATTCCATTCGGAATCTATTCAAGACCTATTACCTGAGCACATTCCTAATTCGGGTAGGACTGCTGAAAATTTCCGCTGTTGTTTTCTTAAATTCATGCTGACATTTCTAAAAAACATCGGCATGAATCAGGGAAAACAATAGCGGATTTTATTTCATACTTTTCAGTTCTTTACTCCCTCCTCTCCTTTCCTCTTTACTATAACTCTTTTTACGAACCTGAATCAAAGCTAAGCCACTAATTTTTCGTATTTTTGCAACAGATATAAAAACAAAAGATTAATGGACTTTAAGTATGACGTTATTGTTATAGGAGCCGGACATGCCGGCTGCGAAGCCGCTGCGGCAGCAGCTAACCTTGGTTCGAAAACCTGTCTGATCACAATGGATATGAATAAGATCGGACAGATGAGCTGTAACCCTGCCGTGGGAGGAATCGCCAAAGGTCAGATTGTTCGGGAAATCGACGCACTCGGCGGATATATGGGATTGGTAACAGACCGCACAGCAATTCAGTTCCGCATGCTGAACCGTTCCAAAGGTCCTGCCATGTGGAGTCCACGTGCACAGTGCGACCGAGGTAAATTCATCTGGGCATGGCGCGAAATTTTGGAGAACATTCCCAACCTCCATATTTGGCAAGATACAGTAGAGGAATTATTAGTAGAAAATGGTGAAGTAACCGGATTGGTTACATGCTGGGGAGTAACTTTCCATGCCAAATGTATTATTCTTACAGCCGGCACTTTCTTAAACGGATTAATGCATATCGGACACAAGATGCTTGCCGGAGGACGTTGTGCAGAACCAGCATCCTATCATCTGACAGAATCCATTACACGCCATGGCATCACTGCCGGACGAATGAAAACAGGTACTCCGGTTCGTATTGACGCACGAAGTGTAGACTTTAGCCTGATGGAAACACAGGATGGAGAAAATGATTTTCACCGTTTCTCTTTCATCAGCGAACCCAGACAGCTCAAGCAGCTTCAATGCTGGACATGCTATACTAACGAGGAAGTACACGAAGTATTGCGTAGCGGATTGGCCGACTCTCCCCTTTTCAATGGACAAATCCAGAGCATAGGACCTCGCTATTGCCCAAGTATCGAAACAAAGATTGTGACTTTCCCCGACAAGCCACAGCATCAGTTGTTCCTTGAGCCGGAAGGAGAAACCACACAAGAACTTTATCTAAACGGATTCTCCTCTTCACTTCCAATGGATATACAGTTCGCTGCGTTGAAGAAGATTCCTTGCTTCAGAAACATCGTTGCTTATCGCCCGGGATATGCTATCGAATACGACTATTTCGATCCGACACAGCTTAAGCATACATTAGAATCGAAAGTCGTAAAGAACCTATTCTTTGCCGGACAAGTAAACGGAACAACCGGATACGAAGAAGCCGGAGGACAAGGTATCATTGCTGGTATCAATGCACACATTAATTGTCATGGAGGTGAACCATTCGTACTTGGACGCGACGAAGCATACATCGGAGTATTGATTGACGACCTGGTAACAAAAGGTGTAGACGAACCCTACAGAATGTTTACCTCACGTGCAGAATATAGAATTCTGCTCCGTCAAGACGATGCCGACATGCGTCTGACAGAACGCTCATATAAACTAGGTCTGGCAAGTAAAGATCGCTACGACAGACTTTGCCAGAAGCGAGAAGAAATACAACGGTTGGTTGAGTTTGCCAAAACCTACTCCATCAAGGCAGATAAGATAAACGACGCTTTAGAGGGACTTGGAACAGCCCGGCTTACTCATGGCTGCAAACTGATAGAGTTGCTTAGTCGTCCGCAAATCACTATCGAGAATATTGCCCCGCATGTGCCATCTTTCCAAGCTGCACTCGACAAGGTAACCGACCGGAAAGAAGAAACAATTGAGGCAGCAGAAGTGTTAATCAAATACCAAGGCTATATCGATCGTGAACGAATGATAGCAGACAAGATACATCGCTTGGAAGCCATCCGTATCAAAGGAAAGTTTGACTATGCCAACTTGAACTCTCTGTCAACAGAAGCCCGTCAGAAGCTCATAAAAATAGATCCGGAAACACTGGCGCAAGCAAGCCGTATACCAGGTATTTCTCCAAGCGACATCAATGTGCTTCTCGTGTTACTGGGACGCTAAAGCAAGCATGTTTCACGTGAAACAACAAGTTTAAGAAACAAACATAAATTACTGGATATGAATAAAGAAACATTAAAGAAAAACCTCCGTGAGATACCAGACTTCCCTATTCCGGGAATATTGTTCTACGACGTCACTACATTGTTTAAAAATGCCGAGTGCCTCCAAGGGATGATTGACGAACTATACGAAATGTATAAGGATAAAGGCATCACAAAGGTAGTTGGTATCGAATCTAGAGGCTTCATTTTGGGAGGTGCTTTAGCTGCCAGATTAGGAGCCGGATTCATCATGGCAAGAAAGCCAGGAAAACTTCCTGCAGAAGTGGTAGAAGAAACTTATGCAAAAGAATATGGGACTGACACCATACAGATACATAAAGATGCCATTAATGAAAATGACATCGTCTTGTTACACGATGATTTGCTGGCAACCGGAGGAACCATGGCTGCAACCTATCGCTTAGTAAAAAGATGCGGTGCTAAACAGGCATTCGTAAATTTTGTAATCGAGCTGAAAGGATTAAACGGTAGAAAAGCATTTACCGACGATGTAGAAGTGACCACGCTGTTGCAACTTTAAAAGGCTGCTCAGCCGGACGGACATATAAGAGTTTAATATCTCCTATTCACAATAAATAAGGAAAAGAAGAATCCGGCAAATACATTTTTGTATATGCCGGATTCTTCTTTTATAGAAATCCTTAAACGTACAAGCTATAACATGGAAGAACTTAGTACAAACGAATACCTTCGAGGAATCGTATTAAATTTGCCAAGCACTCCCGGCATCTATCAATACCTCAACAAAGAAGGAGTGATTATTTATGTTGGGAAAGCAAAAAATTTGAAACGGCGTGTATATTCGTATTTTTCAAAAGAGCATCAATCTGCCAAGACACGTATATTGGTCAGCAAGATTGCAGACATCCGCTATATTGTTGTAAACACAGAAGAAGATGCCCTACTCTTGGAAAATAACCTTATCAAGAAATACAAGCCTCGCTATAATGTCTTGCTGAAAGATGATAAAAGTTATCCATCTATCTGCGTCAGCAACGAGTATTTTCCACGGGTATTCAAGACAAGGCAAATTATACGGAACGGTTCTACCTACTATGGTCCGTACAGCCATATCCCTTCTATGCAAGCTGTGCTAGATCTGATAAAGAAACTATATCCGCTCCGCACCTGTCATCTGGCACTAACCCCCGAAAACATTCGTCAGGGAAAATTCAATGTTTGCCTGGAATACCACATCAAGAACTGCAAAGGTCCATGTATCGGGATGCAATCTCACGATGAATACATGGATAATATAGCCCAAGTAAAAGAGATTTTAAAAGGAAATACTCAGGCTATAAGCGACGCACTGATGAAAGAAATGATGTCACTCGCAGAGGAGATGAAATTTGAAGAAGCTCAAAAAGTAAAAGAAAAATATGAACTAATAGAAAGCTATCGAGCAAAGAGTGAAGTCGTAAGTTCCATTCTTCATAACATAGATGTATTCTCTATCGAGATGGACGAAAATTCGGCCTACATAAACTATTTGCACATCACAAACGGATGCATAAACCAGGCGTTCACATTCGAGTATAAGAAACGTCTGAATGAGACAAAGGAAGAGCTGCTCCAGCTTGGAATTATTGAAATGAGAGAACGGTATAAAAGCTGCTCCCGCGAAATTATCGTACCTTTCGAACTAGATATGGAACTGAATAACGTAACATTTACCATACCGCAACGAGGCGATAAGAAACATCTGCTTGAGCTTTCTCTTCTCAATGTAAAACAATACAAAGTAGACCGACTTAAACAAGCCGAGAAACTGAATCCGGAACAGCGGAGCGTTCGCCTCTTAAAAGAAATTCAGGAGCAGCTGCAAATGGACAAAATGCCTATGCATATTGAGTGCTTCGACAACTCAAACATACAAGGCTCCGATGCAGTAGCGGCATGCGTAGTATTTAAGAAAGCGCGTCCCAGCAAAAAGGACTACCGCAAATACAATATCAAGACCGTAGTCGGACCGGATGATTATGCCTCTATGCAGGAAGTAGTACGCCGGAGATATTCCCGCATACTCGAAGAACAAGGAGAACTACCAGACCTAATTCTGACCGATGGTGGAAAAGGCCAGATGGAAGTTGTAAGACAAGTAATAGAAGACGAATTAAAATTACAGATTCCTATTGCCGGACTTGCCAAAAACAACAAGCACCGCACTTCGGAAGTTCTGTTCGGATTTCCACCGATGACTATAGGAATAAAACAAGGCACTCCCCTTTTTCATCTCCTCGAAAACATACAAGACGAGGTACACCGTTTTGCCATTACTTTCCATCGCGACAAGCGTAGCAAAAGTCAAATAGCTTCTGCATTAGACGGGATAAAAGGCATAGGAGAAAAGCGCAAAACAGCCCTGCTGAAAGAATTCAAGAGTGTGGCAAGAATCAAGCAGGCAACTATCGAAGAACTTGCAGCAGTAATCGGAGAAGCCGCAGCAAAAAGCGTAAAAGAGGCCCTATAAAAAAGCTCTGCGAAATGACATACCAAGTCTTTCCGCAGAGCGATTATAAATATCAATATCACCCATTTCACAGTCGGCAGAATCCTACTTCCACAAAGATACAATTAAATTAAGCGATACATTTGTCATTCTTACAATTTATTCTATCATTATACTGAATATTTTCTATCTTTGTAGAAAGTATATGTTTATATGAGAGTAGTTATTCAGCGCGTAAGTCATGCTTCCGTCACGATTAATGGAACATGCAAATCAGCTATAAAGAAAGGATTCCTCGTTCTTTTAGGAATAGAGGAAGCCGACAATCAGGAAGACGCCGACTGGTTATGTAAAAAAATCATCGGACTGAGAGTTTTCGACGATGAAAACGGAGTTATGAATAAATCGATTCTTGAGGCAGGAGGTGATATTTTGGTAGTAAGCCAATTCACCCTGATGGCTTCGACCAAGAAAGGGAACCGCCCGTCGTATATCCGTGCAGCCCGCCACGAGACAGCAATTCCACTATACGAATATTTCTGCAACGAACTTAGCATCGGGCTAGGCAAACAAGTAGGAACCGGCGAATTTGGAGCCGACATGAAAGTTGAATTGTTGAACGACGGTCCTGTTACAATCTGCATGGACACCAAAAACAAGGAATAAAGATGACATTGGAAGAAGCACAAAAAACAGTAGACAACTGGATAAAAACATATGGTGTACGCTATTTCAGCGAGCTGACCAACATGGCTGTACTCACCGAAGAAGTAGGAGAATTGGCACGTGTCATGTCACGCAAATATGGTGACCAGTCATTCAAACCGGGAGAAAAAGATAACCTCGACGATGAAATGGCCGATGTATTATGGGTGCTGATCTGTCTGGCAAACCAGACGGGAGTAAACTTAACAGAAGCATTTCAACGAAACCTGGAGAAAAAGACCAACAGAGATAAAGAAAGACATAAAAACAACCCCAAATTATAAGCATTATGAAGTACAATCACGAACATGAATGTGGATGTGGAGGCGAACATCACCACCACGACCACGAATGTAACTGCGGAAACGAACATCATCACGAACATGAATGTGAATGCAACTGTGATGATGATGCCTGCGACTGCGGCTGCGAAGATGAAGATACAGAAAATCTGCACCAGCCAGATAAATATAATGAAGCATTAAGCAAATACAATACGGTTTTAAAAGATGAAGAAGTAGCTGCACAAACAGCCCATATCATCGAAAAATACGTAAAGGAAAACGATACCGTAGAAGTGAAAAAATTCCTTTTCCACTGTATTGACCTTACTACTTTAAAATGCACAGACAGCGAACCGAGCGTAATGAAGTTTACGCAACATGTCAACGACTTTGTGGATGCATATCCCGAACTTGATAACGTAGCCGCAATCTGTGTATATCCCAACATGGCCGAAATCGTAAACGATACACTGGAAGCTGACAACGTAAAAATCGCCTGCGTATCGGGAGGATTTCCTTCTTCACAAACATTCACCGAAGTAAAGGTTGCCGAAACAGCTATGGCACTTCATGCAGGAGCCGATGAAATAGACATCGTGATTTCTGTAGGCAAATTCCTGAGTGGTGACTACGAAGGTATGTGTGACGAAATAGAAGAATTGAAAGAAGTATGCGGAGATAAACACTTGAAAGTAATCTTGGAAACTGGTGCACTGGGCAGTGCTTCGAATATAAAGAAAGCCTCTATCCTGTCAATGTATTCAGGAGCCGATTTCATCAAGACATCTACCGGAAAGGAAAATCCGGCCGCTACTCCCGAAGCAGCATACGTAATGTGCCATGCCATCAAGGAATACTTCCTCGAAACCGGCCGTAAAGTAGGTTTTAAGCCCGCAGGAGGCATTAATACAGTGCACGACGCATTAGTATACTATACAATAGTAAAAGAGGTCTTAGGCAAAGAATGGCTGACTAACGAGCTCTTCCGTCTGGGAACAAGCCGCCTTGCTAACCTGCTATTGTCGGACATTGTAGGAAAAGAAACAAAGTTTTTCTAATTTAAATACGCGAAGGGCACGAAGATTCATCTTAGTAATGTTTCTCCGTGCCCTCGTTTTTTATATAACCTCAAGCTTTAGTTCGCCACAAGTCGCCCGTTCTCCCAGTGTTGATTCAGGATAACAGGAGGAGCTGTCGGCTCATGCTTTGCCTGTACAGAAATACTCCGCGAACGTCCCTGACGGTTTAAATCCCAACCGACAAATTCTTCATAGTCGAACTGCCAGCTCTCTCCATAAGCTAACTTATGGATACGGTTATAAATCGCCTCACGCGAAGGAGCATTGAAGCCTCCCACATTTGCATCCATGATACTGGTTTCCGTAGGACGATATGCGCCCTTATAATAAGTACAAGCTCCTTCAAACACACCTATGCCCTCACTCGCATAACGAGAGTCGGATATAAACTTACTCCATACCACACTGTTCGGATCGCTTGTATAATCTACATTTCTTCCCCATCCATAATGATTTCGGGAATTAATATTATCAGAAATCTCACTTAATGGAATCGTACCCTGACTCTCATAATAATATTCATCCAGCAGTTTAGCAAATCCATGCCCACCCGCTTCATGATGAAGGATACATGCCAGTTCTTCATCACTTGTGCCAATCGGGAAATAGGCAATTCCATATCCTCTGCCATAATCACCTTGATAAGCTGTACTCGTTCCAAAATAACAAGTACCTGCATACTTAGTCGAATTCATCATAACAATAATCAGCACCTCATTCATCAATGGATCGGTCATTCCCGGGCAGGTTGAAGCATACTGCATACATTTGTTGTTATCTCCTCCTACATGTGTTCCACTGCCGAAATAACCGGAAAATGCCGTACTTCCACCATCTATATATCCTTCATTCTGGGAAACGGCCGTCACGTAATATACATTAAACAGATTCCGGAAAGAGGCATAAGGCTCCTCACTGAAGAAGGCATCGGCAGCTGTCCGCATAACCTTTTCATACGTGCCGTCGGCAACCTGCCTGTCAGAAAAAGCATCCCCCATCAATACCACATTAATGCCGTTTCCTTCGGAAGCCTTTTGTAAGGTATACACCTTTCCATCCTCCGAAAAATCGGAAGATTCGTACGGTAAATCTCCCTCACCCAAGATTTCTTTCAAGAAGTCAGGAAGCAAATTTCTCGATGTTACACTACTATGAAATATCAATTTACCATTCTCATCAAACGCCATAATTGTCGGGAAGCCACCAAATGAAATGCTTCTAGGATCAGACATCAGCGTAGGCCATTCCATGTTATTGCTCTCGATAGTATTAACTGCGTCTGCCGTATTCTCTGTCCCATCGTAACAAACTCCAATAATTTCAAGCGAATGATTCTTGTAACGCTGGTAAATGGACGACACCGTAGGATGGAAAGCCTTGCTATAACCACACCACGATGCCCAGATATAATACAACGTTACCTTATGAGAGGATACAATAGAAGCAGAGTTTATTGTATTTCCCTTATAATCGGTTGCAGTAAAATCGGGCATATACAGATTAAATGTATCGAAATTAAATCCGCCTGGAGAATTTTGACTGATACAAACCCAGCCACTTTTCTGCCACCAGGAAGAGGAAGTAACAGCCTGCGGTAAATCACCTGACAGCATATTTCCTCCGAAATCTATATATTCCAGTTCAGACAAGTTTCCAAGAGTTTCGGGTACAGCACCTGTCAGTTGATTATCATAAATGTAACAATATGTAAGATTCCGCATATTTCCCATTTCAGATGGGATACCCCCAGACAACTGATTTCTATACAGATATAAATTTCTGAGTTCTGTCAGCTTGCCAATGGAAGCAGGAATTTCTCCACTCAACTGATTATAAGATAAATATAAAGTCCACAAGGCTTCGAAATTTCCAATTTCATCCGGTAAACTTCCAGTCAGATTATTCGAAGACAAGTCAATTGACATAACTCTGCCCTGATAATCTGTATAAACGCCATACCATTCTGATAAATCAGCATCCGAGCACCAGTTCGAATTGTTCGTCCATGCATCGCCGTTTGTAGCATCGTACAATGCAATCAAAATATCTCTTTCTGTCATCTCATCCTGTTCCAGCAAGTCGTTTGTATCAACAGCCGAGAAACTGGTTATAACAGAACGGCCCACCGTAATACTCCGTTCTGTTGCCTTAGTCAATGTCTGTTGCTGACCGTTTACAGTTCCTGTAATCTTAAATGTCATACCCTTGCTGAAGACCTGAGGTGGAACAACAAAATAGAACGAAGTAGTTTGTGAAGGAGATAAGGTAACATTTCCCTGAAGTACAATTTCACCGTAACTCTCCTGCCCTCCCCCTGAAAGGCGAAACTCCGGAGCGTCCGATGCAATGTTAACCGAACCAAGTCCGGCTACAGCTTCTCCATTATTGCCTGACAAAGAGATAGACTGAATATTCATGTTTCCTTTCAGGTTTAGACGTACCAGTCCGCAAACCTGCAAAAAGCGGAAAGAATTGGTGGTACTCTGAGCCACCATCGGACATACACCGGAAGCAAAACTGTCGAAGTTAAACGACTGTTCCGCCGGAAGACAGAAAGAAACATTCGTACCAGATACCATGGCATCTGCTGCATACGGATAAAAGGCATAAAACGTATTACCTCTGACGGGCTTGCTGCTTTCGAACTGAGCCTCGTCACCCGACATGCCTGTCAAATCATAACGGGCTATAGAATCGGAAACATCACTGAAAATACCAATCGCGTCTCCATTCTCCCATATTACAGAATTACCCGAAAGAGATGTACGGCTCTTTACAACCGATGATGTCGTAGCACGAACCGACTTCAGGCTTTTATCCTGATCTCTAGAAGGCAGCAGATCATCTTGCTGGCATCCGGCAAGTAACAACAGAAATATACCTAAAAAAAGAGTTATATGCTTCATAATTTACTGTGTTTTTCAAGATTATTACCAGTCTTCTTCATTCTCTGTAAAGTCTTCTATACTTCCACCTGCAGAAGGCGTTTCTTCCTTTTTCCCAGCCTGAGTTATTTCTATAACACGAACAAGTTCCGCAGCCCGAACTGTCACATTTCCTTTCCGCTGGGAAGTCGAGGTATTTGCCCCAATAACAATTAAATTACCATCTACGCTAATCCAACTGTTGTCACTGCATGTGAATGTATATTGGGTATTACTGTTAACGGTAAAAGTGAATTTTCCTCCCTCGGCAGTCGCAGAAATATTCGACGGAGATACGTCCAGATAGACAGCTTCACCTTTCTGAACGACCTGCACCGTACGCACCAGACTGCCGTCTTCGGATGTGACCGTTATTGTCGCTTCACGGGAAGAAGTCGATTCGTTGACACTTACCGTAAAACTCGGATTACTCCAGTTCCCCAAGCCCGTCATGTCGCATACCAGCCAGGAAGCGTCACTTGAGAGGCGGTAGCGTGTATTGGTTTCAACCTGCAAGGAAATCGTCTGACTGTTACTAGTCAGAGGAGATAAAGAAGACGGAGATACGTCCAGATAGACAGCTTCACCTTTCTGAACAACCTGCACCGTACGCACCAGACTGCCGTCTTCAGATGTGACCGTGATTGTAGCTTCACGGGAAGAAGTCGATTCGTTGGCACTTACCGTAAAACTCGGATTACTCCAGTTCCCCAAGCCCGTCATGTCGCATACCAGCCAGGAAGCGTCACTTGAGAGGCGGTAGCGTGTATTGGTTTCAACCTGCAAGGAAATCGTCTGACTGCTACTGGTCAGAGATAAAAAAGACGGAGATACGTCCAGATAGACAGCTTCACCTTTTTGAGCCACCTGCGCTATACGCACCAGACTGCCGTCTTCGGATGTGACCGTGATTGTCGCTTCACGGGAAGAAGTCAATTCGTTGGCACTTACCGTAAAACTCGGATTACTCCAGTTCCCCAAGCCCGTCATGTCGCATACCAGCCAGGAAGCGTCACTTGAGAGGCGGTAGCGTGTATTGGTTTCAACCTGCAAGGAAATCGTCTGACTGCTACTGGTCAGAGATAAAAAAGACGGAGATACGTCCAGATAGACAGCTTCACCTTCCTGAACGACCTGCACCGTACGCACCAGATTGCCGTCTTCGGATGTGACCGTAATTGTCGCTTCACGAGAAGATGTCGATTCGTTGGCACTTACCGTAAATACAATTTCGTCTGAACTTCCCGACACAGCCTGAACCATCCAGTCTGCATCCGTATTAACCCGATAAGGTACATTCGCTTTTACAGTAAAACGAACCGTACCACCCTCTGGCAAAATATTAAAATGCTCTTGTGATACGATTAGATAGGGGGCCTCTTCCTTACCCTTTTGCATTACTTTTACCGTACGTTCTACACCATTTCCAGAGAGTATAATATTACCCTCACGCATAGCCGATCCGGTATTTTCTTCTACACTAAAATGCAAGGTCGACCGCTCCATTCCTCTGCCAACTACCTGCTTCAGCCAGCTGACGTCTGTCGTTACATCATAGCTAATATTCGCACTGACTTCAAATGAAAAAGTTCCGGATTCCGGTTCACAGATGATAGGATCTGAAGGAACAAGTATTTCGTCGGCAGCATATTGCCGGATAGTAAGCGTATCTGATATCGATTCCGTTTCATCAATGAAAACGAACCGTGCCTCACGCATATCATACGTATCATTAGGCTGTACCGCGAAATGAAGCGTGTGCGTAGAAACAGCTCTCGAAGTGATCTCGCTTACCCATGTATATTCTGTCACAGGCTTACATATATATGAAACACTCGACTGCAACTGCACGTCTACTGTACCTCCCAAGGCCCCTACTTCAACCATATCTTCGGAGAGAAGCAACACTTCTTTTTCTTTCCCCTCCTGATAAATCCGTACAGTTTCCTGCAATTCTCCACTTCGCACAAGAATGCTTCCGCTACGCTTTTCATAGCCGTCATTCGCCAAAATGCGGAAACTTAATACCGACTTTTCAAGACTGCGTGTCGAAATATGCTCAATCCATGTATCCGAAACCTCCACCTCGAATGTCACATTGGCTTCTACCTCCACCTCTATAAGAGACTCTCCGGCAGAGAGTTCATAACTTTGGCGTGAAACAATCAAAGCATCTTTCTGCTTCTGAGAAACAACAATCGTTTCCCGACTGTCACCGCAGTCCAGAAAAACAGAAGCAGTACGCTCATCTGTACCATCGTTCGCGGCAACCGAAATAGTGACCGATGCTTCTCCGGCCTTACCTGATGTAGGAGAAACGGTAATCCAACTGGAAGCACGTACATTGCCAACCGTAGCTTTCCAATCGGCAGTAGATGTAAAATGTAATGTTACAGTTCCGCCAGAAGCATCCAACAATGGATGTTTATCGGTACCTTCTGCAAGTGTAATCTCAGCTTCTGGAGTTTCAGGTTCATCAGGCAGATTAACTTTCTCTTCTCCACTACAAGCTACCAATACCACCGACAACAATACAAATAGAGCTTTTTGCATGCAATGCATTTTACCCCAACGAAACAAAGTGTCCATAGATTTAAGGTTTTTAATTGTGAAAATTTTTCTTATAACATAAAAGATATAACTGAGGCTTAAATTATATATTTTTTATCACCAATCAAAAATTTTCATCATATTTTCTTTACAAAACAAAGAGAAATACAGTATTATCTAGAAAATATATACAGATATATTTCATTTTATATAAGTGAGATAAAGAACAGAATAGAAAATTATAGCTGAAAAATCCGACCAGACAGGAAGTTACATTAAATATATATATTATTTACCAATATACGCCCTACTCTAACGTATCAAAAATTTATTTTATGCAAAGATTCACCCCAATAAATCAAGAAATCTTTCCCAATTTATGCTCAAGAATGCCCCAAAACATCCTGATATTTTTAGAAAATTTGTACAAAAAAAATCCCTTTATTCACGTTGTTTTCAAGTAAATAACAACATGAGTAAAGGGACATTTCTTTATATCAAAGATTATTCGAGATCTCGTTATAATAATAGAAATATTATTTATTCCGCTTAATCACATAGTCAATATAAGCTGTAAGTGCCGTACGGACCGCTTCATCTGCTGCTTCAGGAAGCAGGGCCAATGCTTTGTTACGGTAATCATACATCACCTGTTCCGCATAAGTGATACCTCCCTCCTGCTTCACATAATCTACAAAGCTGGCAATTTCCTCCTTCGAAGCACTTAGTGAACGGATACGCAATGCAAGTTCTTTCTTTTCCTCATTGGCACAAGTATTCAATACATGCAGTGCCGGAAGAGTCAGCTTACCTTCCATCATATCATTTCCAGTAGGCTTACCCAGCTCTTCATTATCGAAGTAATCGAAAATATCATCTTTTATCTGAAAGGCAATACCTATCATTTCACCAAAAAGAGCAGCCTTCTCCACTTCATCTTTCGGGGCATTTACAGAAATAGCTCCACTCTCTGCACTTGCAGTAAACAGGGCTGCTGTCTTTTTACGGATAACGTCAAAATAAATCTCTTCCGAAAAATCACGGTTACTGATATTAACCAGCTGAATAATCTCTCCTTCCGATAAATCCTGTCCCAAACGTGCTACCAGGCCGACCAGTTCAATATGATTGGTATATGAAGCATGACGCAGACTGGTTGCCAGCATATAGTCGCCTACCAGCACAGAAACCTTATTGTCATACAATGCATTAACCGACGACTGTCCCCGACGTTTGTTACTCTCGTCTACCACATCATCGTGTACCAGACTGGCAGTATGAAGCAACTCGAGCGAAAGCGCAGCATGAAGGGTGGAATCGTTAATTCCACCATAAAGTTTTGCCATAAGCAAAACCAGAATAGGACGCATCATCTTTCCGTTCCTCTGCTTGATATAGCCTAAAACTTCGTCTAATAACGGGGTAGAACTTTTCAGTGAGGCATCGAAAAGAGCCTTAAATTCGCTTAATTCCTTTTCTATGGGTTTCTTGATTACTTCTAATTTATCCATGGAGATTTATTTGGGTACAAAAGTAATAATAAAACAGCGAATACGGTATTTTTTTGTACTTTTACGTAGAAAACTTAATAATTTTACACGAATGGAAAAACTGTTTCTACTCGATGCGTACGCACTTATCTACCGCGCGTACTATGCTTTTATCAAAAATCCGCGTATCAATTCTAAAGGTTTCAATACATCTGCTATCATGGGATTTGTCAATACACTGGAGGATGTACTGAAAAAAGAGAACCCTACTCATATAGGTATTGCATTTGATCCGGCCGGACCTACATTCCGTCACGAAGCTTTCGAGCAGTATAAGGCTCAGCGTGAGGAAACTCCCGAAGCAATTCGTCTTTCTGTTCCTATCATTAAGGATATTATCCGCGCTTATCGTATTCCTATTCTTGAGGTAAGTGGTTACGAAGCGGACGACGTAATTGGTACACTCGCAACCGAAGCGGGAAAACGAGGTATTACGACATACATGATGACTCCAGATAAAGACTACGGGCAATTGGTTTCGGAAAATGTATTCATGTATCGCCCTAAATATGGCGACAAAGAATTTGAAGTCATGGGGGTAAACAAAATCAAAGCAAAATTCGATATTGAATCACCCTCACAGGTTATCGATATGTTGGGACTTATGGGAGATACGGCCGACAACATTCCGGGATGTCCGGGAGTCGGAGAGAAAACAGCACAAAAGTTAATTGCCCAGTTCGGCAGCATCGAAAACCTGCTTGCCAACACCGACCAGTTGAAAGGAGCAATCAAAACAAAAGTAGAGAATAACCGCGAGCAGATTACTTTTTCCAAATTCCTCGCAACAATCAAAACGGATGTTCCCATCTCACTAGATATGGAAGCCTTGAAACGGGAACAACCCGATGAAGAAGAACTCCGTAAAATTTTTGAGGAACTAGAGTTCCGTACTCTGCTGGATCGTATACTCAAAACTGAAAAGAAAACTGCCGCTCCTTCGGCTCCTGTACAAAGCGATCTCTTTGGATTTTTTACGGGCGAGAATACAGATGAGCCAAAAAATTCAAATCTCACGCGGTTAGAAGACCTTGATTTCGACTACCAACTACTTGATTCAGAGGAGAAAATAGACGATTTTTTACAAATAATCGTTACAAAAGATTTTTTCAGTCTAGATACGGAAACCACAGGAACCGACCCAATTACTGCAGAACTGGTAGGAATGAGCTTCAGCTTTGCCGAAAATCAGGCATTTTATGTACCAGTTCCGGCAAATCGTGAAGAAGCGTTGGTAATAGTTAAAAAATTCAAACCGGTCATAGAAAATGAGAAAACACTGAAAATCGGACAGAATATAAAATACGATATGCTTGTACTGGGTAATTATGGTGTCGAGGTCCGTGGCCCGATGTTCGACACCATGATTGCTCATTATGTACTTCAGCCTGAACTTCACCACGGCATGGATTACCTGGCCGAAGTATATCTGAAATATGAAACGATAAAAATAGAAGAGCTGATAGGTCCGAAAGGAAAGAATCAGAAAAACATGCGCGATCTCCCTCCTACTTCTGTCTACAAATATGCATGTGAAGATGCTGATGTTACACTGAAACTGAAAAAGGTATTAGAGAAAGAATTGATAGAAAATAATGTGAACGAACTGTTCCAGACTATCGAAATGCCGCTGGTTCCTGTCCTTGCATATATGGAACGCAACGGGGTACGCATTGACACCGAAGCCTTGAAAGAAACATCACAGCATTTTACTGCACGTATGAAGCAGCTTGAAGAGGAAGTACATCAGCTTGCCGGAATGGAATTTAATATTGCTTCGCCCAAACAAGTAGGAGAAGTACTGTTCGACCGTCTGAAAATTACAGACAAAGCTAAAAAGACCAAGACCGGCCAATACGTTACTTCCGAAGAAGTATTAGAAAGTCTACGAGGAAAGCATGAAATTGTAGGAAAAATACTGGAACATCGTGGACTGAAGAAGTTACTGGGAACCTATATTGATGCACTTCCCTTACTAATCAACCCCAAGACGGGACATATACATACTTCATTCAATCAGACTGTTACGGCTACAGGCCGACTTAGTTCGAGCAACCCTAACCTGCAAAATATTCCTATCCGTAATGAGGATGGAAAAGAGATTCGACGCGCCTTCATTCCTGACGAAGGCTGTGAATTCTTTTCTGCCGACTACTCACAAATCGAGCTGCGTATCATGGCTCATCTGAGTGGGGACCCTCACATGATAGAAGCTTTCCAGAAAGGACAGGATATTCATGCTGCTACTGCTGCCAAGATATATAAGGAGAAACTGGAAGATGTAACCCGCGAACAGAGAAGTAAAGCTAAAACAGCTAACTTCGGTATTATATATGGTATATCAGTATTCGGACTGGCAGAACGACTGAACATCGAACGTAAAGAAGCCAAAGAACTTATAGACGGATATTTCGAAAACTATCCGCATGTAAAAGAATATATGGATCAAAGTATCCGTCTGGCACAAGAAAAAGGATATATCGAAACTATATTCAAGCGTAAGCGCTACCTGCCTGATATCAATTCACGCAATGCTGTGGTCCGTGGGTATGCAGAACGAAACGCAATCAATGCTCCTATACAAGGAAGTGCTGCTGATATTATCAAAGTGGCAATGATCCGTATATACAAACGCTTCATGGAAGAGGGTATTCGTTCCAAAATGATTCTTCAGGTACACGATGAATTAAATTTCAGCGTCGTGCCCGAAGAAAAGGAAAAAGTACAGCATATTGTGATTTCGGAAATGGAAGCAGCTTACAAAATGAAAGTTCCTTTGCAGGCAGACTGTGATTGGGGTAAGAACTGGTTGGAAGCACATTGATATTTCGAATTGTTAAGATATCTTTAAATGGCAACAAATTGCTAAAATATTCATTTTTTCTTGCCAAAAAGTTAGCAACATCAAAAGGTTTTACTAATTTTGCAGCGTAATCAAAAACAAAAAGATAGTAACACCTTAAAATTAAAGAAATATGAAAAAAATGAATTTACTCAAGAGTTTATTTGTAACAGTATTTGTTTTCGCTGCTAACCTTACAGTTTTTGCTAGCAACCCAGAAACTGAGTTGATATACAATACTGAGGAAATAGATGGAGTAAAGATGTCGGAAACTGTATATAAAATGAATGAAGGTATTCTGACAAACTTTGAGAAATATAACTATAAATACAACGATAAGAAACAAGTTGTAGAAAACGTGTTACAGAAGTGGGACGAAGGTAGAGGAACATGGCGTAACCATATGTGTATCAAATATACATATAATGAAAACAGCACCACAATCCAATACTACAAATGGAACAAAAATAAGAAAGATTACATTCTCGTTCCGGAAATGACTGTAACTATGGACATGTAAAAACAACATACAAAAAAACAATATTTTCATAAACTCTCTAGTAAAAGAGGTACTTCGTGAGAAGTGCCTCTTTTTTTTATTTATTCTTCTAATCAGACAATCTATTTTGCAAAAAATATAACAATCTGTTACTAAAAACAAGATAAGAATATATCAACTTTTCCGAAAAAATTATTTTTTTAGTAAATGACAAAAAGAATGACTACCTTTGCAAACTGAAATACAATCTGATAATTAATAAGGAAATATATAAGTTTTATGGCATTACAATGTGGCATTGTCGGTTTGCCCAATGTAGGAAAATCGACTCTTTTCAACTGTTTATCGAATGCAAAGGCTCAAGCAGCCAACTTCCCTTTCTGTACAATAGAACCTAACGTTGGTGTAATCACTGTTCCAGATGAACGTCTTAACAAATTGGCAGAATTGGTTATCCCCGACCGTATAGTACCTACAACTGTAGAAATTGTAGACATCGCAGGTCTGGTAAAAGGAGCCAGCAAAGGTGAAGGATTAGGAAATAAATTCTTGGCAAATATCCGTGAAACAGACGCAATTCTTCATGTACTGCGTTGTTTTGATGATGAAAATGTTACTCATGTCGACGGTAGTGTAGATCCTGTACGTGACAAAGAAATCATTGATACAGAGCTTCAGCTGAAGGATCTCGAAACAATAGAAAGCCGTATTCAAAAAGTACAGAAACAAGCCCAAACCGGAGGCGACAAAGTAGCTAAGCAAACTTATGAAGTACTGGTTCGCTACCGTGAAGCATTATTACAGGGAAAATCAGCACGTACCGTACAGTTCGAAACTAAAGACGAACAAAAGATCGCTCATGAACTTTTCCTGCTTACTTCCAAGCCTGTAATGTACGTATGTAATGTAGATGAAGCCAGTGCTGTAAATGGTAACAAATATGTAGAGCAAGTACGCGAAGCTGTCAAAGAAGAGGGAGCAGAAATATTAATTGTTGCAGCCAAGACAGAAGCCGACATTGCAGAACTTGAAACATACGAAGACCGTCAGATGTTCCTTCAGGAAGTGGGACTGGAAGAATCGGGAGTCAGTCGTCTGATTCGTTCAGCCTATAAGCTGCTGAATCTGGAAACCTATTTCACTGCTGGAAAGATGGAAGTCCGCGCATGGACATTCCATAAAGGATGGAAGGCTCCTCAATGTGCCGGAGTTATTCATACTGACTTCGAGAAAGGATTTATCCGTGCAGAAGTCATCAAGTACGACGACTTTATCAAATACGGTTCGGAAGCAGCTGTACGCGAGGCTGGTAAACTGAATGTAGAAGGAAAAGACTATATCGTAGAAGACGGAGACATCATGCATTTCCGCTTTAACGTATAATATACCATTTTAGAAAATCGGCCGCTCATCAGCGACCGATTTCTTTTTTTAATCCTAAAACAAAAAACCATGAACTATCTTATTATAGGTACTGGCGGCGTAGGAGGAAGTATCGCCGGATTTCTTGCTCTGGCAGGAAAAGAAGTCACATGCATTGCACGGGGAAAACACCTCGAGAATATCCGTAATTATGGGCTGCATCTGAAATCAGATTTGAAAGGCGAACACTATCTGAAAGTAAACGCCTGTACAGCAGAAGAATACCAAGGGAAAGCTGATGTGATATTTGTCTGTGTAAAAGGATATTCCATCGACTCTGTCAAGGAGGTAATAGAACGTGCTTCAGCACCTCATACACTGGTTATTCCTATTTTAAATGTTTATGGTACAGGACCACGTATTGGTCGTTTGACACCTGAAGTAACTGTTCTCGATGGCTGTATCTACATCGTAGGATTTGTTTCAGGCGAAGGCGAAATCACTCAGATGGGAAGCATTTTCCGGCTGGTATTCGGAGCACGTCCGGAGCAGGGAGTTTCTCAGGAACGTATTGAAGCAATTGCAGAGGATGTCAGAAGTTGCGGTATCAAAGTCGATGTTTCCGATGATATCAACCGCGACACATTTATCAAATGGGCATTTATTTCGGCAATGGCATGTACTGGAGCATATCACGATGTACCAATGGGAGAAGTACAACACGAAGGTGAAGTACGAGATACATTTATCGGACTTTCCAGAGAAAGTGCAGAAATCGGACACAAGATGGGAATTTCTTATCCGGAAGATCCTGTTTCTTACAATTTGAAAGTAATAGATAAGCTCGACCCGCACAGTACAGCATCCATGCAAAAAGACCTTGCCCGAGGACATGCGTCGGAGATACAAGGTATGTTGTTCGATATGATTGATTTGGGTGAGCGTTTGGGAATATCTATGCCTACCTATCAAAAAGTAGCTCAAAAATTCAAGAATAAATGAAACATATAGTAGATATTGAAACCTGGGAACGGAAAGACAACTATAACTTTTTCCGTGGATTTGCGAATTCATGGATTGCTATCACCAGTGAAGTAGACTGTACTGAAGCTTACAACCACGCCAAAGCCAACGGAAAATCATTTTTTTTGTATTATCTTTATGCCATATTGCGCGCTGCCAATGAGATAAAAGAGTTCCGTTATCGCTGGGATAAAAACGGACAAGTAGTCTATCATGATACAGTGGATGTCATTTCCCCTATTGCTGTACCCGGCAAAACATTTTATACGGTACGCATCCCTTATCATGTTGATTTCGAAGCATTTTATACCGAAGCCAGACACATTGTCACATCTATTCCTGAAGATGGTGATCCATACGGAACTGATAAAAGCATTTATAAACAAGGAGATTTTGATGTAATCCTGCTAAGTGCCACTCCAAAACTATATTTCACTTCGATAACCTACACCCAACAGGAAGTAGGACATCCGCTGGATTATCCGCTGATGAATGCCGGTAAGGCCATCATACGCGAAGGCAAGCGTATCATGCCTATTGCACTGACTGTAAGTCATGCTTTTACAGACGGAGCACACATTTCACTTTTCTTTGAGAAAGTAGAACAATACCTCAAGGAAATCTGCAAATAATCATACACAAAAAACTACGGGACTTCATCCTATTCAGAACCAGCCTGAATCAATCATTCAGCAGTTCTTTTCGATTGGATGCAGTCCCGCAGATTATCAGTATTATTCACATTTCAAATAATCACAAAGCTTCTGTGTTGCCCTTGCCCGATGGCTGATTTTATTCTTTTCTTCATTGCCCATCTCGGCAAATGTTTCAGTATAACCTTCGGGGACAAAAACAGGATCATAGCCAAATCCTGAACAACCGCGTTTTTTTTCGATTATTTCGCCTTTTACAACTCCTTCGAAGAGATGCTCCGTTCCACCCTCGATCAGGCAAATAGCCGTACGGAATTGCGCTTTACGGTTGGTCTTTCCTTCCAGCTCTACAAGCAGTTTTTTCATATTAGCTTCCGAATCATGTCCTTCTCCTCCAGCATATCGGGCCGAATAGACTCCCGGAGCCCCTCCCAGGGCCTCAACCTCCAGACCCGTATCGTCGGCAAAACAATCCAGACCATAGTTTTTATAAATATATTCAGCTTTCAGAGCAGCATTTCCCTCCAGCGTATCAGCCGTTTCTAGAATATCTGCCTCACAATGGATATCCTTCAGACTCAGCACCTCTACCCTATCTCCTAATATGGCACGTATCTCATCTAACTTGTGTGCATTATTCGTTGCAAAAACCAGTTTCTTTTTCATAATCAATTTTATCTATCATATTTCTTCACAAAGATACACATACTCAGGCAACCATCCTCTACTTTCCGTCTGCTATTTCGCTGCAAAAACAGTCTTCCTCATTATAAAAAAGTCCGGCTTCTTTACAGAAACCGGACTTCCACACATAGTCAGCCTATATTAATTCAAAATAATTTCGTCTACAAATAAGTATCCCGGATTACCTTTTCCACCATGCCATGCTGGAATACTCTTTTCCGACAAAGCTTTTACTTTGACATAACGTGTCTTTACCGGAGTAAAGTTCAAGGTATGTACGTAAATCTGGTTCGGATCAGTTTCCTTCATTGCCGGATAAGACTCTGAAGCGACCTGTTTGAATGCCTTATTATCATCCGAAACCTCAACAGAAATACCTCTGGCATCGAATATCCAGTCACCTTTTTCTACACAGGCACGCAATGTCATCGAACTGATTTCTGTTGCTTCTTTCAAGTCGATAACTGCCTCCATATCATTCTTATAAAACGCAATCCAATGACCAGTCTTATAATTGCGGTTACCAGTCATACCATCTACCAAGGTAGGCGCCCCATTAAATTCATATGCTTTATTAATGGGCTGAAGCATAGAAATAGGTTTGGCAGTCGATTTACTGAAAGAAATAATATCACAAGTAATACGTGAATTGCCTTCCGGACGCACTGCTGTCATACGCAATACACAAGCCTGGTCAATTGACAGTCCATCTTCATATTTCAAAGAGGCTGCTGTCGGTTCTGTTCCGTCGAGTGTATAGTATATCGGAGCATTGTCAACGGTATATGCACTGACATCCAACTTACCTGTTTCCTGATTTGGAGCAATATTGACTTTCACATCCAAAATATGAGTAGCATAGTTCCAGCCCTTCAGCTTGTAAATATCCATCAGGCGCACTGTACGCTTCAAGAATCCTTCGTAATCTTTCTTCTTATCAGGAGCACTCCACTGAGTTTCGCAAAGAGCAGCCATACGTGGCAATACCATATACTGTGCCTGTGCAAAAGTAGGAATATATTCTGTCCACAGATTAGCTTGTACACCGGTAATGTATTTCTGTTCTTCCGGAGTCAAGGCAGACGGCATTGGCTCGTAGCTATATACTCTTTCCATAGGCAAATAACCTCCGATAGCCAACGGTTCTGTTTCTGTATCCTTAGCCTGATAATAGTCAAAATACAAGTATGTATTCGGAGTCATGATAACATTATGCTTCTGGCGTGCAGCCTCAATACCTCCGGATTCACCTCTCCATGACATAACAGTTGCATTAGGAGCCAGACCACCTTCCAAAATTTCGTCCCATCCGATAATGTTACGTCCATGTTCATTCAAGAACTTTTCTGCTTCTCTTATCACATAACTTTGCAGGTATTCTTCTTTTGAATGTTTGCTGTCGCCTTTGATACCCAAAGCCTTGATTCTAGCCTGACATTTCGGACAAGTTTTCCATTTATCTTTCGGACATTCATCTCCACCTACATGAATATATTCTGACGGGAAGATTTCAATAATTTCAGCCAGCACATCCTTAATAAACTGAATTGTTTTGTCATTTCCGGCACATAGTACATTATCAGAAACTCCCCACATACGCCAAACTTCATACGGACCACCTGTACATCCTAGTTCCGGATAAGCAGCCAATGCAGCCTGCATATGCCCCGGAAGGTCTATTTCAGGAATAACGGTTATATAGCGTTCTGCAGCATAAGCAACAATCTCTTTGGCTTGTTCCTGAGTATAGAAACCACCGTAAGGCTTTCCATCGTATTTACCCGAGTTACGTCCTATAACAGTTTCACTACGTTTTGAACCGATTTCTGTCAGTTTCGGATATTTCTTTATTTCGATACGCCAGCCTTGGTCTTCAGAAAGATGCCAGTGTAAACGGTTGATATTATGCAGTGCAAGCATATCAATATACGTTTTGATTTCATCCATCGTAAACATATGACGGCCAACATCAAGCATCATTCCGCGATAGCTGAAACGCGGTGTATCGTTTATTTCTACAGCAGGAAGTTCGATTGCACCACCTCCTTCATGAACAGAAACAGATTTACGCAATGTCTGGATTCCATAAAATACACCAGCTTCTGAAGGAGCCTCAATGACAACCTTTCCTCCGTCGACAGTCAGATGGTAAGCCTCTGGAGAAGTTGCCTCCAGTCCTAATTTCAATACGATTCCGCTTTCTTTATCACCCTCCTGTACTTTCAGTTCAATACCGGTCTGTTCTTCAATAAAAGAAGCCAGAAATTCGGCATTTTTCTTCATCTTTTCATTACCGGCAGTGTAATAAATAGTTTCTCCACTCTTCAGCAAAAATCCACTTTGTTGAGGTGTGGTAATTTCAAGAGGCATAGGCACAATCTGATAATCAGCGACAGCCGTTGGCTTATCCGTACACGATGTAATCATCATTCCGGCAAACGCCAGCCCCAGACAGTTAAATTTCGAAAATGGTTTCATGATAATAATATTAAAGTTAGTAATTAGAATGACACAATATCGCTCAATTGATGCAAGCTTACGGAAATATCTTCCAAAGGTGTTCCGTCAGCCGAAGTAACCAAAATCTTCTTAGGCACTCCAGGCAGCAGGTCGAAGAAATTATCAGAGAAACGTACTCCTTGAACAGGTATTTCTACAAATACATCACGAGCCAGTTGTTTGGATTTTAATGTCAGCTCATAAGCTCCATCTTTCTTTCGTATCTTACAACTTATTTCAGGATGGGGCAAATGTTGCTTTTTGGCAAACACCGGATAATATACTTCGTCTGAAAGTACCCTCCGGTCAACATCACTACGTAAAGTCATATGTATAAATGAAGTAGTCGTATCACAAGCTGCGAATGCTTTATTCCAGTCTTCTTCATAAAAGACAGCAGAAGCATTAGCTGGCAACGTACCTTCTACCTGATGCCTGCGATACACTTTTCCATTAAAATCCATAAGTTCAATCTGCAATATTGCTTTTTCGCTCTTCAATACATCCGAAAGCACATAATAGCGCAGTTTATCACCTTCACGAATTGCATCTATCAATACCGGAGCAAAAGCCCGGCGAGTCTGGTAATGCATAGCCTTCCAGTTTCCATAATAATCGATGCCCGACCATGACACAACCGGCCAGCTGTCATTTAGTTGCCAGAGCAAACTACCCATACAATAAGGTCGGTTTCTGCGATGTGCCTCCATTCCGTGACGCATTCCATGTCCCTGCAGAACAAGTCCCATATAAACCAAATCCTCAAACTTTTCCGGAACATGATAATAAATGCCCATTGTTTTCTTAATCAGGAAATTGCCAATCGTACTTTTCTGATGGGCATTCATAATCGCTGACTCCAGATCGTAGTCTGCCGGCGAAGCAAATGTACGTATCGTCTTCATCTCCGGAAAAGACTGAAAACCAAACTCACTCATAAAACGCGGAATCTCTGTATCCAGCGTTTCAAAAGGTTTCTGTCCATACCAGGTTCCCCAATTATGACTATCGCCGATCTTCCAGCTTTCAGGCCGTCCCCAATTGGCTTCATAAGGCGATCCTTCCAGATAAAAACGCCCCGGATCGAACTCCTTTACTTTCTCGGGCAAAAGCCGGCGGAACAATACGTCATATCCATCCAACATTTGCTGATATATCTCAGGAGCATATTTTTTCTTCCAGCCCCAATAACGCAAGCCCTCATATATTTCATTATTACCACACCACATTGCCAAAGAAGCATGATTCCGTAAACGCTTGATATTATATACTGCTTCTTCCGAAACTCGCTTCAAAAAAGCCGGGTCATGCGGATAAGGTGTACAAGCAAACATAAAATCCTGCCAAACAAGAATACCTCTTTTATCAGCTTCCTCAAAAAAGGCATCGTCTTCATAGATTCCCCCACCCCATACGCGTATCATATTCATATGCGCAGCCTGTACATCATCCAGCAGGCGAACGTATCGTTCACGGGTTACACGTGGCAGAAGAGCGTCTGAAGGTATCAGATTAGTACCTTTGGCAAACATCGGAATGCCATTCACTTCAAAATAGAAACTCATTCCTAAGCTATCCTTTTCATGGACAACACGCACCGTTCGCAATCCGATCTGGTGTTGTTTTTTTGCAACAAGCTTACCATCTACACATACCGATACTTCAAATGCATATAAGGCAGCTTCTCCCCACCCATTAGGCATCCAAAGATGCGGAGAATCAATCGATAAAGGCAATGACAAGTTATTCACACCTGGCTGTAACCGGACAGTCTTTTCTACACTTCCAGCCTGTTCATTCCGATAAGCACAAGTCACTTTTATCTGAGCTTCCTGAACCGTTCCGGTAATATTGTTTACTTCCAGGCGGTTGTCTATTTCTGCACGTTCGGAAGTAACCGACTTCTGATGTACAAAATAATCTTCTACTACAGCCTTGTTGGTAAATTCCAGATATACAGGTCGCCAGATGCCACAGGTAACCATCCGGATTCCCCAGTCCCATCCATAGGAATAAGGGGCTTTACGGGTAAACACACTCAGTTTCTGTGGATAATGGTCGTTAGCAGCAGGATAATCAAAGCCATTGGTTTCCCATTGAGGCATTACCTCACGGATTGGGGAACGAAAACGTACAAGCAGTTTGTTTTCTCCTTTTCTTAAATTTCGCTTGACAGGAATACGATATCCGACAAACATGTTATCGGTTCTTTGTAATAATGCACCATTCAGGAATATATCCGCATAAGTATCAAGTCCTTCAAATACCAAAAAGATTTCCTCATGTGCCGATTGTTCTTCTGTTAATACAAAAGACGTACGATACAACCAGTCTTCATTCTCAACCCATTGTATTTCTTTTTCATTCATCCCATAAAAAGGATCGGGTAACTTATCGTGAGCTATCAAATCCTGATGTACTGTGCCCGGAACCTGTGCAGCAAGCCATTCGTGGCTTCCATACTTGGAAAACTCCCAGTTAGTATGAAGAAAGAGATTCTGAGCTAACGTATTGCCCCATACAGAAGTGCCAAAAGATAAAAAACTAGCTAAAAACATCATCGGAATAACTTTCCACATGCATCTCATATTACAGATTTAAGAATTATACCATTAATATGGTACAAAATAAAATAAGTTTTTCCGATAATACAAATTAAACGGAAAAACCTATTCTATTTTAAATATATCTTAGAGAAATATTTACTTTTACTTTCGTTTATTTTACTTTCAGCTTGTCGAATCCTTCTCCATACACGCCTACTACATTGCTTTGGGAAATAAACGCATCAGGATCAATATCCTTCACCAGACGGAAGATATCAAGTGATTCGCCTTTTCTTGCCAATACAACAATAACTTTTATATCTTGTTTACTGTACCAGCCCTGTCCATCAAGAAGAGTTACTCCACGGTCTATCTTGGTAGAAATACCTTCCGCAATCTGTTCATATTTCCGTGAGAATATCAGGAACTGAACCGACTGACGAGTACTGTTTATTACATAGTCGATAACTATGCTCATAATGAACAAAACACAGAAGCCAAACAAAACTCTCTTCCAGTCATGAAAGATAAAATAGCACGACGAAATGATTACAATATCGCAATACATCATCATACGTCCCAAAGTAACATCCTTGTACTTGTTGATAATCCATGCGATAATATCAGTACCTCCCGTACTACCGTTATTACAAAATACAATGCCTATTCCAAAGCCCAGTAATCCGGCTCCTATTACACAAGCCATAAACTCTTGTCCCGGGCCAAGCAGTTGCGGGAGATTTCCGTCACTGCCCCTGAACAGAACCTGAAACCACCAAAGCAGGAAAGTCAGCATGAAAATAGCATATATCGTCTTTACACTGAACTTTGGTCCCAGAATCTTCAAGGCAAACCCCAGAAAAACAGCATTAATCACAAAGTAAGAAACCTGAATTTCTACTCCTGTAGCATAATAAATAATAGCGGCAATACCACTGACTCCTCCTGTCGTGATCTGATAAGGAAGCAAAAAAGCTACCCATCCCAGTGCATAACATATCAGTCCGAAAGTAATGGCAAGGTAGTCTTTCGACTCCCTGCCAATTTTTTTCTTCAGAATCGTTTCCATAAAACGACTGCTATTAAAGTACAATATTTACAATCTTCTTCGGAACAATAATGACCTTTTTAGGAGTCTTTCCTTCAATCCATTTTTGAGATTGTTCGTCAGCCATTACAGCTGCTTGTATCGTGTCATTATCTGCATCTGCAGGGAACTCCATAGTGAAACGAGCCTTTCCGTTGAAAGAAATGGTATATTTTACACTATCTTCCTTCAGATATTCTTCATTAAATGCCGGCCATTGTGCATCACAAACAGATGTTGTATTGCCCAAAGCTTCCCACAACTCTTCTGCCAGATGAGGAGCAAATGGAGCAATGATAACAATCAAGTCGCTCAACACGGCCTTGTTACGGCACTTCAGTGAAGTCAGTTCATTCACACAAATCATGAATGCACTGATAGAAGTATTGTAAGAGAAGGTTTCGATATCACCAGTTACTTTCTTAATCAACTTATGAACAGCCTTCAACTCCTCTTTAGTCGGTTCTCCTTCTGCTGGCATGAAGTTACCCTGACGGTCGTAGAACAAGTTCCAGAGTTTCTTCAAGAAACGGTGAACACCATCAATACCGTTTGTATCCCATGGTTTAGACTGCTCTACCGGTCCGAGGAACATTTCGTACATACGCAGTGTATCAGCTCCGTATTTCTCTACAATCATATCCGGATTCACTACGTTATACATCGATTTACTCATCTTTTCTACAGCCCATCCACAGATATACTTGCCGTCTTCCAAAATAAATTCGGCATTGTTGTATTCCGGACGCCAGTTCTTGAAAGCTTCTACATCCAATACATCATTTGAAACGATATTAACATCTACATGAAGCGGAGTCACATCGTACTGATCTTTCAAGCCCAATGAAACGAATGTGTTAGTATCCTTGATACGGTAAACGAAATTGCTTCGTCCCTGAATCATACCCTGATTAACAAGCTTTTGGAATGGTTCCTCTTTAACACTTACACCCAGATCGAACAGGAACTTGTTCCAGAAACGAGAATAAATCAAGTGTCCGGTAGCATGTTCTGTACCACCTACATACAAATCAACATTCTGCCAGTAATGGTCGGCTTTCTCAGAAACCAGTGCCTGATCATTGTGCGGATCCATGTAACGCAAATAATAAGCCGATGAACCAGCAAATCCCGGCATGGTATTCAGTTCAAGTGGGAAAACAGTTACGTTATCTATTTTAGAATTTTCTACGACTTCACCTTTAACCACATCCCATGCCCACTTAGTAGCATGTCCCAATGGAGGTTCTCCGGTTTCCGTAGGCAAGAATTTATCTACCTCAGGAAGTTCCAGTGGCAACTTGCTCTCATCAATCATATAAGGCATACCATCCTTGTAATAAACCGGGAACGGTTCACCCCAATAACGCTGACGAGAGAAAATAGCGTCACGCAAACGATAGTTTACTTTTACACGGCCCAACTGATGCTCCTTCACATATTTTTTGGTTGTGGCAATAGCTTCTTTGATAGTCAGTCCGTTCAGGTTCAAATCGCAATACGGAGTAGCTCCTGCTTTCGGAGAATTACATACGATACCTTCTTTAGCATCGAAGCTTTCTTCCGACACATCACATCCTTCTACCAATGGAACGATAGGCAAGTTGAAGTGTTTTGCAAAAGCATAGTCACGACTATCGTGAGCCGGAACAGCCATAATGGCTCCTGTACCATATCCAGCCAATACATAGTCGCTGATCCATACCGGAACAGATTCACCAGTAAACGGATTCACTGCATACGAACCACTGAATACACCGGTAACACGGCGATCGGCGATACGTTCACGTTCGGTACGCTTCTTAGTACGGTCCAGATAAGCTTCCACCTCTGCTTTCTGTGCCTCAGTTGTCAGTACAGAAACCAGTTCACTTTCAGGAGCCAGTACCATGAAAGTAACACCAAACATAGTATCAGCACGAGTAGTAAAGATGGTAAATTCCAAATCGCTGTCTTTTACCTTGAAACGTACCTCTGCACCTTCCGAACGACCAATCCAGTTACGCTGTGTTTCTTTCAGAGAATCAGTCCAATCTACAGTTTCCAGTCCGTCGAGCAAGCGCTGAGCATATGCTGACACACGCAGACACCACTGACGCATCTTCTTCTGCACCACCGGATAACCACCACGTTCAGATACGCCGTCCACTACTTCATCGTTAGCAAGTACAGTACCCAGTTGCGGACACCAGTTAACCATAGTTTCACCCAAATAAGCGATACGGTAGTTCATCAGCACTTCCTGCTGTTCCTTTTCGCTCTTAGCTTTCCATTCTTCTGCTGTAAAGCTCAGTTCCTCACTACAAGCTACATCCAGTCCTTCTGTTCCTTTCTCCTCGAAATGCTTGATCAGTTCACTGATAGGTTCAGCTTTTCCACAAGTATTGCAATAATAGCTGTTGAACATTTTCTGGAAAGCCCATTGAGTCCAGTGATAATAACCCGGCTCACAAGTACGAACTTCACGGTCCCAGTCGAATGAAAAACCGATTTTATCCAACTGCTGGCGGTAACGGTTAATATTGTTTACGGTAGTGATAGCCGGATGCTGACCGGTCTGAATTGCATATTGTTCAGCAGGCAAACCATAAGCATCGTATCCCATCGGATTCAATACATTATAGCCCTGCAAGCGTTTGTAACGAGCATAAATATCACTGGCAATGTAGCCCAGCGGGTGACCAACATGAAGTCCTGCTCCCGACGGATAAGGGAACATGTTCAGTACATAGAACTTCTTTTTCGATTCGTCTTCGACAACCTTGTAGGTTTTGTTGTCTACCCACTTTTGCTGCCATTTTTTCTCGATCTCTCTGAAATTATATTCCATAGTGATGTTATATATTTGATTTTTACTATTTCCCACAATACCGTGCAAAGATAGTAAGACTTCGGGAATAAAACCGATTTTTCCGCTAACAAATATCCGACCAATCCGTTATCTTGCAGCCTATTAACTCATACTCCTTCCCTAGTTGACATTCCTGTCGCTTTTTCCCCATTGCTCAACAGCTAATTATACTGCATCTTTTCACACTAATACTTATCAGGTTTTTAACGGAATAATCAACTATTACTAACAGGTTGTTAACACCTGTTGAAACAATAACTAAAATTCTATTTATCAGAAATATATACCTGTCACATTCCTCATATAAAACAAGGATTTTAACAGAGATATTCACACTTATTTCATACCCCTGTTTATATACAAATACACTTTTCAACAAGCTTATCAAAAGAGTTTTTCCCAACAGCAGCTATACCCAAAAAGAAAATTCCCCTCTGAGCTTTCCGTTTTTCTGTAAAGCAGAAACAATAACGGAGCCCAGAGGGGAATCGATATCAGATAAATTAAAAAGTTACTTTTCGAAGTCAGCCCAGTTAGTCAGACGCATATCACCCTGTTTGATGAAAACCTGATGCATACCCAACGCCGCCGACAAACTGTGGCAAGTCTGTCCCTTGGTAGAAATCTTCAGATAATCCCACAACAGTTGTTTATAGTCTGGATGTGCACAGTTTTCGATTACAGCCTGTGCACGTTCCATCGGACTCTTTCCACGTAAATCAGCAATACCCTGTTCGGTGATAATCACATTTACAGAGTGCTCACTATGATCGAGGTGAGAAACCATCGGCACGATTGAACTGATACATCCTCCTTTTGCCGTCGACGGACAAGAGAAGATAGAGATATAAGCACTGCGGGTAAAGTCGCCCGAACCACCAATACCATTCATCATCTTCGTACCGCAGATATGAGTTGAGTTTACATTTCCGTAAATATCAGCCTCGATGGCTGTATTCATTGAAATGACACCGATACGACGAACAACTTCCGGACAGTTAGATATTTCCGACGGACGAAGTACAAGCTTGTGACGGAAGAAATCCATATTATCATAAATGTCTTGCAGACAGTCGTTTGTAACACTGAGTGAACAAGTACTTCCAAACTTGATTCTACCCTCTTTAATCAATTTGATGACTGAGTTCTGAATCACCTCCGTATACATTTCGAACGGTGGAATACTGGGATCCTTACCCAATGCACTGAGTACAGCATTAGCAATGTTTCCCACTCCCGACTGCAACGGAAGGAAAGTAGACGGAATGATTCCTCGGCGCATATCTGCTGCAAGGAAGTCAGCTACATTCTGACCAATTTTATCCGTAATAGGATCCGGCTCATGGAATCCTCTCGCTTCATCAGGCAGATTCACTTCTACCACTCCTACTATCTTTTCCGGACTTACCTGAATATAAGGCAATCCGATACGGTCGCTTGGACGTACAATAGGAATCGGACGACGATAAGGAGGGCGTTCCATTTCATACAAATCGTGCACACCTATCAGGCTTTTGCTGTGCGCAGCATTAAGCTCTACTATCACCCGGTCGGCAAGACGAGCAATTGTAGGAGTAATTCCCACACCTGCAGTCAGATAGATCCGTCCGTCTTCTGTAATTTCACAGGCTTCGATGATAGCTGTAGTTACATGACCTAAAAAACCGGAACGCAAACGCTGGGCAACCTGAGAAAGATGTATATCCGTATAATTGATTTCACCGGCATTGACTGCTTTGCGGAAGTCAGTATTCGTGGTATATGGAGCACGGAAGTGAATGGCATGAGCACGAGTGAGCACTCCGTCGCAAGAATCTCCGGTAGAAGCTCCCGTAATAATACCTACCTGAAAGTGTTCTCCCCTGGCGTGTTTTTCTTCAGCCTGCCTCGCAAGCTCTGCAGTTACGGCTTTCGGACTTCCTGCCGGCGTAAACCCGCTCAGGGCAATTATCTCTCCATCTTTTATCAAGCTGGCAGCTTCGGCTGCGGTCATAAAATTATAAGTCATGGTATTAGGTGTTTTTATAATTATTAGTATTAAACTTACAAAATCTGCTTATTAGTATTTACGGTTAAAAATCTCGGAATAAATAAATGCACGCCTTGCGTCCGCAGGTGTCTTCAACCGGACAGTTCTACCCGACTCAGGCTGTTGGGCAGTAGATAGCGCATCCTTCTGAGGCGCTTCTTCCGATAACTTCCGATGCTTTCTCCCCTCTCCTTTTCTTTTCTTATTAAGCTTATTATCAACACTTTGCCCAACGCATTCATTTTGTTGACCAGCCATGATAATATCCGGCTCTACATGGACTGTTGCCGGCTTAGCCATCTTCTTACGGGAGGGTTTGTTCCTTTTCTTTTCCTTTTTGGCATAATTCTGATAAGCGGCGAAAGCAATAGCCGCCACTATAACAAATATTTTTATCACTTCGTCCATAGTCTGCCAAAATGTTAAGGATTTGCCCAAAGATACTAATAAATATAACACATTCATGGATTTTAGGGAAGAAACTCATATCTTTGCAAATGAATTTATTAAATAATAACATAACATTATGACAAAAGAAGCTACGGGAGCGGACTTTAAATCCGCAACCGAACTGGAAACCAAAAAACTGTTTATCGAAACCTACGGCTGTCAGATGAATGTTGCGGATAGCGAAGTCATCGCATCTATCATGCAAATGGCAGGATACAGTCCGTGTGAAAGCCTTGATGAAGCTGATGCCGTATTTATGAACACTTGCTCTATCCGTGACAATGCCGAGCAGAAAATCCTGAACCGGCTGGAGTTCTTCCATTCTCTGAGAAAGAAGCGCAAGCACCTGATTGTCGGAGTATTGGGATGTATGGCAGAACGTGTAAAAAACGATCTGATAGAAAATCACCACGTCGACCTGGTAGCAGGACCGGATGCTTATTTGACATTGCCCGATTTGATCGGCGCAGTTGAGGCAGGAGAGAAGGCCATCAATGTAGAGCTTTCTACGACTGAAACTTACCGCGATGTCATTCCGTCACGCATCTGTGGAAATCACATTTCCGGATTCGTATCTATCATGCGCGGCTGCAACAATTTCTGTCACTATTGCATTGTGCCTTACACTCGCGGACGCGAAAGAAGCCGTGATGTGGAAAGTATTCTGAACGAAGTGCACGATTTACAGCAGAAAGGGTATAAGGAAGTAACGCTGTTAGGCCAGAACGTCAATTCTTATCGCTTCGAGCGGGAAGGAGAGGTCGTAACATTCCCGATGCTGTTACGTATCGTTGCCGAGGCTGTGCCCGAAATGCGTGTACGCTTTACTACTTCACACCCCAAAGACATGAGTGATGAAACACTGCATGTCATTGCTGAAGTACCTAACGTGTGCAAGCATATCCACCTGCCGGTACAGAGCGGAAGTTCGCGTATTCTGAAACTGATGAACCGTAAATATACGCGCGAATGGTACCTGGAAAGGGTAGAGGCCATCCGTCGCATCATTCCCGACTGTGGATTGAGTACTGATATCTTCTCCGGATTCCACTCCGAGACAGAAGAAGATCACCAGATGAGTCTTTCGCTGATGCGTGAATGTGCATACGACTCAGCTTTCATGTTCAAATATTCCGAACGACCGGGAACATATGCTTCGAAACATCTGCCTGATGATGTTCCCGAAGAAGTTAAAATACGCCGGTTAAACGAAATGATTGAATTGCAGAACCAGTTATCTGCCGAAAGCAATGCCCGCGATGTAGGAAAGACATTCGAGGTACTGGTAGAAGGCGTATCAAAACGCTCCAAAGAACAATTATTCGGACGTACCGAGCAGAACAAGGTAGTCGTATTCGACCGTGGCACACACCGTATCGGTGATCTTGTACGTGTGCGTATCACCGAATCCAGCTCTGCTACCCTGAAAGGTATCGAAGTAACCGAATAACCCCAGACAATAAAAACAAATTTCTTATTTATAATTCAAAATCCGAAAAGAAACAATGAAAAGAAGAATCACGCTCAGTTGGCTGTTCATGGCGTTAATCTGTCTGCCCATGTTCGCCCAGATGCAAGATCCGGTACGATTCAAGACCGAATGGAAAAACCTTTCGGCCAATGAGGCTGAAATTATTTTTACTGGTACGATGGACCAGGGCTGGCATGTTTATTCTACCGACCTGCAAGAAGGAGGTCCTACTTCTGCCACTTTCAACATCGACAAGATAGAAGGAGCAGAGCTGGTAGGAAAACTTACTCCGATAGGGAAAGAAATCAAACAGATGGACCCTATCTTCGAAATGGAAGTAAAATTCTTCGAAGGCACAGCTAAGTTCTCACAGAAAGTTAAGCTCACTGGAGGTGACTATCTGATTACCGGATACCTGGAATTTGGTGCATGCAACGACCAGAACTGTCTGCCACCTACCAGCGTTGATTTTTCTTATAAAGGTACTGTAGCCGCAGCTGCTTCGGCAACAGCTGCACCAGCTAAAACAGAAGAAGCAACTGCACCTGCCGAATCAACAGAAACAGTAGATTCTACAGCAGCCGTAACAACTGCCCCTCAGACATTGCAGGAAGCTACCGATTACTGGAAACCGGTTATCAAAGAGCTGTCCAATTACGGAAGCACCGAAGAACAGGAATCACATTCCTGGATTTACATCTTCTTTACCGGTCTGGTAGGAGGTATTCTGGCCCTGTTCACACCTTGTGTATGGCCTATTATTCCGATGACTGTCAGCTTCTTCCTGAAACGTACTAAGGACAAAAAGAAAGGTATTCGTGACGCATGGACCTATGGTGCATCTATCGTTGTAATCTATGTAGCGCTGGGACTTGCTATTACACTGATATTCGGAGCTAGTGCACTGAATGCATTGTCTACCAATGCCATCTTCAATATCCTGTTCTTCCTGATGCTGGTTATCTTTGCGGCTTCTTTCTTTGGAGCATTCGAGATCACCCTGCCGTCTAAGTGGAGTAATGCTGTCGACAGTAAGGCTGAAGCAACAACCGGTCTGCTGAGTATCTTCCTGATGGCATTCACTTTGTCATTGGTATCATTCTCTTGTACAGGCCCTATCATCGGTTTCCTGCTGGTAGAAGTTTCTACTACCGGTAGTGTTGTAGCGCCGGCTATCGGTATGTTAGGATTTGCCATTGCACTGGCTTTACCTTTCACACTGTTCGCTATGTTCCCGTCATGGCTGAAATCAATGCCGAAATCCGGAGGTTGGATGAACGTTATCAAGGTGGTACTGGGATTCTTGGAACTGGCGTTTGCCTTGAAATTCCTGTCGGTAGCCGACCTTGCTTACGGCTGGAGACTGCTCGACCGTGAAACATTCCTTGCACTTTGGATCGTTATCTTTGCTCTGCTGGGTATGTACCTGCTGGGTAAGATCAAATTCCCTCACGACGACGACAACAATAAGGTAGGAGTAGGACGTTTCTTCCTGGCACTCATCTCACTGGCATTTGCCGTATACATGATTCCGGGACTTTGGGGAGCTCCTCTGAAAGCTGTCAGCGCATTTGCACCTCCTATGCAGACTCAGGATTTCAATTTATACAAGAATGAAGTACACGCCAAGTTTACCGACTTCGATGCTGGTATGGAATACGCTCGCCAGAACAACAAACCGGTCATGATAGACTTCACCGGATATGGTTGCGTAAACTGCCGTAAGATGGAACTTGCTGTATGGACTGACCCGAAAGTAAGTCAGATGCTGAACGACGACTACGTACTTATCACGCTGTATGTAGACGAAAAGACTAAGCTTCCAGAACCGATAAAGGTTACAGAAAACGGAACAGAACGTACTCTTCGTACAATAGGTGACAAGTGGAGCTACCTGCAACGTTCTAAGTTCGGAGCCAATGCACAGCCATTCTATGTATTGCTCGACAACGAAGGCATGCCTCTGAACAAGTCATATTCTTACGACGAAGACATTGCTAAATATGTAGACTTCCTCCAGACAGGATTGAAAAACTACAAAAAATAATTATCCTCAGGATAAATAAATCAACAGGAAAGCTTCCGGAAAGTCATTCATTTGACCTCCGGAAGCTTTTTTTATTTTACGCCACAAACAAAAAATCACTGTTTTCAGTGACAAAGAATTCTCTCGGAATACCGTTTCTTTGTAAGATAAACGAACCTCAAACAATCCATATCATGAAAGTAAGATTCTTATATTTATTGTGCTTGCTGACGTGTATATTACCAGCTTGCTCAAGCGATGACAATGAACCGGTAGACGAACCTGTAACAATAACAGGCGTAAGCGTTTCACCCGAAAGCATCAGTCTGGAATGTGGAGAAACAAAGCAGCTGACAGCCAAAATATCACCGGAAAATGCTACGGCAGGAGATATTACATGGACTTCATCCGATGAAGCAATAGCTACGGTATCATCCGATGGAACTGTAACCGGTATAAGCAAAGGAACAGCCACCGTTACAGCCACAGTAAGCGGAAAAAGCGGAACATGTGAGGTGACTGTTACCCAAGAAGTGCAGTCGGTAGAAATATCACCTGCTACAGCAACCTTAACCAGCAAGGGAGAAACCATACAGCTCACCGCTACAGTCCTTCCAGAAGGGGCAGGAGAGGCCTCATGGACATCTTCCGACGAAGCAGTAGCCACAGTATCACACGAAGGAATTGTAACAGCCATAGGCGAGGGGACAGCTACCATCACAGCTACAGCCGGAGAAAAAACAGCTACTTGTACAATCACTGTCAGTATCTCTATTGTAGATATCGAGGGCAACCAAGCTACCTTCCATCTCGACGGAGCCAGCGCTGCACAAGTATCACAAGCCATCAGTGAAGCGGCTCAGGCAGGTGTAACCCGTTTTATACTCACAGGAGATTCCGAAGCACTGGGACTATATGATGAAAATCCTTTCAGCGGTATCCAAATCGAATTACTCGACTTATCCGGAGTAACCGGATGGCAAGACCGGGATGCAGATGGCCTTCCTGAGTTGCCGGCAGAAAGCTTCAGACATACAGGCAGTTCCGATTTCTCTGGATTACAGGAAGTCATCCTGCCTCAGGAAATACAGCAACTGCAAGATTATGCTTTCTATAAATGCAGCAACCTGACCAAAATCACCGCTCCGGGCGTAGTCAGAGTAAACAGCTTTGCTTTCCAAAGTTGCACCAAACTGGCAGAAGTAAGTATGCCTGAAGTTACCTACCTTGGTACCAATGCCTTTATGTCAACAGCCCTGCAAGTTGCAGACTTCCCCAAATTGCAAACCCTTGAGGGTAGTGTATTCTGGCTTTGTTCCAAACTGACAGAAGTCAACTTGCCGGAAGCAACGACAATCGGAAACGCGACATTAGTTTCACAAGGTGGTTCCCGTACAGGAATAAATACATTTGGCGACTGTTCACTGCTGGAAAAAGTATACTTGCCTAAAGCAACTACCATCGGAGATGATGCATTCAGCAACTGTAAGTCACTGAAAGAAATAGAGCTTCCGCAGGCAACAATTGTCGGAATCAAAGCCTTCTATAACTGTACCGCACTGACCAGCGTCAATCTGCCTCAGGCAACCGCTCTAGGTGATGATGTATTTACAGAATGTACAGCCTTAAATACAATCAAGCTGACCGCCGAAGAAAGCATTTCAGTACAAAATACAACATTCGGACCAGCCGATACCATCACAAAGAATGTCGACCTTACCCTGAATATCAATAAAAAAGGAGAAACATGGGATGAGTTCTGGCAAGAAGAAGAATGGAAAGACCATAAATGGAAAAGCATTTCCTTTATTGAATAAGCTTTAATCCTATCATAAACGAATGCAGGTTATCCGGACAGAAGTTTCCCAGATAACCTGCATTTTTCATATCATTCCAGACTCTGATACGTCTTTCGGATCTCATTCCACAAAAACGACCGCTCATACCTGCTCCCGATCAGCTCTCTCGACTTACCTGCCATTTCCATCCTTGCATGCTCATCAGTAAGCATAAACTTCATCGCTTTCAGCAAAGCCAATTCATCGTGAGAAGGAATAATCAGACCATTCACCCCATGACAGATAATCTCGTTGCATCCATTGATATCGGTTACGATACAAGGCAATCCCATAGCTCCCGCCTGAAGCACGACATTAGGAAAGCCCTCCCTGTAACTGGGAAAAACAAAAACATCCGAAGCAGCCAGATACGGTCGGATATCATTCTGCCATCCGGCAAAAGTTATTCTACTGTTCTCCAGAAACATACGCTTTGTCTCTGGTAATACCGGATCCAGTTTTTCCTCAAAATCACCGACCAGAAGAAGCCTGCAAGTCGGGAAATCAGCTTCCAGTTGTTTGAATGCCCTGGCAAGTTCATTCATCCCCTTGTCACCGACAATTCTTCCCACAAAACAGAACGTCACACATCCTTTTTCCCGAATATCTTCAGCTTTTCTCATGACTTCCTCTGTTCGGTCAAAATACGACATATCAATTCCGTTGATATTCCCGTTTCCGACGATATGCAACTCCTTCCGGGTAATCCCAAACCGTATCAGATCATTCTTCACACCCTTACCTTCGGGATTAATAAACGTAGCACAGGCACACGTCAGCCTGTCCGTAGCCATCAGCAACTTCCGTTTTAGTCCCGTCGAAGTAGGGAAGACCAGTCCGGTAAACATATGCATTCTAACCGGCACTCTGCACATCCAGGCCGCCAGCATTCCCAGCAGACCAGCTTTCGGAGTCAGCGTATGTACCATCCAAGGCTTTTCTTTCCGTATCAGCCGGACCAGAGCAAAAAGCGACTTCAAATCCTGAATAGGAAAGATGCGTCTTTCCATACGGACAGCAACCGTTCTTACCCCCTCTCTTTTCCCGACCTCTTCCAGTTCTTTTCCGGGTGATGAAACAGCTACCACCTCATACATTTCATTCAACATCTTCAGTTGTCCCTTCAGCAATAAATCCAGCGAAACAGGTACAGTCGTTATTCTCAATACCTTCTTTTTCATAACAGTTTCTTTATTACCTTACATCTGTTGCCCACAGCCAATACTCCATCCGGAATATCTTTTGTAACCACAGAGCCAGCTCCGACAACACTCCATTTTCCGATTTTCACGCCGGGAATAATAGTAGTTCCCGCACCAATCCAAGCACCTTCCCCTACATGCACATTACCGCACAGCGTAGAATGAGGCGAAATATGAACAAAGTCTTCAATGATACATTCATGATCAACCGAAGCCCCCGTATTGATGATGCAATGCTTTCCTATATGTGCACAAGCCTGCACGATAGCTCCTTGCATTACTACAGTTCCGGCCTCAATGACAGCCGAATCCGAGATAATGGCCGAAGGATGAATGGCCATACCAAATTCTGCCTTTACCTTCTCTGCTATCAGTTTTCTTGTCCTGTTATTGCCAATACTGATAATCAGCGGAGAAATGTTATTCAACTCTCCATTTACCACCTTAACTCCCATTACCTCTTTCAGGTCCTTATTATCATCTATCAGAGCCTCGATACATTTACCTTCAGCCCTCAGAATATCCATAATAACTTTGGCGTGTCCGCCAGCTCCATACAAAAACATACCTCCTCCTTTCAGTTGTTTCCGTTAAAAAACTCCGTAGTAGCCTGTCCCTCTTTCGTTATGCCTTCTCTCACCACCACCTTCTTCACAGTCAGCAAGATAATCTTCAGATCCAGCCAGAAAGAACAGTGATCCACATACCACACATCCAGTTCGAATTTCTTTTTCCAGCTAATTGCATTTCTACCATGCACCTGTGCCCATCCCGTAATGCCCGGTCTCACGTCATGTCTTCTTGCCTGCTCCTTGCTATACAATGGCAGATACTGCGGCAGCAGCGGCCTCGGACCAATCAGAGCCATATCTCCCTTGAGTACATTGAACAGCTGAGGCAATTCGTCCAGTGAGGTCGACCGGATGAACTTTCCCGTCTTTGTCAGTCGTTGGGCATCCGGCAATAAATTTCCGTTTTCATCCCTTTCGTCGGTCATTGTCTTAAACTTCATAACCTTAAAGAGTCTGCCGTTTTTTCCCGGTCTGGTTTGTGTGAAAACCACCCCGGCACCTTTATTGGCAACAGCTAGTAAAACTGCTACAGCAGCCATCACCGGCGACAAAACCACTATAGCAACCATGGCCAGGCAGCAGTCAATCATTCTTTTGAAACAGTTTTTATACATTACTCCATCGTTTTTAAACACAGAAACAACTATTTACAGTGCAAAGTTATGACAAATATTTTTATTTCATCTCCATCAGTAAGCTAAATAAACCATTTTGAAAGCAGATTCACCCCATTATTCCGTTATCGCAGGCTTATATATATTAAAACACAGTAAAATCAAAAAACTTTTAATGTATTTTGTCAGAATCAGACTTGATAAAACCAAAATTTGATAGGAAATTCTATTAATTTTAGCCAAAAGGAATATATTATCTATCTTACTTTTTAAAAAAAAAATTAAATACAAAGCCTATCTTTTCAAAAAATTATTACATTTGCCCCAGATAGAGAGTTATATAAATATGCTGAAATAGTTTATGCTATAACTCAAAAAAATATACAAAATACGCCAATATTTTAGTATATTGCTTAATCCGGATGCATAATCTGGATGTCCCCAAGGTATATCTGCGCATTTCAGTATGAAAGAGAATGATAAACATTGGTACCCCATCAGAGTTACATACTCGCAAGAGATGAAAGTAAAAAGCTATTTTGATGCTTGTCAGATTGCCAGTTTCATTCCGATGAGATACTCTGAAATACAGCGCAACGGTCAGTCAAAAATTAAATTAGTACCAGTCATACACAATTTAGTATTTGTCTATTGTACTAAAAACGAAATTGAACAAATAAAGAGAGAGAGCAGTATCTCCTCCAAGATAAGATACATAATCGACAAGGAAACCAAGCAAATCATTACTATTCCCGACAAGCAAATGCAGGACTTCATATCGGTTGCAGGGAATATTGACGAACAGATTCTTTACTTGACACCTCAGGAGGTGGCTTTAAAGAAAGGTGATTATGTCCGTATTACTGGAGGAATCTGGAAAGGAATAGAAGGGAAGCTCGTACGCATAAAAAAGAATTTGCGAGTGGTTGTTTCCCTGCAGGGAATAGCCGCTGTAGCCACTACAAGCATTCATCCTTCGCTAGTTGAAAAGATAGAGAAATAATACTATGTTCAGCGTTAAGATAAAAAACATCAATTTCTTTAGCAGATACATTGTTTGGGCAGCCGACTGTCTTCTGTCCGTATTGGCCACATCCTTCAGCTTTTTGTTTTTCCATTACCTGATGAAGGTCGATACAGATGTCACTACCGTTACGTCAATCCTCGCCCTCTCACTGGTGATTAGTATCTGTGCCACCTGGATATGCAAGACCTACCAGGGCATCATCCGCCATTCCAGCCTCACCGAGCTGATGCGCATCGTATATGCCATGTTCATCAAAGCCCTTGTATTCATCATCCTGTCAAATTTGCTGCTGGAATATACCGGTCTGTTCATCTATACCATCATCTTCTCCGACCTCATCATGTCAGTCTTTCTGCTCATGTTTGTCAGAGTAGTTGTCGTCAATTTCTATTATAACCTCATCGAGGCAATGGACAAGCAGACACACCGGGCACTGATATACGGCACTTCCGAGGCAGCAATCAGTCTGGCTGCATACCTGAGCAAATCTACCAACAGCCTGTACAACCTGAAAGGATTCATCACAAGAGAACAGCGGTTGAAAGACTATCGCGTACAGGGATATCCGGTTATCTACCTCTGCGATGACTGCGACCTCAACGAAAAGCTGAAATCACTCGGTGTCAATACCATCCTGTTCGTCAATACAGACGACCTGCATAAAGACAGCGCGCTGATTGAAGCAGGCATCCAGAACAATATCACCATGCGTATCGCTCCGCTGGTGGAAGACAACAGCAACATCTCCCAGCGCATCCAGATGCGTGAGGTACAGATAGAAGACCTGCTCGAACGCGAAGAAATCAAGATCGATACCGAAAAAATCAAGAAAGAAATCTCAGGCAAGGTCGTAATGGTCACCGGTGGTGCAGGAAGTATCGGCAGCGAACTGTGCCGACAGCTCTGCAAGTTCCATCCCAAACATCTGGTTATCTTCGATTTTTCCGAAACAGGAACATACCAGATCGATATGGAACTCCGGAATACCTATCCGGAATGCAACATTACCTCAGTCATCGGAAACGTAAGAGATTACCAGCGTGTAGAATCACAGCTCAGCCTGTACAAGCCAGATATCATCTTCCATGCCGCAGCCTACAAGCATGTTCCTATCATGGAAGAATATCCGTGTGAAGCCGTACGTACCAACGTTATGGGAACACGTATCCTCGCCGATGCCGCTGTCAGACACGGAGTAGAAAAATTCATCATGATTTCTACCGACAAGGCCGTACGCCCGTCCAATGTCATGGGAGCTACCAAACACATAGCCGAAACATACGTGCAGAGCCTGAGTAATGCCATCAAAGAAGGCAAGGTAGCCGGAAAGACCTGCTTCATCACCACCCGCTTCGGCAACGTATTGGGAAGCAATGGAAGCGTCATTCCGCTGTTCCGCCGTCAGATACTCGAAGGTGGTCCGGTCACCGTTACCCATCCCGATATCATCCGCTACTTCATGACCATCCCCGAAGCCTGCCAGCTGGTACTCGAGGCTGCTTTCCTCGGTGAAGGAAACGATATCTTCATCTTCAATATGGGAGCTGCCGTCAAGATAGACGACATGGCAAGAAAGATGATCCGCCTCTCCGGACTGATTCCGGATAAAGACATCAAGATCGAATACACCGGACTCCGCCCGGGCGAAAAACTATACGAAGAACTATTATATAAGGAGGAAAGCACATTACCCACTTCCAATCCGGAAATCTTCCATGCAGAAAGTATCAATACGGAATACCAGTCCCTGCTGCCGTCTATCGAAGAACTGATTGCCATAGCCGGAACCGATGATAAGCTGGAAACCGTAAAATACATGAAAAAAATAACACCCGAATTCATCAGTCAGCATTCCAGATACGAAGCGCTCGACAAAGAGAATAAACAATAAAGAACGTATTAATTAAGAAAAGAGACTAACTAGTAATATTTATTTTATATGAAACAGAGAGTTTTTCTAGCATTAATGATGCCCTTCCTTTTCATCAAAGGATTCGCACAGGAGGTTAATTCTACAGTGCCTTCAGAAACCAGTGAAGAAGAGAACACCACGTATTGGGTAAGCCCTGAGACAAACAACGAAAGGGTTCTCAATCCAAACAAGTTCCGCGACAACTGGTTTATCACAGTCAATGCAGGTACCTTCCTTAACTGGTGCGACAATACCAGTGACGCAAAAGGCAAACAGTTCCAGCCGGCAGCTGGTTTGTCAGTAGGTAAATGGTTATCACCTTGGGGTGGTTTCCGTGTCATGGGAATGTGGGGACGTGGATTCGGTCAGACTTACAAACCCGTTCTCGACCGTACATACAACTGGAACGTAGTAAACGGTTACATCGACGCGATGTTCAATTTGCATAACCTGTTCGGAGGTTACAAAGAAAACCGCTTCTTCCAGGTAATGGCTATCGCCGGTATCGGTGTAGAACACATGTTCGGTTTCAGCGATGAAAGCTGGTACAAGAACTACAATGTCAACACAGAAAAGAACAACCTGCTGGGATTCCGTACAGGTTTGCTGGCATCATTCAGACTGCACAAAGCACTGGCACTTAACGTAGAAGCATCTGTCAACTGTCTGGACGACTCATACGACGGTGTAACTTCAGACGACAAGTGGGACGGACACGTCAACCTGTTGGTTGGTCTGGTTTACCGTTTCAAGAACCACGACGGAACACACCAGTTCACTTTCACTCGCCGTAATCAGGACAAATACGATGCCCTGAATGCAGAAGTAAACCGCTTGCGCAAGGAAGTAGCCGAAATGAAAGCAGCTCCTGCCGTAGAAGTTAAGCGTGAAGTTGTAGAAAGCGAACGCGTTTCAACTCTTGTATCATTCGATCCGAACTCTACAGAAGTAAACAAACTTCAGGAAGTAAATATCTATACAGCAGCCGAAGGTCTGAAGAAGATCCAGGACGGCGACTTGTATATCACTCCTATCAAGAACAACGAAATGAGCAGCGATTTGTTCAATGGCCGTGCCAATGCTATTCGCGACATGCTTGTGAATGAATATCAGGTTCCTGCAGGACACATCTTTATCGAAGAAAACAACGAGCTGGTACGCTCATTAGACCCTGCAAAGAACTGTGTAATTATCTATATTGTTAAATAATAAACAGGACATTCAACATGAAAAAAAATAGTTATTGCAGGCCTTGCAGCAGTCATGGCAGCCAATTTATATGCAAGTGAAGAAACCCCTTCAAAAAATCTTACGGTAAAAGCCGATACAGTCAGAACATTAAAGCACTATAAAGCAGGCGACAACTGGTTCTTCGGAGTATTTGCCGGAACCAACTTCTCTTTGAGTGAAAACATCCGTTTCGCCTCTTTCCCGAAACGTTTCGGTCCCAGTGTGGGTATTTCTGTCGGTAAATACTTCAGCCCGGCAGTAGGTGCCCGTGTACGCGTATCATACCTGAATCAGCACAGTATGGCAAATACCGAACTGGTAGATGCATACCCGGAAGTTTACGGTGATGGTGTTTACAAGTTCAGCATGGTTTCTACGTTCGTCGACGGTTTGTTCAACTTCAACAACATCTTCAAGCCGTATAACGAAAACAACCGCTTCAACGTAGTTGGTGTACTTGGTATTGGTCTGAACTCTACTTTCGGTTTCGATGATAAGATCAAGAACTGGTCACCATCTAAGGGAGGTCTGTATGAAGTCGACCGTTCAGGCGGAACCTATCTGGCTATCCATGCCGGTCTTCAGTTAGGCTATAAGGTAAGCGACGCAGTCGATATCAACCTCGAAGCTACCTATAACGCTACCGACGACGGATACAACGGAACCCGTTACGATAGAAAGTACGACGGTTATATCTATGTTGTAGCAGGCGCTACCTATCACTTCAAAGACCATTATGGCGACCGTCGCTTCAAGTATGTAACCATGACCGACCAGGCACAGATCGACCACCTCAATGCACAGATCAACGCCGCTCGTGCCGAACTTGCCAACAAACCGGAACCGATCGTACGTGTAGAAAAGAAGGTAGAAACCAACCGCGTACTCGACATGACCGTTTCCTTCATCATCGACAAGTACAACATCACCGACGTTCAGAAGAACAACGTACAGAAAGTAGCCGAATACCTGTTGAACAATCCGAACATCAACCTGATCATCACCGGTTACGCCGATGTTCAGACTGGTAATCCGGCATACAACCTGAAACTGTCAGAACGCCGTGCTAACGCCGTACGCGACATGCTTGTCAACGATTTCGGAGTCGATCCTTCACGTCTGCGCATCGACTACAAGGGTGATACTGTTCAGCCTTATGATCTCAAGAACGAGTGGAACCGTGTTGTAATATTTGTAACAGAGGAAAACAACAACAAATAATCATGAAGCACATCCATCTTTCACTGGCCCACATGAGCGGCAAAGAAGAAGAGTTCATCCACGAGGCATTCCTTACCAACTGGGTAGTACCTTTGGGTCCCAATGTCGACGGGTTCGAAAAAGACCTCGCCACATGGCTGGGGGAAAAATCGGCCTCTCCTCTTCATGTCGTAGCTCTCAGCTCCGGGACAGCAGCCATTCATCTGGCGCTGGTGATGCTGGGTGTAGGTCCCGGCGACGAAGTCATCTGCCAGAGCTTTACCTTCGCCGCCTCAGCCAATCCCATCGCATATCAGGGAGCCACTCCGGTGTTTGTCGACAGCGAACCCGGCACGTGGAACATGGACCCCGAACTGCTCCGTCAGGCTATCGACGACCGCCTGCGTGCGACCGGCAAACTGCCTAAGGCAATCATTCCCGTACACCTGTACGGTACTCCTGCCCGTATGGACGAAATAAACAGCATTGCTGCTGCATACGGCATTCCGGTAGTAGAAGATGCGGCCGAAGCACTGGGTTCGGAATACAACGGCAGTTACTGCGGAACATTCGGTACTTACGGAGCCCTCTCGTTCAACGGCAACAAGATGATTACCACCAGTGGTGGAGGAGCCTTGATCTGCCCCGACGAAGAAAGTGCCCGCCGTGTCAAGTTCTATGCCACTCAGGCACGCGAGAACTTCCCCTATTACCAGCATGAGCAGATTGGCTATAACTACCGGTTGAGCAACATCTCTGCCGGAATCGGTCGTGGCCAGATGTACGTGCTCGACGAGCATATCGCCCGCCGCCGTGCGATACACGCGCTTTACGTGGAAAAGTTAAAAAACACACCGGGCATTACGGTGATGCAACCACGGTCTAATGTCGATTTACATCCCAATTATTGGTTAAGTACCATTCTGGTCAACCCGCAGGAAGCCGGATTCACTTATCAGGAGTTATCCGCGCGGCTTACGGCAGCCGACATCGAAAGCCGTCCGTTATGGAAGCCGATGCACCTGCAACCTGTATTTGCCAAGGCACCTGCCTATGTAAACGGAGTATCCGAAGCACTCTTTGCTCAGGGACTCTGCCTGCCTTCAGGACCAATGGTAACCGATGAGGATGTAGATAAAATTGTAGAGATAATCAAGAATTAACTAATTTCTACGGTTGTTTTTTACACTTAAAAAATTATAAAGCAACAGTACAATAAACTATTTAAAGTTATGGAAAACAAAAAAGCATATATTAAGCCTATTTTGGAAAGTGAAACATTTGTTCCACAAAACTATATTGCTGCTTGTGGAGAAGAAAATAAAGTTTATCTTTTCACTTGTGATGGTGGTGGAGGAGCTTATGGAGGAGTATGGAAAGATGATAATGGAGTTCCAGGACTACAAACTAAAAAGTCAGGAAGTTGGTGGGATGGAACTTATGTCAGAGCAGATACACAAATCACATGGTCTAGTAGTTCATACCATGCTTGTGGAAAAACTCATGAAGCCAAAACAACAGATGATTTTATATTAAACTGCTGGTATAAAAATTATAGAACTGGGAAAGAAATTCCAGTGACTGTATGGAGAGGTCCAAACGGGGATAATGTTCATTGTACAGAACAACTAGACATAAATAGTTGGGTAACAGTAAAATCATAATAATTATTTTTATAATAAAAAGTATTTCAAACATAGAATCCAACAACATTCGCCACAGATTATATAATCGTATTTTATACCGCATTGTCTAATCTGTGGCTTATAATATACATGTGGACCAACTATACGATGCAACCCCAGTAGAAAGACGACTGGTAGATAAAGCGACTCAACTTCGAATCCCCATATCGGCTTCTTTCGAACTGACTCCGCTCTGCAATCTGAGCTGTGACATGTGCTATGTCCGTATGAATGCACGCGAACTGGCGATGCATGGAAATGTACGAAGCATTGATGAATGGCTGAAAACAGCGGAAGAACTGAAAGCGATGGGTACATTATTCATCCTGCTTACAGGAGGAGAGCCCTTACTATACCCCCAATTCAAGGAGCTTTATCTCGCTCTTCGTGAAATGGGATTCATTCTTACAATCAATACCAATGCAACGCTTATTACCGAAGAGGTAGCTGAACTGTTCAGCCGTGTTAAGCCTCGCCGTCTCAATGTGAGCCTGTATGGAGGATGTAATGAAACCTATCAGGATCTATGCCATATCTCAAACGGGTACGACCGTTGTATACAGGGACTTCAGTTATTGAAAAAGTATCACATAGATACGAAATTGAATCTGACCATCATCCGCAAAAACCGAAAGGACTATGAAGCGGTCATCCGCATGGCGGAAGAACTGGATATGCCGGCATTTATTAATTGCTACACATCCTTGTTCTGTAGTCCGACATGTACCTCGCAACTTAATATACCGGAAATAAGGCTGACACCAGAAGAAGTTGCCACACTCGAAATTGAACACCTTAAATACAAATACAAAAACAACTATCACGAACGAATTAAAGAGATGAATGCGGAACTTATCGGTATGAAATCTGCCGTACCCGATGGAGTTACGCTGAATTGCCATGCCGGAAAAAGTTCTTGCTGGATCAACTGGCAGGGCATGTTGTCACCCTGTGTGGACATGGCAACTCCTTCCATATCACTTGCCAAGCATTCGGTAGCCGAAGCCTGGCAAAGCATTGTAGAGCAATGTGCTTACTTACCGACACACACGGAATGCAGCGGCTGTAAACTAAGCAAACTATGCGATATTTGCTATGCCAACGCAACTAACGAGAAAAAATACTGCGGAGATACGGCTTATCTCTGTGCCATAGGTAAGGCTAAAAGAAGCCTCATTGAGCAGGAAGCTCAACGATAACCCATATAGTATGATCAGACTGACCATTGGAAATCTACATATACAGCTGGAAGGCATCGACAGAGTACATCTTCCGGCAAATACCCTGCTCTTTGAATCAACGTTCGAAGAAGCAGATTTATATTACACCTTTCATACAGACCGACAGCCTTGTCTGCCGGACATACCACCCGTATACCGGAAACCGGACATCCTTGTTTTCAGGCAACCGTCAGGACTGGAATCCCGCCTATTGATTCTTCCCGACAGCCAGACAGCCTACGCCTATCTGGAAGAAACCGATTCCAATCATACGGAAATTTATTTCAATCCGGCATATACCTCCCTGCAGAATACCGATACCATTTTCCACTCGATGCTGGCTCTCGAAAAGCATCTGGTCTTACAAAATTCTTTCGCCTTTCATTGTGCCTACCTCGATTTTGAAGGAAAAGCAATTCTATTCAGCGGACCGAGTGGAATAGGGAAGACCACGCACACCACCTTGTGGTGCCAATACCTGCCCGACCGGGCAAAAGTCTTGAACGGAGACAAATGTCTGTTAAGCCGTGAAGGCAATACATTTTATGCCAATGGCTGGCCGATATGCGGTTCAAGCGGTATCTGTCACAACGAGCGTCGTGAAGTACGAGCTGTGGTACTATTACAGCAAGCTCCCGAGAATAGATTAATAGAAGAAAAGAAAATACTCACGTTCAGACGTGTCCTCGAACAGCTTACGGTCAATTACTGGAATCGTGAGTTTACGGATGCGGCAATGACTTTTGCCGACTCTCTGGTGTCAACTTTACCCTGCTTTACGTATGGCTGCAACATCAGCCATGAAGCAGTCGATACCCTGTATCAACAACTGATAACTGTCAACAAATGAAAAAAATTAAATCCTTTATATCACGTACCATTGCCGGCGAAACCGTCCTGGTTCCTTCTGAAGAAACTGCACACGATTTCAACGGCATGATCAGCCTTACCGATACAGCTGCTTTTATTTGGGAACATATCGAAGAAGCAACCGATTTCAACCAACTGGTCGACATGATTCTTGACGAATACAAGATCGACCGTGAAACAGCGGCGGCAGATGCCTCTGGCTTCGTTATGCAATTGTTACAACACGGCATGATTCAGCCGTCTGGACTGAACTGGTAACTGAAACAGATCGTTCGCGGATTATCGCTGTAGTTACCCGTTACTACCGTGGTAAATACAGTTTCTCGCCCGAAAGCCCGCTGATGAGGTTTGTCGGGCTGCTTTGGTGTGACATGCACCCGTGGAGAAAATATCTCCTGACTGTGCTTTGGAAAATAAAAAAATCAATAACAACCAACAACTGATTATGAAACTCAACGAAAATCTTATCCTCCGCGAAGTGGCAGGAGAATACATGATAGTAAATCCTTTCAGTGAAACCATGGACATGACTCAGATCCTTACCCTGAACGAAACGGCCGCATGGTTGTGGCAGCAGGCTGAAGGTAAAGAGTTCGACGAAGCCTATCTGGTAGACTGCCTGTGTGAAGAATACGATGTCGACCGTGAAACGGCTGCGGCCGATGTTCACGAAATATGTGCACAATGGCAGAAAAACGGTCTGCTGGCATGAACAGTATCACTCGCATAAAGGATGCTTTGTTCTTCCTGATTCGTCAGGGACTTTGGGGAATCAAGGAGGATGCGGAGAAGTATTTCCCGCTTTCCCCCGAGGAATGGCAGTCGATTTATATCCACAGCCGCCGGCAGGCAATACAAGGTATCGTTTACGATGGCATGTTACTTCTGCACAAACCTTTGCGCCCTCCTCACGCACTCGTTCTGCGATGGACGGTCGATGTCGATCAGTGGGAACGTATCAACAAGCAACACATTCAGGTACTTTGCGCGTTGAACCGTTTCTTTACCACTGAACCGACCGTTCCTTTCGAAGTTATCAAGGGACTTGCCCTGAGCTGTTATTACCCCAATCCGCTTCATCGTGTATGTGGGGATATCGATTTGTATTTCGGCAGCCCAGAGGCTGTACGGCAAGCAGCCCAAAAACTGGAAGAATCTGGTGTATATGTCAAGTATGGAGCCAACGACGATGCTTCCTGCCTCATCGGTCAGGTCGTAATCGAACTGCATCCGGAGCTGATTGAACTGCATAGCCCGCTAATCCGCAAGTCGCTGCGTGAATGGGAGAAAAACGTATTCTGCACAGTTGCCACCACAATCAAGCCGGTCTATCAGGAGACTTCAATTAGTGTTCCTACTCCGGAAGCACATCACCTGCTGGTTTCCACACATATCCTGAAGCACCTGCTCAACGAAGGCATCGGCTTGCGCCAGTTATGCGACGCTGCCATCCTGTTGAAAGGACTGGCGCAGGAAACGGACAAGCAGGAACTGGAACGTCTGTGTCGCCGCTTTGGCATCTGGAAATGGTCCTGCCTGCTTTATACCTTCCTAAAAGAGCACTTGGGACTGGATGAAACTTACGTACCTTTCCGTAAACATTACAATACCGAAACCCTGATGACTGAAATATGGGAAAGTGGTAATTTCGGTTTTTACGACGAACGGAAAGGGGAACGCCCGGAGGGAAAATGGAAAAACAAGCTGTACACAAGTCGCCAGATTACACGCAAGGCACAACTGTTTTTCACGTATGCGTCGGCAGAAACCTTCTGGTGGCCCACTTTGCTTACGGCCAGACGCATCAAAGAACTCGTTATCAAACATGAAAACCATACTGAAAAAAATATTAAGTAAACTTACCAAAGAGAATCTCTCGCAGCAATACGCCATCGGGCGCAAAGCCATGCGCTGGGTACTTCAGGTGACGCAAGGATACCACTGGCTGATTACGTTCTCCATTTTTTCGGGAATCTTCGGCGTAGGAATGTCACTGTTCAATGTCTGGCTTTCCAAATGGATTATCGACATTGTAACCGGCGCTCGTGAAGGAAATGTCTGGATGGCAGCCGGTATCGTTGTCTTTTTCTTTTTCTTCGGCATGGCAGTCAAGCTGATTTCTCCCTGGATTTTCGGGAAAATCAACATGCGTATCGGCATCCGCATGCAGAACTCGTTGTCGGACGCCCTGATGATGTGCTCCTGGAAAAGCGGACAGAAATGGCATACCGGTGACCTGCTTACCCGTATCAACAGCGATGCTTCCGAAGTACTCAGCATGGGTATGGGCATCCTTCCCAACTTGCTCATCACCAGTCTTCAGCTGATTGGTTCCTTTATCTTCCTGTGGGCACTGGAGCCCCGGCTTGCCTGGTTCATTCTGGGAGCTACCCCGCTGGTGCTGTTGTCAAAAATCTATTTCCGCAAGGTGCGTGAGTTGAGCAAGGCACAAAAGGCCATGAGCAGCGAAATGGGTTCGGTCATGCAGGAAAACCTGTCACAGCGTGTGCTGGTACGTTCGCTGGGAGCAACCGACTACCGCAAACAGAAACTGCATGAATCGCAGGAAAAACTGTTCAACCTTGGTATGGAACAGATCAAGTTCTCCACCTTTTCACAGGGAGTGATGGGCTTTGTATTCGGAGGAGGTTACTTGTGTGCTTTCCTTTGGGGTATCTACCGGCTGGAACATCAGGAAATCACTTTCGGTACCATGACAGCGTTCCTGCAACTGGTCGGACAGGTACAGGGACCTTTCCTCGGACTGATCGGTATTCCTCCCGCGCTGGTACGTGGCTGGGCATCTGTCGAACGACTGATGGAACTCTTCGAAGATGTAGAACCAGACGAAACCCCGGAATATATAGACAGCCCGCTTACACTGGAATTCAATCAGGTTACTTTCGGCTATGAACCGGGGCAACCTGTCCTGCATAATTTTTCTGCCGTATTCCGCCCCGGTACCTCTACAGCTGTTGCCGGTCCTACCGGTACGGGAAAAACCACCATCATCCGCCTGATGCTGGCACTCATCCGTCCCGACCAGGGACAGGTAAATCTAGTAGCAGCAGACGGTTCAGTTTATCCGGACACTTCTGCTACCCGAGTAAATTTCATGTACGTACCTCAGGGAAATACCCTGCTTAGCGGAACCGTCCGTGAGAATGTACTCCTGGGAGCTCCCGATTGCAGCGATGAAGATGTAGAACAGGTATTACGCACGGCATGTGCTGACTTTGTATTCGACCTGCCCGAAGGAATTCATACCCGTATCGGCGAACACGGCTACGGCTTGTCCGAAGGACAGGCACAACGTATCTCCATCGCCCGTGCCTTGCTTCGTCCGGGCAACATCTGGCTGTTCGACGAAGCCTCTTCCGCCCTCGACTGCAATACCACTACAAAGTTAATAAACAACATTTTAGCAGAAGGAAAAGAAAAAACCATTATCTTTGTCACCCACGATCCGCGGGTGATGGAACGGTGTGATTCAGTCATCCGGCTGAACGAAAAAGAACAACAAACAGTAGAACCCTAATAAACAGTAAAAAACATTTATGAACAAATCAACTCTTTTATTCTTCTTATTACTTACAGTATTGCTTTTCTCGTCATGCGCTGCAAGAAAAGACCTGGTTTATCTCCGCGACATGGAAGAACTTAAAGAATATCCGGTGTTCCAGAAATACGAAGCAGTCATTCACCGTGACGACCGCCTCAGTATTACTGTGAGCTGCAAGAACCCGGAACTGACCCTACCGTTCAACATTCCCGGCAGCAGTAACTACAGTATCGGTCCCGACGGAAACATCTCTACAACCGTACCTACAGGAAATGCAGCTGATAATGCTAACAAAGGATATCTGGTCGATGTCAACGGTGAGATAGACTTTCCTGTTTTGGGAAAATTGAAAGTAGAAGGACGTACCCGTGGACAGGTCACCGAAATGATCAAGCAACGTCTGATTGACGAAGACCTGATAAAAGACCCCATCGTCATGGTGAACTTCCTGAATTTCAAAATTACCGTATTGGGCGAAGTTGGAAGTCCCAACACCTACGATATCACCGGCGACCGTATTACTCTGCTCGAAGCCATCGCTAAAGCAGGTGATATTACCGATGAAGGACGTGTAGACCGTGTAGCTGTTATCCGTGAATACGGAAACAAACGTAGAATCATGTTCCATGATCTTCGCTCGAAAGACGTGTTCAATTCTCCCTGCTATTATTTACAGCAGAACGATATTGTATACGTAGAGCCGTCGGCTGCCAAGACACGCGACAATGCACAGCGTACTTTCAATACTTTCAGTATGATTTTATCTTTCGTTACAACTATCACTTCACTGGTCGTATTGGCCGTAAAATAATCACAATTTCCTGCTAGATAGATATGATACAAATGAGTGAACAGAAAGACCTTTCCCCCGATAAGAACATCAGTGGAAGTGGTTTCAATATCAACCCGATGGACATGGTGATGTACCTGGTCAACCGCTGGTACTGGTTTGTCCTCTCGGTAGTTTTGTTCGGAGGATATGCGTGGTATCAGTATGCCAAGACTCCGTTCAAATATTCCCGTTCAGCAACGGTTATAATTAAAAATGCCAATCAGCGGAGATATGATGGGCTGGAACGTTTTCAGACTTTCTCAACGACCAACGTTTCCAATGAAATCCTCCAGTTCCAGTCACACAACCTGATGCGGGAGGTAGTCAGCCGCCTGAATGCCAATATCAGTTATACAATTTCGGATGGACTCCGCGAAAAAGAACTGTATACACAGGCTCCTATACGAATTTCGTTCGTCGAATCAGAAGATTACCAGACCTTATCTGTGGACGCGACTCCGGTCAACGACCAAGAGGTTCGACTGACTGCCTTTGGGGGTGATATGATTCCGGATGCAGGCAAGACACTGACAGCCAAGCTCAATGACACCATTCCGACTCCTATCGGCAAACTGGTGGTCAGTCCGACATTATACTACAGCAACAAATGGTTCGGTACCACCGTTAGTGTGAAGAAGAACAGCATCGACAACATGGCAAGCCTGTTCGGTTCTAACCTGAGTATTAATCAGGCAGAAAATGATGCTTCCATCCTGTACCTCAGCCTCAACGATTACTCTACGGTTCGTGCCGAAGATGTATTGAATATGCTGATTACAGTCTACAACGAAGAAACCATCAAGGACAAGAACCAGATAGCCATCAATACTTCCCAGTTCATCAACGAACGTCTGATTATCATCGAAAAGGAACTGGGCGGAGTAGAATCGGAAATCGAGAACTATAAGCGCCAGCATGAGATCATTGATGTATCCTCTTCGGCAAGTACATCTGTTTCCGACAAAGAACAATACGGTACACAGGCTACCGAAATGGAGCTTCAGATTGAAATGGCAAACTACATCAAGCAGTTCCTTGTAGACCCGTCCAAGATTACCGGTTTGATTCCGTCAAACACTGGAATCGCCGATGCCAATATCGAGGCACAGATTGTACAATACAACGCCAACAAGCTGAAACGTGACAAGCTTGTCAAAAACAGCAGCAACAAGAACCCGGTAGTACAAGAACTGAACAACACCCTGCTTGCCATCCGTCAGAATATTATCCGCGACATCGATAACCTGATTGTCAGCATCAATGCCAAACTGAAGGAAGCCCGGAACCGTACCTCCGAAGCACAGCGCCGCATCGCCAGCATTCCGACCCAACAACGCCAGATGCTGTCTATCGAACGCCAACAGCGTATCAAAGAGGAGTTATACCTCTACCTGCTCAACAAACGTGAGGAGAATGCGCTCAGTCAGGCAACCACTGAGACCGATGTCCGTGTACTCGACCCCGCAGGAGGCAGCGACATGCCTTATACTCCTAATGGGAAAAGTATCATTATGGGAGGAATTATGAAAGGAATCGCTTTACCGGCTGTCATCTTGCTTGCCTTTATGTTCTTCGATACCAAGGTACATACCCGCAAGGATATTGAAGACAACCTTAGCGTACCCTTCCTGGGAGAAATACCTTTGTCAAAAAGTAAAAAAGAGCCCAGTGCAAAGGGCAAAAAAGGCATTATTGTTCGCAGTCAGGGACGTGACATCGCTTCCGAGGCCTTCCGTATCGTGCGAACCAACATGGAGTTCATGCGTGTCAAGAGCAAGGACTTGCAGGTAGTAACCTTCAGTTCCTTCGGTCCGGGAGCCGGTAAAACCTTTGTGTGCAGTAACCTGGCAGCTAGTATGGCGCAGACGGAGAAAAAAGTGATTCTGATCGACCTCGATATCCGTAAAGGTACCCTTAGTTCCCACATCCACCACCACGACAAGGGTATGACTTCTTACTTGTCTGGTAGTGCTGAATTATCGGAAATCATCAAACACGATGAACTGGTAGAAAACCTGGATATCATTCCGGCAGGACCTGTAGCTCCTAACCCGGCAGAACTGTTACTCAGTGAACGCCTGGAAACTATGATCGAAACGTTGCGCAAGCAATACGACTATATCATTGTCGACAACGTACCGGTAGGTATCATTGCCGATGCGGCTATCACCAACCGCATTGCCGATCTTACCATTTTCGTTATCCGTGCCGACCGTTTCGACCGCCGCATGCTGCCCGATCTGGAAAAGATTTACCGTACCGGTCAGCTCAAAAATATGTCCGTTATCTTGAATGGTGCCCATACCAAGAACAACGGCTATGGTTACGGTTATGGTTATGGCTACGGTTATGGCTATGAAAATAAACGTAAGTGGTATCAGTTCTGGAAAAAATAACCCATAAGCCGACGAAAGCATATGTTTTTCAGCTTTAAGAAAAAACACAATCTGATTAAGTCGGGTATTCTGAAAGGCATGACCGATATCCACTCCCACATTCTTCCGGGAGTGGATGACGGTTCTCCCGATAGAGCAACCTCCCAGGAACTACTTCAGTTCCTGGAAAATCTGGGAATTACCTCTGTATGGTTTACTCCCCACGTCATGTCCGATATGCAACGCAATACTACAGCCTACCTGACCGAACGTTTCGAAGCCTTTCAGAATTATTACAAAGGTCCCATCCGGTTGCATCAGGCAGGCGAATACATGATGGACGCACAGTTCACTTCCAAGCTACCTGCTGAAGTACTTCCATTGGGTAAGAACCACCTGCTCGTAGAAACCTCCTACATGCTTCCGCCTGTCGGCATGAAAGAGATACTTGCCAGTGTTAAGCAAAACGGATATTTCCCCGTTATTGCCCATCCAGAACGCTATACTTACATGGATATGGACGATTACCATAGGCTATACAGCACAGACGGTTACCGCTTACAGTTGAACCTGATGTCCTTATCCGGCTATTACGGTCCCGGTGCACGCCATGCGGCAGAAAGCATCCTCGCGGAAGGTATGTACAGCTATGTAGGAAGCGATTTACACCACCTGGAACGATATGCTCCCATGCTGGAAAGCATGAAACTCACCAGCGAACAGCTGGATGCCCTCAGCATACTGATAGCAAACAATGAAGCGATTTAGTTACATCCTGGCTAGTTTTACAGTCTTTCTAACTTTGATAACCGCTGCCATGCCCTGGTGCTCTCCGGTAGTTGCCGGTTACCTTGCTCCATTGGGGCTGTTGATCATACCCATGACTATATTCAGTACACTGGCAACGATCATCGCAGTTCTTTACCGAAATAAAGATATTAGTCTATTGTTTGGTACAGCTTGCCTCATCAGTCTGTTTCTTTGCGGAAAATCCTGGGCTGTATCTTTTGCTACAGATGAATCAACTTCCCATTCATTACGCCTCGTCAGTTGGAATGCAGAAGGCTTTCAGTTGAATAAAGACACCTTACAGGCAAGTGCCGCTTTCATCAGGAATCTCCATCCCGATATCATCTGCTTACAAGAACGTCCGCACGATAACCTTCTGCATCGTGACACCATCTCGGCAGTTTTCGGATATCCCTATCGGGCATTCAACAGTCGGGAAGACGAAGTACTGAATCTGGCAGTGTACAGCCGTTTCCCCTTATCGAATATGAAAGAATTTTACTTTCCGGACAGCTATAACAAAGTGTTGCAAATAGACCTGCAATATAATGGAAAGACCATTCGTTTGTTCAACATGCACTTACAGACCACTGGTATGACACCGGCATTTCAAGGAAACAACCTTTTGCATACCTACCAGCTCAATGCCAAGGAACGTAACCGTCAGGCACAGTTGCTGGCAGAAGCAGTAGCTTCCAGCCCGTATCCCGTCATTGTATGCGGTGACCTGAACGATACACCCATATCGTATGCCTATCGGAAGCTGACAGCCCAACTAGACGACTGCTTTCTCGAAGCCGGAAATAGTTGGGGAGGAACGTATCAACCCTCCAACAACCTGTTCCGTATTGATTATACATTTTGTTCTCCGGAACTAAAAACATCAGCTTATCATTTATATAGTAACTGTTGGAGCGATCATCGAATCCAATATACAATTGTAACTCCGTTATGATAGATTTTATCCCTTTAATAGATTATACGCCCTTTTTTCATTACAGCATTCTTATACTGGTATTAATAGCCTTCTGGCAATGCAATAATGGAATTGCATTACATAAAAACATCGTCAGCATGAATGCGATGTGGGGAGTCTTTTTCACCCTATTATTAATCTTTTATATGGGTCTACGTCCTGTATCTGCTGTTTTCGGTGATACAGTTAATTACGCAAGTAAATTTTTTGAAATACAACGTTCTTCCGAACCTTTTATCTGGACATGGGAAACAGACTGGCTATTCTATAACCTGCATGCATGGTTCGCCAAACACAGTGACATCCATACTTTCTTCTTGCTGTGTGCTTTCATTTACGTAGGTAGTTTATGGCTTGCCATGCAACGCATTTTTAAATCCTATTACTATATCCCCCTACTAGTCATATTCAGTATGTTTACCTTTTGGAATTACGGAGTAAACGGTATACGAAACGGTATGGGAGCTTCAGTTTTTATTCTGGCAATGACCTATATCAACCGCCTGCCCATCGCCATTCTTTTAAGTATTATTGCCGTTGGATTTCACAAATCCTGTGTACTTATGGTAGGCGCAGCTGTCATCGCCTGGTTTATCAAAAACAGCTATCTCTACCTGCTGGCATGGATAGGTTGTGTAGGGGTTTCATATGCAGCCGGCATGCGTATTCAAAATTATCTGGCGACTTTAGGTATTTTTGGAGAGGATGACCGATTTTCTGGCTACCTTACAGGAGAAAATATGTTAGGAGAGATTGTTCAAATGAGTATGACGTTCCGCTGGGACTTCCTACTCTATAGTGCTATGGGTGTATTTGTCGGTTATTATTTTATCTTCCGCCGCAACTTCCGCGACGAATATTATCATTGGCTATACAATACCTTAATTCCGCAACACTATTATAAAATATTTTTTTTAAGTACCTGAGCAACAAAAAGTTGCTCAGGATTTTGCCATGTCAGAGG
>OGYC01000010.1_pt1 | contig 172851 bp, 156 predicted proteins | sample 1576461 | NCBI WGS metagenome assembly OGYC01 (sample SAMEA3541569, study PRJEB24748) | human gut metagenome | biome: human gut; feature: human-associated habitat; material: faeces | place: China | collected 2012 | reverse complement strand
ACTGAAAATGGCTAAAAAAGTCTAATTTACTTTTGCAATGGCTTCTTCTGGCAGACATGAAATTTATTGAAAATTTCCTAAAGATTCATGAACTAACGAGGGTATTAAAAATGCACCTCATCCCGCCAAATGAAGTGCATTTAATGCTAGACTTAGTTGTTAAAAAGTAACAAAAAGACTTAAATGCAGGTAGTAATCGATTTGTCAATAGGTGTTATTAGACGGGTTGCGTTTACTTTTGCATAAGAATTAGCCAGCCGTCTGTTTGCTATGCAATTTTTGATATACCCGCTGTCTAGAATGTACTAATTATAGCACTTTTCAGAAAGAAGGCACAACAATATAAGTCGAAATTGGGGCGAAAATCGATTTTGTGTAATCAGACGATATTTCAGTCAAGTTTTAGTTTTTCATTCAAGGATTTTAACCCAAAAGACAGCAGGGAAAAATCCCTGCTGTCGGAATTGAAAGTATCAATTCATATTATAATTTCAATCCACGTATAAGAAAATATACGACAATATCATAATTATAATAAAAAAAACTGATGTGTCAAGTTAATATAACAGAATTGCCTTCTATAATATGAAATAATATTGACAAACGAAAAATAAAGGATATAATAAAAATACAAAGAAGATATTGGAAAGGCGTATCAATGAATGAAATAAAAGAAAAACAGCTATGTGCGCATATATCGAAGGACAAAAGAAAACAGAGTGTAAAAGAGCATTGTGACCACACAGCAGAGTATGCATATGAAAGAGTAGGGGTTGAAGGCTTTGAACATATAATCAGACTTTCTGCATGGCTTCATGACATGGGAAAGCTGACAGATGAATTTCAGGAATATCTAAAAAAACAAACAGAAAATACAGAGGAAACATCAAATAAAAAGGTGATTCATTCATTTACAGGAGCCATTTACATACTCGAAAAGCATCACACAGCAACAGCATCCATTTATGAAAAAGTAGCCAGTGAGCTGATAGCATATGTAATAGGAGCTCACCATGGGTTATTTGATGCATTGAATCAGGAAAAAGAGAATGGACTGGATCATCGGCTGTTCTATTCGAAAGATGCTATTCATTATGAAGAGGCAATCAGCAGATATTTTCAAATGTGTCATTCCGAAAAGGAACTAGAACAGGAATTTACGAAGGCAGTGCATGAAGTAGAATACTTTTTGGATATTGCAAAAAATATGAGTGGCAAGCACGCAAGAAATACTTTTAAACCTGAAACTTATAACGCCAGAGTGGAACAGCAATATTACTGGGGAATGTTGATCCGCATGATAACTTCTGTAGTGATGTATGGGGATAGAACAGACACCAGAGAGTTTATGTGGGGAGAAATACATAAACCCACTATAGTCAAAAAAAATTTTTGGATAAAACAGTTAAATTTTATGGAACGCAAATTGTGGAATATTCAGGATGATTCAGAAATTGCTAGTTATAGAAGGCAGATATCTGAATCGTGTAAAGCTTTTGCCGATGGGGGTGATGGTATATATAAGCTTTCTGTTCCTACTGGAAGCGGTAAGACGCTGAGTACACTTCGATATGCATATACTTTAGCCGCTAAATTGGGTAAACGGAAGGTAATATTTGTTGTCCCGCTGCTAAGCGTCATCGAGCAAAATGCAAAAGTAATAAAAGATTACACTAAAAATGTGGAGGCAATTGGAGAGTATCATTCCGGGCTAATACAGGATAAAGATAAAAAAGAAGAAATAAGTGATGTGCAAATAACTAGTGATTATTGGAATGAACCTATTATTATTACGACGATGTATCAGATATTAATGAATATGTTCACAGATAAAACAACATATGTGACAAGATTCAGTGCATTAGCTGACAGTGTTTTGATATTTGATGAAGCACAAAATCTTCCTATGAGAGATATTCATCTGTTTAACATGGTAGTTAATTTTTTACAAAAGTTCTGCAGGACGACAATTGTTCTGTGCTCTGCAACACAGCCTTGTTTGGAAAATGTAATATATCCAATTGATTTTGAAAAAATGTCTGATATGGTGAGTTTAAATATTCATCAAATAGAAGCTTTTAAAAGAGTGGCGGTACATAATCTGGTTACACCATGTGGAATGAAAAATTATGAAATTGTAAATTTTACATTTGATAGGCTGGAAAAGAAAAAGTCTGTACTCTTAATATGTAACACCAAGCAGCAGGCACATGATCTGTATGAGAGTTTAAAAGCACAAAAAGATGATGAGATTCAGCTTTTTCATTTATCAACCGCAATGTGTGCACAGAACAGACAGGATGTATTGCAGGAAACATGTGAATGTTTAGATTCAAAAAGAAAGATGATCTGCGTTGCTACACAGTTAGTGGAAGCAGGAATTGACTTTTCTTTTGAAGTAGTTATCAGATCTTTGGCAGGTATGGATAGCATTGTGCAGGCATTTGGAAGATGCAATAGAAGTTTTGAATATGGGAAAATGGGGGAGGGATACATTATACGCATGCAGGAAGAAAATTTGACCATGCTTGGCGATATTAAAGAGTCACAGATCAGTACAGCCAGTTTATTGGAGGCATTTCAAATTGCACCGGAGGATTTTGATCATGATCTTTTAGGGGAAAAAGCAATAAGGTACTACTATATGAAGCTATTTAATGAGCATATGAATGGATCTGGTAGAAAAGGATCTTTTGATCACAGAGTTTTAAAAGATGGGGGTGAGGAGGATACATTACTGAATTTGCTATCTGTAAATAATAAGGTAATGTTCAGTAAAAAATGTTATTTTACATGTCAGGCATTTAAGACTGCAGGAAAGCAATTCACTGTATTTGAAGCAGATACGGTAGATGTGATAGCACCATATAAGAAAGGTAAAGATATTATCGTTTCTTTATGTTCAGCAGAAGCACAATATGACATTGGTTTTCGAAAAGAAAAAATAAAAGAGGCTTCCAGATATACGGTTCAGATATGGAAAAATCAGCTTACAGAAATGATAAAAGAGGGAGTGATCATACAGGTCACGTTTGGAAAGGATGAAGTATTTTACTATATAAATCAAGACTTCTATCATTCTGATCGTGGTTTTTCAAAGAAATTTGATAGTTGTAATTAGAAAGGAGTGAGAAGATGCACGATAATTTTGTGGAATTTGAAGTATTTGGTGATTATGGATTATTTTCTGATCCGGTAACACGAGTTGGAGGAGAAAAATTTACAAGTCAGATTCCGACATATGAAGCAATGAAAGGAGTACTACATAGCTGTTATTGGAAACCTACCATAATATGGATCATTGACAAGGTCAGAGTTATGAATCCGATTCAGACCGAGACAAAAGGGATCAGACCGATCAAATATGATACGGGGAAAAATGACTTGTCGTATTATACGTATCTGAAAGATTGTAGATATCAAGTGAAAGCGCATTTTATCTGGAACGAAAACAGACCGGAACTGTCGCAGGACAGAAATGAAAATAAGCATCATAATATCGCAAAAAGAATGATTGAAAAAGGAGGAAGAAGAGATATTTTTCTGGGATGCCGAGAGTGTCAGGCATATGTAGTTCCGTGTGAGTTTGGAAGTGGAAAAGGATTTTATGATGACATTCCGGAGATGGCATTTGGACTTATGTATCATGGAATGACATATCCTGATGAGGCATATTCCGAGGAGACAAAAGGTAAATTGACTGTGAATTTCTGGTATCCGGTAATGAAAAACGGAATTATAGAGTTTTGCAGACCAAGCGAATGTATCCATAAAACCCTACGTGAAATGCCAATGAAAAAATTTGGAGAAAATAATGTTGAAAATGTGGATGTCACATTTCAAAATCTGGCAGGAAAGGAGGAAAACTGATGTCATGGATGTCGAAATTATATGAAACATATGAAAACAATAAGGGAAAACAACTGGATTTACCAGTAATGGCACATATGCAGGCACGTGCCCAGATTGAAATTGTACTGGATATGTACGGAGCATTTAAAGCAGCAAGTATAGTGCCCAAAAGTGAACCTAAGATACTGATCCCGGTCACAGAAGACTCTGCAGGACGCTCTAGCGGAGTTGCACCGCACCCATTGTATGACACACTATCTTATTGTGCAGGAGACTATGAACAATATATAAAAGAAGGAAAACAAACAACAAAGAAAAAATATGAGGCGTATATAAAGCAGTTACAGAATTGGGATGAATCAGAATATCGGAATGAAAAGGAACATGCAATTTATCTCTATATAAAACAAAAACATATGCTGAATGATCTGATCAGTGCAGGGATTATCCAATTAGATGAAGAGGGCTTTCTGAGTGAAAATAAGATCGAAGGAGTCATTTATGAGAAGGCACTGGTGCGATTTATTATTTTGACAAATGATTTCACTTCTCAAAAAGCATGGGAAGATAGACAATTGATGGATTCATATACAAAATACTATCTTTCAGTGCGAACGGGGATACAGTCTATATGCCAAATCACAGGTGAAAAAACAATTATCACAGTTAACCACCCAAAGGGAATTGTATCATCTGATTATGGAGCAAAGATCATATCTGCCAATGATACTGTAAATTTTACATTTCGAGGTCGTTTTGTAAGTGCTAATGAAGCATGCAGTATTGGTTATGAAGCATCACAAAAAATTCATAATGCTTTGAGCTGGCTTGTAGCTACAGAGGGAGTAACAATCGGGAAAAAGGAAAAAAGAACTTTTATTTGTTGGAATCCAAAAGGGAAAAAGGTTCCACAGTTTGATGATCCGTTTACGGAGTTGTATCTGAGTGAAACAGATGCTGAAGTAGAAGTATCTTATCGGAGAAAATTGTATCGTGCAATACAAGGGCAGGCGCAGGAATTACAGGATCTGGATGAAGTTGTTATTATGGGACTGGATGCAGCAACAACGGGAAGACTTTCCATAACTTATTATAATGAATTGCAGTATTCGGATTTCTTGGAAAGATTATTATCATGGAAAACATCTTGCTGTTGGTATTTTCAAAAATATTCGGTAGATACGGGAAAATATGAGCCTGTTGTAAAAACACCGGATGCCAAAGCAATTATAAGATATGCCTTTGGTACGTTACAGGGTAGATTTGTTGAGGTAAACGATAAGGTTCTGAAACAACAGACGGACAGAATCTATCATTGTATTTTGGATGGAGCAAGGATACCAAGGGATATTGTCCGGGCTATTACCATAAAAGCGTCAAATCCGCAGGCATATGATGATGGTATATATGAGAATTTGTTATCAACAGCGTGTGCTGTCATAAAAAAATTAAAAGAAGAGGAAGGAGAGTGGAAATTGATGGAAGAAGAATGGAAAGATATTACAGAAAGGAGTTTCCTTTTTGGAAGATTGTTGGCGATTGCAGATTATGCAGAGAAGTTTGCGATGGATTTTAAAATGAACCGTTCGACAAATGCCACAAGATTGCAACCGGCTTTTGTGAATCGCCCATTTGCAACATGGAAGGTCGTAATGGATCAATTAAATCCATATCTTAGGAGAATGAATCCGGGAAAAAATGATTATATTAGCAAAATGATAGAGGATATTGTCCAGACTTTATACAAGGAGGTGGATCCTTCTTATATGAACAAACCTTTAAATGAAAATTATTTATTAGGTTATTACCTGCAACGGAAAGATTTAAGAACGAAAAAAGAAGTGTCCAATGATAAAAAGGAGGAAGTATAATGGGTATTTTGAAAAATAAGATTGATTTTGAGGTAATTGTAGCAGTTGATCATGCTAATCCGAATGGGGATCCTTTAAATGGAAACCGCCCAAGAACTACATATGCGGGAAATGGTGAAATATCAGATGTCTGCATAAAAAGAAAAATACGAAATCGATTACAGGATATGGGAGAAAACATTTTTGTACAGTCAAATGATAGGTGTGATGACGGATATGATTCCTTAAAGAAAAGAGCTACATCTGTGATTTCAGATTATAAGTCAAGTGATGAATTTGCTGAAAAAGCATGTCAGCAGTGGATTGATGTAAGAAGCTTTGGACAAGTATTTGCATTTAAGGGAAAAGAAAAGGGAGAAGGCGTATCTGTAGGTGTAAGAGGACCGGTATCGATCCATCAGGCGTTGAGTGTGAATCCAATTGATATCAATAGTATGCAAATTACAAAAAGTGTTAGTGGAGAATCTGGTGATAAAAAGGGGACAGACACCATGGGAACCAAACACATGGTAGAATATGGTGTTTATGTGATCAAAGGCTCTATCAATGTTCAATTGGCGGAGAAAACCGGCTTTACAGAAGAAGACGCAGAAAAAATAAAGGAGAGTTTAAGAACACTGTTTATTAACGATGCATCCGCTGCAAGACCTGATGGAAGTATGGAAGTGGTGAAAGTATACTGGTGGAAACATAACAATAAAATTGGACAGTATTCGACGGCTAAAGTCCATAGAAGTCTCAGTGTTTGTTTAAGAGAAGGAGTTGTGTATCCGCAATCAATAGATGATTATCAGATCGAGTTACATGAATTGGAAGGTCTTACACCGGAGATTATAGATGGAATATAAAGAAGATGAGTATCTGATGTTGTCCGGTATACAACATTTTGCTTTTTGCCAAAGACAGTGGGCATTAATACATATTGAGCAGCAATGGGCAGAAAATTATCAGACAACATCAGGTATGTTGATGCATGGAAGGGCACATGAGGACGGACTATATGAACTTAGAGGGGATCTGTTGACTGTTCATAACTTAAGAGTATCTTCAAGGAAACTAGGTGTTACTGGACAATGCGATATTGTTGAATTTCACCGGGTTATAAATGGTATTACATTACATAATTATGAGGGACAGTGGGATATTACACCGATAGAATATAAAAGAGGAACACTAAAGGAAGAAAATGAAGATGAAAAACAACTGTGCCTACAGGCAATATGTCTGGAAGAGAAATTTCAAACAGTGATTCCGTTCGGCTATTTGTTTTATGGAGGAAACAGACGCCGTTTTAAGGTGAAATTTACAGAAGAATTGAGAAATGATGTGATGAAAGCTGTTAAGGAAATGCATCGATTATTGGATCGAGGATACACACCTAAGGTAAAAAAGACAAAAAAGTGCAGGTCTTGCTCCTTGAAAGATATTTGTATTCCGAATCTAAATACCAATAAAAATGTAGGTAAGTATATTGATCAGCACATAATGGAGACATAACATATGAGAAAGTTATTGAATACATTATTTATTTTATCAGAAGAAACCTATTTGTCTTTGGATGGTGAAAATATTGTAATATTAGCAGAGAATAGTGAAAAGAGACGTTTCCCATTACATATGTTAGAGAATATTATGTGTTTTTCCTATAAGGGTGCATCGCCGGCATTAATGGGTGCCTGCGCAGAACGTAAAATCGGGTTAAGCTTTTTTTCGCCCAATGGTAAATTTCTTGCAGGGGTACATGGTAAGGAATATGGAAATGTCTTGTTAAGAAAACAGCAGTACAGAATATCGGATGATAAGGAACAAGGAGTGCAGTACGCAAAAAATATGATGATTGGGAAGGTGTATAACAGTCGCTGGACATTAGAACGGACTGCCAGAGATCATAAAGAAAGAGTAGATTATGAATCTATCAGAAAAATATCAGCAGAACTGCAAGAGGGTTTATTAAAAATTCGAACTGTAGATAATATAGACCAACTACGGGGAATAGAAGGAGAACTGGCATCTCGATATTTTTCGGTTTTTGATGAATTGATTCTGAATCAGAAAGATGATTTTATATTTCAAACAAGAAATAGGAGACCACCCATGGATCGTGTCAATGCCCTTTTATCTTTTGCTTATGCAGTAGTGGAGAGGGAATGTGCAAATGCTTTAAGAAGTGTCGGGTTAGATCCGTTTGTGGGTTTCATGCACACAGATCGCCCGGGAAGAGAATCTATGGCATTAGATATAATGGAGGAATTTAGAAGTATCTTGTGTGATAGATTTGTTTTGACCTTAATCAATACGAAAACTGTGCGAAAAGACAGTTTTATGAAAGGTGATGATGGGGCTGTATTATTGAATGATAAGGGAAGGAAGATATTTTTCAACAACTGGCAGAATAGAAAGAGAGAGCTGATAACGCACCCGTTTTTGAAGGAAAAAATGGAATGGGGATTGGTTCCTTATATACAGGCTCTATTGTTGGCGAGAACAATTCGAGGCGATATAGAGGAATATCCACCATTTTTATGGAAGTAGGTGATAGAATGTTGGTCTTGGTTACATATGATGTTTCAACGCAGGATAAAGCCGGAAGAGCACGGCTTAGAAAAGTAGCAAAAGAATGTATCAATTATGGTCAAAGGGTACAAAATTCAGTTTTTGAATGCTGTTTAGATGCATCACAGACCTTATTGTTAAAGGACAAATTAGTTCGTTTAATTAAAGAAGATGAAGATAGCTTACGATTTTATTATTTGGGAAATAAGTATGATACCAAGATTGAGCATTTTGGCGTGAAATCAACTTATGAACCAGAGGGAGTTTTGATCATATGATTGGAGTGCGAAGGTAGAGCGATCATAAAATACCGGAGGGTTCGCACCAAGTTTTTGATGATGGTAATGTATTAAAATAGTTAACATTATGATAAAGAATCAAAATGCATGTAGTAATGCATAAAATTTTACTTTAGTCAAAATTGCTTTTGTGCAATTTTGCAGTCGCTCCCCACGCGGGAGTGTGGATTGAAATATAATTGTTTCATTATCGGGAACAGGAATATATTTGTCGCTCCCCACGCGGGAGTGTGGATTGAAATTTTTTTCGTTTTCGGTATGGCATATTTCCCTGATTGTCGCTCCCCACGCGGGAGTGTGGATTGAAATATGTTTCAGAAGTTCCTAGGGGTAATACTAACCGTCGCTCCCCACGCGGGAGTGTGGATTGAAATCGCATGGCACGTGATTTTATCAGAATGGACTACGGTCGCTCCCCACGCGGGAGTGTGGATTGAAATAATCTGCCTGATGCGTCTTTCGATCGGTTTGTAGGGTCGCTCCCCACGCGGGAGTGTGGATTGAAATACAATACCCTGATCTGCAGTGCTGATTACATTCGTCGCTCCCCACGCGGGAGTGTGGATTGAAATCATCACATTACCTCCATAAAATCCGCTTCCAGGACGTCGCTCCCCACGCGGGAGTGTGGATTGAAATTTTCTCGGCATCCTCAAGGTCAGATGATTCAATGAGTCGCTCCCCACGCGGGAGTGTGGATTGAAATATCATTGTTAAAATAATACATCGGAGCGTCCTCGGTCGCTCCCCACGCGGGAGTGTGGATTGAAATACGAAAATTTTGTAAAATTCGTCAAAAACGCCGGTCGCTCCCCACGCGGGAGTGTGGATTGAAATTTTATACCGTATGATCTGACGTGTGCGATCTATCAGTCGCTCCCCACGCGGGAGTGTGGATTGAAATAGAAACAACCTTATTGCCTACTGAATCAGATTCCCGTCGCTCCCCACGCGGGAGTGTGGATTGAAATAGCTTGGATATTCTCCATGTAAAAGATGTTGTCCTCGTCGCTCCCCACGCGGGAGTGTGGATTGAAATATATTTGGAGCCTTTCTCTCTTTTACATGATTAAGTCGCTCCCCACGCGGGAGTGTGGATTGAAATAGTTATAAATCCTGTGAGATCATTGATTTCGTAGTCGCTCCCCACGCGGGAGTGTGGATTGAAATACATTCTACAAGCTGATACAATGCCAGCTTGTACGTCGCTCCCCACGCGGGAGTGTGGATTGAAATTGTGGACATATTGACAATATCTGCATTTTTAGCATAGTCGCTCCCCACGCGGGAGTGTGGATTGAAATTTCAATGCTTTCTTTCTGCTGCGGGCATGATTCGTCGCTCCCCTCGTGGGAGTGTGGATTGAAATATAATAGAAAAAGTGAACCTATATGGATCTGCATAGTCGCTCCCCACGCGGGAGTGTGGATTGAAATGAGGAATGGGAAGCTAGTAACTCTGTGGGGACAAAGGGGCGATCTCCTCACAGAAGTGTAAATTAAAATCGAGGTAGATTTTGGTCTATAATTATAGAAGACTTGGTCGTAATGCCAATATTGTGGTAATATATAAAAAATTATATTGTGGTAATATATAAAAAATTATATCATTTTACAGGAGTTCCCATTGATACAAAGCGATTTTCTCACCCACCTCACCCAACTGAATATTACCCTCAGTCCACAGCAGCTTACAGCAGTACAGGCAGTAGAAGGTCCTGTACTGCTTTTGGCGGTTCCGGGAAGTGGAAAGACAACCGTGCTGGTGACGCGTCTTGGATACATGGTAAAGTGCTGCTCGGTATATCCGGAGGAAATACTGACGCTGACGTATACAGTGGCGGCAACAAAGGATATGGCGGAGCGTTTCCGGTATCTCTTTGGCAGTGAGCTGGCTTCGCGGATGGAATTTCGTACCATTAACGGAATTTGCTCAAAGGTAATTTACGAGTATGGCAGAAGGATCGGAAAGACTGCATTTGAACTTTTGACAGATGAAAAGCAGATTGCAGGAATGCTGTCGCAGATCTATGTGCAGGAGGCAGGAGAATATCCGACAGAGAGCGATCTGCAGAGTGTTCGTTCCTATATTACCTATATCAAAAACAGCATGCTTTCAGAGCATGAGATACGTGAATTTGAGAAAGAATGCGAGGGAATTCCGATTGCGCGTATTTATCAAAGATATTGCAGCAGGATGCGGGAAGAAAAGCTGATGGACTATGATGATCAGTTATTGCATGCTTACACGATTCTGAAAAAGGTGCCCCAGGTACTTTCTGATTTTCAGAAAAAATATCATTATATCTGTGTAGATGAGGCACAGGATACTTCCAGAATCCAGCATGAGATCATTAAATTGTTAGCTGGTGCTAACGATAACCTGTTTATGGTCGGGGATGAGGATCAGAGTATTTATGGGTTCCGGGCGGCTTACCCGCAGGCACTTCTGGACTTTGAGAAAGATCACAAGAATGCCAAAGTGCTTCTGATGGAGGAAAACTTCCGGTCAAATGCGCGGATCGTAGAGCGGGCGGATTATTTTATCAGAAAGAATACACTGCGGCATAAAAAGGAAATGCATGCCACGAGAGAACCACAGCAGGATGTGCATGTGATCGAGCTGTCTTCCAGAGGGGCACAGTATACCTATCTGGCAAAGGTGGCAAATGGCTGCAGCGAGCAGACAGCGGTTTTGTACCGGGATAACGAGAGTGTGATCCCGCTTGTGGATCTGCTGGAATATGAACAGATCCCATATCGGATCAAAAATGCGGAGCTGGGCTTTTTTACCCATCGGATCGTGCAGGATGTCAGAAATATCATAACTTTTGCTTTGAATCCGTATGATACGGAAAGCTTTATGCAGATTTATTACAAACTGAACATGTATCTGAAAAAGCTGGATGCCATGCAGGCAGTGCAGATCAGCATGGAAAGGGATATTCCGGTACTGGACGCTGCGATCGGTCATTGTGGGCTGAAGGCAAGAACAGTTAGCAGCCTGAAATCAATTCGGATGCATTTGAATCACATGCGGACAGAGCAGGCGGGCAGAGCCATCGGGCGTATCGTGCAGTATATGGGCTATCGGGAGTATCTGGAAAGGGCAGGATTGAAGGAAAATAAAGTATTTATTCTGAAAAACATTGCAGCGCGGACAGATATGTTACAGGATTTTTTGAACAGACTTTCTTATTTACAGGATGTGATGCAGCATAAGGAACAGGCATATGATTGTCCGTTTATCCTGTCGACGATCCATTCAAGCAAGGGACTCGAATACGACCGTGTGTATCTTCTGGATATACTGGATGGTGTATTCCCGGAGAAAGTACCGGCAAAACGTCTGGACGGAAAAGAACTGGAAGCCTATGAGGAAGAGCGGCGGATTTTCTATGTTGGGGTTACCAGAGCAAGGGAGGAGCTTTATTTATTTGCGACCAAAACGCCTTCTCTGTTCCGGGATCAGCTTCTTGGGCGCAGTGTAAAAGCGGTCAATACAGTATACAGTGCTTACTCAAAGACATTGATGCAGGGATCTGCACAGGAAAATACGATAGAGGAAGCTGCTTATCAGGCATTTGAAGAAGGGCTGCAGCCGGGCGCAGAGGTACATCATAAAAAGTTTGGCGCGGGTAAGGTGATCTCGCAGGTCGGTAATAAGGTGTCGATCCGGTTTGTGGGAGAACAGGCACCGAAGGTGTTTGACAGAACGGTATTATACAGGAGTCATCTGCTATCCTGAGAATATTAGGCAACATACAAAAACACAGCTGTGAATACCGGGCAGAAAATTATTATAAGGGCTGTCCTTGCCATGTTCCGCAGTTTGTGCTACACTAGCCACAGTTTCATAGATAAACAAATGGTGCCTGCGCATCATATGCTGTCTGATCAAAACGGATCCGGATAGCGGATGCAAGGGTTAAAAGGGAAACAGGTGTGATTCCTGTACGATCTCGTCACTGTGATAAAGGAGCATGGCTTTGCAATATGCCACTGGCTAAGCTGGGAAGGTAAAAGGCATGTGATGATCTTTCAGCCAGGAAACCTGCCAGTTGTTTGGTACAGGGAAGTTCCCGGATCACGAGGCATTGGTCGTACTGCAAAGGCAGGCTGTTTGTTTTTACAGATGGCTTCTTTTGAGGGCTTGTAAGAATCCGGTTATACCGGATTTTTTTGCGTAATAGGAAAACAAGCATAATGTATCGAATTCATCCCGGCCGCATCCATGAGACATACCATATTTTTAAGGAGGACGTTATGAAAAAGAAAATCGTAACAGTATTACTTGCCACAGTACTGACTATGGCAATGGTAACAGGTTGTGGTTCTAAAGCAGCATCTGATACAGCAGATACAACAGAAGCCACAGACGAGGCAGACAGCACAGAGGATGCAACAGATGCCACAGACGCAGAGGCAACAGATGCAGAAGATGATCAGGCAAAGGCAGATGAAGTTGCTGCCCTGATCGATGCGATCTATGTACAGGAAAGAACAGATGATACAGATGCGCAGTGTAAAGCAGCGAAAGAAGCATGGGATGCACTGACAGATGCGCAGAAAGAGCTTGTAAGCGGCGAAAATGCAGATCCTGATTATTTCGGACGTGACACAGGAGATGCTTCCAAGGATGATCCGTTAAATGCGGATGGCATTGGCGCAAACGAGCTGTTAGTAGTCAGCTTCGGTACATCATTCAATGACAGCCGTGTAAACGATATCAAGAGCATTGAAGATGCATTAGCAGAAGCTAATCCTGACTGGTCTGTCAGAAGAGCATTTACAGCACAGATCATCATCAACCATATTCAGGCAAGAGATGGCGAAGTAATCGACAATATGGATCAGGCACTGCAGCGTGCAGTTGATAACGGTGTTGTAAATCTGGTTGTACAGCCAACACATCTGATGCATGGTGCAGAGTATGATGAACTGGTAGAAGCAGTTGAAAAGTATCAGGATCAGTTCGGCTCCGTTACAGTAGCTGAGCCGCTGCTCGGTGAGGTTGGAGCAGATGCTTCCGTTGTAAACGAGGACAAGAAGGCAGTTGCAGAAGCAATCACAGCAGAAGCAGTTCAGACTGCAGGTTTTGATTCCTTAGATGCAGCAAAAGAAGATGGTACAGCATTTGTATTCATGGGACATGGTACTTCCCACACAGCAAAAGTAAGCTACAGCCAGATGGCTTCACAGATGGCAGAGCTTGGCTATGACAATGTATTCATCGGAACCGTAGAAGGCGAGCCTGAAGAGACGGCATGTGAAAATGTCATTGCAGCAGTAAAAGATGCAGGTTACAAGAAAGTTGTCCTTCGTCCACTTATGGTTGTAGCAGGTGATCATGCCAATAATGATATGGCAGGCGATGACGATGATTCTTGGAAGAGCCAGTTTGAAGCAAGCGGTGCATTTGATTCTATCGATTGCCAGATCGCGGGGCTTGGTGAGATCGCTGATGTACAGAAGATTTATGTAAACCACACAGCAGATGCAATCGCGAATGCTGATCTTGCAGATACATCTGCAGCAGACGAAAATAAAACGAGTGATGTGCAGTCAGCAGCTTTAGCAGATGGCACTTATACAGCAGCTTTCAATACAGACAGCAGCATGTTTCATGTGAATGAGGCAAATGACGGACAGGGCACTTTAACGGTAAAAGACGGCAAGATGACAATTCATATCAGCCTGGCTTCTAAAAATATCGTAAACTTGTTTGTCGGAACAGCAGAGGATGCGCAGAAAGATGGTGCGGCGCTTTTAGAGCCGACAACAGACACTGTTAAGTATGCAGATGGTACAGAGGAAGAAGTATATGGCTTTGATGTACCGGTAGAAGCACTGGATCAGGAATTTGATCTTGCGATCTTAGGGAAAAAAGGCAAATGGTATGACCACAAGGTAAGTGTGGCAGATGCCAAAGCAGCGGAAGAATAAGAAAAAAGCAGTGTAGAAAGAAGGAGCGGTTATGGAGCAGAAAAATCGTAAAAACAGAAATAAAACAGGAATAGGGCTGCTTTGTATCATGCTCCTTTTGGTTATTCTGACAGGCTGTGGTGCTTCTGATACAAAAGAAGCATTGAAAGACGGAAGTTATACAGTTTATGTAAAGCTTTTGGGCGGAACGGGCAAGGCATCTGTAGCCTCGCCCGCTTCTGTTTCTGTAGAAGATGGACAGGCGTATGCACAAATCGTATTCAGCAGTAAGCATTATGATTATATGCTGGTAGACGGTGTAAAGTATATGGATGAGTCTGTAGAGGATGAGGAAGGAAACTCCACATTTACAATCCCGATCGACGGTCTGGATTGTGAGTTGGATATAGTTGCGGATACGACAGCAATGAGTGTTCCGCATGAAATAGAGTATCATCTGATTTTCAGACAGGATGAAGAGGAACTTGCCGGGGCAGAGAAAGAATATGAAGCAGGGCAGGAGCCGGATGACAGGGAAGCGTCGGCAGAACGGAAAGAAACAACAAAAGAAGCCGACGGTGGAATCGATTTTACAACATTGAAAAAAACGGGCGGCGTATCACTTTCGTATGCGACGCAGTTTCAGATAGAGGAATATGGCGTTTATAAAATGATCACGATCGGAGACGAGCGTTTTTTGCTTGTTCCGGACGGAGAAGAAGCGGTGGCTAACCTGCCGGCAGATGTGACAATGCTCAGACAACCGAAAAAGGCATATGTGGTTTCCACTTCCGTTATGGATCTTTTACAGGCAATAGATGCACTGGATGATGTCCGGCTGTCCGGTACAAAGCAGGAGGACTGGTATATTCAGGCGGCAAAAGATGCAATGGCAGATGGAGATATGTTATATGCGGGCAAGTATAATCAGCCCGATTACGAGAAGATCATCAGTGAAAACTGCGATCTTGCCATTGAGAACACAATGATCCTGCATAATCCGGAGGTAAAAGAAAAGCTGGAAGCACTTGGAATCCCTGTTCTGGTGGAGCGTTCCAGTTATGAAACACACCCGCTCGGAAGACTTGAATGGATCAGACTGTATGGTGTATTATTTGGAAAAGAAGAGCAGGCAGATGCCTTTTATCAGGAGCAGGTTGCCAAGGTGGAACCGATCATGAAAAAGGATGCAACGGATCAGACGATGGCATTTTTCTATGTAACCTCCAACGGTTCGGTAAACGTCAGAAAGCTGGGAGATTACATTGCCAAAATGATACAGCTTGCTGGCGGCAGTTATTTACCGCAGGCTGTCAAAGAAGATGATGAAAATGCGCTCTCCACCATGAATATGCAGATGGAAGATTTTTATGCGCAGGCAAAGGATGCGGATATCCTGATCTATAACAGTACGATCGAAGGAGAACTTGACAGTGTGGATACCTTGCTTGCGAAGAGCCCACTGTTTGCTGATTTCAAGGCGGTAAAAGAGGGAAAGGTATATTGCACAACAGCTGACTTTTTCCAGGAGACGACCGGAATTGCATCTTTTATTGAGGATCTGCATGCGGTAATGACAGGAGATACTTCGCATGAACTGAAGTATCTGAAAGAGGTAAAATGAAAGCAGGAAGAAAACGTTACATTTTGTCCTTTTTATTGATCTTTATCCTGCTGGGTCTTGTGATCTGGTGGAATATCTGTAGTGGCAGTATTTCACTGACCGGAGAACAGATCAGACAGATCTTGCTGGGAGATCAGGAAAATGGGACAGCATATAACATCATATGGGAGATCAGATTGCCGAGAATACTGGCGGCGCTGCTTTTAGGCGGGGCACTCTCTGTGTCCGGCTTCTTGCTGCAGACTTTCTTTGGAAATCCGATCGCAGGCCCTTATGTACTGGGTATTTCATCCGGGGCAAAGTTAGTCGTGGCAATCACAATGATCACTTTCCTCAGAAAAGGGATCACACTTTCTTCCTGGGGCATGGTAGTAGCTGCTTTTCTTGGTTCTTTGCTGGCAATGGGCTTTGTACTGCTTGTTTCCGTACGTGTGCATGATATGTCCATGCTGGTTGTCTGCGGTATTATGATCGGTTATATCTGTTCGGCGATCACCGATTTCTGTGTAACTTTTGCAGATGATTCCAATATTGTCAACCTGCATAACTGGTCACTGGGCAGCTTTTCCGGTATGACATGGCAGTCTGTCCGGCTGATGGCGGTGCTGGTGCTGCTTGGTGTATGTGTGTCCTTTCTTCTGGCAAAACCGATCAGTGCTTATCAGATGGGAGAGGCGTATGCACGGAATATGGGCGTTAGGATCGGACTTTTGCGTGTTCTTTTGATCCTGTTATCAAGCATTTTGTCAGCCTGTGTGACAGCATTTGCAGGTCCGATCTCTTTTGTCGGGATCGCTGTTCCGCATCTGGTCAAAACACTGACTAAAACGGCAAAACCGCTTCTCCTGATACCGGGCTGTTTTCTGGGAGGCGCAGTCATTACACTGTTTTGTGATGGGATTGCCAGAACAGTATTTGCACCGACCGAGATCAGTATCAGTTCTGTAACGGCAGTATTGCTTGTACCGGTTGTCCTTGTGATGATGCTGAAAAAGAGGAGGGGAAGCTTATGAGTGGGTTACAGACAGACAACCTGACTGTCGGCTACGGAAGTCCTCTTGTAAAAGAGATCAGCCTTTGTGTCAGACCGGGCAGGGTGCTGACCTTGATCGGACCGAACGGATGCGGTAAATCTACCATTTTAAAGAGTGTCACCAGACAACTGAAAATAATGGGTGGCAGTATTTTTCTGGGCGGACAGGCAATGGAAACGATGAAAGAGGCGGAGATTGCCAAGAAACTGGCAATGGTCATGACGGAGCATATCAGACCGGAGCTGATGACCTGTCGTGATATTGTTGCAACAGGCCGCTATCCTTATACCGGAAGGCTTGGTATTTTAACGGAGGCAGACTGGCAGAAGGTAGAGGAAGCCATTGCATTTGTGCATGCTGAAGATGTGGCGGTGCAGGATTTTAATAAAGTCAGTGATGGACAACGACAGCGTATTATGTTAGCGCGGGCGATCTGTCAGGAAACAGAGATTCTGGTGCTGGATGAACCAACCTCCTATCTGGATATCCGCTATAAGCTCGATATTTTGTCGGGGATACGGCGGCTGGCAAGGGAGAAAAACGTGGCAGTCATCATGTCGCTGCATGAGCTGGATCTGGCACAGCAGGTTTCGGATCTGATCGCGTGTGTGGAGGATGGCGGTATTGTGATCGATACACCGGAGAAGATTTTCAGCGGTAACAGAGTACAGAAGCTGTATGGCGTGGCAGATGCGGCATTTGATCCGCTGCTGGGCGTTCCCTGTATGCTGGATGCAGAAGACAGAAAACAAACAGATCCGGGAAAAGATCCAAAAGGCGGTAGTGCCCCGGAGGTATTTGTGATCAGTGGCGGCGGTGCGGGTATTTCCGTTTATAGAAGATTGCAGCGGGAAGGCATTTGGTTTGCCGCAGGTATTTTATCGGAAAATGATGTGGAATACAGAATCGCAGAAGCACTTGCTGTCAAAGTCATAACACAAAGAGCCTTTTATCCGATCGGTGAGCAGCAGCTTACAGAGGCGAAAAAATGGATTGATGCGTGTGCAGGCTGTATTTGCCTGCTGGATACATTCGGACCTTTGAATGAAGCTTGTAAGAGTTTGAAAACGTATGCGGAGCAGTGCGGGAAGCTCAGACAGGTGGAAGAAGTATTGATAGAAGGCTGAAGCTGTATTTACAGGAAGCGGAAAACAGGGATGCTGAGACAGAGAAGATGGAGTTAACATAATATGCCAAAAGTTATCATGGTGCAGGGAACAATGTCAAGCGCCGGAAAAAGTCTTGTGGTGGCAGGGCTTTGCAGGATCTTTAAACAGGACGGTTACCGCGTGGCACCTTTCAAATCACAGAATATGGCACTCAATTCTTTTATCACAAAGAATGGCGCGGAAATGGGACGGGCGCAGGTCATGCAGGCAGAGGCGGCGGGAATAGAGCCGGATGTCTGTATGAATCCGATCCTGTTAAAGCCGACCAATGACAGCGGCAGTCAGGTGATCGTAAACGGTCAGGTGCTTGGTAATATGGCGGCGAAGGACTATTTTACCTATAAGTCCAAGCTGCTTCCAGCGATCCGGGAAGCATTTCGGAAGCTTTCTGAAAAGGCAGATATCATTGTGATCGAGGGCGCAGGTTCTCCGGCAGAGATCAATCTGCGGGAAAACGATATTGTGAACATGGGAATGGCAGAGCTTGTTGATGCTCCGGTGCTTCTGGTCGGGGATATCGACAGAGGCGGCGTGTTTGCACAGCTTCTGGGAACATTGATGCTCTTGACGGATGCAGAAAGAGAGCGCGTAAAAGGGCTTATCATCAATAAATTCCGTGGAGATAAAACCATTCTGGATCCGGGGATCATAATGCTGGAGGAGAGAGGGCGGATTCCGGTGTGCGGTGTCCTGCCGTACATGAAGCTTTCGTTGGATGATGAGGACAGCCTGACAACCCGTTTTACCCGGAAAGGAAATGGCGCAGTAACGATCGCAGTTGTCCGCCTGCCAAGGATCTCCAATATTTCCGATTTTACGGTTTTTGAACAGATAGATGATGTAAACCTTATTTATGTAAACCAGCCAAAAGAACTGGAACAGGCAGATATGGTCATTCTGCCGGGCAGCAAAAATACGATCGGGGATCTGAAATGGCTGAGAGAGAGTGGTATGGAGGCTGCGATCAAGCGGTTTGCAATAGATAATCCGGTGTTCGGTATTTGTGGTGGATATCAGATGCTTGGCATGCAGATCGATGACCCGGAGCAGACGGAAGAAGGCGGAAGTATCCGTGGGATGGAATTGCTGCCAATCCGAACGGTACTGAAGCTGCAGAAGCAGACAAGGCAGGTAACAGGTACATTTGATAAGGTAGCGGGTATTTTCTCCTGTTTATCAGGGCAGAGCATCAGAGGCTATGAGATCCATATGGGAGAGACTTCTTATTGCGGGAATGCAGATGTACAGATCACAGATATGCAGGAATGGGAAAATCGGAAACTGCATGTGGAAAACAGTGAGGCGTGCAGTAAGCAGGAAGTAATAAACCGGGCTTCAGGTTTGCTGCGGCTTACGGCAGATATGCATACAGATCGATCCGGGCATGCACCGGTATATGCAGATGGCTGTATGGCTGGAAATGTGTATGGCAGCTATGTGCACGGGATTTTTGATGCAGGTGATCTGGCATATCGTATTGCGGAAACGCTGGCAGAAAGAAAGGGCAGAAGCCTGCGTGCGGATGCGACAGACTATGCGGCATTTAAAGAAGAACAGTATGATAAGCTGGCAGAAACAATGCGGGAATATCTGGATATGGATGCGGTATATGGAATGCTGCGGGAAGCAAAATTGTAAGTGGTATGGATGAAATGGTATTGCAGATGCCGGCAAAACAGCACAAGGTAACAGAGAAGTGCAGTAAAGATAGATAAGAGATAAGAAAAACAGGAATAGAAAGTATATGCAGATAAACGGAAGCAGAGACATCAGGGAAATATTAAAACAGGGGTTAGCCGGGACTTACGACAGGAATTTGTATGACCGGATCCGCAAAAACTGGGATAAGGTAGCAAAACCGCTGGACAGCATGGGCAGATTCGAAGATCTGACAGCTAAAGTGGGGGCGATACAGGGCAGGATCGATCCTGCGTTTGAAAAGAGTGCGATCCTTGTTTTCTGCGCGGATAATGGGATCGTAGAAGAACATGTCAGCCAGTCCGGGCAGGAAGTAACTGCCATTTGTGCGGAGAATATTGCAGCAGGAAAGACTGCAGTCGGTGTGATGGCGGCGATGATCCGGGCAGATGTAACAGCCGTGAATGTGGGAATCGCAAATCCCGTATCAGATGCAGTTCTGCCGTTCTGTGTCAGGAAAGGAACGCGTAATTTCCTGAAAGAACCTGCGATGACCGGGGAAGAGGTATACCGGGCGATGCAGACAGGAATGGATCTGGTGCTTGCGTGGAAGCAGAAGGGGTATCAGCTCCTGGGAATCGGTGAGATGGGGATCGGTAATACGACAACGAGCGCAGCTATGGCAGCAGCCATGCTGGGACTTAGTGCAGATACGGTAACAGGCAAAGGGGCAGGACTGGATGAGCAGGGACTGACGCATAAAAAAGAAGTAATAGAACAGGCACTTTCGCGGTACGGACTGCGGGAAACAGATACATTTACCATCTTACAGACGGTAGGCGGTCTGGATATAGCTGCCATGGCAGGCGCGGTCATCGGCGGAGCCGTGTATCATATGCCAATCATGCTTGACGGAGTGATCAGTCTGGTGGCAGCACTGGTGGCGGAGCGGCTTTTGCCAAATGTCAGGGATTTTCTGATCCCATCACATAGAAGCAAAGAGCCTGCAGCAGAAAAGATCAGTGAAAAGCTGCGGCTGGATCCTGTGATCGATGCTAAAATGGCAGTGGGAGAAGGAACCGGTGCTGTCATGATGCTGACACTTTTAAAGCAGGCAGCACTTGTATATCAGAGCTGCAATTCCTTCGAAGCAGCGGGAGTGGAGCAATATGAGCGATATACTAAGTAGGACAGATTTTACGGAAAAAAGCCATATTGTACTGATAACCGGTGGCAGCGGTAGCGGAAAAAGTGCTTTTGCGGAAAATCTTGTCTTAAAGCAACCGGCAGAAAATCGTTACTATCTGGCAACTATGCAGGTATACGGATCTGAAGGCAGGGAGCGTGTCATGCGTCACCGTCAGCTGCGGCATGGAAAAGGATTTGAAACGCTGGAATATCCGACGGATGTTGCAGACTGCATCGGTAAGATCCATCAGCCGACAGCTGCGGTTGTTTTGCTGGAATGTATGTCAAATCTGGTAGCCAATGAGATGTTTACAGAAACCGGAACAATACAGCAGGAGCTCGTAATCCGGAAGATCACACAACATCTGCGGAAGTTGTTTGATGCTGCCTGTCATGTCATTGTTGTGACCAATAATGTATTTGAGGAAGGAAAATGCAATCCATATATCAATGGGCTGCGGGGCTTTGCAGCATATGAAAACTATGCACCGGAAACGATCGCCTATATAGAGGCATTGGGGCAGATCAATATATGGCTTGCAGAGCAGGCGGATACGGTTTACGAGGTTATGGCAGGACAGGCTGTCTGTTGGAAAGCAGAAGACAGAAAGTAAGAAAGTAAAAGGCAGAAAGTAAAAGGCAGGGAATAGGCTGAAAATATGAAACAATTCAAGATATGGTTTAAATCAATAGCAGTGGCTTTTTCGATGTATTCCAAAATTCCGATGCCGCGATTTGTCTGGAAGTCGGAGGATATGAAATATCACCTCTGTTTCTTCCCGTGGATCGGTGCATTGATCGGTGTTCTGGAAGTGGTGTGGTATCAGATCAGCTGCTCATGGCAGACTTCGTTTCTGTCGCTTTGTGTGATGGCAGCGATCCCCTTGCTTGTAACAGGAGGATTTCATGTAGACGGCTTTCTGGATACCTGTGATGCCCTGCATTCGTATCAGAGTATGGAGAAGAAACGGGAGATACTGAAGGATCCGCATATCGGTGCATTTGCAGTGCTCTCATTGTTGACAGCAGTTCTGCTGGGACTGGGCTTTTTATCTGTGATCAGTGAGCCGGAGGCAATTCTTGCATTTGCCTTTTCCTTCTTCTTATCCCGGTGTTTCAGCGGGCTGAGTGTGGTATTATGGAAAAGTGCACACGATGGCATGCTGCAGACATCTGCACTGACAGCAGATAAAAAATGTGTGGCAGTTGTGCTGGCTGTGCAGCTTTTGATAGGAAGTGTGGCACTGTTTGTTCTGACAGGCTGGTATGGACTGGCTGCCTTGGGCTGCCTTTTTTGCAGCTTCCTTTATTACAGATGGATGAGCCACAAGCAGTTTGGCGGAATCACAGGCGATCTGGCAGGTTATTTTGTAACAACATCTGAACTTGCGGTAGTGATCGGACTTGGCGTGTTGTCTCTTTTGTAGGTAGTCAGAAACAGATAAGAAAGAACAAATAGGGTAAGATAGATGGAATTATATATCGGCGGGTATGCGCAGGGAAAGCTGACATATGTCAGAAAAAAGTATCCCGGGGCGCAGATTTATGATGAAAATAGCTGGCAGCAAACGAAAAGCGGGATGTGTACAGAAAGGGTACAGGCAGATAAGCCGGGAGACCGGGATCAGGAAAAAACTGATGTTCAGGGGGATAACGGTCGTATCGTGATCTGCAATCATTTACATCGGATCATAGCGGCGGAGCTGGCGAAAGGAAAGACGCAGGCTGAAATCCTGGCAGAGCTTCTGAATATCGATCAGAGGCATGAGAAGGTCTGCTTTATCTGTGATGAGATCGGAAATGGTATCGTCCCGGTCGAAAAGGCGGAGCGGGATTACCGGGAGGTAACAGGAAGAATTCTGACAGAGCTGGCAGAACAGGCAGAAACCGTAGTCCGTATTTTATGTGGACTTGGTCAGTGTATAAAGAGCGTTGAATGATGGATCAGGAAACAATGAGGACTGCCTGTAGACGGTGCAGATGAATGAGTGGGAAAATGGCAGCAGGATGTATGCTGCTGACAAACCGGCATGAGGAGAAGAAATGAAGCTTGAGGTATTGCTGCTCAGACATGGGCAGACACAGGGAAATCTGGAAAAACGATATATTGGAAAAACAGACGAACCATTGCTTTTGGATGATACGGAAAGCATGCGGAAGATCAGCGCTCTTCAAAAAAGACTGGAGCAGGAGGTCATTGCCGGTTCACAGAAGCTGTTTGTCAGCCCGATGCTGCGGTGCAGACAGACCACAGAGCTGCTGTTTCCGGGGCAGGAGCAGGTTGTGATAGACAAACTGCGTGAAATGGACTTTGGGCGGTTTGAAGCAAAAAACTATATGGAACTGTCGGCGGATCCGGCTTATCAGGCATGGATAGACAGTGATGGCAGACTGCCATTTCCGGAGGGAGAAGACAGGGAATGTTTTATCAAACGCACCATGGAGGGCTTTCGGCAGATGACAGAGCAGGCATGGCGGGAAAATTGCGGGCAGATTGCAGCAGTGGTGCATGGAGGCAGTATTATGGCAATACTTTCCTGTCTGATGCAGGATGATTATTTTGCATATCAGGTACCGAATCTGGCAGGTTATGCATTTCAATATGAAGGAGCAGGAAAAATACAGGCAGTGAGGAGAATAGAACCATGAAATATCATATCATTGCTTTTTTGGCAGGATTTATATTGGATCTTTTATGCGGAGATCCGCACTGGCTGCCACATCCCATCCGGCTGATCGGACATCTGATCGACATGCTGCAAAAACGTTTACTGCGGCAGACAGATACAGGTGTGGTAAAAAGGCGAAACGGAGCAGTGCTGGTGGTAACGGTCTGTCTTTTAACAGTGCTTGTGGCTGCAGTTATATTACTTGGTGCTTACTATCTGCACCCATATCTGGGCTGTCTGGCAGAAGCTGTAATGACCTATCAGCTTCTGGCACTGAAATGTCTGCGGGTAGAAAGCGAAAAGGTGTATACCGCACTGATACATGGGACAATAGAGGAAGCCAGATATGCGGTTTCTATGATCGTTGGCAGAGATACACAAACGCTGGATGAGGCAGGAGTGACGAGGGCTGCAGTAGAAACGGTAGCGGAAAATGCATCCGACGGTGTGATCGCGCCGATGCTGTATCTGGCGGTCGGAGGTCCTGTGGCAGGATTTTTTTATAAGGCTGTCAATACAATGGACTCCATGATCGGGTATAAAAATGATAAATATCTCGATTTTGGCAGATGTGCAGCAAAACTGGATGATGTGCTGAACTATCTTCCTTCCCGGATCAGTGCGTGGCTGATGATTCTGTCATGCAGCCTGCTTGGAAAGGACTATAGCGCAAAAGATGCGAAAAGAGTTTATCTGCGGGATCGGAGAAAGCATGCAAGTCCCAATTCGGCGCAGACAGAAGCTGCCTGTGCGGGGGCACTGAGGCTCAGGCTGGCAGGACCTTCTTATTATTTTGGAAGGTTAGTGGAAAAGCCCTATATCGGGGACCCCCGAAGAGAAATTGAGCCGGAGGATATCAGACGCGCCAATAAACTGCTGTACAGGACGGCATTTTCCTGTCTGCTATGCATTATGATGGTGTGGGCTGTCATAAATCAGATCCTATGATCAGTTGTCATCAGGTATCAGGCTCTGTAGAGCTGAACAGTGGAAGGAAAAGAAGCAGGAATCCGGAAAGGAGACAGAAATGCACGGTGGAGATATTTATCGGCAGCAGGTAACATATGATTTTTCGGTTAACATAAATCCGATTGGATTACCTGATGCAGTGAGGCAGGTCATGGAAAACAGTGGTGATCTAGCAATGCAGTATCCTGATCTGCAATGTCAGAAGCTTCGTATAAAGCTTGCAGACTGCCTGGGGATCAGACCGGAGCAGATTTTGTGCGGAAATGGCGCCAGCGAACTGATCCTGGCTGTGTGTCATATGCTGCGTCCACAAAAGGCACTGTTGTCAGCTCCCTGCTTTTCCGGGTATGAGACGGCTTTGCAGGCAGTTGGAACAGAAGTGATCCGTGTTCCGCTGTCGGAAGCGGATGGGTTTGCTTTTACAGAGGAATATGGCAGAAAGCTGGAGACAAGGATAAAAGAGGAAAAACCGGAGCTTTTGTTTCTGACAACGCCAAACAATCCGACCGGTAAGATGACAGAACCGGCGTATATCCGGCGATTATTGACGGTTTGTGAAAAGACGGATACATATCTTGTGCTGGATGAATGTTTCATGGAGCTGACCGGGCAGGCAGCGCAGTATTCTATGCTGCGGGAGATTGACAGCTATGAAAAACTGCTGATCCTGCGTGCTTTTACAAAAACGTTTGCAATGCCGGGCATCAGATTGGGATATCTGGTCGGAAAGCAGGCAGTTTTAAGCAGCGTACAAAAGCAGTTACCGGAATGGAACGTATCAACACTTGCACAGGCTGCAGGAGTGGCAGCACTTGCGGATACGAGGTATCTGGAGAGGGCATGCAGGCTGATCGGGTCGGAACGCGAACGTATGGGTCGGGAACTTGAAAAGCTGGGCTGCAAGGTATATCCGTCAGATACAAATTATATATTGTTTTATGTAAACCAATACGGCAGACAGAAAAGCACAGACCGGAATCATGGCAGTGAAAAGAGATTATGTAAGAAGCCTGCTATGGATTGTCAGGCTGGGCCGGAGCAGGCAGCAGAGGCTGGATTAAAAGCCGGATTACTCAGGAAACAGATAATGATCCGGGATTGTAGTGATTACCCGGGGCTTACAGATGGATATTACAGAGTGGCAGTAAAGTTATCTGAGGAGAACCGGATGCTGCTTGATGCAATGGCAGAAATTTTATGCTAAGCAGAATAAAGCAAGCGGGGAAATAGAAAAGAGGAATAAGATACCATGAAAGAGCTTGAATTCGTAAAACCCGGAGACATCGAAAAAAGAAGTTTTGCCATCATTGCAGAAGAGCTTGCAATGCGGCATATTACGATAAAGGAAGAGGAAGCACCCATTACAATGCGTGTGATCCATACAAGTGCGGATTTTGAGTATGCAGACACCATGACGTATTCGGAAAATGCGATCGAAACAGCCAGAACACTCCTGCAAAACGGTGCTGATATTGTGACGGACACAAATATGGCAAAGGCGGGAATCAACAAAAAGGTGCTGGCAGATCTTGGTGGTCAGGTACATTGTTTCATGGCGGATGAGGATGTGGCACAGGAGGCAAAGACAAGGGGGGTAACGCGTGCCACAGTCAGTATGGAACGTGCTGCAAAGCTTGAGAAGCCTGTTATTTTTGCAGTCGGAAATGCACCGACAGCATTGATCTCATTATATGAGATGATGCAGGAGGGCATTTTCAAACCGGCGTTTGTGATCGGTGTTCCGGTTGGTTTTGTAAATGTGGTGGCTGCCAAAGAGCTGATCATGGAAACGGATGTCCCTTATATTGTCAATCGCGGCAGAAAAGGCGGCAGTAATATCGCCGCCGCTATCTGCAACGGGCTCTTATATGGACTGAGAGACAGGTAAAAGGAAAGCTGGAAATAAGACAGATTGGCAAAATGTGATGGAATATGAGCTGGAATAATAGAAGGGAGGCGGCATGATGCGATATGGCTTTACAACGGGAAGCTGCGCGGCGGCAGCAGCAGCGGCGGCATGTTATATGCTTCTGACAGGCAGAAAGAAGGAAGAAATGACGATCCTGACACCAAAAGGGATTTCTTATACAGCCAAATTGGTTGACATAAGTATAAATGAGAGCAGTGCAGCCTGTGCGATCGTAAAAGATGGCGGAGATGATCCGGATATCACGACAGGCGCGCATATTGTCGCAGAAGTTGCCTTCATGAAAAAAGAAAGCCTGCAAAAAGAAAGTCGGCAGAAAGATAAGACTGATGCTGTGCAGCAGATCATCATACGTGGCGGAAAAGGCGTCGGCAGAGTAACAAAGCCGGGGCTGGATCAGCCGGTTGGGGAAGCGGCGATCAATCATGTGCCGCGGGAAATGATCGAAAAGGAAGTGCGAAGGATCTGTGCGCTTTGTGATTATAACGGAAAGCTGCAGGTAACCATTTCTGTTCCGGAAGGCGAAGAGATTGCACAGAAGACTTTTAATCCAAGACTTGGCATCACGGGTGGTATATCTATTCTGGGAACAAGCGGGATCGTAGAGCCGATGAGCAGTCAGGCACTGCTTGATACAATACAGGTCGAACTCAGGCAGAAAAAGGCAATGGGACAGCAGATGATCGCGGTAACGCCGGGTAACTATGGACTTGATTTTATGAAGGAAGCCTTTACTTACGATCTGGATAAAAGCGTGAAATGCTCCAATTTTATCGGAAATACGATCGATATGGCGGCAGAAACAGGATTTTGTGGTATGCTTTTAACAGGGCATATCGGTAAGCTGGTAAAAGTATCCGGTGGTATTATGAATACGCATTCCAAAGAGGGGGATTGCAGAATGGAGCTGCTTGCAGCAGCGGCATTGAAAAGCGGCGGCAGTAAAACGCAGGCGCTGGAGATTCTGGAGGCAGTTACAACGGAGGAAGGCATCCGTCTTTTGCAGGAAGGCGGCAATCTGCAAAAGACCATGCAGATACTGATGGAAAAGATCATGTTTTATCTGCAAAAACGGGCAGCAGGCAGGCTGCAGATCGAGTGTATGATGTATGCGAACGGATATGGATTGTTAGCTGAGAGTAGTGGCGCAGAGGCTATGCTGGAGGCTTTGATGAAGAAGAATGGAAACTGATAGATTGTAGGAAGAGGAAACGGAAATGGTTTATTTTGTAGGAGCAGGCAGCGGAGCGGCAGATCTGATCACAGTACGTGGTAAAAATCTGCTGGAAAAGGCAGATGTGATCATTTATGCAGGATCACTTGTCAATCCGGAGCTTTTGACATATGCAAAAGAAGATTGTGAAATACACAACAGTGCCTATATGACGCTGGATGAAGTGATCGCAGTGATGGAAAATGCAGAGAAAGCAGGAAAGACGGTTGTCAGACTGCACACGGGCGAGCCAAGTATATATGGCGCAGTGCGGGAGCAGATGGATCTTCTGGATGAAAAAGGGATCACTTATGAAAGCTGCCCCGGGGTAAGTGCATGCTTTGGAGCGGCTTCGTCATTGAATCTGGAATACACGCTGCCCGGTATTTCACAGTCGCTGATCATCACACGGATGGAAGGAAAGACAAAGGTGCCACCAAAGGAAAGCATAGAAAGCTTTGCCGCACATCAGGCGAGTATGGCGATCTATTTAAGCACGGGAATGCTGGAAGAGCTTTCCGGGCGGCTGACAGAGGGCGGTTATCCGGCAGAAACGCCTGCAGCACTTGTATATAAGGCAACCTGGCCGGAGGAAGCGTGCTTTGTGACCACGATCGAAAAGTTGGCACAGACTGCAGCAGAGCACGGTATCACCAAGACTGCGATCGTTCTGGTGGGTGATGTGATCGCACATGCAGGCTATGAAAAATCGCGGTTATATGCACCTGATTTTGAAACAGAATTCAGAAAAAGACGAGCTGATAGTTAAGGAAGCATCCGATAAAACATGGATGAGAATGGGAAAGCAACATGGTAATCAGAGTTTGTGCGTTTACAAAGCAGGGAAGACAGATCACGGAAGAATTAATAGAAAAAATGCCGTCTCTTCATCTGAAATGGCGGGAGGACGAGCCACTGCAGGAATGGACAGGGGAGGCGTTTGCAGATCATCAGCCCATCCTGTTTGTCGGTGCCTGTGGAATAGCGGTTCGTGCAATAGCACCCTTTGTGCAGGATAAGCTGACAGACAGCCCGGTGCTTGTGATGGATGAAAAGGGAAAGCATATCATTCCGATCCTGTCAGGGCACATCGGCGGGGCAAACGAGCTTGCCTGCAGGCTGGCAGAAGCGACAGGGGCAGAACCGGTGCTGACAACGGCGACAGATGTGAATCATATATTTGCGGTTGATGTATTTGCAAAAAAGAACGGGCTTCGCATTGAAAACAGGGATGGCATCCGGTATATTTCCGATAAGCTGCTGCGTGGGCAACAGGTGTCTGTGCAGTTAGACGAGGCTTTCTCATTTCAGATAAGCGAAGCGGAACTGCCGGAGGGGCTTGTCTTATATGACGGGGGAACCAGATCTGATCTAAGCCCTGATCTTGTAATCTCTACAATGCAAAATAAGATAAGGAAACAAAATGAGGTAAGAAAAAATACAGAGGTATTGTATCTGACAGCAAAGCCTTATGTGCTGGGGATAGGCTGTAAAAAGGGAAAAAGCCTGACAGAACTGAGAAACTTTGTGGAGCATCATGTAACGGAGGAGCAGCGCAGAGACTGTTATGCGATTGCAAGCATAGATTTAAAAGCGGAAGAGGTGGGACTGCAGGAACTGGCACAGTATTATGGCATACCGCTCATCACATATAGCAGCGAGGTGCTTTCACAGGTAGAAGGCTCATTTTCCGAATCTGATTTTGTAAAAGAAACAACGGGAGTCGGAAGTGTATGCGAGAGGGCAGCAGTTTGTCTTGGAAAAGGAAGGCTTCTGCAAAGAAAGATTGCAGAAGATGGCATGACGCTGGCGGTAGCGGAGAAAATTCCGGAGAAACTGGATTTCTTGTCTTGCCAAGATAGCATATTCCGGGATATATCCTGAAGGAAAACGGTTATTTCTTTCTATTTTCAGGAATATTCGCCCAAAACAACAGAAAAATGAGAAAATGTATGAAGCATATAGATACCAATGGGATATTCTTCCTCTAAAATTAGTAAATATAAGAAAAAAGTATGAAACTGTGAGCGAGGTAGAAATGAAAATTCGTCCTAAATAATGCAAATCTACAATATAGGTTGAAAAAAGGACTAAAGCCGGCATCAGATCAAAAGGAATGAGATAAAAATAGAGAGAAAAATCATCCTAAAGTAATAAAAAGTATGAAAAAGTATGAAATTGCAAATAGAAAGATAAATCAGGTTCGTCCAAAAGAACAGAAAAGCAAGAAATGGTATGAAGAGGGTCACAACAATGACAGATCATATAAAAAATGAAGCCGAAGTAGAAGAAGACAACATGAAAGTGAAAAAAAATAAATCAAAAGCAGAATCCATCATCTACATTATCGGAATGGGACCGGGCAGTCAGGAAATGATGACGCAGCAGGCGAAAGATGCACTGGAAGCAAGTGATGTGATCGTAGGCTATACGGTTTATGTGGATCTGCTGAGAGCATTTTACCCGGATAAAGAATTTGTGACGACACCGATGCGGCAGGAGATCGAACGTTGCAGGATCTGTTTTTCACTTGCAGGTGAAGGTAAAACAGTATCTATGGTATGCAGCGGAGATGCGGGCGTATATGGAATGGCAGCCCCGATGTATGAACTGCAACAGGAAAATAAGGCGTATCAGCAGACGGAGCTTGTCGTGCTGCCGGGAATCACAGCAGCAAACAGCGGAGCGGCGGTTCTGGGTGCACCACTCAATCATGATTACTGTGTGATCAGCCTGAGTGATCTGCTGACACCGTGGGAACAGATTGAAAAACGTTTGACAGCGGCTGTGCAGGGAGATTTTGCAATCGCTGTTTACAATCCGTCCAGCCATAAGCGCAGGGATCATCTCAAACGGGCATGCGATATTATGTTAACTGCAGGCGCATCACCGGACAGAGCCTGCGGTTATGTGGAAAATATAGGAAGAGACGGAACCAGGGCGCATGTGCTGACACTCGGACAGCTCAGAGAAACGCCGGTTAATATGTTTACCACTGTATTTATTGGAAATTCTAAGTCTGTGATCATGGGAGATAAGCTGGTAACAGGGCGAGGGTATCGGATATGAAAAAAGTTTTGATCTATGCGGGAACAACAGAAGGCAGAGAACTGGCACAGGAACTTGCCAGAGAGCGTATTTACTGTGACATCAGTGTGGCAACGGAATATGGCAGACAGATCATGGATGAAAAGATTTCGCCGTATATCTGTATATTACAGGGCAGAATGACAGCAGAACAGATGCGCCTAAAGTGTGAAAATGAGCAGTATCTGGCGGTAGTAGATGCCACACATCCGTTTGCAACGGAGGTATCTGTGAATATCCGGGAAAGTCTGAAGGGATTGGATATTCCCTATTTCAGGCTGGGGAGAGAAAAGATTCCCGGGGAAGCAGGAGAACGACAGGCAGGAGAACGACAGGCAGGAGAACAGCAGGCAGAAGAACAGAATTACATGGCAAGGAAATATTTTCAAAATACAGCTGCCTGTGTGGAAGCGTTAAAGAAAACAGAAGGCAAGATCTTTCTGACAACAGGAAGCAAAGAACTTTCTGCTTTTTGCCGGGAGGAAACGATCAGAAAAAGACTGGTCGTACGTGTGCTTCCCGGGATGGAAAGCCTGCAGGAGTGCGTCAGAAACGGACTGGAGGGCAGACAGATCATTGCCATGCAGGGACCGTTTCCCAAAGAAATGAATCTTGCCATGATCAGGCAATATCAGGCATCTGTTCTGGTTACCAAGGAAAGCGGTAAAACCGGCGGAGAGGATACAAAGCTCGCAGCCGCTGGTGAGGCGCAGATTCCAAGCTATATCATTCTCAGACCAGATGAAAAAACATCTGTTATGGATATGGACGAAGTGTTGGAGCAGCTTAGAAGACTGGAAAGCGTGACAGATCCATCGTGTAAAAAGACGCAAGAAGGACAGAATCTGTTTGACCTGTATGACACAAAAACAGAAGAGGTAGTTTACCAGAAAGTTCATGAATGTCAAGAAAATAAAGAGCAGGAAAAGAAACAGGAGCAGCAACGGAACCTGCAGATCACGTTGGCAGGCATTGGTATGGGCACAGAAGCATTGCTGACAGAGGAAGTCAGAAATCGGATCGCAGAAGCTGATTATGTGTTTGGCGCAAAACGCATGGTAGAAAGTATAAAGAAATTATGTAAACAAAATGTAAAAGCATACAACTGTTATTTATCAAAAGATATTATTCCTTTGATTGAAAATATACAGGAAAACAGTGCAAAAATCGTAATTTTGTTTTCCGGTGACACAGGATTTTACAGTGGCTGTGAAAAATTATATAATGAATTATGTAAACATAAAGGAATGGGAAAGGCAGAAGTACTGCCGGGGATTTCTTCACTTTCCGTGCTTTCCGCCCGGACAGGGATCAGCTGGCAGGATGCAAAGATCTTATCAACCCATGGTGTGGAGCCTGCTTTGTGGAAGAGCAGATTGCTGGATGCGGCAAAGCATGAGAAAAAAACCTTTTTCCTGACATCCGGCGTGGCAGATGTGGAGGAAATCGGGAATCTGCTGAGCAGCGAATTTGCAAAAGAAGAATGGAAAAACTTAAAAATATATCTTGGATATCAGCTTTCTTATCCGCAGGAGTGGGTCAGATGTCTGACAGTAGATGAATTATGTAAACTGATGAACAGAGATCATAACAATGGTTGGCAAGATAGTCTACAGAACAGTTTGCAGGAAGATCCGCAGGATCAGCTGCAGGATAAGCCCGAAGAAGGGCTGTACGCTGGTATGCTTATCAACGAGCAACCGAAGAAGCACAGACTGACACCGGGCTATCCGGATGATGTGTTTATCCGGGGACAGGTTCCGATGACGAAAGAAGAAGTCAGGTCGGTTTCTATATGCAAATTACATTTGACAGAGGATGCGGTTGTATATGATATTGGAAGCGGAACAGGTTCTGTATCGGTGGAGATCGCAGCACTGTCGCCGCGTGTGCAGGTATATGCCATGGAAGTAAATGGAGAAGCTGTTTCTCTGCTGGAAGAAAACTGCAAACAGTTCGGTTTACATAATGTAAACTGTATCAGGACAAAAGCACCGGATGGACTGGAAGATCTGCCTGTGGCGACACATGCTTTTATTGGAGGCAGCAAGGGAAATCTGCGGGAAATCCTGTGGACATTATATCGGAAAAACAACCATATGCGGATCGTGGTCAATGCGGTCAGCATGGAAACAATTTGTCAGATGCAGGAACTGTTAAAAGAATTGCCGGTTGAGCAGGAGGAAATTCTGCAGCTTTCAGTAACGAAAACGAAGCAGCTTGGCGGTTATCATATGCTGCAGGCGGCAAATCCGGTATATATATATGCATTTACATTTGCGGAGACATTATCATAGGATGTCGAGGTCTAAAGCTCCCGTGGGTTTAGAACTTTTGACCCTGGCGTCATCCTATTAGAATATCAAAAAGATACAGGTAGCATATAATCCGAGGAACAGATACCGGGAAATCAGGAAATAAAGAAGCAGGCAAGGAGAAGAAGCATGACATATCCCAGAATTATGATCGCCGCACCAAAGAGTGGGAGCGGAAAAACATATATCACATGTGCTTTATTACAGGCACTGCAGATGCGCGGATATCTTGTAGGTGCGTTTAAAAGCGGACCGGATTATATTGATCCGATGTTTCATACGACCGTTCTGGGAATCCCATCCAAAAATCTGGATCCGTTTTTCTCGGAAAAGGATCAGGTCAGAAAATTATTTCAATTTGATAACAGTTATGATATTTCGGTGATAGAAGGTGCCATGGGACTGTATGACGGACTGGGGGGAATTACAAAGCAGGCATCTGCTTATGAGCTTGCAAGTGATTTACAAACACCTGTGATCCTTGTGATCGATGCAAAAGGAATGGGGTATTCTGTCGTGGCACAGATCAAAGGATTTCTGGCACTGGATGAGAAAAATTTGATCAAAGGTGTCATTTTAAACAGGATATCCGAAATGTTCTGCAAGACCATAACACCTGTGATAGAAAAAGAAACAGGCGTGATTGTATTGGGCTGTTTTCCGGAACAGGAGCAGAAATGGGAGAGCCGTTATCTGGGCTTGCGGCTTCCTGCGGAAATAGAAGATATAAAAGAACAGGTGCAATGTGCAGCACAGGCACTGGAGAAAACAGTCCGTGTTGAACAGATCGTAGAGCTGGCAAACATGGCACCGGAGATGCAGGAACGGCAAGGGACAGAAGCGCATCTCATGCCAGAAATAAATGCACATAAAATGACATACACGTCACAATATAAGACAGAAAAAGCCGGAAAGACCGGAAATTACACAGCTAACACTTCCGTCAGGATTGGAGTGGCAAGAGATGAAGCGTTCTGTTTTTATTATGCGGACAATCTTCATATGCTGCAGGAAGCGGGGGCAGAGCTTGTGTATTTTTCACCGCTTAAGGATCAGACACTTCCGCCTGATCTGGATGGTCTGCTTCTGGGAGGCGGGTATCCGGAGCTGTTTGCCGGGCAGCTGACAGCAAATAAAAACATGCGAAATGAAATCAGAGAACAATATCTGGAAGGTAAACCGGTACTGGCAGAGTGCGGCGGTTTTATGTATCTGCAGGAGAAGCTGATCACGGCGGATGGAAAAGAATATCCGATGGCCGGTGCCATAACGGGCGTATGCGAAAAAAAAGAAAGACTGATCCGGTTTGGATATGTTACAATAGAACCGGAGCAGGGACAAGAAGGATTACTCCGACAGGGAGAGCAGATCAGAGGACATGAATTCCATTACTTTGACAGTACAAATAACGGATGTGATTGTATAGCCGGAAAGCCGGTCGGGAAAAGAAGCTGGACATGTATCCATGCAGACAGATCACATTTTATCGGATTCCCGCACCTGTATTATCCGTCCTGCCCTGATTTTGTTATAAATTTTGTGGAACAGTGCAGAAATTGGAACAGAAAAAGGAAAGGAGCAAAATAGAAAATGAATGATTCCTACCGCTATTTTGAAAACAGGGCATGCCAGTATTATCCGTGCCATAAGGGAATTGAGGAACTGAATTGTCTGTTTTGTTATTGCCCATTGTATACGCTTAAGTGTCCGGGAAATTATCATTATCTGGAAAAGGACGGGAAAAAGATCAAGGTCTGTACCGATTGTATTTTCCCGCATCAGCCGGAAAATTACGATAAAGTGATGCAGATACTAAAACACCAGATGTTCTGATCGGGAGCAGTAGAAAGGAAAACAGGGGGAAAAGAATGAGCCAGACAAAAAATTATATACCACTTTCCAAAGAACTTGAGGAACGGATCCGGGAAGACAGGGAGAATCATGTAAAAAATCCATATGCATGTTCCGATGATGCTGTGATACGCCGGGATATGGCACATGATAAGCAGACGATCTGGCGCCCGGCATTTGTCAGGGATTGTGAAAAGATCATGCATATCCCATATTACAATCGTTATGCGGATAAAACACAGGTGTTTTCTTTGTATAAAAATGATGATATTTCCAGACGCGCATCTCATGTACAGCTTGTATCGAGAACAGCGCGTAACATTGGACAGGCACTGAACCTGAATCTGGATCTGATCGAGGCAATTTCAATCGGACATGATATCGGTCATACGCCGTTTGGACATGAGGGGGAGCGGAAGCTCAGCCAGATTTATCATGATCATACAGGACGCTATTTTAACCATAATATTCACAGTGCGAGGGTGCTTGACAGAATCTTTCCTGTGAATTTAAGCCTGCAGACACTGGATGGGATCATCTGCCATAATGGCGAGATGGAAATGCAGGCATATAAGCCACAGGCGTATACGGATTTTAAGGTGTTTGATCAGAAGATGGAAATGTGTTATACGGAGAAGGGCGCTACGAAGAAGTTGATTCCTGCTACACTGGAAGGCTGTGTCATGCGTGTTTCCGATATTATTGCATATCTGGGGAAAGACAGACAGGATGCGGTCAAGCTCGGTCTGATCGCAGATGATGAGGCGTTTGAGGACAGGGGAATCGGTAAGATCAATGCGGAGATCATCCATAATATGACTGTCAATATCATTGAACGGTCTTATGGAAAACCATATCTGCAGATGGATCCGGAGTTTTATGAGGCATTTTCCATCGGGAAGAAGGAAAATTACGAACGGATCTATGCGCACGACAGTAACCGCAAGATATTTGATGAGCAGATTTATCCGATGTTTGATGCAATTTATGAAAAACTGCGTGAAGATCTGGTCAATCATGACAAAACGTCTGTTATTTATAAACATCATATGGAATATATCAGAGAGCATACGAAATATTATGCAAAAGATTTTGCATATGAGGACGAACCGGTAGACAATATTGTTGTGGACTATATCGCAAGCATGACGGATGATTATTTCATCGACTTATACGAATACCTGTTTCCGCATGGCAAATACAAAGTCCGCTACATCGGCTATTTTGAATAATGTAATGCATCTGCCTCGCCCATTTTCATGGGCGAGGCTCCATAGAAGCTTTTATCGTGCTTCGTCAGCAGCTTCTAAGCTGCATGGCTGCCCTTCTAACGGACAGGCATCTCTGCAGGGACTGCAGTCACAGTCCACATAAGTATCGCCAACCTTAACAGTTGCACCAAATTCGACAGGAAGATCGATCTGGATCTTTTGGGAAATGACAAAATCACATTTTCCGTTGACTATTCCTTTACAGTCCATACAGGTATGATTGATGACTGCGCTGCCACGACATTTTACACAGGCAGGACCGGTAACTGCATAGGGACTGATGGAAACAGGCAGACAGACGGTTGCAGACTGTGAACCGATGGTAGGGCAGGTAGAAGGATTACATCCCATAGAATCGTTCATAGAAAGCTCACTTTCTGATCATTTATTACTATATGATATGCAGGGCATGTGAGAATGTGCAAGGAAGAAAGTATTGAAAATGACTGCCTGAAAGATTAGGCGAAAAGTGTAGACAGCTCTTAGTGATGAATGAAAGTTTACATGACTTGTATTATAATAAGTGAAGTATTATAAATGAAGTATCATAAATGAAATGGATTAATTGTGAAATCAGGTGATAAAATGGAGAAAAAGAGAAGAGAATCAAGCTGCGATTCCTGTGTGAATTATATTTATGATGAGGATTATGAATGTTATTGCTGTGATATGGATTTAGATGAAGATGAAATGGCGCGTTTTATGGCTGACAGCGTGCGCGACTGTCCTTATTACCAGCTCGACAACGAATACCTTATAGTTCGCCATCAAATGTAATACATTTGCTTTGCAAATGCATTATGTAGCCTCCGAGCATCGCCGTAGGCGATTTTGCATGCGAGGAGGTTCCCGTAAATTGTAATGATTCTGTACACAGAAGCATTATGCAGCCTCGCCCTATCGCGAAGCGATTATAAATGGGGGAGAGCAAAATGGGTTGTACCTATAATAAGCAATCGATAGTGTAGCCGACCGAGATTTGCCGATCATTTTACCGGAGCGAGCACTCACAACGCACTTTTGTGATGGGAGTCCGTGTAAAATATGACTCGGCAAATCGCAGGGCAGGCAAACGTGATTGCGTTTATAGATACAACCCATTTTTAATTCTCGATATATAATTTCTACAAAATCTTTGCAAGGAATGACTTCAGTCGTTCGCTCTGCGGATGATCAAACAATTCTTCCGGTGTGTTTTCTTCCAGAATCTTGCCTTCATCAATAAACATGACACGGCTTGCAACTTCTTTTGCAAATCCCATTTCGTGCGTGACGATCAGCATTGTCATACCGTTGTATGCCAGATCCTTGATAACGGCCAATACCTCACCGACCATTTCCGGATCCAGAGCGGAGGTTGGCTCATCGAAGAGCAGTACCTCAGGGTTCATACACAGAGCACGCACGATCGCGATACGCTGCTTCTGACCGCCGGATAACTGGCTTGGATAGGCATCTGCCTTATCGGAAAGTCCAACGCGCTCCAGATATTGCATGGCAAGCTCTTTTGCATCCTTTTCGGACATCCCCTGCAGCTTCATGGGAGCAAGCGTCAGATTCTTTAAGATCGTCATATGCGGGAACAGATTAAAGTGCTGGAAGACCATTCCGATCTTCTGACGATAGGCATCAATATTCAAATGCTTATCTGTGATATCATTGCCCTCAAAGTAGATCTTGCCGCCCGTAGGCATTTCCAGAAGATTGAGGGAACGCAGGAAGGTTGATTTACCGGAACCGGATGGACCGATGATAACGACAACCTCACCTTTTTCGATATCTGTAGAAATATGGTCAAGCACAAGACCGTTGCCAAATGATTTACAAAGTCCTTCTACATGAAATAATGATTTATCGCTCACTGTTACGCAGCCTCCTTTCTAACTGTCTGACTAAGGCTGAAAGGATCATGACCAGAATCAGGTAAATCAGTGCTACTGCCAAAAGAGGCATAAACGCATTATAAGTACGGCTTCTGATGATATCACCGCCACGTGTCAGATCCATCAGACCGATGTATCCGCAGATGGAAGTTTCCTTTAATAATACGATAAATTCGTTTGCAAGGGCAGGTAATACATTTTTAAATGCCTGTGGCATAATGATGTACCACATGGTGCTTGCATAGGAAAAACCAAGGCTTCTGCCGGCTTCTAACTGACCGCGGTCAATGGACATAATACCGGAACGTACGATTTCTGCAACGTAAGCGCCGGAGTTGATACCAAATGCCAGAAACGCAACTACAACTTTATTTAAGTTAGAAGAAGCGAAGATCACGTAATACATGATCAAAAGCTGTACCATGGTCGGAGTGCCACGGATCACTGTCAGGTAGATATTACAGATCGCATTTAAGAATTTCATCTTTCCGGTCTGGTCATACGTAGACCGGATCACTGCAACCAGAAAGCCGAGGATAATTCCGATGATCGCGGCAAACGCCGTGATCAACAGAGTAGTACCAAGACCTTGCAGCAGGTACAGATAGCGGGATTCATCTATAAAGTTTTGTTGAAAGCTTGCAATAAAATCACTCAATTATGTTCACCTATTTTCTTACGATAATAACCTGTGTAGCAGTTGTATATGGATCAGAGAAGTCGATATTCTTTAAACGATCTTCTGTAACAGTCATACCTGCAACACCCATATCAGCTTTACCGGACTGTACAGCGTTGATGATAGAATCGAATTCCATATCTTCAATCTTCAGTTCATATCCAAGCTTATCGCAAAGTGCCTGTGCCATATCAGCATCGATACCAACGATTTCGTTTCCTTCGTAGTATTCGTATGGCTCGAAAGCAGCGTTTGTTGCCATTGTCAGAGTACCGTTGGAGCGGTCTACATTTTCAGGAGATTCATAAGGACATGTGCCCTTTGTATCATCACCGATGTAGTTAGCTGTGATCTGGTCTAAAGTACCGTCTTCCTTTAACTCAGCAAGTGCGCCGTTGATCTTTTCTGTTAAGTCTTTGTTATCTTTTGAAATACAGATCGCATATTCCTCTACTGCAAATTCTTCGTCTAAGATCTTCAGATCGTCATTCTTCTCAACAAATGCCTTAGCCGGCTGCTCGTCAATGATAACGCAGTCGATCTTGCCCTGCTTTAATGCCTGAACAGCATCATTTCCTTTGTTGTAACGTTCGATCTTGGAAGCAGGTGTGTCGGCATCTGCAGGCTCTTCATAATCAGATGCATAAATATCACCTGTTGTACCGAGCTGTACACCGATCGTCTTGCCCGGAAGATCATCTACAGAATTGACTGTATTCTCCGGAACTTTGCTGCCGCAGCCTGCAAGCAGTGTCATGCCGGCTACTAATGAAAGTGCTACAAATTTCTTTAAATTTCTCATTTTTACTCCTCCTGCATTTCTGCAAATTGCATATTATTCGCGGTAAGTCATATCTCATACATAGGATAGGTCAGCCTGAAAACTGATCAATATTAAAAATGTAGGATGCTTACCATCAAATTTCAACTTAGTATAGCAGAATGTTAAAATGAATACAATATACAGTTTGAAAAAAGAATGCTGTCACAAGATGAATATATTTGACAATTTATGTGGAAATCTGACGGAAAATAGAGTACAATTTTAAATAATAAGTGCATAAAATGCATGACAAGTGATAATGGAGGCAGCTAGGCTATGAAATTGTTAGAAGAGAGAATCAAGAAGGATGGAATTGTGAAGCCGGGAAATGTGTTGAAAGTAGATAATTTCCTGAATCATCAGATGGATATTGCATTGTTTAATGAGATGGGCAAGGAGTTTAAAAGACTGTTTGCAGACTGCAAGGTCAATAAGATTCTGACAATCGAAGCGTCCGGTATCGGGATTGCCTGTATCGTGGCACAGTATTTTGATGTGCCGGTTGTTTTTGCCAAGAAGGCACAGAGCATCAATATTGACGGAGATGTTTATTCTACAAAGATCCAGTCATTTACCCATCAGAGAGTATACGATGTGATCGTATCGAAGAAATATCTGAACCCGGAAGATCATATATTGATCATAGATGATTTCCTTGCAAACGGATGTGCCTTAGAAGGTCTGATCGATCTTGTACAGAGTGCAGGCGCAACAGTAGAAGGTATCGGAATTGCCATTGAGAAGGGCTTCCAGCAGGGCGGAAAGCTGATCAGGGACAGAGGGATCCGTCTGGAATCACTTGCGATCGTAGACAGCATGGAAGGCGGAGAACTGGTATTCCGTGAGCAGTAAGTGAAATCTGCTTGTTTGAAAGAACAAGCTTTATGGTTAAGGGCTGGATAGCTGTGTAAAGACGGAAAAGCAGAAGCAGAAGGAGAAGGATATGATTTATAAATGTAGAAATTGCGGTGCAAACGCAGTTTATTCCCCGGAAAAGGGTACGATGTACTGTCCTTATTGCGACAGCCAGGACAGCGAAGAACTTGCACCGGGCGGTGGAATGGCTGTCTGCATGAACTGCGGCGGTGAGCTGAAGCCGGGAGATTATATGTCCGCGGTCAAATGTGAGCATTGCGGAACTTATGTGATTTTTGAAGAACGGACGGAAGGCAGCTACAAGCCGCATGTGATCCTTCCATTTAAGCTCGGGAAAAAGGAAGTGCAGGAGAAGATCCGGGCACGCTATGCGAAATCTGCATTTATTCCGGCGGATTTTCTGTCTGATGCAAAGCTGTCAGAGATTGAAGGTATGTATATCCCGTTTTTTCTGTATGATTTCGACTGCCATTATAATATCAGGGCAACAGGAAGCAAGATACGGACATGGAGAAGCGGAAACTATGAATACACGGAGACGTCTCTGTATCAGGTGGAGCGTGATGCAACGATCGATTTCGAAAAACTGCCGGTAGATGCATCTATTGCAATGCCGGATGAAGCCATGGATCTGATCGAGCCGTATGACTATAAGGCTCTGGAAGATTTCCAGACAAAATACATGTCCGGATTCTTTGCAGAAAAATATAATATGGATGCCACGGAGCTTGGTCCGCGTGCAAAGGATAAGGCGAAGGCTGATGCAAAGGCAATTATGAATAAGACTATCACCGGATACAGTACGATCACAAACCGGACGGATAATGTCACGATGGATGAGAAAAAGGCGGATTATGCCCTGCTTCCGGTCTGGTGTTATTCCTATAAATATAAAGGGAAAGACTACCTGTTCAAAATGAATGGGCAGACAGGCAAGATCGTCGGCAAACCGCCCGTCTCCTGGGCAAGAGTCTGGGGCTACGGGGCAACGGTATTTGGCTGTACATCTGCAATCCTTGCAATGATCATGCTGCTGGCGGAGGTATTATAATATGAAAGAATATTTTGCGAGATTTAAATATTTATATATCACGCTGGTGGTCATACTGGTGGTAACGATTGCTGCAACCGCTGTATATATGACTAAGCAGAAGGCTGCTGCAGCAAATAAAGGTAAGCGGATGAATACCGAATGCCTGACAGACGAAAGAGTATTTGATTATGCGGATGTGCTGACGGATGCACAGGAGGACGATCTGCGGGAACTGATCGCAGAGAAGGAAAAAGAAGTATCTCTTGATATTGTGCTGGTAACATTAAATGAAGATGTGGGCAGCAGTGATGACGCGCTGATGGAATATGCGGATCAGTTTTATGAGGATAACAAATTCGGTTATGATAAACCGATCGGTGACGGTGTTATCTATGTAGATAATTATTATGACAGATATGTATGGTTTGGTACGACCGGAATCGCGGAAAATGCCTATACGACATCTGCGATCAACAATCTGCTGGATGCAGTCTGTGACCTGACGGATGCAGATCCGTATGAGGCATATAAGACGTATGTTATGCAGGTAGCAAGCTACATGGCTGAGCGGGAAGCGGAGGATTCGATAGGCATTATGGTAGATCCGTTCAGTATCATGATCATTGCATCGATCGTAGCCGTTTCCTATGTGCTCGTGAATCTGAAAAAGCAGGAAGGCAAAAGAACAACAACAGCTTCTACCTATGTGGAACGGACTCCGGTCATGAACAATCAGGTGGATCAGTTTATGACTAAATCTGTCACGAAGCGAAAGATCGAGACATCAAGCAGCAGCGGTGGCGGTGGTCATTCCGGTGGCGGCGGTGGTCATCATGTGTCAAGCGGCGGGCATTCCCACGGTGGCGGCGGAAGACACCGTTAGGCAGGAGAGCAAATCTTTGACAGGATTCTTTGACCTTGTGAGGGGCTGACAATTTTACAGAGAAAGAGCTATATTAAGCGCCTCAGAAATCGTAAAACTGAGGCGCTTTATTGTTTCATCGATATCTTTGCTTGTCACATACATGTTGTAAAGGTCATGGAACGTTTTCTGGACGACCGGATTATCCTGCTCTAACAGGAGTATATCAGATTCAATGCTTTCCAGTGCACTGATCACAATGGTGGCTGCATCCACGACTGTGGGCACGCCAATGGCAATGACAGGGATTCCGATGGTTTCCTCGGTCAGACCGTTCCGGTGGTTCCCGACGCCGGAGCCGGGCTGGATACCGGTGTCGGTCAGCTGGATCGTGGAATTCAGTCTTTTTGTGGAGCGGGCAGCAAGAGCATCGATCACGATCATGACATCAGGTTCGGTCTGTTTTACGACTCCCAGGATGATCTCGGCGGTTTCCATTCCATTCTTTGCCATAACGCCGGGCGCAAGTGCGCTGATCTCATGCATTTTTTCTTTATTATAAGCGGCTTTGCCATATTCCCGGATAATATGTCTGGTGATGCAGAGATGGTCAACAACCGCAGGTCCAAGCGCATCGGCGGTCACATCGCGGTTACCGAGACCGATCACGAGGACAGACTGCTCCTTTTGCAGACCGGGAATCAGCTTTTTGAGCTGTCTGGCAAGCTCTGCGGAAATTTCACGGTGACAGCCTTCATCGTTTTGCACCATGCGGGGTGCTTCTATGGTAATATAAGTGCCCATAGGCTTACCAATCGCCTTGGCGCCGTTTCTGGTAGTCACATTTACTTCTGTGATGTGCGTATGGCTTTTTTTTCGGTCATATTCTGATACCGTTACCCCGTGAAGAGATTTGCAGCTATCCGTATTTCGGATACTTTCATGCGCCTCCAGCGCAAGGTCGGTTCTGATTTCTGAAGAGATCATAAGGGCTCCTTTTTTGATGCCTGCGAATTGCTCCGGTTTAGACCTTTTATCCCTGGCATCATTATATTGTAGTTAGTATTGCACAAAATGGGGAGAATCATACGGGAAAGCAATATTTTTAAGGTAACTGCAACAGAGCAATGAAATATATCCGAAATGAAAAAAATTGATGGAAACACTTGACAAATAAAGGCGCTTACCTTATTATAATATGCGTGTGTTTACATTAGACTGTCCGTGTCCGGCGTAATGTGACACGTTACAAACAATAATTGAACATTACATGGGAGGTGTAGATCTTGGCTAACATCAAATCTGCAAAGAAAAGAGTATTAGTTACAGCAACTAAGACAGAAAGAAACAAAGCAATTAAGTCCGGTGTTAAGACTGCAGTAAAGAAAGTTTACGCAGCAATCGATGCAAATGACAAGGAAGCAGCTAAGGCAGCATTAAATGATGCTACAGTAACAATTGATAAAGCTACTTCTAAGGGTGTTTATCATAAAAACACAGCATCCAGAAAAGTTTCCCGTTTAGCTAAAGCGGTTAACAAGATGGCTTAATCGAACATAAATCAAAATGGTAAGGCATTCGGATCCCGTCAGTCCGGATGCCTTTTTGTTATGGCGATGAGGAAAATGCACGCATTTATGCGGTGGATTTGACGACCGCTAATCAGAGCGAGATTCGCAGAGCATATTTCGTCTCTGTTATGGCGACGAACGAAATCAGCAGTGATGTGCAATTTGTGAGACATAACCTGCAAACCGGCTTCATAGGATTTAAAAAGAAGTCTTGGGATGGTGACGGATGAATCGTAAAATGCGCATGATCGGAAAAAGAACAGGGAGGCTTCTGGTAGTTGTGACCGGATGTCTCTTTTTTTTATATATCGGAGCTTGGGGGCTGCCTGTTTCCATACAACTGCACTGCCTGATGCTGCCTTACAGCATGCAGACAGAAGATGAGGAAAAAGGCATATATAAGGGGATAACAGGCTGTATGCCCTTATATGCTTATGCGAAGGAGCAGGTGGAAGCAGATGGGCAGGATCTTGCTACAACCTATATTTTGCTGGAAGGCAGGGACGAGTCGCATGAGGTTCTGGAAGCAGAGGATAAATTGGAAGAAACGTCAGATGAAAACGGTAGTCATAACTATGGCATTGGTCAGATGGATTATGAAAGTGATCAGCTGGTATCAAGTGAAGCAGCAGAGGATGGAACAGAGAAAAATGCACAAGGGATACAGACAGAGCAGACGGATTTTTCCGATGATGGAAAAGCAGTAAATAACATGGAAAATACACAGAGCGAGCAGGATGAAAGTTCTGACACAGAAGGAGACCAAGAAAACGCAGATATAGATGCTATGACAAATGAAAATCAAAAGGCGGTTATGGATCAGCTCGTGGCAGCACACACTGGAAATCAGCCACTGGATCTGACGCCTTATCAGGATTTTGATACACTGCTGCAGACCTTTTATGTGCTGGATTCCACAACCTATATCGATAATACGGAATTAAATATAGATAAATTATTGAATCAGGATTTAACTATTTCAAAAGGCGGAGAAGAGCCACAGATTCTGATCTATCATACACATGCACAGGAAGGATATGCGGATTCTGTGGAAGGAGACTTGTCTACCACTGTGGTAGGAGCGGGAGACCGGCTTGCGTCCCTTTTAGAAGAGAGGGGATTTGGTGTACTGCATGACAGGGGGATTTATGATACGGACAGAGATTATGCTTATTCTGTAGCTGCACCGGCGCTACAGCAGATCCTGACGGAACATCCGTCTATTGAGGTGGTCATTGACCTGCACAGAGACGGTGTGGGAGAGGATACCCATCTTGTGACGGAATATCAGGGCAAAAAAACAGCTCAGTTCATGTTTTTCAATGGACTGAGCCGTACCAGAAAAGCCGGAGAAATTCCGTATCTGGTGAATGAAAACCGGGATGCTAACCTTGCGTTTTCATTTCAGATGCAGCTGAAGTGTCAGCAATACTATCCGGGGCTTGCCCGCCGGATCTATCTGAAAGGGTATCGGTATAACATGCAGTATCGGGCAAGGAGCCTTCTTGTGGAGCTTGGGGCGCAGACGAACACGCTTGAGGAAGTTCACAATGCGGTTCCTCTGCTTGCTGATGTGATCGCAAGTGTGCTGGAGGGAGAAAAATAATATGCTTTATCGTAAAATTGGAAAGAGGAGTTATGCTGATGCTGGAAATCTTCTTGAAGATAATACCTGTTTTATGCTATACTTGCAGGCGTGGATGTAAGCAAATGAAACATTGAAATGGAATAAACGGGTATGACAAAATAATCCCGGTATTTCATAAGGATGGTTTGCATCATGCAAAGCGGAGCATAGTTTGAAACACGGAGGAACTACATGACACATATAGATCAGAGTAAAATCAGGAATTTTTGCATTGTTGCCCACATCGATCACGGTAAATCAACACTGGCAGACCGCATCATTGAGCGGACAGGGCTTTTGACAGAACGTGAAATGCAGGCGCAGGTGCTGGACAATATGGATCTGGAGCGTGAAAGAGGTATTACGATCAAGGCGCAGACGGTTCGTATTATTTATAAAGCAAAGGACGGAGAAGAATATATCTTCAATCTGATCGATACACCCGGTCATGTGGATTTCAATTATGAGGTAAGCCGTGCGCTGGCGGCCTGTGATGGGGCGATTCTTGTCGTGGATGCTGCACAGGGAATTGAAGCACAGACGCTTGCCAATGTATATCTGGCACTGGATCATGATCTGGATGTTTTTCCGGTCATCAACAAGATCGATCTGCCGAGTGCGGATCCGGATCGTGTAAAGGAAGAAATCGAGGATGTGATCGGGATCGAAGCCATGGATGCGCCTCTTATTTCAGCTAAAAACGGAATCGGGATCGATGATGTGCTGGAGCAGATCGTCAAAAAGATCCCTGCACCGACGGGAGATCCGGACAAGCCTCTGCAGGCACTTATTTTTGATTCTTTGTATGATTCTTATAAAGGCGTTATCATTTTCTGCCGGATCCGGGAAGGAAAGGTAAGAAAAGGTACAACGATCAGAATGATGGCGACGGGCGCACAGGCAGATGTTGTGGAAGTCGGTTATTTTGGACCCGGTCAGTTTATTCCGTGTGATGAGCTGTCCGCAGGCATGGTAGGTTATATCACAGCCTCCATTAAAAATGTCAGGGATACACGCGTGGGTGACACAGTCACAGATGCTTCAAACCCATGCAGTGAGCCACTTCCGGGCTATAAGAAGGTAAATTCCATGGTATACTGCGGACTATATCCTGCAGACGGTGCCAAATATCCGGAGCTTCGGGATGCGCTGGAAAAGCTGCAGCTGAACGATGCTTCCCTGAATTATGAGCCGGAAACATCGATCGCACTTGGATTTGGATTCCGATGTGGTTTCCTGGGGCTTCTGCATCTGGAGATCATTCAGGAACGATTGGAGAGAGAATACAACCTGGATCTGGTCACGACAGCGCCGGGCGTTGTATATAAGGTATTTAAAACAAACGGTGAAATGATCGAACTGACGAATCCGAGTAATCTGCCGGATCCTTCGGAGATCGAGCACATGGAAGAACCGATCGTCAGTGCGGAGATCATGGTCACGACAGAATTTATCGGATCGATCATGGAGCTTTGTCAGGAAAGACGGGGCGTTTATCTTGGCATGGAATATATTGAAGAAACAAGAGCGCTTTTAAAATATGAGCTTCCGCTCAATGAGATCATCTACGATTTCTTTGATGCACTGAAATCCCGCTCCAGGGGCTATGCATCCTTTGATTATGAATTGAAAGGCTATGAACCGTCGGAGCTTGTGAAGCTGGATATTCTGATCAACAAGGAAGAAGTAGATGCCCTTTCCTTTATCGTGCATAAGGATGGAGCCTATGAGCGTGGCAGAAAAATGTGTGAAAAGCTGAAGGATGAGATTCCGCGTCACCTGTTTGAAATTCCAATTCAGGCGGCTGTAGGCGGTAAGGTAATTGCCAGAGAAACTGTTAAGGCGATGCGTAAGGATGTACTTGCGAAATGTTACGGTGGTGATATTTCCCGTAAGAGAAAGCTTCTGGAGAAACAGAAGGAAGGCAAGAAGCGTATGCGTCAGGTCGGAAATGTAGAAATCCCGCAGAAGGCATTTATGAGTGTGCTGAAGCTGGATGATAAGAAGTAACAGGCTATCTGCCATGTCAGGTAAAATAACAGGATGCTGTTATAGATGAGGACGGCCGGACAGAAAGAGACTGTGCATGATGCAAGAACAGAAGCGAGACAGTATGTATAATGATGATGAACTGAGCCTGTATATCCATATCCCGTTTTGCGTGCGAAAGTGCGGTTATTGTGATTTTCTCTCAGCTGCGGCTGATGCGGAAACGCGGGAGAGGTATGTACAGGCTCTCCTTATGGAAATAGATGGTTACAGTAAGACAGAGATCGCAAAGCGGAATGTCAAAACAATTTATATGGGCGGCGGAACCCCGTCAGTACTGACTGTCAGCCAGCTGACAGATATTTTTGATAAAATAAAATCTGTATTTAATATTTTAGACGATACTGAAATTTCAATGGAAATGAATCCGGGCACAGCAGACAGAGAAAAGTGCATGGCACTTCGGCGTATGGGGATCAACAGACTCAGTATAGGGCTGCAGTCTACAAATGACAAGGAACTGAAAACACTCGGACGTATTCACTCCTATGAGGACTTCTTAAACACCTATACATGGTGCAGAGAAGCCGGTTTTCAGAATATCAACGTGGATCTGATGGCAGCACTTCCCTACCAGACTGTGGAGAGTTATACCACAGGACTTCGTAAGATCATCCGCCTTGCACCGGAGCATATTTCGGCTTACAGCCTGATCTTAGAAGAAGGGACGCCTTTTTATCAAAAATATAATAGCGGATGTTATCCATTGCCGGATGAAGAGCAGGAACGCCTGATGTATAGGGAAACAGAGCAGATATTGGCACAGGCGGGGTATGAACGGTATGAAATTTCCAATTATGCGAAAAAGGGGTATGCCTGCAGGCATAATCTTGTGTACTGGCAGGGGGGAGATTATCTGGGGCTGGGATTTGGAAGCTCTTCCTATATGTATGGTGTACGGTTTCATAATACAACTGATTTTAATACTTATGTAAACCAATATACAAATAAAGACCGACCTGCCGGTCGTAAGGATGAACGTATGTATGGACAGGGAAAAACGCAGATAGAAGGATCTGCTGAAGGTCAGGACATACAGTTATGTTGTAGAAAATATGCCGAAGATTGGGAAGTACTTTCCATGCAGGCGAAGATGGAAGAATTCATGTTTCTGGGGCTGCGTGTCATGGCAGGTGTATCCGGGACGGAATTTGAGAAACGCTTCGGGAAAACAATGGAAGATGTCTATGGCGACGTTTTACGAAAACACGAAGAAGAAGGTCTTTTACGGATAGAACGCAAGGAAGCTCGCAAAGAGGATCGTAAAGAAGCATCTGCCGCAGAACCTGCAAATGGAAAAACAAACATTGAAAGAGTTATGTTAACTGCAAAAGGAGTTGATGTCAGCAATTATGTATTTGCAGATTTTCTGCTATAATCCTTGCGCTGTCTGTGTTTTCTATGTATAATAAAAATTGGTCGTTACTTTAACCAAACCCTATGCATACAATGGTATAAAACGTATTTGGGAGGCTTCCCTTGCAGACCTTTCAAAAACCACTTTCTGACGAGGAAGAAGCGTATTATCTGCAGATGCTTAAGGGGAACGATGTCAAACAGAGTGAGGAAGCCAGACAGATACTGATAGAAAGAAATCTGCGGCTGGTTGCCCATATTGTAAAAAAATACCAGAATGTGGAAGAGGACGCAGAGGATTTGATCTCCATAGGGACAATAGGACTCATTAAGGCGATCCGGACATTCGATGGGGGAAAAGGAAGCCGTCTGGCGACTTATGCAGCCAGATGTATTGATAACGAACTGCTGATGATGCTCCGTATGCGGAAGAAAACCGCAAGGGATGTATCCCTGTATGAACCGATCGGAACTGATAAAGAGGGAAATGAGATCAGCCTTTTGGATGTGACATTATCCAAACAGGAAGATTTTGCAGAGATGATCAGCCGGCGGGAGGATATCAGCAAGGTCAGAAGGCTGGTGTCTACAGTTTTATCTGACAGGGAAAAAGAGATCATCACGATGCGTTACGGGCTCTCGGATGAACAGGAGCTGACGCAGAGGGAAATCGGGGAAAAACTGGGTATATCCAGAAGCTATGTGTCACGTATTGAAAAGAAGGCATTACTGACATTGAAAAAGGCTTTTGAAGATATGTAATGTATAATTCCGGTTTATGCCGGAAAGAAAAGAGAGGTACATTTATTATGGAAAGTTTAGAGGAAATACTGCACGTTGCCTATGAGGCGGGGGCATCCGATATCCATCTGACGGTTGGCATTCCACCAACAATGCGTCTGAATGGTCATTTGGTAAAGATGGATTATCCAATCCTCAGACCGGAGGATACATTGGAGCTTTGTCTGGATGTATTAAACCCGGTGCAGCGTGAAAAATTCGAGGAACGCGGGGAATACGACCTTTCAATTGCATTTGCCGGAATTGGCCGTTATCGTGTCAACGTATTCAAGCAGCGTGGTGCGATCGCGCTTGCACTCCGTACTATCACTGATGAAATCCCAGATCCTGAAAAGCTGGGAGTTCCGAAATCAATCGTAGATCTGTATCTGAGAAAGCGTGGACTTGTCCTTGTAACAGGACCTACCGGTAGTGGTAAGTCAACGACACTGGCATCCATCATCAATAAAGTAAATGAAAACAGAGATGCTCATATCATTACACTGGAAGAGCCGATCGAGTATGCGCATCATCATAAGATGTCCATGGTAAACCAGCGTGAGATCGGGCAGGATACGTTAAGCTTTGAAGCCGGTCTTCGAGCAGCACTTCGTGAAGATCCGGATGTTATTCTCGTCGGAGAAATGCGTGACTTTGAAACAATCAGTATCGCCATCACCGCTGCTGAAACAGGACATCTGGTATTCTCCACACTGCATACAGTCGATGCGGCAAGTACTGTCGACCGTATCATCGACGTATTCCCGGAGCATCAGCAGCAGCAGATCCGTGTACAGCTTTCCAACGTTATTGAGGCGATCATTTCCCAGACATTGATCCCTAACGTTGCAGGAGACGGACGATGCGCGGCTTTCGAGGTTATGCATGCTACATACGCTGTCCGAAACCTGATCCGTGAAGGTAAGTCACATCAGCTTGATTCCATTATCCAGACCGGTAAGAAGGAAGGCATGATGACACTGGATGATTCCCTGCTTGCTTTATATATGCAGAGAAAGATCTCCAAGGAAAACTGTATCCAGTTCTCGCGTGATCCGGAAAAAATGAAGACAAAAGTATTCTAAATCTTATAAAATCTAAAATCTGTGGCCGGGCAGGATTGCCTGCCCGGTCATCTGAAACATATCATTTATAATTTCAAAACATTCAATGAAATAAATCCCTTATAAAAGCAATAACAATTTATTTATCATGTCAAAAAATCAAAAAGGAGAACACATCTATGTACAAATCTATTCTGTCAGGGGCATTTCATGGCATGGAGAGCTTTCTGGTACAGGTTGAGGCTGACATTTCCGACGGGCTTCCGTGTATGGATATGATCGGCTATCTTTCAAGTGAAGTAAAAGAAACAAGGGAACGCGTACGCGTTGGTATCAAAAACAGCGGTTATCAGCTGCCTGTAAAGCGGATCACTATTAATCTGTCGCCTGCGGATGTCAGAAAAGGCGGCAGTGCATTTGATCTGCCTGTAGCACTTGCCCTGCTTGCAGCAAGCGGACAGATGGACGAGATAAGCGGAACAGCAGATGCATCAGGGAAAATCGGAGAGACAGGGAAAACAGGAGATTTTCTTGTGCTGGGCGAGATGGGGCTGGATGGCACGATCAAGCCGGTAAAGGGCGTATTTCCGATTTTGATGCATGCACTGGATATGGGAATCGGCAAGTGTATTGTTCCGATCGAAAACAGGGAAGAAGCAGAAGCGGTAGACGGTATGCAGGTCCGGGCTGTCAGCTCGCTTGCAGAAGCGGTATCTGTATGGACAGGAAAGCAGAATGCCGGCGGATCATCAGATGATCGGAATGCAGAAGAAGAAAAAACAGGAAGTGATGAAACCGTTGGAAGCCTTGTGATAAATCGGGAAAATAAAAAGGATTTTGCGGATGTATGCGGACAGGAAATGGCGAAGCGTGCTGCAGAGATCGCTGCTGCAGGATTTCATAACCTGCTGCTGGTCGGACCGCCGGGCAGCGGGAAATCTATGATCGCAGAGCGGATTCCTACCATTATGCCTCTGATGAGCAGGGAGGAAAGCATTGCTGTTACAAAAATTTGCAGTATGGCAGGGAAACTGCAAAAAGGAGAAGGGATGGTATGGCAGAGACCTTTCCTGCAGCCGCATCATACGATCACTGCACAGGCTCTGGTAGGAGGCGGAAATACGCCGATGCCAGGAATTGTGACGCTGGCACATCGAGGTGTGCTGTTTTTAGATGAACTGCCGGAATTTGGCAGAGAAAAGCTGGATCTTTTAAGACAGCCAGTTGAGGATAAGAAAGTGCAGATCATCAGGGCAAGATATGCCTGCACGTATCCTTCGGACTTTTTGCTTGCTGGTGCGATGAACCCGTGCCCATGCGGCTATTACCCGGATCTTCACAAGTGTAATTGTACGGATCAGGAAAGAGAAAGATATCAAAAGCGTGTCTCGGGAGCACTTTTAAACAGACTGGATATCTGTGCTGAAGTGGGACGGATTGAGTGGGGACAGTTACAGAAACAGGGAAATGAATCTAGTGCAGTGATTTCGAAACGTGTACAAAAGGCGATCAACAGACAGAAGATAAGATATGGGATGGACAATAAATTTAATGCAGATTTATCCAATGAAGAAACGATACTGTACTGCGGAATGAATGCAAGTGCAGAGCGGATTCTGGAGAGAACCTACACAAAATACCAGCTAAATCCAAGAAGCCTGTTTCGTATCCGCAGGCTGGCAAGAACGATCGCCGATCTGGCAGAGTCGGACGAGATAAGAGAGGCGCATGTCAGCGAGGCGATAGCGCTGAATAAGGGATTGTGGCATGCGTAAAGGAGACAGAACTGAAGAAGCTGTGGCGGGATGTCTATCAAAATGGGCAGGGAAAATGCTGTATTTATGCGGCTTTTGGCGTTTTGCAAACGCCTATTTAGCAAAACATAGGAAGGTGAAAATTATGATAGATAATAGAAATATTAGTATTGTACAGGATTCAGACGGAAAATATATTGTAATAATCAATGATAGAAAATTACGAGGAGATTCTAAGGATGACTGGAAAATAGTAGAAGAATATTTAAAAGGTTTTATTTGGGATCATTATGAGATTATTGATACGGCAGAAGCAGTGTATATTGGGACAGAGTTTCCTTCGGAATATTCCGGTTCAAAAAGTAGATTGGCATTAAAAGGTGCCAGAAGAAAGGCAAAAGCATTGGCTGCACAAGGAATCCCGGAAATGATTCGGTTCGCGGAAAATCCAAGATGGGAAGAAAATCGTGAGAATAAACATAGGAAAGATGCCAAGTATGGCTGGTATAGGTATGATGTAAGATTTGGTATACCGGTATATGCGGAAAGAACAAAATATATAGAAAGATATAATGTATTTAAGGCTATATTATTAGTTAAGCATGCAGAGGATGATAAAAAATATTTACATGATCTTATTACAATAAAAAAAGAAACGAGCAGCCCGCCTGAGTACATAAACAGTACTGTACGGTAAAAACCCATTTCTATTTTCAATTATATAATAAAAAGATAATATGTCAAGGGAAAAGTGTAAAAGATACCCTTATCGCTTAAAGGAGACCTTACATGACAACAAAAAACATAGACGAACAAAAGAAATATGAATACTGGCTGTATCGGACAAATCCGCTGCGGCGAAACCGCATGATCCGGATGACGGAGCGGGGGATCAGCCCCAAAAATCTTTATGAGATGAAAGAGGAAGAACTGAAGAAGCTGTGGCGGTCTATTTGCCAAAATGGGCAGGAAAGTGTGACGGAAAGAGATATTGCCCTTATTTTAGAAAGCCGCAGGACATTTGACCTGCAGGGAGAATATGCAAAACTGCAGGAAAAAGGAATCACATTTGTATCCATATTGCATGAGGACTACGCATATAAGCTGCGTAATATCCCGGATCCCCCATTCGCCTATTTCAAAAGGACAGATAATACAAAGAACAGACCGGATCAGCCGACGATCGCCATCATCGGAGCCAGAAACTGCAGCGGATACGGAAAAGAAATCGCGAAAAGACTGGGAATGTGCTGCGCAGATCTGGAGATGACGGTTGTCAGTGGACTGGCAGCAGGAATTGACAGTATAGCGCAGGAAGCTGCCAGTCAGGCGGGCGGCTTTGTACAGGCGGTGCTGGGAAGCGGTGTAGATATCTGTTATCCGGTGCAGAACAGGAGCCTGTATGATGCAGTACTGAAAAACGGTGAGATTCTCAGCGAATATCTGCCGGGGACAGCGCCTATGGCATGCAATTTTCCACCACGGAACCGGATCATCAGTGGCCTAAGTGATGCCTTGATCGTGGTAGAGGCAAGGCAGAAAAGCGGGACAAGCATTACAGTCAATATGGCACTTGAGCAGGGAAAGGATGTGTATGCCATTCCGGGGCGGATCACGGATCCGATGAGCCTTGGCTGCAATCACATGATCAGCCAGGGAGCAGGCATTATCACAGATATAGAGGAAGGTCTGCTGGAAATCAGACAGATGATACTGGAAAGAAAAGTACAGACGGGCTATAGTGTCGGCTCATGTACCGGGAATCAGAATGGAATACCTCAGTATGCTGATGAAATGCATAAATACGCGGATAAAAATAATAAATCACAAGATGGCATAGGTTTACATAATATGAACGGGCGAAAAAATCTGTATGCGAAGGATGATCTGAAAGACCGTCTGTATGCCTGCATGGACTATATGCCCAAAACGATGCAGCAGCTTTATGAAGAAATCGGAGATGTCAATATTGCGGAGATCATGACCGCCCTTTTGCAGATGGAACTGGATGGAGCGGTTGTGGAAAAGGGAGGGGCGTATTCTTTATGAAATAAAGCTGAAATAAATTGGAAACGGGCTACACTTTGAAATACAGATATGATAAACTAAAAGGAGAAATATGAGATACATAAATGTGTATACAGAAGGCAAAAGAAATGAGAAAAAACTGTCATATGAACAGAGAAAAGAATGTCTGGCATATATAGAATTGTTAAACTTTGAATGGGATGTTTCTTTTTCTGAATATAGTAATACTGCTTTTGTATGTAGTTCAGAAGGTGACAGATATTGCAGACTTGTTATCGGAACAGATGTTTATCCTGTAAAAGGGGCATCAATGCCCAATGAGTCAATTTCATATAGGGGAGCAATTGCACATGAAATAGTTGGACATTATGAAGCATGGATGGAGAACTTTGAATGTTCAAATCGTTATATTGATGAAGCGCAGGCAAGTATACGGGCAGCAAGGTTTGCACCGGGCTTATCAATTGCTGAAAGATTAACATTGATAAGGGATGGATTATATCGTTTGAAAGAAGGCAAAATAAAACTATCTGATGCAAGAAAGATAATGCAAATTGAGAGGAGGTAGTGTGGATGAGCACAGTGAGATTGGAAATATTAGAAGTTCTTTATGGAAAGAAGACTACTTTGGTCTGTAAAAGAAATGATATTCCCCAAACGGGTAGTTTGAGAATAACGGATCTGCATGGTAATGTACATATAGAAAAATTCACATTATCAATGCCAAAACAATGTTTTTCAAGTAAAGATATTATGTTTTTGAATATAGATGATACGTCAGTTACTCTTGATTCAAAGGTGGAGTATGATGGATCTATGGACAGGCAAGCAGTGAACATGCTGAAAGATTAGAAAGATAAATAGTGGCTGGTTATTTGCAGAGGGAATGTCCACCCTCTGCTTTTTTTCTATAATACAAACAATTTATATAAAATGATATATGTGATGTAATGCAAATAAATGAGAAAAGATGATTGTGCCCTTTTGCAGATGGAACTGGATGGAGCGGTTGTGGAAAAGGGAGGGGCGTATTCTTTATGAATTCGTTTTTTGTGTTTGGTGAGTTGGGCATAATTCACAAAAAAAAGCGTTCATTTTGCAACTTTACAGCATTGAATAATGGCAATGGAAAATTTATAATAAAAAAGACTATATGATGCGCTGACTGTGTCTGTAATGATGGGAACATGTTGGGGCAGACAACATCCGGTCATGCATCTTTCATATGTGTCATGATAAAGAGCGAAACAAATAAGAAAGGGGATACATGAATGGTATTTAACAAATTACCGAAAGAGATGAGAAGAACACTTGCGCTCACGCTGGCTGCCTCTATGGTGGCTACAGGAACGCAGACGCCGGTTCTTGCAGATCAGGTGCAGGAGGTTTCTGCACAGGAAGTGCAGAACACACAGACAGAGACAGGAGAGAAACAAAATGTCCGGGCTGCAGAGCAGCAGGAAGAAGTACCCGTGGCAGAAGAGCAGACAGGTACAGAAGAATCTGTACAAAAGCAGACGCTGTCTGCAAATGAGGTCAACCCGGTTGATCCTGTTACAGATCCGAATGGGCAGGAAAGCAAGATTGAAACACAGGCAGCAGAAGAGGAAGAAATTGAGGCTGAGACAGCAGATGGAGAAGTTACCAGTGCTACATATGTAGAAATTGCCGTACAGGATCAGGAAGGTAATTATGCCGGCAAAGTGAACTGTGGTTTTGACTTTGATAGTGTGAATCATACAGCAAGACTTGTTAGAATCTTACCGGCGGAAAATGAATCAGACAGACCGGCAGTGGATGAAAAGCGCAGTGTTAAGCTGATTATTAAAACAGTATCATATAATAAAGAGGAATATACGGTTAATACGATTTATAACGACGGTGGAATCTGTGGAGCAGGTCTGCCCAATCTTGATCTTGTCATAGGGAAAGAAGTTACCTTGATCGGAACCAATGCATTTAAGGATGTGGGAGCCAAGACTCCGGTGAAGTCAGTCACATTTGAAGCAGAATCCGGGTTAAAAGAGATTGGTAATTATGCATTTAGTGCTGCAAATCTGAGCGGAGAGGTTGTACTTCCGCAAGCAGTAGAAACGTTGGGAAAAGGTGCGTTTAGTGGAACGGCGTGTACAAAATTCACCTTCGAAGCCGGCTCTAAAATGACAGCAATGGGCGATAGCGTATTCGCGAATTGCGGCAAGCTGACAGAGGTTGAGAATTTCCCGAGTGGTATTACCAAAATCCCTGACAGTAGCTTTATGAGCGATAAAGTACTTGCAAAGGTTACTTATGCAGCTCCGGAAAAAATGACAGGAATCGGTGCGAGTGCTTTTTCCGGTTGTGAGGTACTTGTTTCAGATGCATCGTATTCGCCGATTACAGAAAATATGGTCACAATCGGAGCATCTGCATTTATGGGGTGTAAAGGGGAACAATTTACAACTGTTACCATTCCGGCAAGTGTAACAAAACTGGAACAAAATACATTTGCAAATTGTCTTAGCCTGGCAACGGTTACATTTACAAACACAGAAAGTGTAACGGAAATTGCAGCAATGTGTTTTGCAAATGATGGTGCATTAACAAAGTGCGAGCTCCCTGCAAAATTGGAAGTGCTTGGCGACTCTGCTTTTGGTGCGACTGGGCTTACCGGTGTACGTATTCCGGTTACGCTGCGGGAGGCAAAACAGCCATTTTCTGAATGTCGGCAGATCGGACAGATTGAATGGGAAGAAGGGCTTACCAAGGTAATAGATAATCTCTTCCAAAATATGAAAAGCAGCTTAAAAGTGGATTTTCAGGATCAGATCACAGAAATAGGAAATCATGCATTTGATTCCGGTTCAATTACCGGCATAACAGGAACTAACAAACTGGTAAAGATTGGAGAATATGCGTTTAATAGTTGTATGGGTATAAGCGGTAAAGTGGAATTACCTGCCGTAACAGAAATACATGCCTATGCATTTTCGAAGATCCTTGCAACAGATTTTGAAATTTCGGAGAATATTACATTAATAGATAACGGCGCTTTTATGAATTGTACAAACCTGAAAGCAATAAACAAGAATGATGGTGTTGCAGACGTCGATCTTGGTAATATGACGAAGCTGGCAGAAATCGGAAAACAGGCATTTGCAGGATGTTCTTCCATTGTCAGCCTGCGTTTGAGCGGAACCATTACAAAAATCAATGACAGTGCATTTTCAGAACTGACTACTCTGGCGAATGTCAAGTTTAATGACAATGGCGAAGCAGGAACAACGGAACTTGGCAGCAGTGTGTTCTCCGGGTGTACAAACCTTGTAGAAGTATCAACGGCAAAAAATGTTGGAATTATTGGAAGCAGTGCTTTTTCAGGCTGTATCAAGCTGATGCGTTTGAATTTGGCGGAAGGCTTACAGATCATTAAGAGCGGTGCTTTTTCAGGCTGTGCACGTCTGGAGGGTGCTTTGCCGGAAGGAGTAAGTGAAAAATATTCCAGCGCAAGTGGTGCAAAGGTAATGCTGCCAAATGAAAAGTCGGTTCTTGAAATTCCGGGAACAGTAACAGCTATAGAGGACAGTGCATTTGCGAACTGCTATAGTGCGGATGAAACACTTCAGGCAGATGGCGAAAAAGAGCCGTCTGACTATAAAATCGGCATTAAAGCGGTTCATATTGCAGGTAATCCTGCGGGCACAACAATCGGTGCTTCCGCATTTGCAGGCTGCCAGAATCTGACAAAACTGACACTTGGAGAAGGCGTGACCGGGTTAGGAGACAGTGCCTTAAAAGATACCAGACTGGAAGAAATTACGATTCCAGCTACTTTTAAAACCGGTACTGCGAAGAACTCTCCGTTTACATCCGGGGAAAACAGTACTCTGAAGAAAGTGACATTTGCAGATGGTATTCAGGTGATTCCGCAGTATTTCTTAAGCAACATTACAACACTGACAAAAATCGAAATACCGGCAAGTGTGCAGAAGATCGGGGATCATGCATTTGCAGACTGTAGTAATCTTACAGCGGTGACTTTTAAAGAACCGGCTGATTCAAAGCTTACAACGATTGATACAAGTGCCTTTGAGGGCTGCAGCCTGATGACGCTTTTTAAGCTGCCTGAGGGTGTGACAACAATCAATGCCTCTGCTTTTAAAGATTGCAAAAAAATAAGTCTCACAGACCTTCCAACAGGTTTGATAACAATCGGTAACGCAGCATTTGAAAACTGCACAATGCTTCGGGTTGGCGAACTGCCTGCTATAACAGCCTTGGGAACGGCTGCATTCAAAAACTGTGTTAATCTCCCGTTTCTGTCAGTAGACACCTCTAATTTGGCTGAGATCAATGCAACGGCATTTGAAGGATGTACAGGCCTTAGAAGTGTTCAGATTAATGGTGGTGAAAAGAAACAAACGACGATTGCTGATGGGGCGTTTGCGACATGTAATAGTTTAAAATGGTTAGATATTGAGAATGTCAAATCGATTGGAAAAAATGCATTTGCAAAGCTGCCGTTTTCAGCATTGGAGATCAATCAAGTAGATACCATCGGGGAATCTGCCTTTGCAGGTTGTGATAAATTAGAAAATCCGGTCATCCAAAATGTAAAAACAATTGGTGCTTCAGCATTTGCGGGATCTGGAGCGCAGACAGACGATAACAAAGTATTGCTGGATTCTATTCAGAATGTGGGCAGCAGGGCGTTTGAAGGATGCCAATTTACAAGTGCTGATATCAGGGATTTGGAGAAAGTTACAACTTACACAGATCCGGAAACAAAGATTGAGTATTCTCCATTTGCAAAGAGCAGCATTAAAAAAGTGGAGTTTAGTGATGAGACAAAGAACACTGTTTGCACAAAGGCATTTAAAAATGTAACCAGTTTACAAAGCGTGGAGCTGGCTTATTGTTTCACATACGGTAATATTTCCACCATTGATGCAAGTGCTTTTGAGGGCTGTGTGAATCTGACTGATATCAACCTGAGTGATAAATTGACAACAATCAACGGACTTGCTTTCTACAATACAGGATTGACAGAAATTACGGTTCCGGCTTCTCTGACAAAGATTACAACAGCATCCGCTGCAGGGAAAACAGTCAGTCCATTTGCAGGAGGTGTGCTGAGAAAAGTAACGTTTGCAGATGGTGTAACAAAATCATTACAGGGTATGTTTATGGGTACGACTTCTCTGGAAGAAGTGGTATTACCGAAAAGTCTTAAAACGATCGACCAGAATGCCTTTAAGGATTGCAGCGGCCTTAAGAAGTTATCAGTAGTAAAGAGTGATCAGGAAACAGGAGAATATGTAGCTGCTGAGGAAAACGTACTTGATACAGTAGAAATCATTAATGCAGGTGCGTTTAACGGCTGTTCTTCTCTGGAAGCACTTACATTAAAGAATGTTGCAAAAATTGATTCCAGCGATACTAACAGAACATTTGGCGGCTGTACGAGCTTAAAGAAAGTATCTGTTACCGGTGTGACGACAACAGATAACACAGGAAAGACAACACTGAGTACAACAATCGGAACATCTGCCTTTAAGGACAATAAGGCGCTGAAAGAGATAAATCTGGATACGATCAAAACCGTATCGCAGGAAGCATTCAGAGGCTGTGGTGTGGCAGATGATGGAACAGATCCTGCAACATTAACTCTGAATAATGTAAACGCTATTGGTTCACTTGCTTTTTACGGATGCGGATTTAAGGCAGTACAGATACCGCGTCAGCTGACTTCCGTAGCAACCGGTAAGATTGATGGAGTGGAATATGGTCCGTTCGCAGGCGGAAAACTGGAAACAGTTTCATTTGGTACGTTGATCAATACTATTCCGGATAATTTATGCATGAATACTACAAGTCTGCAGAAGATTGAGCTGCAGTCTGTCAAAGCAAGCCTGAGAACGATTGGTAAAAATGCATTTAAGGGCTGTACATCGGTAGAAGAAGTTACAATTCCGAAGGGCATTTTAACTGTCAGCAATTCAGCTTTTGAAGGCTGCAGTGGACTGACAGATGTTACGATAGCAGCGAAAACGATCAATGCCAAGGCTTTTGCAGAGTGTACAAATCTGAAGGCAGTGAAAATGGAAGAAGGGGTGACGACAATTCAGGGCATGGCATTTGCCAACACACAGATTTCTGCTGTTACCATACCTTCTACCCTCACAACGGCCGGAACGACAAAAGAAGGAACCATTGAAAAAGGACCTTTTGCCGGAACGATGATCGCAACGGTGCATGGGAAAACAGAGGACAGTACCGAAGCACAGGAAGGTGCAACAATTCTGCCGGAAACCCCAAAAATACCGGATAATCTTTTCCTTGGCTGTACCTCTATTATAGATGTACAAATTCCGGAAACTGTTACTGAGATTGGGCAGAAAGCATTTAAGGATGCCAGCAGTGTTGAAAATGTGACGTTTGCCGTGAATACGGAAACCGGTAAAGTAAAGGGAGTAGAGAAGATTGGCATCAGTGCATTTGATGGCTGCAGCTCATTGCAGGAGCTTGTTTTGCCGGAAACTGTAACAGAAGTGTTGCAGGGAGCTTTTGCAAATGAAGGAGCTCTGGTAAAGGCTGATATGAGTCGGACAGCATTTCTGAAAAAATGGGATAAAGAGTCTTTCAAGGGAGATACAGCACTGGCAGAGGTTATTCTGCCGACAGCAGGTGGTATCACAGCAATTCCGGATGGTGCATTTGCAGGATGTACTACTTTGACAGGTGAAAACCTGAAAATTCCAAAAAATATTGTAACGATCACAGCGAATGCTTTTAAAGAGTCCGGTTTGAAGAAACTGTATATACCAAACCAGGTGACAACGATCGGAGCAAGCGCATTTGAGGCTTGTAAAAATCTGGAAGATGTGCATATTAGTAACAATATATCGATCATCAGTCAGAGTACGTTCAAAAAATGTGAGAAGCTGGAAAAAATTGAGATTCCGGTTAAGGTAGCTAAAATTGGAACAAATGCATTCTATGGTTCCGGACTGAAAGACGTATATATTTTTGGAGATCCTGAGATTGGCGGTGGTATCACAAATACCTATGCAGGCATGAAAAATCAGCTTTCTGTTTTTGAAAAAGAAGTTGTGGATGAAACAGCCAGTGCAGTGAGTCAGCATATATTTAATGCAGACTTCACAATCCATGGTGGTGGAAATACAAAACTTAAGACGGCATTTTTTGATTTTTACAGAAAAGAAACAGACGGACCGTCTGTACCAAATGTTGCAGATGGTAAAGGAACGATCGCTATTTACAGTACGAGTCTGGCGAATACAGATCAGCCATGCATGAAATGGGACAGTCTGGATGAGGCTGTTTACAGGGCTGCAGCAATTAAGCTGGATCAGTCAGAACTGACCATGATGCTCAAAAATAAGAAAGCCATGGTGGCAAGTGTAATTCCTGCTGATGAGACGAAGGAAGACAGCGTACTGGATGCGCTCACATGGGAATCTAGTGATGAAAAGATTGCAAAAGTAGATGCCAACGGCGTGATTACCGCCAATGCAGAAGGTACGGTAACGATAACTGCAAAAGCGGGAGATGTAAAGGCAGAATGCAAGGTCAAAGTAATCAGCCCGATCAATACCTGCGTGATGCAGAAGGAGGGTGAAACGGATAGTCTGACTTCTCTGGCACTCAGAGGCGGCGAAAGTATCACTGTGACTTTCGATGTACAAAAATCCAATAAGCAGGCATCCGATGAGTATACAATAAAGGCGGGAGACGCTTCTGTCATCTCTGTTGAGAAGAAAGATAAGATCAGCAATACCTATGTGATAACTGCCTTGAAGAAAGGAAAAACTTCTATCATCTGTAGTGCAACGGATGGATCTGAATTTACCAAAACGTTTGATGTAACGGTTGATTCTACACAGCATATTGTTGCGGATCCAACGAAGTTTACCAATAATAATGAGGACGGTTCCCATAATTATGAAGCAAATACAAAAGATTCCTGGACCTATCATGTGGACGGTGTATCTGAGATAAAAATCACATTTGATCCTGTGACAGAAGTAGAGCCTGATCATGACTTTATACTTGTGTATGACAAAGATGGAAAATCATTATTGTATGATGGAGATACTGCTGTAAATGGTGTCGCAACAGTAGTGACAGAAGATAGTACAGTGAAGTATAAGTATACGGGCGATCAGCTTGATGACCGGACGTTTACAGTAAAAGGTGATACCGTCAGGGTGCAGATTGACGCAGATGCAAGTGGTGAGCGTTACGGATTTAAAGTCAGCAAGGTTGTAACGAAGAATACGATCGATTATAAATTGAATGGCGGACTTACCAAAAATAATCCAAATCCTTATTCATTCAGCTCAGATAGTACAGAGCCTATTATACTGAAAGCTGCAACAAGAGAAGATGCAATCTTTGTCGGATGGTATACGGATAAGGCTTGTACCATTCCGATTACAGAAATCAAACCGGGTATAGGTGGTGTTACAGTTTATGCCAAATGGCAGGAAAATCCGGCTGTTATTTATAAGCTGAATGGAGCACCGGATTCTGTGAATAAGCAAAATCCGAAGTATGTACCATTTGACAATGAGGAGGAAATTGTATTACAGGCAATTGAGAGAGAAGGCTATACGTTCCTTGGCTGGTATACGGACAAAGAATGTACAAAGCAGATTACTGCAATACCTGCTCATACGAAAATGGCATTAACAATTTATGCAAAGTGGGAAAAGAAGACAGCACCGGCAGAACCGACACCGACACCTACACCTGTGCCAACACCGGAACCGTCCAAAGTACCAACACCGCAGCCTTCCAAAACGCCTGCTCCGGAGCCTTCAAAGACACCTTCGCAGGAACCATCTAAGACACCGGAAAATAAACCGGCGAAGGCAGGTACACAATTATCGGCTGCAGAAGCAGGTGCTTCTTATCAGGTTGTGAGTGAGGATGAAAAGCAGCCTACGGTCGTTTATACAGCACCGGCAGATAAAAATGTAAAGAAGATAACTGTTCCGGCGACAATTACGGTAGGAGGCATTACCTATAAGGTTGAGTCGGTTGCACCGGATGCATTTAAAAATTGCAGGAAACTGACAAGTGTTAAGATTTCAGCAGGTGTTCAGAAAATAGGTAAAAATGCATTCAGTGGCTGTAGTAAGCTTTCTTCCGTGACAATTGGCAAAGATGTTACAGAGATCGGTGCCGGCGCTTTTGCAAATTGTAAGGCTTTGAAGAAGATCACAATACCGGCAGCGGTTACAAAGATCGGCAAAAAAGCATTTAACAAATGTAAAAAACTCAAGACAGTGACCATAAAAACAAAAAAACTGAAAACTGTCGGCAGTTCAGCGTTCAAGGGAATTGCAAAGAAAGCGGTTATCAAGCTGCCAAAGGCAAAGAAGGCTGCTTATAAAAAGCTTTTAAAGAAAAAATATGATAAAACAACAAAGTTGAAATAATGAGAGTTTAAAAGGAGGAAAAGTATGAGAAAGAAACACTTGCTTACGAAAGCACTGACACTGGTGCTTTCAGCAGCAATCTGCGCCGGAGGAACCGGGCTGGAAACTCTGGCTGCATCTGTGGAAATTACACAGACGCAGGAAGTGCAGCCGGATGGTGCGCAGGAACAGGCAGATACTGTATCAGCAAATGATGCAGCAACTGAAGAAAACGGGGATACAGTGACAGATCCGGAAGAGTCACAGGAAGAAGTCACGCAGGGGGAACTAGCTGATCCGGAAGAGACGGATGATGAAAATGAAACAACAGGCGAAGAGGAAACAGAAGCTGGCGAGGAAGATCTGGATGCGGATGAAGCATTACAAATGCCAAATGATGACGAGCTTTTTGCAAGGTATGCAGATGAGAAGCTGTCGACAGCAGTTGTAGAGCTTTATAATAAAGCAAAGAATACAGATAAATATTCAAAAAGTAATCTGACAATCGGACTGATCAAAAGTTATACGGGAGCTTTAGATTTTACACAATTAAAAGATATGTCTGCTTCGGATATTACAGATATTACAGGACTGGGATATGCAAGAAATGTCAGTGCCATTGATATCAGTACCACTAATGTGACAAAAATATCATCCTATGAATTTAACAGCTGTGCATCCCTTACAGAGATAAAACTACCCAATACATTAACAATAATGGAAGATCATGCATTTGCAGGCTGCAGCTCTTTAAAAGGAATTGATCTGCCTGTATCGCTTATCGGGATTGGGGGATATGCATTTAGCAACTGCTCTGAGCTGGCATATGTAAATACATTGTTAAATGGAGAAAATGTGATCGCAGATACATTGCCGGATGGCTTGGAATCAGTTGGAACCAATGCATTTGCCGGGTGTTCCGCACTTGTTAAAATTACAATACCGAGTTTTGGAACCGGAACAATTCTGGAAAAAGCATCTTCTCTTTTTGCCAATTGTACATCATTGAGTGAAGTTAAGATTGGTAGCAGAATTCAGTCAATTCCAAATGCCTGTTTTTATGAAAGCGGTAACGAAAAAACAGGTATGACGGTATCAATCGAATCTGGTTCCAAACTGGATAAGATCATGGATTCAGCTTTTGAAGGTGCCAATATGAGCAGTCTGGATCTTTCAGGCTGTGCCCATCTTGCTGCGATCGATGCAAGAGCTTTTGCAAAGAAAAATGCAAAGATCCCTTTGACAGAGATCAGACTGGCTGCCGTGATCAAGGATGAAGCGGGAAACGATCTGCAGCTCAGCATCGGAAAAGAAGCATTTTATCAAGCTCCGCTTGTGAGTATGTATGCGGGAAATTCTGATGACCAGGTGGTAACATTGCCTGATTATGTAAAATCTGTTGGTGTAGGTGCATTTGCGGAAAATGATGCAATGAAAGAGCTAGTGCTTGGCAGTAGTATTCAGACAATCGGTGATTTTGCTTTTAATGCCTGCGAAAATCTTGCCACAGTAACCCAGAGTACAACAAAGGATGGCGACTGCGCTACAGAAAGCATCGGTACCTGTGCATTCAGAGAAACGGGATTTGCGGATGCCAGCTTCCTTGGAAAGATGAACCACCTGAAACGGATCGGTGGAGAAGAACAGCATCTGGATAGTATAGATGACAGAGAGAAGAGCAATATTTATATAAAGATCAAAAAACCGGATTATAAAAAGAATTATGTCCTGAAAAATGAAAAATTTGGTTCAGAGGTTTTTACAGAGAGTAAGGTGCAGACGGTTGTACTGCCAGCCTCTATTGAAGTGATCGAAAGCCGTGCGTTTTATAATTGTGAAAGCCTTGAGAGCGTTACAATGGAAAGCGGCAGAAAAGAAAAAGGCGTAACCTGCAAGATCAATTCCGAAGCATTCAGAGAATGTGAAAAATTGAAAACGGCAATTTTACCGGATAATGAGAAGATGGGGGAAAGCCTGGAAATTGATAAGGGTGCATTTCTTCAGTGTAAGGCACTTGATACAATTTCAAAATTAGAGGGAGAAGCAACCTATAATGGCAAATTCCCTAAGACGCTGACAAAGCTTGCAGATAATGCATATGACACAACGGGACTGAAAGAAGCAATCGTTCAGGATCGTGAAGACGGCACTATGCCTGAGATCGGTACTTATGTATTTATGGACAGTGCATCACTCAGAAAGGCTGTTATGCCACAGGTAACAGTAAAACTGGAAGAGGGACTTTTCTATGATTGCGGCGTCAATGATTTTTCAACAGCCGGTACAGCTAAAAATCTGGAAGAAATTGATGATGTTGCATTATTTGGAAGTACATTTGATACACTGGATCTTTCTATTTACCCAAAATTAAAACGGCTTGGAAATTATGCACTGGCTTACAGAGATATGAGAGGGAAAATAATCCGTACAAGTCAGTATAGCAACATTAGTGTAAAAACACTGGTTTTACCGGCAGATATTGAAAATGATTCTCTGGAACTCGGAGAATATCTGCTGCGTGGAGCACGCAGATTTAACACAATGCAGGTAAAGGGAGAATATGAGACAGAAGGTATTGTATGTATTCCCGATTATGTTACGAACAAATCCTGCCTGGGAGGAACTTTCTCGGGAACAGCGGTTGAAGAGGCACACTGGCAGTATACAGAAACCAAAAAAAATCCATGGACGTATATTCCACACAGCATGTTCAATGCGGCAAGAGTTTCAGATATTTCAAAGTGTCTGCTCCCGGTAGCGGATCTGAAGGAAATTAAAGAACAGGCATTTCTTGGGTGTATGTGGCTGAACACTGTGGATCTCAGACCGTATACACAGCTGGACACACTGGGAGAAGGCGTATTTGCAGAGTGTTTTACTCTGAAGAGTGCGTATATGGCACCACAGCTTACAAAGCTGCCAAATCATACATTCTTTACAGGATTCTATAGTAAGATAACCAGCTCGGCAGGATATGCATCTACACTGCAGTATGTGGACCTTGGTAATATTACGGAGCTGGGAGAATACTGTTTTGCTTCTGTAAACCTGCAGAGTGATACCGAAGGAAGCGGTACACCGCAAAATGTTATTTGGCCGGCAGAGATGCAGGCAATCGACCTTTCAAAGATCAAAAAGATCGGAAAGGGCTGTTTCCTTGGACAGACAAAGCTTACGACTGTTAAATTTGGCGAAGAACTGACAGTAATTGGGAATAATGCATTCCAAAGCTGTGCCTCACTGAGCCTTAAACCGGACGGCGCAGCAGAGGTTCAGAATCCGGCAGAAGGAAAGACAGTGGAAATTGTGACAGCAGGTCTTCCGGACAGCCTTGAGAGTATCGGTGATTATGGATTTTACAGATGTGAAAATCTGGATACGGTTATTTTTGGCTCCAAGCTGAATCAGATTGGTAAATATGCATTTTCTGAAACAATCGGTCATTATGATTATGACTATACAGATAGCAAAGGGTTATATATCGCACCTGTGAACTCGGCACCTTCTTATGATTGTACCGTGCTGCCAAGTTATCCGGAGGCAAACGGTAAGGTGAGAGATGTGATCAACTGTGATTTTACACAGGCAACGAATCTGGCGATGATTGGAGATCATGCGTTTTATATTTCCAGCATCGGAAAGGCAGATCTGCAGAATACGAAGATGAAGAGACTGGAGAGCTTTACATTTGCTGACTGTCCTAAACTGGACAGCGTGGAACTCGGTAACAGCTTTAATCTTGTTGCAGATAACAGTCTTGCAGCATGTCCGAGACTGACAACACTCAGGGTTTACACAACGACTACGATCAGCAAAAAGGCATTTGCGGCTGTATCTGTATTCAATGGAAAGTGGAAAACACAGGCAATTGGCGATCTGTATAATTCTACAGGTGAAAAATATAAACCGACGATCGATGTTACGACAGAACCGGTTACAACGATCGGTATCGGCGGGGAAACAACATTGCCATATTATGTAACCCCTTATGTAAAAGGGGATGCTCCGGCATTTACCTATCTATTGATCGGGGATGAAAGTTCACCGGACACAATTGATGAATATATGTATGTAGAAGGACGTGTGTCATCCTATTATTATAAAAAGAACAATCTGGCAGGAAATCCGGCGTATTTGGTAGGCAGCGATTACTTTACCAATACTAAGAATGCGATCACATTCCAGACAGATGAAAACCAGACCGTGGAAACGGTCAAGATCACGGGGCTGAAGCCTATGCAGAATAATGAGACAGTTCCGTTCAGTATTGCGACACAGATTTCTTTTGTAAGAGATAATAATAACAGAACGCAGGGAGGGGAGCTTTCCAGTCTGAATAGTATATTCACAACAACTTACAATATCCATGTGGCAAATGTACCATATCGCCCGGTATTGTATACGGATTCAGCCAGAACCAAAGAAGAGAACGTTGCTCTAAACGAAGCAAACGGAACAGCAACTCTGACACAGACAATACGTGCATGCAAAAAGAAGGCAAATTACAGTCAAAATTATTATTTTGATCTGAAAAATCTGAAGGCTTCAGAGTCAAGACCAAATACCTGTAACCTGATCATTGAAAGCAGTGACCCTTCCGTCATTGCAATAGCAGGAAGCGCAAAGCAGGTTGCGGGAAGTACAAACCAGTGGAAGGTAGAGGCAGCAGCATACAATGCAAGTACTGCAACGGCATCTGCTGCAACAAGAGGCAGATACTTCAGCGTTGCTGCCAAGAAGCCGGGTGCAGCAACTGTCAAGGTATATCCCGAAGGAAGTCCACAGCAGACGGTAACGATTACTTATAATGTAGTGGCGGATATCCAGAGCATATCATTGACAATGCCGACAGAATTTGCAGCTGGTGTCAGACCGGGAGATACTTTTAATGTTCTCAATAGTGTAAGAACCTATCTGAATGGATCGGTATCAAAAGCAAAAAATGACTTAGGTACATTATTCCAACTGACGGATAATAAAATCACTTATACATCAGATAAGCCGCAGGTACTTAGTGTAGATGCACAGGGTAATGTAACGGTGCAGAGTGTAACGGCAGAAAAACAGACCGTAAAGATTACAGCTACGGTCATAACACCGGATGGCGACAAGGTAGAAGGCTCTGTAAACTGTAATGTGGCATATCCGCAGATGAAGAACGGTGCAGAGACAAAGGACAGTACAGGTGCAAGTGTGACAGTAAAAACTGCCGGAAGTGCAACAAAGCAGGGCGAAGTAAAATATACAAAACCTGCGGATGGTGCTTCAAATGTAACAATTCCTGCTACAGTTGTCGTAGATGGTGTAACCTGTAAGGTAACAGAGGTAAGTGCAGATGCCTTCAAGGGAAATAAGACAGTTCAGAATGTCACAATACAGGCGGATGTAACAACCTTACCCAATGATATGTTTAAAGGCTGCACAAATTTACAAGCTGTGACATTACCGTCCGGTATTACGAGTATTCCGAGCGGAATGTTCAATGGCTGCGGTAAATTGAAGACGATCAAGATTCCGGGTAAAGTAACAGAGATTGGAGCGAATGCGTTTAAAAACTGTAAGGCGCTCACGAAGATTACGATTCCGAAGCCTGTAAAAACAATCGGAAACAGTGCATTCAGTGGCTGCAGCAAGCTGAAAACAGTTACGTTCCATAAAAAAGCAGTTTTGACAACGATTGGAAACAGTGTATTCAGTGGCTGCAAGGCAATGAAGACAATTTCACTGCCAAAGAAGCTGGAAAGCATTGGAAGCAAGGCATTCTATAAGTGCGGTAAACTGAAAACAATCAAGATCCAGTCGACGGTATTAAAGAAAGTTGGAAAGAATGCGTTTAAGGGTATTTATAAAAAGGCGACGATCAAAGTACCGAAGAAGAAATTGGGAGAATACAAAAATCTCCTGAAGAAAAAAGGACAGTCTTCCAAAGTGAAGATCAAGAAGTGAAATCTATAGGGTAAAAAGCGAAAGGCGGTCGGTTTATGACCGCCTTTCTTTTGTAAATATATCAAAAAAGTAAATGCGAAAACGTTTGAAAATAGTAAATATGCCCAAAATAACGCACAATTTTTGTGTACTTATTTCAGTACAAAAGGATGTAATCGCCTTTACACAATCTTAAGAAAATGTTAAAATGATTTACATAAAATTCATACTTTGGGTTTGCTATGCCCGTAATGACCGAATTTTAAAAAGTAGGAAGTAGTATGAAAGGACAGTAAGATGGGGTTATCAGGAAGAAGAAAGATAAGGATCGGTGATATTCTTATCAATGAAGGTATCATTTCACCGGAGCAGCTTGACGAAGCACTTGCCAAGCAGAGGGAAAATAAAAAACGACTTGGTGAAATTCTTGTTAATGATGGATATGTAACAGATGAGACAATGGCAAACGCCCTTTGCCATCAGCTTGGATATGAAAGAGCTGATCTGCAGAGCCGCATCCCGGATGATCTGATTTCCATGTTTGATGTGGATATATTGAAGAAGTATTCAGCCATCCCTTACCGGTATGACGATCGTAATGTCAATGTGGTCTGCATGGCAATGTCCGATCCGATGGATATGCTGGCGATCGATGACCTTTCGATGATCAGCAACAGAATGATCCAGCCGGCTGTTGCAACACCGCGAGAGATTATGCTGGCGATCGATAAGTATTACGGAAATGCCGAAGCAATCAAAGCGGCTAATGATTATGAGCAGGAAAGAGCCGATCTGTTCCAGGAAGATGAAATGGATCGTATGATCAATGAGGATGTCAATAATTCCCCAATCGTACAGCTCGTTAACAACATGCTGGAACAGGCAGTCCGCCAGAGAGCTTCCGATATCCATATCGAGGCACTGGAAAAGAAAGTCCGGATCCGTTACCGAATTGATGGCGCATTATTTGAACGTATTACATATAATATAAAGCTGTTACCTGCAATCGTAGCCAGATTAAAGGTTATCGGCGGAATGGATATCTCTGAAAAGAGAAAACCGCAGGATGGTCGTATTACAACGTTTGTTGATAACAGAGAATATGATATCCGTGTATCTATCCTTCCGACGGTATACGGCGAAAAGACAGTTATGCGTATTACCAACAAAGGTAATCTGACAAGAGATATTTCAGAACTTGGTTTCAGCGAAAGCGAGAGAAAAGTATTTACTCATATCTTAAAAAATCCACATGGCATCATTCTTGTTACGGGACCTACAGGTAGTGGTAAATCAACAACGCTTTATACGGCACTGAGTGAATTAAATACAGAAGCGGTAAATATCATCACAGTTGAAGACCCTGTCGAAGCAAACGTGGCGGGGATCAATCAGGTACAGACGAATGTAAAAGCAGGACTTACCTTTGCAAGTGCACTTCGTTCTATCCTACGTCAGGATCCGGATATTATCATGATCGGAGAAATTCGAGACGGTGAGACAGCAAGCATTGCGGTGCAGGCATCAATCACAGGTCACTTGGTTGTCAGTACACTGCATACGAACTCGGCAGCGAGTACGGTTTCCCGTCTGGAAGATATGGGGATTGAATCTTATCTGATCGCAGATTCGGTTGTCGGTATTATCGCACAGCGTCTGGTACGCCGCCTGTGCCCGAGATGCAAGCAGAAACGTCTTGCAAATGAAGATGAACTGGAAATTCTTGGCATGGAAGGACAGGAAGTGGAAATTTACGAACCGGTCGGATGCCCGAACTGTGATAACAGCGGCTATCGAGGTCGAATCGGTGTATATGAGATCATGGAAGTGAATAATGATGTAAAGAGATGTATCGCGAAAGGCGGAGATGCTGATGCAATCAAAGATGTGGCGCTCCAGAACGGTATGAGTACACTTCGCATGAGTGCGACGAGATATGTGCTGCAGGGTATTACATCAGTCAGCGAAATGGTAAAAGTTTCCTTTGAAAGCTAAGGGATACAGAAAAGATAGAAGAGAAAGAAACCTAGGAGGGTGTGCAGGTGACAACTTATAAATATTCTGCTGTTGATAAAAACGGTAAATCGATCAATGGCTCAATTGAAGCGGAAAATGAACAGAAAGCTGCAGAACAGCTGAAAAAAGAGGGAAAGATACCTACCGAGATCAAGGAACAGACGCTATTTGATAAAGATATCAATATGGGATCTTTGTTTAAGAAAAAAGTCGCAGTCAGAGATATGAGTATCTTCTGCCGCCAGTTCGTGAGTATGCACAGAGCCGGTGTTACGATTTTGGAATCTATGCGGATGCTGACGGAACAGACAGAAAACCCGACATTAAAGGATGGACTGCAGGAAGTGTATCTGGGAGTGCAGAAAGGTGAATCGCTTGCAAGCTCTATGGCAAAACGGCCGGATGTATTCCCCAAACTGCTGATCCACATGGTCAGCGCCGGTGAGGCTTCCGGTAGTCTGGATATCGCATTTGAGCGTATGGCGGTACAGTTTGAAAAATCTGCCAAGATCCAAGGGTTGATCAAGAAAACAATGGTCTATCCGATCATGGTATTGGTTGTAGCGGTAGTTGTTGTTATTGTCATGCTGACATTTGTTGTGCCGACTTTCATGAGCATGTTTGCGGATATGGATATTGATATGCCAAAGATCACATTGGCTGTCGTAGCTGCTTCTAATTTTATGCAGGCGAGATGGTATATTGTAGTGGCTGTTATCATTGCGATCGTATTCTTTATCAGATGGTTTAAGAGAACGGAAACCGGTGAAACCTTATTCGCAAAAGCTGCAATTAAGATTCCAATGCTGGCAGATCTTACAGTCAAGCAGAACGCGGCAAAATTTGCAAGAAATTTATCAACTATGCTGGCTGCCGGTATTTCCATGCCGGATGCGGTTGAAATCGTAGCAGAAACAATGGGAAATAAGTTTTATATGATGGCAATGCGTGACGCCAGAGCAGATGTTATCCAGGGTGTTCCGCTTTCCCAGCCGATTGAAAAATCTGGACTGTTTCCACCGATGGTATATCATATGGTAAGGATCGGTGAAGAAACCGGTAATATTGAAAATATGTTGGATACATTAGCTGATTATTATGAAGAAGAAGTAGAAGTGGCAACACAGTCATTGATGGCGGCTTTGGAACCGTTAATGATCATTATGCTTGCCGGTGTCTGCGGCGTGATCATCGGTGCGGTTATGGCTCCTATGGCAGCTATGTATACAGGACTTGATAATCTGTAAAATAGAGGGAAAAATGCAAAAAAAAGACAGGGGATTTTCACTGGTAGAACTCATTATAGTCATTGCGATTATGGCAATCTTGATCGGCGTATTAGCGCCACAGTATATCAAATATGTAGAGAAATCCAAGGTGACTGCGGATCGCGATATTTTGGAATCTGTGTACCGGGCATGTTCAACGGCTTCGGCAGATGATGATATTACAGATCTGCCACGGGCGGGAGATACCAATATAACAGTAGATCCTGCGGGTAGCCATCCAAATTGGAGCACAAGAGTATTGGAGCTTTTAGGCACATCGGATTTTGAACAGGATGTTGCAGGAAAGCTGAAGTCGGCGGTTGCAACAAAGGCTGATCGGGGAAATAAACAGATCACGATTGAAGTGGATGGAAACAATCAATTTACTGTCTATGTGGGAGCAAAAACGAATGCAAATCATAATGCGACAGGGATTGTTGTGGGTGCCATGGCAGACTAGTGGTGGTGGTTTTAAATGTTCTGTTAATAGGGGACAGAGCTTTTAAAATAAATATTTTAATAAGTTAAAAGGAGAGGTTAGAAATGAAAAAGACAAATAACAAAGGTTTCTCACTCGTTGAGTTAATTATCGTTATTGCCATCATGGCAATCTTAATCGGTGTATTAGCACCTCAGTACATTAAATACGTAGAAAAATCAAGAGTGTCTGCTGATAAGGATGTTCTTGACAGCGTATATAATGCTGTAACAACAGCAACATCTGACCCGGACTTAACAACTAATGTACCGGTTGCTCCTGCCTCAGGAACTGCAACTGTAACAGTTGGTGCTCCAAGTGGTAGTGCAGATGACTGGAATGATGAGGTTCTCAGTACTTTAGGAGCAAGCCAGTTTAGTGATGTAGAAGCTAAATTAAAATCCAAGGTTGGTAAGGGTCAGTCTATTACCATTGAAGAAGATGCAAATGGTAACTTTACAGTTTATGTAGGAGCAAAAACAAACGCCCAGAAAAACTCTACAGGTATCGTAGTTGGTGCAGGTGCTGACTAAGTAATAGTATTTTAATGAATACTGTTTCGGATGAATGATCCGGAATATAAAGGAGACATTCCCCTATGACCACGTACTTTATAACAGATAAATTAATACCGGGAATAATCATTTTCCTTTACGGGATTGTGATAGGCAGCTTCTTAAATGTCTGCATCTATCGCATTCCCGCTGGGGAAAGCCTTTCGAAGAAGAGAAGCCACTGCATGAGCTGTGGCTACCAGCTTCGTTGGTTTGATCTGATCCCACTTTTCAGTTATCTGTTTCTCGGTGGTAAATGTCGAAAATGCAAGGCACATATTTCAGCGCAGTATCCGATCATCGAATCGCTGAACGGCGTGCTCTATGTGTTGATTTTTATCATTAACGGGTGGAGTATAGATTCAGTTATATACTGTTTATTGACTTCAGCGCTCATCGTACTGAGCGTGATAGACTTTAGAACTTATGAGATTCCGTTTGGAATCAATCTGTTTATACTGGCACTGGGGCTGATTCACTTAGGATTTCACTTAGGGGATTGGGTGACCTATGTGATTGGCCTCTTTGCTGTCAGTACATTTTTGGAAATAATTTTCAGAGCTTCGGGCGGCAGAGCGATCGGTTATGGCGACGTCAGACTGATGCGTGCTGCAGGTTTATTAATTGGCTGGAAGCTATCGATTCTGGCTTTGATCCTTGGATGTATCTTAGGATCTGTGATACATATTATTCGTATGAAGGTGTCCGGCGAGGGACACGTACTGGCAATGGGACCTTATCTGGCAATGGGTATCTTTATATCCGTGCTGTGGGGCGAACCGTTTATCAATTGGTATTTTAGTTTGCTTGTGACACATTAGTCGGCGCAGCGGACTTTATATAAAAAAGAAAAAAGAGGGTAAAACCTATCGCTTTTAGGGAGGTAAATCATGGCAAAAGCACAAAGAGTACTTAGTATCGAAATCGGATATTCCCTGACACAGGTCTGTGAAATGGATTTCCGGTCAAAACATCCACAGGTATATGGTGTTTTCAGTATGAAGACTCCGGATGGTATTCTGAATGACGGCGCGATCAGCCCGACAGAATCTTATATCCAGGAACTGAAATCCTATATCGCAGCAAACGGAATGAATGCAAAGAAGGTTATCTTTGCAGTTTCTTCCACAAAGATCGCGAGTAGAGAGGCAACCATTCCTATGGTAAAAGAGAATAAGGTTGCAGAGATGCTCATGAGCAATATTACAGATTACTTCCCGGTTGATCCGAGCAGTTATCAGTTCGCTCACAATATTATGGATACTGTGACAGATGAAGCAGGCACAAAGCAGTACAGAGTTATGATCATGGCGTGCCCGTCTGAAATCTTGGAAGGCTACAGCTATCTTGCCCAGCAGCTTGGCTTGGAGCTTTCTTCTATTGACTATAGTGGTAACAGTATTTTCCAGGCACTGCGTCACAGATTTGCAACGGGTGTAAACTTAACAGTTAAGATTGATGAAAGATCATCCCTTTTAACAGTAACAAACAATGGTGTCATCACAATGCAGCGTTCCGGTATTTACGGTGCGGATCAGGTTGTAGATATCATGATGGATACAGATGTTTACGGAGAACCGCTTTCTTATGAAGCAGCAGTAAAAACACTTCGTAGGAACAATCTGGTTATGAAAGCAGACGAGGAGGCAACACTTGCAGATAAAGAAGCTGAAGTTGCTGAACTGGAAAGACAGAATGAAGCAGCAATCGCAGCAGCTGCTGCAACAGGTGACAGCTCACAGGTTGCAAGCGCAACTGTAAAGGCAAAACAGGCAGGCGCGAATCTGAAAATGCTCCGCCTGCGCAGGGATGTTACTTATGCATACGAACAGCTGATTAGTTCGATCGTCCGCGTAATCGATTACTATAACAGTAAAAACAGAGATGCAGCGATCGACAATATCATTATCACAGGTATCGCAGCCGACTTCTGGGGCTTCGCAGGACTCCTTTCCGATGAGCTGGGAAGAGAAGTAGAAGTACTGAAGGATCTGGCAGGTACAAATATCAACCAGGGCTTACATCTGCAGGATGTATCTCTTGGTGATTACATTTCCGTTATCGGTGCAGGTCTTGGCTCAGTCGGATTTATGCCGGCTTCCATGGCTTCCGAAAAAGGTGGTAAAGGAAAAGGCGCAAAGAAGAGCTCTGCATCCAATGAGAAGCTTCCGGTTATTGTATTTGTGGCAGGGCTTGCAATTTCGGTTGCACTTGTCGCATTATCTGTTCCGAAATACTTTACAACAAAGATCGAGGGCGATAACTTAGCGGAAAAGAAAACACAGCTGGAACCGGTACAGGATATTTATGATACCTATGTACAGACAAAAGCAAATTGCGATTATCTGAATGCAGTATATGCACAGACAGATAATTACAACCGAGATTTATATGATGTGATCACGGAACTGGAACAGAAGCTTCCAAAAGATGTAGAGGTTATTACATTAAATGTAACAACAACAGGGGTTAGCTTAAACTTCTCGGTAGCAAATAAAGAAGAAGCGGCAGCTTCTATTATCAATCTTCGTTCCTTCGACTGTTTCTCGGACGTAGTTGTAACAACGATTACAGAGGTTACAGATGAGGATACAGGAACAAGTCATGTGGAAGTGACAGCAGATTGTACATATGGTACAAATCCTGCACTTTTAGAAGAAACTGACGACAATGCAGATTCTGCAGATGCAGAAGCAACAGCAGAATAGGAGGAACAGAGATGAAGTTAAAGAAATCAGATGTAAATATTTTATTGATTGTTTTGGGAATTGGTGCAGCGCTTCTGACATATTTCCTCGTATTCACAAAGCTGAATGATAAAACAGATACATTGAAGATCCAGAATGCTTCCCTGCAGCAGGAAGTGGACAGATTACAGGATCTGGCAAATAATAAACAGAAATATCTGGATGATACAGCTACCATGCAGGATGAGATTGAAAATATCAAAGCGCAGTTCGCAGCAGCGTATCAGCCGGAAGATGAAATCCTTTATGTAGATAACTTAGAGAAGAATTTTGATACTACGGCAAATGCGATCAATATGCCCGGTACATCACCGGTAGAAGTTGTTACGACAGCAGATACATCTGCAGCGCAGACAGCTGATGCATCAACGGAAACAGATGCGACAGACGCAGCAGATGCAACAGACGCAGCAGATGCAACAGAAGAAACTGCAGCAACAACAGATAATACTGCAACTGCAGGTACAGCTTCTGAAATCCTGCTGTATCAGACACCTGTTACAATGGATTTCATTGCATCTTATAATGCGGTAAAAGATATTGTAAAGATCATGAATGAGGATCAGATGAGAAAATCTATTGATGGACTTTCCCTTTCCTTTGATGCTGAGACAGGCGATCTGACAGGAACACTTGTATTTAATATGTATTCTCTGACAGGTACAGACGCTACTTATACAACACCGGTTGTTTCCAATGTTGTAATGGGAAGCAGCAATATCTTTAACAGTGCTGAAAAGAAGACTGCAATCCAGAATGAAAAGGCAGCACAGAAAGCAGCGGATGAGAGTGAAGAAACTGCAACAGAGAAAGATAATACAAAAAAGAAATAAAAATCAGTAGTTAGAGAAACCGGATAAAAGAGGTTCTTTCATGGGAAAAAGCAAAAATAATAAGGGATTCACATTGACGGAGCTGATCATTGCCGTAGCTGTGCTTGGCATTGTGATCTCTCCGCTTGTGGCAAACTTTATACAATCAGCAAGAATAAATAAAAAAGCAAGGATAAGCCTCAATGCGACCAATATGGCACAGGATATCATGGAAGGTGCCAGTGCTTATACCGCTGAAGAATTTGTGGAGATGTTTGAAAGTGAAGTAACGTTGATCAACAAAATTCTGCCGGCGACAACAAAAGGGTATACTTCACATGGGGACTGCAATGATGATGGAACACCTCATTATGCGGCTGAGGCAGCATCTTTTGACACAGAAGATGGTGATGCTTCAACCAGACGGTATACAACAGAAGTAAAGGCCGGAATTGCACAGAATATGCGTAAATTGTGGGATGACGGATCTAAGGTTTCTGATTATTATCTGTTTGCTGATGGTGTAGAAATCGGGAAAAGTAAATACAACCTGAAGTTTCATTTGAGTACAGATAAGACAAAACACAAGCAGAATGGAAAGTATGTTGCAAATATTGCGACGATCAACACAACCTATGATGCGACAGGCAATCTTGGTAGTTCAGAGATTGAAGCAGCAGCAACAGAGTTTTTGAGTAAATCCTCAAAGGCCGGTGTAAAAACGGCGGCAGATTTTGCTGCTGTCATGAACAGAAATATTGAAATCCGGATTGAAAACAAAGATAAGAGCGGAATGGATTATGCGGTTGGTATTTATCGTACCTATACAATCCCATCTTCTTATTACAGTACTCTTGGCATTACTGCTGCTAATGATACTGTGACAAGATCGGATGCCAATATTTCTCTGTTGAATTCTACACAGCTTCCGAGAAGTGTATATCTGTATTTTAAGGGTATGGAAAGTACTTCAAAGTCGAATGTAACAGATACGATCACGGTAAATAACAACACAGAAAAGCCGATCACGGTATATTTGATCCGTACACAGACGCAGGCGGAGATGACAGCCAATGTACTTTATAACCAGAATTATGGTACAAAGGTAGACATTACATCAACTGATTTTGATGGCGTGGCTTTAAATAATCTCACAAAAATTGTATCCAACCTGCGGTATAATTTAAGTGAGGAAGCAAAGAAAAATGTCCGTGTTTATCAGGAAGGCAGTACAACGGAATTTGTGGCGGACAGAGGTTATACAAGCAATGATGCACTGAACTCAAAATATGATGCAAACAGATGCAAGTATACATATAACGGTAGTCAGGTCAACGAAACTTTATATCTGAGTAATTTCTCGGATGGTTATGAAGAAGAAGAAAAGAATTTTGTATATGAGACAACAGTAGATGTATACGATGCGGAAACCGATAAAAAGGTTGCAACATTTACAGGAAGTCTGTCAGATTAATAAAAGGGACAATTCATTGGGAAAGGATGTACATTCAATGATTGGATATTTGAGGAATTGGATGAAGAAACAAAAAAAGGATAACCGTGGTGCGGCAATGATCTTGGTTATTGTCAGTATTGCCTTTATTGGAATGCTTGTTGCAATGATCGTTTATATGGCATATTGCAACTATTTGATGAAGGGAACAGACCGGGTTGCAAAAAACAACTTCTATTCTGCAGAATCCGCATTGGATGCGATAAATGCAGGCTTGCAGCAGGATGTATCGGACAGCATGGCAGAAGCATATGTACAGACGATGCAAAATTCATCAGGTCTTTCTGCGGATCAGATGTCACTGAATTTCCAGACAATGTTTTTTGGAAAGATCAAGGAAAAAATTGCGGATAATCCGACAGCAACGGATCCTACATGGAAATTGTCTCACTTGACGGATATGTTGACGAATGACAGTATTCCGCTTGCATCAGCTTCCGGAGAACGAGGCGCATGGCTGGAACCGAGAGTGACTGATGGCAATAAACTGGTACAGAAGGGTACTGCTTATATTACTCTTGAAAACGTAAGGGTTGTCTATACGGATGAAAAAGGATATGTATCTATCATTGAAACTGATATCCGTATTAAGGTGCCTGAACTGAATTATGCGGTTGCATCTTCCAGACTTGATGTTGAAAACTATTCCATCATTGCAAATACAAGTCTGATCAATGATGGAAAGAACAATGATGGTGACAGCAGTCATGCAGGAGGATCAACCGGTACAGATATTACCGGTAATGTGTTTGGCGGAAATGATGGTGTTTATGTCAGTAATTCGGCAGCACTTTCCTTTGTAGACGATACATTGGATTCGGTAGACAGTTATTATCTGATTTCCGGTTCTCTGAATGTAAATAATGTAAAAGACCGAAATGGTATTGCGGTTGATGATAAACATGAAAACTATACAGGTGGCATTACAGTCACAACAGGTAATCTGGATCTGGATGGTACAACATATGTAGCAGATGACCTTACGGTAGACGGAAATACAAGCAGGATTAAGTTAAGCGGTATTTACAGAGGCTATGGAGATTCTCTTTCCGGTGCGGATAACAGCAGTTCTATCCTGATCAACGGAGCCAGAACAAGTCTTGATTTTTCAAAATTAAAGGAACTTCTTCTGTCAGGTCATGCTTATGTAGGTACAAAGCATTATGATGCGGATATCGACAGATATAAAGCAGGCGGTGGAAAAGAGGATTCTAATTCCGATTATATTGAGAATATTGAAGAGTATGAAACAACACTTGGTAAAAATACAGAATACCAGGAAACTGAAACAACAGTAAAGAAAAATACTTCCGATATTTTGCTTGGTGAATCTCTTTCTGTTAAGGCAGATCAGCTGATCTATATGATTCCGGCTGAATGCATGGGGTACAATGCAAAAACCGGCGAACAGGTGCTTGCAAAAAATCCTATGAGTTATGATGAGTATAGAAAATTGACGGAAACATATGTACTTGATGAAAATAACCAGCCAACAAAAGAACTGGTATATCAGCCGGTTAACTTAGAGAAACTCTGGGAGAAACTCGGAAATTCTTATACTAACAATTATAAGGCTGTATTCAGAAGAGTAAATGGCAGCGTTCTTGTATATTTTTATTTGGATTTCGGTTCAAATGAAGTACAGGCTAATAATTTCTTCAAAGCATATTATGAATATGACAAACAGGGGTTGACAGATTACATTAAATCATATGTGTCAGATATTAAATGGAACAGCACTTTGAACAGTAATGATAATGATAAGCTGACAATTGCAGGTAATGCATTTTACTTTAATAATGCAGGAGAACTGGTGCTTCAGGATGATACATTGAACGGTGATACGGATAAGCTGGAGAATTCTATTTCCAACGGGGAAGTTTACAGCGATACATATACATCTCTTTTACATATGCTGAAACCCAATATTCTGGACACCACCAGCCTGCAGCAGTCACAGACTGTATTTGAAAATATTGTGGATGCGAATGCTGTAAACAATAAGATTAAAACCCAGAATTTCCAGAATGATGATGGATCAATTAAAGCACATGTGGATAAAGGAGATTATATCTATGATGGTGATGCTAATCTGAAACTGATCATTGCCATGAAAGATGTATATCTGAGATCTGATTTTGATGGTCTGGTTATTGCAGGCGGTTCTGTATATATTGGTTCAGGCTGCAAGAAGGTGACATATAATCCGACAGCTGTTCTGAAGGCACTTCGTACAAAATGTCCTTCCGGATTTTATGCTTATGAAGCACTGGGCGACAGTGGTGTGCTGAGTTATGCGGAGACAACAGAAGTGGTTGGAAATGAATATATTGATTTAGGATCACTTATCGTATATCAGAACTGGAAGAAAGAATAGGCGGTGTCTTATGAAGAAAAACAATGATGGCTTCACAATAGTTGAATTAATTGTAGTCATTGCTATGCTGGTCATTTTTATCGGTGCGGTTTCAGTGAATGTCGGAAGGATTACCGGCTATGATGCAAAAGAGGGATATAAGAAGATCTCATCTGCCATTACGGAAAATAAAATAGAAACACTTGGAAAAGCAAAAATGACCGGTGATATCTATCTGGAGATTTACCGGGATGATTCGGACAGAAATCTTTATGTACAGACGATTCACAATGGACGTTCATCAAAGGATGTTGTGAAAAAAACAAAGCTGAATAAGAGAGGCCGCGCTTCTGTATCCTACGAACTATCAGATGGAACAAAAGTAGAAAATGTAGGCAATTCAAATCCACTTGTAATCTGCTTCAACAGAGCGAGTGGTGCGATCGTAGATATTAACGACGGCTATAAAGTGTCAGATTTGAAGTATATCTATATCACAGCAGGAAGTTATGAATACACGATTGAACTTGTACCGGAAACAGGTAAGGTAATCGGTAAATAAGAAGGTAAAGGGTAATTTCTTAGTAAGAGGAATGGAGGAGTTATGGATTTGAGAATGAGGAAAACTGAAAAAAACAGGGGTTTCAGTATAGTCGAATTTCTGGTGGCATTTGGTATTCTGAGTGTTATTGTTACGACAGTAGGCTATATGATGACAACATCCTCCAAAACCTATAGTGGATTAAGTACGGAAGCACAGCTGCAGTCTGAGGCACAGCTGGTTGCAAATGGTATTTCAGAGCTTGCCATTGATTCTTTTGATGCAGGTAATACTGCAGAGTCGGACTATACATGTCAGATTGATGATTCAGTAAGCGATAAGCTTGTTCTTCTTTCCAGAACAAGAACAGAATCTACGCGATACAGAATCGAACGTGGCGATCAGGCAGATCCAAGTGATAAAAACAAACTGTATTTATATACGCAGAGCTATGATAGTGATGCAAATGCATATACCGGCACAGAATCGAAGGCATTGCTTGGACAGTATATCGAAGGCTTTGATGTAAAGCTTGATCGTGTGAAGGATGAAAATATTATTTCTTTTTCATTGACATATAACAAGAACGGCAGAAGTTATGTAGGTGATTATCAGGTGTTGATGAGAAACCGTGCTTATGCAGATCCGGATGCAAAGGAAGCAAAGCCGGAGGATCCACAGCTCAGAGCACTTACTTTGACTCCAAAGCTTGTGTTTATTGATGTGATCAACAATAAACCTGTTCAATATTATAAGGATACTTTAAGTGCTTCGCCGTATACGATCACGTCAGGAAATGAAAAGATTGACTTTGTTGCAACACCTATCTATTCTGGTACACCGGAAAGCACCGACAGTACATGGAGTCTTTCCAAGGCAGATGCTAATATTTTCAAATTGTCTCCTGAGACCGGGTCAACATCATCACTGATCATTGATCCAAGTCAGTCCTTTATTGATTCAAGCTGTACAGAACTTGATGTGGTAGCAGCACAGCAGTCCTTAAAGAAAACAGCAAAGGTAAAGCTCAGAATTGTAAAGAAAATCGGATTAAACAGTTCAAGTGGAATTACTTCCTGGAAGTCTTCTTATGAATCTGCTTTATATGGAGGAAGTAAGGCTGCGGAAGCAGAAGGATATGCACAGCCGAACGGAACCGTTATTGTAATGGCATCCATTGACCAGTACAATGTGAACAGTGCATTAGATTGGAAGATATATTACCGGGCTTCAGATGGAACGGGTGAATGGACGGAGTGCAAGGATGCCAGCTATGCATCAATTGCAGCAGCATCAACAACCAGAACAACTAATACAATCACTCTTGGAAGCAGTGCGACAAACAGTATGGAATTTAAAGTGGAAGCTACTTCTCATTTTGATCCTTCTGTAAATGGATCTTACATCTTTGGTGTGGTACCGACAAAGGGCAGTGGCGGAGATGGATTCCACAGCCGTGGTTTCTATGTAAATATGAATGATTATTTTACTAAGAATGTACCGGCACTGCAGGGAAATGGAAATGAAAGACAGTACAGAGTTGCCAAAGTACTTGATATGTGGTTTGATCCGGGTAGTAACTATGATGTGGCTCCGGAAAAGGCTTTCAAGTGGGATAAGGCTTCACAATGTTTATACATCGATTATGATTCTTTCCAGTATTCCAGTGAGCAGAGGGCAATATTCTATGGATCTTTCGAGATCAATATTCATTTGCGATATATTGATGTAGACGGTGTGGAAAGAGAATATGGGGTATATAAATATCCGGTACATGGTGTTGAAATTACTCCGACAGGAGCCGGTTCAGTATGTATACAAAAAGGTAAATCTTCGGATTTAGATGTTCATACTTCTTATTATAATATCAGTAAGAGAGAGCAGCTTGGTATTTACGTTAAAGAAGCAAGCGATACTGATTTTTCAGGCAATCTGAACAGAGAAGGTCAGGAAGCGACGAATAAGTATCTGACACCGACAGTAACAAGTTCGTATGGTGATGTGAATACTTATGTAGATGATATGACGATCAATGTAGCAGCAAAGACATCCACAAAGGATTATCCGGCAGATTATATGGTTGTAAGAACGACCGTAGATGATTTTTATAATGTATCAAAACATGGCAATTCAAAAGCCTATTATGATTTTAAGGTATATGTTGCAAATGTGGAAGGACAGGGAACTTATATTCCGGGACCAAATTCCAAATTTGGCAGCTGGCCATCAAGTATCGGTACTGCAGCCGGTTCGGCTACAGAAGTATCCGGTATTGATACAACCGGAAAGACAGTAAAAGCTAAGGTTTATAAAGACGGTAATAAATACAAATGTATCTATGGTTCATCTACTTATACATATAACAAAACCTATAATTACTGGAAGAAATAAAAGTAAATTTCCGAGTGGGGAGAGCATATGAAAATGAACGGAAAAAGTAAGAAATTAATAGTTGGATTGGCAGGCTTTTGCATGGCAGCTGTTATATTTGCCGGAGAGATCATGACGAATGTTACGGATGTGCAGGCAACAACAAAAGTATTTGATGCCATAACCGACAGATACAAAGACAGTAATACGTTTACCATCTTGGAAATTGAACCTGATGAGAGTTCATACAGTTTTACGGATGAGCAGCAGATTAATGTTTCCAAACATGCAGAACTTGGTTATTTTTCATCTACTTCAACCAGAAGAAGATACGGAGGTGGAGACGGACTTGGTGGTGGCTTGCCAAATGCAGCACTTGGCGGTGTACATGGAAGCCCGGCTACGGGATATAATGATGCGGATTATGCATCACAGATCTATCAGCTGCGTATGTATGGTCTTGTAAAACCAAATGGTATGGATTCGCAGGGTATCAGCACAGGTATAGCGGAATATCCGATGTTTGCGGAAGCTGCTATTTTTTCGGATTATTATAATAAAATGACCTCCCATATGTATGACCAGAAGGATTGTTTTGCAAAAGGTGTATACACAATGGTAGAATCCGGTGGAGACTATCAGCTGAGAGACGGGTATAAGCTTGATGATAGTGGCAGAATTTGCCGGGTTACGGTCAGCACGAATGAAGTTCCGATTATGGGAAAAGATGTCAGCGGAAATGATGTTCAGACCGGAACAAAAATAGAGGAAACAGAGATCCTTGAGCCGGTAACGGACATTGATGAGACAAAGTTACAGCTTCCGACATCTGCAACAGATGGTATTCCTTACATCACGCAGGTACAGGGAACCGGTAATCTGACTTTCAAACGTTCCGAAAAAGCAACTACCATGCAGGAGTATTATGGTATCACAGATCTGGCGCTTTATTATGCAACGGATATAGAGGGAAAAAAGTTTTATAACAGTGACTGGTTTAAAGAGTACGTACTGGGCAGTAATAAGAAGTATGCCAACATGAAGATCAACTATAAGATGGTAGCAGCCTCAAAAGTTACCACGGCTGATATTGATTCGGCGGATCTGATCTATATCAACGGTACTTATCAAAGCTTTGTAAAGGGAAATAATGATTTAAGTATGGTGATCATGGCATACCTTTACAATCAGGTAGTCCAGAATCATAAAGCGTTGATGATGGATTACGCCGGCTATGATGCTTCGCTTTCCAATAATATCAGTAAACTGGCTCTTCTGCTCTGGCAGGAAGGACAGTCTTCTGTTGTGACAGCTGCAAAGGATACAGGTATTTTTAATTCAACTACATCTGAATTAGTGGATCCGGACGGATTGTTCAAAAAAACAGATATCATCAATAATCTGAAGGATAGTATTCTTTCAGGTGGTAATGGTAACTTTGTCAGTGGTAATGTATATGTATATAACCACCACATGAGTGATTTTGTTGCAGCAAAATCATTGGTTGATGCGCTTGACAATTTTGCAAACGGTGATTTCAATACACCATATAGTGCAGCGGTAGCATCAGGCGGTTTCAGCCCTGTTATCAGTTATATCAATGCAACAAACAAGAACTCAACCTCAGGCAGTATGTCTACCAATGTAACACCTGCTGTGGCAATCCAGTATATTTTGGTAAATGATGGTACTGGAATCAGTGTGGTAAAGAACAACTTGAGAATCCTGGAAATTGAGCCGACAACAAATTTCTTGTATAGTGAAAAATATGGCATCGAAGAGTACAGTGATTTTGATGATTATAGTGAGTTTAAGAAAAACAGAGATGATTTTGTATCCAATTATCTGAGTGCCTTTTATTCAGACAAGGCAAAATACATTGAATTTGAATCTATGACAATTGATGAATTCAATGGACGGAATGATGATCTGATTGAAAATTATGACATCATTTATATTGGATCTGAAACAGGTAAAAGTAATAATAAGAGTTTGTTCTACACAAATAAAATTAAAACCAGAGATGTAAAAGATGGTATATATGATTCGGCAAAATTTGTGGAACGGGATCTGCCTGCCTATAATGATGGATATATGACCGGTATGGTATATTATAATATAGGTGATACAGTCAAGGTAAAAAGTCAGTTAAAAGGATATCTTGATACGGACACAGATGTTGTGCGATATGCCGGAAGAGATCTCACAAAGAATAAGCTGAAGAAGCTGGAAGCTTATCTTGAAGCAAAAGGATTGTTAATTGTTGCGGGTGATATGTATGGACCTGTTACAACAAAGGATAATCTGGTTGTAAATCCGACAGCAGTAACAGATGGCAATGAAACGGACAGAGATCATGGGCGTGTGGATAATTCTTCCAATATGTATGAACTTCTGATGTTCGGTTGTGGTAAGCTATACAATACAGCAACAGGTCAGTATGAAGATAATAGCGGATCAACTCAATATACTAAATATGAGAATATGATCAGTACGAGTATGATTACTGCAAAGAGTATCGAAAAGGATCTGATCAATAAATATGTTGCAACAGAAAAACTTGTATTGACTGTAAACAGTCAGCCGCAGGAATATATGTATGAGAGGAAGCAGAATTCTGAGGTTATTGATCCTGATAAGGTAAAATATTTGGAACAGAATGCGGATGGAAGCAGAACAATGACATTTGAGTTCAGTATTGCTTCAGACAGTTCTGATCCGACTATGAATGCAACATATCAGCCGCATTTATATATTGATATCAATAATGATGGTAAATATTCCAGCACAACGGAAGATATCAAGGATATTGTGGTAACAGTAAAAGGAACAGGTGCGGAAGCCGAAAAGAATGCAGACGGCAATTATGTTCTGAATAAAGATGTAGAATATGTGTTAAAACGTGATGTTTCTAATGAATACAGTGGGCTTTTGAAGTGGAAGCTGGATGTGCAGTCTTATCAGTACCAGAACGCACATGATTCGGCAGAAGGTTATACACTGGCGGCTAATATTACAGGAGAAGATAAGATCTGTAAGATACTGCAGCTGACAAATAATACAGGTTCTAACCTGAATCTGGAAGCACAACTGGCTGATCCGAATTCCAAGTTTGGCAAGTATCTGCAAAATGTACCGGGCTATACGGTAGAGATCAAGACTGTAACAGTCAGTGAGTTTGAAAAAGACTTTGTAGCAAAATACAGTGCTTATGCAGCATCTGCATCAACAGATGCAAATGGTAATACTGCAACGAAGAAGAGTCTGAAAGAATATGCGCTTGATTATTTCAATTCGATTGAAATTAAAGCACCGGAAAAAGACAAAGACGATAAGGTAACAAAAGAAGGTGTATATGGTGCGAATATGTTAGTCCTTGGATTTGGTGATAACTTTGCCAATTTCTCAAGCGATGATGCGATTGCAGCAGTAGAAAGTTATATGGAAAGCGGAAAACCAACGCTTTTGACACATGACTTTATCATGTTCTTCTCAAACTACAAACAGGCAAAGAGACTTCGTAATCTGGTAGGTATGGATCGTTATGGTATGACGCAGAATATTATAGCAGAGTCAGATGGAACAAAGATAACGGTAAAAGAACTGGTAAATGCGGCAACTTCTTCGAGTGGCGTCAAATATCTGCATTCCTCTAATGATTATACAAGAGCGCAGAATGCAAGTGAGATCATGACAATAGAAGCAACCGGTAAAACGGTAGCATATCAGCCGGGTAAAGGACGACAGACAGTTCTGAGAACAACGCAGGGTGTGAATAATACAACTGCAGTACGTTTTATGAACAGCACAGGCGATAAGTATTGGATCAACTCTAATAAGGCAAACAGAGATAAAAATGAAAGTGGTGCAGATTCTTATACTGTAAATAAGTTAAATGAAGGTCAGTTGACAATATATCCTTATGTGTTACCGGATCAGTTTAAGGTAACTACAACTCATTCACAGTATTTCCAGTTGGATATGGATACAGATGATGACGGTGACGGTGAATCAGATGTTGTAGTATGGTATACATTAGGCGGAAATGGTCATGATTTCGACCCCTATGCAGATAATATCGGGGGACCGATGGCATCTGACGGATATTATATTTACAATAAAGGAAATATTACATATACCGGTGCAGGACATTCATCATTGGAAAATGCATCTGAAACGGAAGCACAGCTGTTTGTAAATACCTTGTTTGCATCCTTTACGGCAAGTTATACAGAGCCATCTGTTGGATTCTTTGAGACACCGAATCCGAATGCAGCAGCAATCACAAGTATATCAATACCGTATGATAAGAATGTGACGAATCCGGACGGAACAACAGCAATAGACTCCTCTATTCTGACAAATTCTAACGGAGTAAGGAAGTATCAGTTTGTAGATCCGAATACAAATGCCGGTGTAGATGCAGCAACAAGCGGAACTCCAATTTACTTCAGACTGAATGATACAAACTTTGTCAGAGGTACAAAATATATGGCAATTCAGTATTATCTGAAGCTGGATGGAATGAAGAAAGATGATGTTGTTACACTGAATGATAAATCGGCAGTGAAGGTAGAGGAAAAGGTTATCAATAAAGTCACGGTTCCGGTTGTGAATATTTCAAAGGTGATCAAAACTTATTCGGTAGCAAATAATCAGCTGAATACAGAGATTGCAAGAGATGCAAACGGAAAAGTATCGAATCTGGAAAGTATGACAACATATGGATTCTACTTGCCACTTTCATACTTAAATACAACAGGTGAGTTTACAATCTATCTGGAAGCCCAGACTACGATCAATTCTGTTTCATCAATAACAGGTGAAACAACGACAACGGTAGTTCCGGAGCTTGGTTATCAGGAACTCTCTGTAACAAAGACAGATCTCTTAGATCTCGACTAATTACAGATCAAAACACAGAAGGGAAGGCGAACGCCTTCCCTTTTTTAGCCAGATTTGTCAAAAAAGATACCGAAAATGCGGCAAACGGAAAAAATCCTTTACACATCCATTTTTTTAGTGTATAGTTTGAAACGATTATTACAGGACATTAGGGGAAGTAGTATGGCAAAGTATTTGGTTATTGTGGAATCACCGGCAAAGGTGAAGACAATTAAAAAGTTTTTGGGCAGCAATTATGAGGTTATGGCAAGTAACGGACACGTCAGAGACCTTCCTAAGAGCCAGATGGGAATTGATATCGAGCATGATTTTGAACCGAAATATATTACGATCCGTGGCAAAGGAGATATATTAGCTGCACTTCGTAAGGAAGTGAAGAAAGCAGATAAGATTTATCTCGCGACTGACCCTGACCGCGAGGGAGAGGCAATTTCGTGGCATTTATATATTGCGCTGAAGCTGGAAAATAAAAAAGTTTACCGTATTACCTTCAATGAGATCACAAAGAATGCGGTCAAAGAATCGCTGAAGCATCCGCGTGAGATTGATATGGGACTTGTGGATGCACAGCAGGCGCGTCGTGTACTTGACCGTATGGTAGGGTATCAGATTTCACCGCTTCTGTGGGCGAAGGTAAAGAGAGGACTTTCCGCAGGTCGTGTACAGTCGGTAGCACTCCGCATTATATGTGACCGGGAGGATGAGATCAATGCATTTATCCCGGAAGAGTACTGGACACTGGATGCACTTTTGAATGTACCGGGGGAAAAGAAGCCTCTTGTCGCACATTTTTACGGAACGACAAAGGAAAAGATGACGATTTCTTCTAAGGAAGAAATGGAGAAGATAGAGAAAGACCTGAAAGGCGCAGCCTATCAGGTGACAGATGTGAAGAAGGGGGAACGTGTGAAGAAAGCACCGCTTCCTTTTACGACTTCTACTTTGCAGCAGGAAGCCAGCAAGGTGCTGAATTTTTCAACACAGAAAACCATGCGTATTGCACAGCAGTTATATGAAGGCGTGGAGATCAAGGGCAGTGGTACAGTCGGTCTGATCACCTATCTGCGTACGGATTCTACCCGCGTATCGGAAGAAGCTGAAGCAATGAGCCATAAGTTTATTACGGAAAACTATGGCGGCGAATATGCGGCTGATGTGCATACCAAGGAGAAGGAAGGCAAAAAGATCCAGGATGCGCATGAAGCGATCCGCCCGACGGATATCGAGCGAGTTCCTTCCGAGATCAAGGATTCTCTGTCGCGTGAGCAGTTCAGGCTGTATCAGCTGATCTGGAAGCGTTTTACCGCAAGCAGAATGGCATCTGCAGTTTATGAGACAACATCTGTGAAGATCGATGCAAATGACTATCGCTTTACTGTAGCAGCATCCAAAGTGAAGTTTGACGGTTTTATGAGTGTTTATACGCAGGAAGAGGATGAAAAGGCAGAAGGGAATAAATTGCTGGGCAGTCTGGATGAACATACAAAGCTTTCCTGGGAGAGCTTTGACAGTAAGCAGCATTTTACACAGCCGCCTGCACATTATACGGAAGCAAGTCTTGTCAGAGCACTGGAAGAGCAGGGCATCGGGCGGCCGAGTACGTATGCACCGACGATCACGACGATCCTTGCCAGAAGATATATTGTAAAGGAAGCAAAGAATCTGTATGTAACAGAGCTTGGAGAAGCGGTCAACAATATTATGAAGACAGCCTTCCCAAGTATTGTGGATGTCAGCTTTACGGCGAATATGGAGTCGCTGCTTGATTCTGTGGAAGAGGGCGGCGTCAACTGGAAGGTGGTTGTTTCCAATTTCTATCCGGATCTGCATGAGGCCGTGGAAAAGGCAGAAAAAGAGCTTGAGTCCGTCAAGATCGAGGATGAGGTTTCAGATGTTGTCTGTGACCAGTGTGGCAGACAGATGGTCATTAAATATGGACCGCACGGAAAATTTCTGGCATGTCCGGGATTTCCGGAATGTCGCAATACCAAACCGTATTTGGAGAAGATCGGCGTGAAATGCCCGAAGTGCGGCAAAGAGGTCGTGATCCGTAAGACGAAGAAAGGCAGACGCTATTATGGCTGTGAGGATAATCCGACCTGTGATTTCATGGTATGGCAGCGCCCGAGCAATAAACTTTGCCCGAAATGCGGAAATGTACTTGTAGAAAAGGGAAATCAGCTTGTTTGTTCTGCGGAAGGCTGTGGCTATAAAGAAAAGAAAGAAACAAAAGAAGCATAAGATTCTGAGATGTAATTGTCCGATTTTATTGTAAAATCGGACAATTTGTGTTATTATACATATAAATTCTGAATATTATATGCACAGATGCTATATGACAGATTGATCCGGGTGCGAATGATAAAAGCAAGAGGGAATGAAAATGAGCAGTGTACAATTATTGGATAAAACCAGAAAGATCGGGAAGTTACTTCACAACAACAATTCCAGTAAGGTCGTATTTAATGATATCTGCAATGTGTTAAAAGAGATTCTGCAGTCGAATGTACTGGTGATCAGCAAAAAGGGCAAGATCCTTGGTGTTGGCAGGACAGATGGGATTGAGACGCTGGATGAGCTGTTTGAAAGCAAGGTCGGCGTCTTTGTGGACAGTCTTCTGAATGAGCGGTTTTTAAGCGTGTTATCGACAAAGGAAAATGTCAATCTGGAAACGCTCGGTTATGAGGGAGAAAAGGCTCACCAGTATAAAGCACTTTTGTCCCCGATCGATATTGCGGGGGAGAGACTGGGCACGCTTTTTATTTATAAGAAGCAGCAGGAATATGAAATCGATGATATTATTCTATGTGAGTACGGAACAACTGTAGTCGGACTGGAAATGCTCCGTTCAGTCAATGAGGAAAGTGCAGAAGAAGTCAGAAAGAGAGCCGTTGTGAAATCCGCACTCAGCACGCTTTCCCAGTCGGAGCTGGAAGCGATCATCCATATATTTGATGAGCTAAATGGCATGGAAGGCATTCTGGTGGCGAGCAAGATCGCAGACAGGATCGGCATTACAAGATCGGTTATCGTCAATGCCCTGCGGAAGTTTGAAAGTGCGGGTGTGATCGAATCCAGATCTTCGGGAATGAAGGGTACTTATATCAAAGTTGTCAATGATCTGGTATATGAAGAACTGGATCGTGTGAAAAAAAATATGTGATAAAACGGACGGAGAAAAGGAATTCTCGGGCTTGGAAAGGGATTTTGTGATGCAGGATCTGTTTCCGGGCCTGTTTTTTTGCCAAGAAATCCTTGTGTTTTTTGCGTTTTAATTTATAATGGAATAAGGTAGGCTTATTAGATGAAATGAGGTGTTAAAGTGATCAACTCCAATATTTATGATTATGTAAATGTGCTGGATAAGGCGGCAGATGCTTCCTGGATGAGACAGGAGGCAATCTCCAACAATATTGCAAATGTGAATACACCCGGCTATAAAAGGCAGGACGTGGCGTTTGAGGACAGCCTGCAGGAGGCGATCAGTAATTCACGTTACAGATCAACAGACGAAAAGGTGGCAAATTTAAGCAAGGCAGATCTTAGGATCCGCAGCTATACAGACAGCTCCGGCTTCTCCTACCGTCTGGATGGCAATAATGTAGATATCGATACAGAAAATGCTGCACTGGCCAGAAACCAGCTGAAGTACAATGCGCTGGTTGACAGCATCAATCATGAGTTTTCCATGATCAAGGCAGTGACACAGTAGAGTAGGAGGAAGTTATGAGTATATTTGATTCTTTCAGCATCAATGCATCCGGCCTGACAGCTGAGCGGTACCGGATGGATGTGATCTCGGAAAATATAGCCAATATCGATACCACAAGAACAGAAGACGGAACCCCTTACCGCCGCAAGCTTGTGACATTTGAAGAAAAAGGCAAAAACGGGACATTTGCATCTGCGCTGGCTAAGGCAAAGGGGGACTATGTCGGTGGCGGTGTACGCGTCGGAAAGACTTATGAAGATACAGAAACGGAAATGAAAATGGTATATGATCCGTCCCATCCGGATGCGGATGAAAACGGATATGTGACATATCCGAACGTCAATGTTATTACGGAAATGACAGACCTGATCGATGCCAGCCGTTCCTACGAGGCGAATGCGACGGCATTTTCCGCCAGTAAGAGCATGGCTGTCAAAGGTCTGGAGATGGCACAGTAAGATTTGTAAAGGGAGAGAATAACAATGGATATTACCTCGTTGTATAATGTCAGCAGCGGCGTGATCAAAAATGCTCTGCAGACAGAAGATCCGGGAAAGGTAAATGACAAAAGCAGTGATGCGTTTGGCGGTTTTTTGTCTGCTGCCATGGATAACATCACACAGGCAAATGCATACATATCAGATGCAGAGGATGAAAAGGTAAAGCTTGCAATGGGAGAGACGGAAAATACGCATGATCTTACGATTGCATTGCAAAAAGCATCTGCTGCGATCTCTTATACGGTAGCGATCAGGGATAAATTTCTGGAGTCCTACCGGACCATCATGAATATTCAGATTTAATATGGAAAAGTAGGAGACGAAAATGGCAGATAAATTAAAACAGATTCCAAAGAAGCTTCTGGACTGGTGGAACAAATTCAGCCCGAAGCAGAAGACAATTCTTGTCTGTGCGCTGGCAGGTGTGATCCTGACGGTTTCTATTGTGGCATATGTTCTGACAAGACCGCAATATACACTGGTTGCAAATTGTGAAACAACAAAGGATGCATCCGATGCGACAGCACTTTTAGCGGATAATAGTATTACATATAAGACATCGGATGATGCACTTTCTATTTATGTCCTGTCCGGACAGGCTTCCCAGGCGCGTATGGTGCTTGGCGCCAATGATATTTCGACTGCGGTTCCGCAGATTGATGATGTGACCTCCGGCGGACTTTCCACGACAGAGTCGGATAAGCAGAAACGCTACATTGTATACAAGCAGAAAATGATGGAGCAGGATCTGCAGACAATCGATGTTATTGATAAGGCACATGTGACATTCAGTATTCCTGAAAATGACGGTACGCTGATTCAGCAGAATACAGATTCTTCTGCTTCCGTTGTGCTGGAATTAAATGGGGAACTGGGCAGTGATAAAGCATCTGCGATCGCGCATATGATCGCAACTTCTCTCGGTAACAGCAGCACGGATAATGTAACGATCATCGATTCCCTCGGTAATCTCCTGTATTCCGGTGAGACGCAGGCACAGGGCACAGGCAATGCGAGTACACAGTTTGCGGTAAAACAGGATGCGGAAAATATCGTCAAGCAGGAGGTAAAGAGCGTTCTGCTTGGTACGAACCTGTATGATAATATCGAGGTTGCCAGCAATCTGGCGCTGGATTTTTCAACGTATAAGACAACTGAGCATAATTATTCCGCACCGGACGGACAGACACAGGGTATGCTCGCCTCTGAGGATACTTACAATTCGGAAGCATCCAACGGTGTAGCAGGTACACCCGGTACGACTTCCAATGATCAGGATGGCACTTATGTGATCAAGGATGGCAGCAACAGCTCCGAGACAGTAACGGAGGAATCCAGAAAGTATCTGCCGGATGAAAAGATCACAGAGCAGAATATTCCGGCGGGACTGATCCAGTATGACAGTTCATCTGTTTCCGTAACAGCAAAAAAACTGCATATCTACAGGGAAGAGGATATTCAAAGCCAGGGACTTCTGACGAATATGACATGGGACGAGTACAAGGCTGCAAACGGTGAGCAGACAAAGCTGACGGTAGATGATGATGTATACAGCATTGTAAGCAATGCAACAGGTATTCCGACAGCCAATATTGCGATCGTGGCGTATGATGTACCGGTATTTATCGATAAAGAGGGTTCTGCGATAAAGGCAACGGATATCGTACAGGTGATATTGATCATTGCGATTCTGGCTGTGCTGGCATTTGTTGTGATCAGAAGCATGCGTGCGCAGAAAGCTGATCAGCAGGAGGAAGAGCTTGCAGTGGAATCACTGCTGCAGTCTACACCGCAGGAAGACCTGGAAGATATTGAGCTGGAATCCAAATCGGAGGAACGTAAGCTCATTGAAAAATTTGTGGATGAAAATCCCGAAGCAGTTGCAAATTTACTGCGCAACTGGCTGACGGAAGACTGGGGGTAGCCCATGGGTAAACATGGAGATTCGGAGATCAGCGGCGTACAGAAGGCGGCAATCCTTCTGATCGCACTCGGTCCTGAGAAGTCCTCTCAGATCTTCAAGCATCTGAAGGAAGAGGAAATCGAAGAACTGACGCTGGAGATTGCCAATACAAAAAGCATTACAACACAGACAAAAGATGAAGTGATCAAGGAGTTTTACGAGATCTGTCTGGCGCAGCAGTATATCGCGGAAGGCGGTATCGGATACGCCAAAGAACTTCTGGAAAATGCACTCGGTACGGATAAGGCGATGGAAGTCATCGGCCGGCTGACCGCATCTCTGCAGGTAAAACCGTTTGAGTTTGTCAGAAAGGCAGATGCTTCCCAGCTTCTGAACTTCATTCAGGATGAGCATCCGCAGACGATCGCACTTATTCTTTCTTATCTGCCGGCGGGACAGGCTGCACAGATCATTTCCGCACTTCCGCCGGACAGACAGGCAGATGTGGCAATGCGTATCGCGACAATGGACAGAACAAGTCCGGACGTCATCAAAGAGGTAGAACGTGTGCTGGAGACAAAACTTGCATCGCTTGTCAACCAGGAATACAACGTGATCGGCGGCGTCGATGCAGTTGTCGAGATCTTAAATACGGTAGACAGAGGAACAGAGAAGCATATCATGGAATCTCTGGAGATCGAAGAGCCGGAGCTGGCAGACGAGATCCGCAAGAAGATGTTTGTATTCGAGGATATCCTGCTGCTTGATGACCGTGCGATCCAGAGAGTGCTGCGTGATGTGGATAATTCTGATCTGGCGATCGCCTTAAAGGGTGCAAACGAACAGGTACAGAATGCAATCTTTAACAACCTGTCCAAACGTCTGGCTTCCATGATCAAGGAAGATATGGATTTCATGGGACCTGTCAGAATGAAGGATGTAGAGGAAGCACAGCAGAAGATCGTCAATATTATCAGAAAGCTGGAGGATTCTGCTGAGATCGTTATTTCCAGAGGCGGAGGTGACGAGATCATTGTCTAGTCAGAGTTTATTTAAAGCGGGATTTGTGAAGCTGGATGCGGATGCTGTCCGTGTGATCAATTCCAATGACAGAATTTCCCAAAAGCTGGAATCCCTTCGGAAAATGCCTTCTTATCCGAATGAGATCATGGAGGAAGAAGAGGTATACATGGATGAAGCGGAAAATGATGAGACGGCTGCAGCAGAGCCGGACGGACAGTCTGATGCGCAGCTGATAGAAAGCTCGCTGAATGAAAATGCAACGAAGCTGATCGAGCAGGCAAACAGCCGCGCAGAGCAGATCATAGCAGAGGCAAATGCACAGGCACAGCAGATCATCGCAGATGCACAGGCACAGAGTCAGGCAGATGCGGGACGTGCGCTGGAACAGGCACAGCAGCAGGGCTATACACAAGGGTATAGCGAGGGAAATCAGAAGGCGGTGCAGGAAACACAGGCAAAAATGGCAGAGCTTTCTGAAAAGGAAGCAGCCATGGAGCGGGAGTATCAGGAAAAGCTGGACAATGTGGAGCCATATCTGGTCGACAAGCTGACCGATATTTACGACCATATTTTTGCGGTAGATCTGTCAGAATACAGAAATGTGATATTCCATCTGATCAGCAACACGCTGCATGCACTGGAGAATACAGATACTTATCTGATCCATGTATCCGAGCAGGACTATCAGTTTGTCAGTATGCAGAAGACACAGATCGCCGAGGATGGAGGCGTTAAGCCATCCATGCTTGAATTTGTGGAGGACCGGACGCTCGGGAAGAATGAGTGTCTGATCGAAACACCGGATGGCATATATGACTGCAGTCTTTCCGTGCAGCTTTCAGAACTGAAACGGAAGCTGCTTTTGTTGTCCTATTCGGGAGCAAAGGAGCAATGAGTGTGTCAGATACATGTGTGAATATTGAAAAATATGATGAATTAAAGGAAGAGCTTTATTTTAAAAGACTGGGAAAGATCGCAGGTGTGGTTGGTCTGACGATAGAATCGGTAGGACCGGATGCCAGATTGGGCGATCTTTGCCGCATTTATAAGAGCGGACGCTGCGGAGATTATATTTCTGCAGAGGTTGTCGGCTTTAAAGACGGACTGACGTTGCTCATGCCTTATGAGGTGACGGACGGTATCGGCGGCGGCTGTATCGTGGAAAACGAAGGCTGCCCGCTGACGGTGCATGTAGGACCTTCTTTACTGGGAAAAACACTAGATGGCCTTGGCAGACTTCCGGATGGCAGTTTCCCACAGGGAATGGAGTATCCGGTAGAAGCACCGCCGCCTGATCCGATGGCAAGAGAGATCATCGATACCGTGCTTCCGCTTGGTGTAAAGGCGGTAGACGGACTGATCACAGTCGGAAAAGGACAGCGTATCGGCATTTTTGCCGGCTCCGGTGTCGGTAAATCTACCTTAATGGGTATGTTTGCCCGCAATACAAAAGCGGACATCAATGTGATCGCACTGATCGGTGAACGAGGCAGGGAAGTGCGGGAATTTATAGAGAGAGACCTCGGAGAAGAGGGAATGCGTCGTTCGGTCGTTGTTGTGGCGACTTCCGATAAACCGGCGCTGGAACGTAATAAAGCTGCCAAGACGGCTACGGCGATCGCAGAGTATTTCCGCGATCAGGGAAAGGATGTCCTTCTGATGATGGATTCCCTGACACGTTTCAGCATGGCACAGCGTGAGATCGGACTGGCAAGCGGAGAGCCGCCGGTAACAAGAGGTTATCCGCCGAGCGTGTACTCGGAAATGCCGAAGCTTTTAGAGCGCGCGGGACGTTCTGATAAAGGTTCGATCACCGGACTGTATACTGTCCTGGTGGACGGTGATGATTTTAACGAACCGATCACGGATACGGCTAGAAGTATTCTGGACGGGCATATTATGCTGGATCGAAAGCTGGCACATAAGAACCATTATCCTGCGATCGATATTTTGCAGAGTATTTCCCGTTGCATGAGTCAGATCGCGGCGAAGGAGCATAAACAGGCAGCAGGTAAGCTGAAAAATGTCATGGCAACTTATCATGAAGCGGAAGATCTGATCAATATCGGAGCCTATAAAAAGGGCAGCAATCCCGATATCGATTATGCGATCGAGAAGATCGGCGCGGTAAATGATTATGTCATGCAGCAGACGGATGAAAAGTTTGAATTTGAAGAAGAAGTCAATATGCTGGAACAGATATTTGAAGCCTGACAGGCAGGGGAATAAGCAATGGCAAAATTCCGGTATCGGATGCAGAATATATTAAATATCAAAGAAAAGCTGGAGATGCAGGCAAAAAATGAATTCGCGGCTGCCAATATGGAGCTTTTAGAAGAGCAGGAGCGGCTTTCTGTGATGCTGCGGGAAAATGCGGCGCTGCAGGAGGAAGGCAGAAAGCTCAGGCAGAAGGAAAGTCTCAGTATCCGGGATATTGCGGATAACAGCCTTTCTGTTTCTCTGATGAAAGAAAAAATGAAAAGACAGGCACTTGCCATTCATCGGGCAGAGCAGAAGGTGGAAGAAAAGCGAAAGGCAATGACGGATCTGATGCAGGAGAGAAAAACGCAGGAGGTTTTGCGGGATAAGGCGTTTGAAGTCTTTCAGCAGGAGGAAAAGGCGGAAGAAGGAAAGCAGATCGACCAGCTGACCAGCTATACATACGGACAGAAGGCAAAGAAGGAAGAGAGCAGGTGACAAAATGGCAGATACGGAGAAACAGACAGCAGATCTGAAAGCTGATAAAAAACGGCTGAAGGATGAAAAAAATAAACTAAAGCAGGAACAGAAGAAGCAGCGGAAAGAAGCGCGGGCGCGTGCAAAAGAAATCGCACTGGAGGAAGCACAGCTTGATGACGACTCGGAAGGAAATCCTGCATCCGTCATATTGATCACGATCGTGATCGTGGCGATCTGGCTTCTGATCCTCGGACTTCTGATCAAACTGGATGTGGGAGGTTTTGGCAGCAATGTCATGACACCGATCCTGAGAAATGTACCGGTCGTCAATAAGATCCTGCCGGCATCGGAATCTGCGGCGGATGAGAGTGGATATGAAGGGTACAGCTCTTTGCAGGAGGCGGTCGACCAGATCAAGACACTGGAGCTTCAGCTTTCCGCAGCGACAGCGGAATCGCAGACGGATGAGACGACGATCGCGCAGATGCAGGCGGAGATCGAAAGACTGAAAACGTTTGAAAATAACCAACTGGAATTCCAAAAGATCAAAAACGAATTTTATCAGGAAGTTGTTTATGCGGAAAAAGGACCGGGTGCAGACGAATATGCCAAGTATTATGAGTCTATGGATCCGACGACAGCAGAGGCGCTGTATAAAGAGGTTGTCGCCAAACAGCAGGAAACGACGGAAATACAGGATTATGCAGCTGCATATTCCGCAATGAAGCCAAAAGAGGCAGCAGCGATCTTTGAATCCATGACGGATAATCTTCAGCTGGTTGCCCGGATTCTGGGTGTGATGTCAGCAGACGACAGAGGAAAGATACTTGGTGTGATGGACGCGGCAGTAGCGGCGCGAGTTACAAAAATTATGGATCCGGAAAGCTAATATTTGTGCCCGGACGACCGATATAAATAATAGAGTTCTGTACAGATACGGAACTCAAAATCGGAAGGAAAGGAGGAGCCATATGACAAGTAATGCAATTAGCAATCTTGCAGGGGCGACAGGGTATCAGATGAGTGCTCCAAAGGCGCAGCAGAATGCGGAACAGAGTTTTTCGGATATGCTCAGACAGACAGCCCCGACAGTGCAAAGCCCGGCAGATGGTGTACAGCAGACCGCGGAGCCGGCAAAAGAACAGCCGAAGCAGACAGATCAGCAGCAGACGGATACGCAGCCGGCTGACAATCAGAAGACAGATGAAGTCAAAGAGCCAAAGGCACAGGATGCGCAAAAATCTGCAGAAAAGGAACAAGTGCAGCAGACGGAAGATACCGCTGCAGAAGAACCGGAGCAGGAAGAAGAAAACGGAGAACCGGATGCGGTATTGCTTTCGGATGTGATGCAGCAGATTCTGCAGCAGATTACGGAGCAGCTCGGTGTTTCGCCGGAAGAAGTCCTGCAGGCGATGGATGCACTTGGTATTTCCGTGGAAGATCTTTCGCAGAATATGGCAGCACTATTGTCAGAACTGACAGGTACGGATCAGATGGCGGTTCTGACGGATGAATCGCTTTATACACAGGTAAGTGATCTGGCAAATGCGGTAGAGCAGACGATCGAAGAGCTGGCAGATACTTTGGGGATGGATAAAGAGCAGCTGACAACACTTCTGCAAGACAGCGTAAAGGAACCGGAAGAGCCGGTTATTGTAGCGGAACAGGAATCTGCAGCACCTGTTACCGATATGCAGCAGGAAAGCACAGGCGATCAGGAAGTACAGACGGCAACGACCACGGATATCGAGGCAGAGCAGCCGCGTGAGACAAAGAGAGACGAAAACGGTAATATGCAGCAGCAGATGCAGGATATGCAAAAGCCCGCAGAAAATCTGCAGCAGACGCAGGGCAGTGCAATAGCGGCAGAACAGACGACAGAGCGATTTGACCTGCAAAGGACACAAAAGATCATAGATCAGATTGCGGATTATGTGAAGATACATTCGAGCGAAAAGCTTACTTCAATGGAGATCGCGCTAAATCCGGCAAGTCTTGGCAGTGTGAATCTGCATGTATCCTCAAAAGGCGGCGTGATCAGCGCACAGCTGTATGCACAGGATGAGGCAGTCAGGGCAGCTCTGGAGAGCCAGGTGGCAGCATTGAAGGAATCGCTGGAAGCACAGGGCATGAAGGTAGATGCGATCGAAATTACGGAGCACAGCCATCAGCTGGAACAGAATCTGGATCAGAACGGCGGACAGCAGGAAAGCGCAGAAGCACAGAAAAAGTCAGGCAGAAGACTTTTAAATCTGGATGAACTTCCGGAAGAGGAAGCCTATGAAGAGGAAATGACACAGGCAGAAAAACTGCAGATTGAAATGATGCGGATGGGCGGTAACAAACTGAACTTCCAAGTATAAAAGAAAGGAGAGAAGCATGGGCGTAGCAGCAATTGTAGAAGATGGCAAGATCACAAATGCAACATCGACAACAAGTACAAAGGAAAAATCCTCAACACTCGGCAAAGATGATTTCCTGCAGCTTTTAGTAGCGCAGATGAAATTTCAGGATCCGCTTGAGCCGACTTCCAATACGGAATACATAGCACAGTATGCGACGTTCTCGGAAGTGGAACAGATCCAGAATATGAGTAAGAGCATGGATCTGAGCAGAGCCTCAAGCCTTGTCGGACAGACCGTACAGATCACTTCCACGGATGATAACGGCAAAGAAACGACGAAGATGGGTAAAGTGGATTATGTAAAATATGAGAACGGAAAAGCAATGGTTTCCGTTGATGAGGAACTGTACTCTCTGGATGATGTGACTTATGTATGTGATCAGGACTACCTGACAGCTTTCGGACTGGCACAGAAGCTTGTATCGGATATGGCAAAGCTTCCGAAGATTGAGCAGGTAACAGCATCTGATAAAGAAAAGATCGAAAAGGTTCTGAAACAATATGATGATATGAATGATTATCAGAAGACATTCTTATCAAAGTCAGTTGTCGCTTCACTGGAAGAATATCGCAAGAAGCTGGCTGAGCTTTCCGGTAAGAAAGCAGATGACACGGAGAATGCAGACGGTGATAAAGCAGACGGCGGCAAAACAGACGGCGGCAATGATACAGCACAGGATGTATAGAAACGGAGGCGGAATATGAGTATACAGATAAACCCATACATATCCGCTTTGCGGGAAACACAGAAAGCCCCGGTTTCAAAAACGCAGGAAAAAAGCGAAGCAGGCAGCTTTGGAGCATTACTGGAGGAAAAGCAGAAACAGCTTGATACACAGACTGTCAGATTTTCCAAGCATGCGGCGAACAGGCTGTCGGAAAGAAATATCAATCTTTCGGAAGGCCAGCTGAGGCGTTTGAGCGAGGGGATGGATAAGGCAAGCGGAAAAGGAATCAAGGAACCGCTTGTGCTGATCGATAATCTGGCATTTATCGTCAGCACCGGATCCAGAACAGTGATCACGGCGACGAGTCAGGATCAGACACAGGAAAACATTTTTACAAATATTGATGGTACCGTAATCAACTAGCCGGACCTTACAGGAGGCTATCGGTTCCTGAATGACAGAGGGAACGAAAACGTACCACAAGGAGGTCATTTACTATGATGAGAGCACTCTACTCTGGTGTATCGGGTCTGAAGACGCACCAGACAAAAATGGATGTTATTGGTAATAACATCGCAAATGTAAACACAACTGCATTCAAATCACAGTCCATTACATTTTCAGAACTGATGTATCAGACAACACAGGCAGCTTCGGGTGCCAATACACAGACCGGCAAGGCAGGTACCAATGCCCGTCAGATCGGTCTTGGCGTAAAATCAGGTGCGATCACTGCATCTGTGGAAACACCGGGCTCTTCTCAGTCTACGGGAAATCCGTTTGATATCAAGTTGACTGGCAATTCTTTCTTTATTGTCAGCGACGGATCCTCCAACTACTTTACAAGAGACGGTTCTTTCTATGTAGACGGTCAGGGTAATCTGGCTATGAGCTCTAACGGTTATACCGTACAGGGATGGGGCGTGGATAACGGAAAGATCGTCAGAGATACGGTCAGCCCGCTTCGTATCATGAGCTCCGATAATATGACATACCCACCGGAGGCTACCACACAGGCACACGTTTCCGGTATTGTGGATAAGAATGATACTTCCGTCAGCTCGGAAGCAGGTAAGATCATCAGCATCAGTTTCTTTGATAACCGCGGATATTCCTATACGGCAAAGCTTTCCATGAAGGCAACAGCAGCAGAAGGACAGTATACGGTAGAATTGACAGATATTCTTGATTCCAAGGGAAATGCGATCGATAAAACAAATATTAAACTCGGTTCTGTCAGAAATGTGGCAGAGAGCAAGAAGCTTTCTCTGGCAAACGGCTGCAGTATCAATGGCACTACATTGACTTATCTGGATGAGGCCGGACAGAACCAGACAATGGATCTGAGCGGAAAGCTGACAGATGCCCAGAAACAGATATTGGCAGAGTCTTACGGCTTTACTTCCTACGATGAAATGGCAAAGCTGTATGTGACGGGAGCTGATGGTACTGTTACGACACTGGGAGCCCATCTGGACGGTGGAACCTTTGCACAGGTGATCAATGCAGCGGATGGCAGCATTGCAACAGACGGAAAGCAGATCACAGGCGGTATTATCCAGTATAATACGGCAACAGGTGAGATCCAGAGCGTCAATGGACTGACCAATAACCTGAATCTGGTGCTTGATTTTGGAGATCAGCCGGGCAGTGCATTTGAGAATATTACGATTGACTTTTCACCATCCTCTAACTACAACAACAACGGAACGAGTACGATCAGCGGTGATTACGGTGATGTGGACGGAAAGGGAACCGGTAGGAAGCTTGGTGAAATGACGGGCATTTCCATCTGGACAGACGGTAAGATCTACGCAGCATACGATAATGGTATGACAAAGCTGCTTGGTCAGATCGCAGTTGCAAGCTTTGCAAATCCATCCGGTCTGCAGAAGGAAGGTGATAACCTGTATTCCGCAACCTTAAACTCCGGACAGTTTGATGGCATCGGTATGGATGTTACAAGTGACGGCGGTTATATGACGACAGGTGTTCTGGAAATGAGTAACGTAGATCTTTCTTCTGAATTTACAGAAATGATCACAACGCAGAGAGGTTTCCAGGCAAACTCCAGAATTATTACAGTTTCCGATACTTTACTGGAAGAACTTGTCAATCTGAAACGATAAATTTGATGGAATAAAGGAAAAGCCTCTGTATCTTGTATACAGGGGCTTTTGTAATAGTAAATAATCTACTCAGGGGCTTTTGCCTGCCTATGAGCAAGCTCACATGGTTTTAGGCTTTTTGCCCTTGCCATCATTAAATATAGGGGGGATCTCTGTAATAAAGAAACGGGATTTAAGTGGTCTGGGTGGTTTAGAAATGCAAAAAGGCATAGACAAGATACAAAAAATTTAGTAGAATTGATTAGTAAGATTATAGGTATGTGTATACATATAAAATAATAGGTAGGTGAAAAAATTGGATATAGCTTCCATTATCGGAATGGTCATGTGTGGCTTTTTCCTGATATACGGTATTTGCAGCGGTGATGACGGGGCAGCGGCACTTGGCAATTTCTATGATTTCTCGTCTATATTGATCACATTCGGTGGTGCAATCTGTGCGACACTGGCAAGTCATACGTTGTCAGACTTTCTGGCTGGTTTAAAGAGCTTTCTTCTGATCTTTAAAACGCCGGCACTTGATACACCGCAGATCATTTCCAAAATTATAGAGCTATCAAATGTAGCAAGAAAAGAAGGATTGCTTTCTTTGGAAGAGGCAGCGGCAGATTTGGACGATGCTTTTTTGAAGAAGGGAATCCTGTTGATCGTTGACGGAACAGATCCGGAGCTTGTCCGTGGTATCATGGATACGGAGCTGGGCAGTATCGATGCAAGACACAAAAAACGAATTGGGTTCTGGGAGGCACTTGGTGCCATGGGTCCTGCCTGGGGTATGATCGGTACGCTGATCGGTCTGATCAACATGTTAAAGAATATGTCGGATGTAACATCAGTCGGACCGAATATGTCCGTTGCACTTGTTACAACGTTTTACGGTTCCATACTTGCCAACTGGCTCTGTACGCCGGTTTCCGCAAAGCTGAAGGCTGATAATGATGCGGAGATCGAGGCAAAGGAGATCATGGTGGAAGGTCTGTTATCCATACAGGCAGGTGAAAACCCGCGTGTTATTGAAGAGAAGCTGAAATCCTTCCTGGCACCGAAGGACAGAACCACAGTCGGAGAAGAGGAGGCGGAAGTAAATGGCTAAGAAGCGGCAGGAAGAACCACCAAAGGGTTCCCCCGCATGGATGGCGACGTTCAGTGATCTGATGAACCTGCTTCTTTGTTTCTTCGTGCTTCTGTTTTCCATGTCTACTGTAGACGCGCAGAAGTTTGAAGCGGTAGCGGCATCCTTTTCACAGACGTTCAGCATTTTTGAGGCCGGTGCAACTGCGATCGGAGACGGCATTCTGATCAGTAACGGTGTCAGTCAGCTCAATGAGCTTGATAAGTACATAAACAGTACCGGTAAATCAGCAGATACCGACACACAATCGGATGCACTTGAGGCATATCAGGCAGCTTCCATGGAGCAGGCAGAACAGATGGCTGAGAATATAGAAGAAAGCCTGCAGGAAGATCACGGGGAATATAACAGCGATATTTCAGTGGATTTTACATCCCAGTATGTTTCGTTGAATCTGAACGGTGCTTTTTTGTTTGATTCGGGCAGTGATCAGATCCGGGAAGAGGCAAAGCCGCTTCTGGACAAGGTGGGACAGATATTGGAGCGTTATGCGGACAGTACGATCGAGATTGAAGGTCATACGGACAATGTGCCGATCCATAACGCCAGATTTGCCAACAATGATGAATTGTCAAGCTTCAGAGCCCTTTCGGTATTTGATTATTTTATGTCTACGACCACACTTGATCCGGCAAAGATCAAACATTCCGGACGTGGTGAGTATGTTCCGGTTGCAGATAATGCGACACCGGAGGGAAGAGCAAAAAACCGGCGTGTGGAGATCAAGATCTATACAGAATTATCTGATTATGAATAAAAGGGAGTTTTAAAATGAAAAAGAATTTAATGTCAGTTCTGATTCTGGCGCTTCTAATCGTTAATATCGTGCTGACAGTAATCACAATGGTCAGCGTGACATCGACAAACAAAAAGACCGCATCGGTGGTAAACAGTATTGCAACGGTTCTGAATCTGGAGCTGAATACAAGCGGAGAGGATACGGCGGAAAAAGAGATATCCATTGATGATACGGCTGTATATAATATCGAAGATTCCATGACGATCCCGCTTCGTAAGGGTGAAGACGGTAAGGAGCATTATGCACTCGTTTCGGTGTCTCTTGCCATGAATACAAAAGACAAAGATTATGAGACATACGGAACAAAGATCGCAGATAATGAAAGCCTGATCAAAGGTGAGATCGTAGAAGCATTTGGCAGCTATACGATGGAACAGATCCAGGCGGATTCGGACGTTGTCAGAGATGATATACTGGCAAGAATCCAGGGACTTTATGATTCAAAGTTTGTTTATAAAGTGACATTCCGCGATATTATCATCCAGTAGTCTGGTGAAAGAAATGACATATGTCATGACAGGAGGTGAGTCAGGTGGGAGAAGTTTTATCTCAAAATGAGATAGACAGCCTGCTGCAGGCACTGAGCACCGGCGAGCTGGATGTAGATGAAATGAAATCGGCGCCGGAGAAGTCGGTAAAGAACTACGACTTTAAAAGACCGGCAAAGTTTTCAAAAGAGCATCTTCGTACGCTGGAAATCATATTTGAACATTACGGACGGCTTCTTTCCACGAATCTTCCGGTTTATCTGCGAAAAACGGTACAAGTCAGTGTGGCGAGTTCCGAAACGGTTACTTTTTCGGAATTTACGAATGCGCTGAGCAATCCGGTCGTACTGGGCATTATCAATTTCGCACCAATGGCGGGAGATATCATTCTGGAGCTTTCCACGAATATCGGCTTTGCAATTCTGGATCGTATGCTGGGAGGCGCCGGAAAGCCCCTGGAGAAGAACAGGGAGTTCTCAGAGATTGAATTGTCAATACTTGACAAGATTATGGTCACCTGTATGCAGCTATTGCGGGAACCATGGAAAAATGTAGTGGATCTGGATCCGTTCATGGAGCGGATCGAGACAAATGCACAGTTTGCACAGATCATAGCCCCGAATGAGATGATCGCGATCGTGACACTGAATATCAAGATCGGTGATGTGGAAGGGTATATGAACGCATGTCTTCCATATATTACGCTGGAAGATATCATGGATAAATTAAATACGAAGTTCTGGTTCTCTACGATGCAGAATGCAAGCGGAGAGAATTATGCAGAATATATCAGTTCGATGATCAAGAGAACTGATATTCCGGTCAAAGCAGTGCTTGGAAAGAGTGTTGTTTCCGTCATGGATTTTGCCGGATTACAGGTCGGAGATGTCATCCGGCTTGATTCCAAGATAGACGATGAAATGGAAGTTTATGTTGGTAATATTAAAAAATTTACTGCGTTACCCGGTACAAGCAAGGATAATTATGCTGTACGGATCACGTCAGTTGTCAGAGAGGAGGAATAAATAAATGGACGGTATGCTGTCACAGGACGAAATAAATGCACTGTTATCAGGCATGAACGCAGGCAGTTCAGATCCACAGCCGGATCCGCAGCCGGCAGCGACGGAAGAGATCCTTACGGATATTGAAAAGGATGCCATTGGCGAGATCGCCAATATCAGCATGGGAACATCCGCTACCACACTTTATTCCCTGGTGAACCGTAAGGTCAATATCACAACACCGACGGTATCCATTGCAAATTGGAAAAATTTTATAGACGAACAGGAAAAACCGTGCGTTTTTATTCAGATTAAATATACGGAGGGTCTGGATGGTGCAAATATCCTGATCATGCGGGAAAGAGACGTAAAAGTTATCACCGATCTTATGATGGGCGGTGATGGCAGCAATATAGACGGTGAGCTTGGAGAACTGCATCTGAGTGCTATTTCAGAGGCGATGAACCAGATGATGGGATCTTCTGCGACATCCCTTTCCTCCATGCTTGGCAGGATGATCGATATCAGTCCGCCGGAAGCAAGTCTTGTAAACATACTTGAAAATAAAAACGGAGCAGATATTGCACCGTTTCTGGGCGGCGATTTTGTAAAAATCGAATTCAGAATGCAGATTGAAGATCTGGTAGACAGTACGATCATGCAGCTGTATCCGATCGATTTCGCAAAATCCCTGTATAAGATTTTTATGGAACAGCAGATGGGAACGAGCGCAGCTCCTGCACAGCCTGATCCTGCGCCGCAGCCACAGTCGGTTCCTGCACCGCAGCCACAGCCGGCTCCTGCGCCGCAACCACAGCCTTATGTTCCGCCGCAGGCAGAAATGCCGCAGATGCAGCAGGCAATGCCGCAAATGCAGATGCAGCAGATGCCACAGATGCAGCAGGCAAATATACAGCCTGCACAGTTCCAGGCATTCAATACGCAGATGCCACAGCAGATGGCAAGTCAGGAAAATATCGGTCTGATCATGGATGTACCGCTGGAGGTTACTGTAGAGCTTGGCAGAACCAAAAAGTCTATTGCGGAGATTCTGGATTTTACGCCGGGTACGATCATCGAACTGGATAAGATCGCAGGAGAGCCGATTGATGTACTGGTAAACGGAAAGTTTGTTGCCAAAGGTGAGGTAGTTGTAATTGAAGAAAGCTTTGGTATCAGAGTGACAGAGATTATAAAATAAAATTCATTTAGGAGAGAGAATTATGGCAAAGAATATTTTGATTTGTGATGACGCAGCGTTTATGAGAATGATGATCAAGGATATCTTAACCAAAAACGGTTATAATGTGGTCGGAGAAGCCGAGAACGGTTTAAAGGCTGTTGAGAAGTACACAGAGACAAAACCGGATCTGGTGCTCATGGATATCACAATGCCTGAGATGGACGGTATCCAGGCACTGAAAAAGATCAAAGAACTGGATTCCGGTGCAACAGTTATCATGTGTTCCGCAATGGGACAGCAGGCAATGGTTATTGAATCTATTCAGGCCGGTGCCAAAGATTTTATCGTAAAGCCGTTCCAGGCAGACCGTGTAATTGAAGCCGTGAAAAAGGTAGTGGGCTGATATGATCCTTGCGGCAGGTATGTTAGAATCAGCAGCCCGTCTGTTTACGGTGATACTGATCTTCCTGTTTGTTTTACTGCTGACCTACGGAACAACACGCTATATTGCCCGCTTTCAGAAACAACAGATCGATACGACCAATATAGAGATCGTGGAGACTTCCAGGATTGCGCCTAATAAGTATCTGCAGATCGTGCGAGCGGGAGAGAAATATATTCTTCTTGCAGTCTGTAAGGATACAGTGACTATGCTGTCGGAGCTGGATCCAGGTACGCTGAAACCAAAGCAGGAGACATCGCAGATGGATTTCAAACAGATCCTGGAGAAAGCAAGGAAGTATGCGGCGGACAGTAAAAACGATAAGAAACGGGCGGATAAAAATGAATAAATGGTACATACGGCTTGTAATGGCTTTTTGTGCGGTAGTTCTGTTTTTTTCTGCAGGGAGCATCAAGGCAGAAGCTTCTACCATGAACAGACATCTGGCAGGAGATACGGAAACAAGAACCAATATTACAGAGCCGGGCACATCGGATTCCGCAGAGGATCTGAAAAATCTGAATATAGCAAATACAATGACAGTTACGTACAGTGATGGGAACGGTACACTGGCAGGGTCTCTCAGAATATTGCTGATCCTGACGGCAATTGCAGTCGCACCGACTCTTTTGATCTGTCTGACAAGTTTTACACGTATCCTGATCGTGCTCCATTTTACCAGAATGGCACTCAATACGCAGTCCGCGCCACCCAATCAGGTGCTGATCGGTCTGGCACTTTTTCTGACGTTTTTTATCATGAGTCCGACGATCAATACGATCAATGAGGATGCGATCAAACCGTTTGAGGCCGGCGAGATCACGCAGGAGGAGGCTCTGGAGACCGGAGTGAAGCCACTGCGTGAGTTTATGTATAAGCAGACACAGACCAAGGATGCACAGATGTTCTGCGAGATCGGCAATATCGAATGGACGGGAGAACTTGCCGATATCCCGACGAGTGCCCTGATCCCTGCGTTTATGGTAAGTGAGCTGCGGACAGCATTCATTATCGGTTTTGTGATCTATATTCCGTTCCTTGTGATCGATATGGTTGTGGCATCAGCCCTGATGAGTATGGGTATGATGATGCTTCCACCGACAACGATTTCCATGCCGTTTAAGATTTTGTTATTTGTACTGGCGGATGGCTGGAATCTGGTCATTGTAAATCTTGTGAAAACATTTTATTACTAGGAGGATGAGGTATGACAGTTGATCTTGTTGTGGAACTTGCAAATAAAGCCCTTTATACCGTCATATTAACGTCAGCTCCGGTACTTATTATTTCGCTTGTGATCGGTCTGATCGTCAGCATTTTTCAGACCGTTACGTCAATCCAGGAGCAGACACTTACGTTTGTACCGAAGATCGTTGCAGTTTTTGTAACGCTGATGATCTTAGGACACTGGATGCTGAACCAGATGACGAATCTCATGGTGGATATGTGGTCGGACTTTTCTGTTTATATCAGGTAATGGATCATGATAGAGTATAGTTTTTCAATCCAGGAACTTGAAATATTATTATTATATTTTGTCAGAGTGACATGTTTTATTTATGCAGCACCGTTTTACAGTATGAATAATACACCGAATCAGTTTAAGATCGGTCTGGGATTGTTTGTGTCTTATCTGCTTTATGCAGTGTCATTGCCGCATCAGGAACTGGTTTATGGGACTGTACTGGAATATGCGGTCATTGTGATGCGGGAAGCACTTGTCGGTCTGATCATCGGATGGGGCGCAAATATCTGCAGCTCCATTGTTTTATTTGCGGGACGTCTTGTCGATATGGAGATCGGTTTTGCCATGGTCAATGCGATCGATCCGACGACGAAGGAAAATGCTACGATCTCAGGCTTCTACTATCAGTATACGGTAATGCTTCTTCTGATCGTATCCGGTATGCACCGCTATATTTTGCAGGCGCTGGCGCAGACTTATGAGCTGATCCCTGTAAATGGCGCGGTTTTCCGGTCGGAACCGCTGATGAAGGCTGTGATCGGCTTTATGAGCCAGTATATCAATATCGGTTTTCAGATCTGTCTGCCGATTTTCTGTGTGACGCTCATCGTCAATGTTGTACTGGGCATTTTGGCAAAGGTGGCACCGCAGATGAATATGTTCGCGGTCGGTATGCAGATCAAGATTCTGATCGGCCTGGGCGTTATGTTTCTGACAGTGGGCATGCTGCCTTATGTCAGCGATTATATTTATAAAGAGATGAAGATCATGATCGTCTCATTTGTGGAGGCAATCATGCCATGATAGAATACAGACTACAGTTTTTCGCCAAAGAAGGACCGGGCGGAGAAAAAACAGAAAAACCAACGGCAAAAAAGCTGGAAGATGCCAGAAAAGAAGGACAGGTTGCAAAGAGCCGTGAGGTATCCAATGCATTTATAATGATCGCACTTTTTGTTCTGCTGAAGTTATCTCTTTCTTTTCTGGGGGATCAGTTTTTGGGCAGCTTTGAAGATGCTTATAATTATATTCCGGAAGTGGTCGGATTGACAGACGGTAAGATACGGAGCGGAGATTTTTCCATGCTGCTGTTTCATATGCTTTTACGGATGCTCCTTACCATGGCTCCCTTTCTTGCGGTCGGTTTTGTGGTTGCGTTTCTTTCTGATTTTTTCCAGGTAAAATGGAAGGTAACAACAAAACCTTTGCAGCCGAAATTCAGTAAGATGAATCCGATCAACGGATTTAAACGTATTTTTTCCGTCAATTCTCTGATGGAGCTTTTGAAATCTATTCTGAAGATCGGACTGATCAGTTATGTGGTTTATACGACGGTCAGGGACAAGCTGCAGGTCATTTACCTGCTGTTTCACATGACACTGTGGCAGGGAATTGCTGCTGCCGCTGATATTGCGATTTCAATCGGTATGAAGGTATCGATCGTTTATGTTATTATCGCGGTACTTGATTTTTCATACCAGAAGCATAAATTCAATAAAGACCAGATGATGACAAAGCAGGAGATCAAGGATGAATATAAAAATGCAGAAGGAGATCCGGCTGTAAAGGGGAAACAGAAACAGAGAATGCAGGAAGCTTCCCGCAGGCGTATGATGCAGGATATCCCGAAAGCAGATGTGGTTATCACAAATCCGACGCATTTTGCGGTAGCGGTCCGGTATGATGCAAAAGAAGCAGCAGCACCTGTTGTGCTCGCAAAAGGAGAGGATCATCTGGCGGCGAAGATCAAGGAAGTTGCCAGAGAAAATAAAGTAGAAATTGTAGAAAATAAACCACTTGCCCGTATGTTGTATTATAATGTGGATATTGGGCAGCAGGTACCGCCGGAATTGTATCAGGCGGTTGCGGAGGTGCTGGCAATGGTTTATCATATGCAGGGGAAGATATAGGATAAATCGTTTCTTAAGATAAGAAAAAAATATGATCAGGAAAGGAAGGTGATGGAATGAAAAAAGCAGATCTTGCAGTTGCAGGCTATGTCCTGGCGGCATTTATTATGTTGATCGTGCCAATTCCATCAGGTCTTCTTGATGTTCTGCTGTGTATTAACATGGCAGTAGCGTTTACGATCATGTTTGGCAGTATGTTTGCAAAAGAAGCACTGGATATGTCTTTTTTCCCGACAGTTCTGTTATTCACGACCATATTCAGGATTTCCCTGAATGTATCTTCAACCCGTCTGATCCTGACAAGCGGCGATCCGGGTAATGTTGTCCGTACATTCGGACAGTTCGTAGGTGGTAATGACCTGATCATGGGTGCGATCGTCTTTATTATTCTGATCATCATCCAGTTTATGGTCATCAACAAAGGTTCCGAACGTGTGGCTGAAGTAACGGCGCGTTTTACACTGGATGCCATGCCCGGTAAACAGATGGCAATCGACGCGGACTTAAATACAGGCGCGATCACTGACAAGCAGGCAAAGGAACGACGTGATAAGATCCAGCAGGAAGCCAGCTTCTTCGGTTCCATGGATGGTGCGGTCAAGTATGTAAAGGGAGATGCAACCGCAGGTCTGATCATCACCGCCGTGAATATTGTCGGTGGTATTCTGATGGGAATGTTCCGTCAGGGTCTTGATTTTAATACAGCACTGAATACTTACGCAGTTCTGACGATCGGTGACGGACTTGTCAGCCAGATCCCATCTCTTCTGATCTCCTTATCAACCGGTATTCTGGTGACTAAGGGCAGTAAGGATGCAGATTTCGGTGCAGCACTGATCAGTCAGCTTTTTGGCGTACCGCGTACGATGTATATGGTAGGTGCGGTACTGATCGGCCTTGGTATTGTGACACCGCTGAATACGATCATTTTTGTCGGAGTGGGTGTTGCTTTTGTGGTAACGGGACGTATGATGGCAGGTACGATCGAAACGGCGCAGATTGAAAATGAAGCAAATCAGGAGGAGATGGCGGCAGAGGAGATCAGACAGCCGGAAAATGTTACCTCGCTTCTGCAGGTCGATCCGATCGAGCTGGAGTTTGGTTATGGTATCATACCGCTGGCTGATGTCAATCAGGGCGGAGATCTTCTTGACCGTGTTGTTATGATCAGACGGCAGATCGCACTTGAGCTTGGTACGATCGTTCCGATCATCAGACTGCGTGACAATATCCAGCTGAATCCGAATCAATATATTATCAAGATCAAAGGAATCCAGGTCAGTGAGGGAGAGATTCTGTTTGATCATTATATGGCAATGAATCCCGGTTATGTAGAGGAAGAGATCACAGGTATCAAGACGTTTGAACCTTCCTTCCATCTGCCGGCTGTCTGGATCACAGAAGGACAGCGTGAGCGTGCGGAAAGCCTTGGTTATACGGTAGTCGATCCGCCGTCCATTATTGCAACTCATCTGACGGAAGTGATCCGCCAGCATATTGCAGAGCTTCTGTCCCGCCAGGATGTACAGAATCTGGTGGACAACTTAAAGGAAAGCAATCCTTCCATTGTGGAAGAACTGGTGCCAAAGATGCTGGGACTTGGCGAAGTACAAAAGGTATTGCAGAATCTGCTGCGTGAAGGCATTTCTATCCGTGATCTGCTGACTATTTTTGAAACACTGGCAGATTATGCCCAGACAACGAGAGATACGGATGTTCTGACCGAATATGTCAGACAGAGCCTGAAGCGCGCGATCTCTGCAAAATATTTCCCTGCAAATGAAACAACAAGCGTGGTAACACTGGATCCGAAGGTCGAGCAGGAGATCATGAGCAGTGTCAAGCAGACGGAACAGGGCGCATATCTGACACTGGCACCGGAGCGGACAAAGGCGATCATGGCAAGTGTTCAGACGGAAATCGATAAACTGGAGAGTCTCGGTAAAAATCCGATCATTATTACTTCACCGATCGTTCGTATGTATTTTAAACGGTTGACAGAGGATTATTTTAAAGATTTGATCGTTGTTTCCTATAATGAGGTGGAGACAAATGTTGAATTACAATCAGTTGGGATGGTGACCGCATAAATGATCATAAAAAAATTTCAGGCAAAAACAGAAGAGGCAGCACTTGAGCTGGCAAGAAAAGAGCTTGGCAGCGGTATTGTTGTCATGAATGTAAAAAAAGTGAAAAAGAAAGGTCTGTTCAGCATCTTTAAGCCACAACAGATAGAAGTGACGGTGGCTCTTGAGGAAGAGGAAAAACAGAATTTCCGCGAAGCGGTTGCGAAGGTCAGTGAGATCGCCAGACAGAGTGAAGCGGCTGGAAACACCCGGAGCGCGAAAACGGAACCGGAACAGCCGGCAAAGCAGGGAAAGGCAGAGCCGGGATCACAGTCGGAGAAACAGAGACAACAGGAGAAACAGAGGCAGCCTGAGAAAAATACGCAGACAATTGACAGCAGACAGGAGAGCGCGATCGAAGAAAAACTGAGCACCTTACAAAATCTGCTGGAAAAACAGATCGGCAGCACGCAGGAGGAAGAAAAGGAAAGCGAAGGAGAAGAAAAGAAAGAGGACAGTAATGTCGCCTTCTTCCATCTCCTTTATAAAATGCTGCTGGATAATGAAATCGAAGAAACGTATGCAAATCAGCTTGTGGAAGAGTTGGATGGCAGCGTAAAGCCGGATATGCCGATCGATTATCTGCTTTCCGTTGTGTATCAGAAGATGGTGCTGAAATTCGGGCAGACCAAAACGATACAGTCGGCAGAAAAAGGGCCAAAGCTTGTTTACTTCATCGGACCGACCGGTGTCGGAAAAACAACAACGATCGCAAAAATCGCGTCCCGCCTCAGCGTTGTGGAAAAGAAAAAGATCGTGCTTCTGACAGCGGATACATACCGGATCGCAGCGGCAGAGCAGCTTCGTACATATGCCAATATCCTGGAAGTTCCGTTCCGGATCATTTATACGCCGCAGGAGATCAGAACTGCGATAGAAGATTATGCGGCATATGACTATATTTTCGTGGATACTTCCGGGCATTCCCAGAAAAATACGGATCAGCGGGACGATACACTGGCACTTTTACGTGCAGCGGACGGCCAGGCAGAAAAGGAAGTTTATCTGGTTGTCAGTGCAACAACCAAGTACAGAGATTTATTGAACATAGCAGATACATATCAGAAGCTGACAGATTTCAGACTGGTATTTACAAAGCTTGACGAGACACAATGTCAGGGAAATCTGTTTAATCTGCGTCTGCATACGGATGCACCGATGTCTTATGTGACATGTGGGCAGAATGTCCCGGATGATATCGGTGAATTTGACGCGCAGAAAACCGTGAAGCTGTTATTAGGCGGCAATCAGTTCGAGTAAAGGAGGGCGATCGTTTGGATCAGGCATCACAGCTTAGAAATATCATAAAAATGAATCAGGAGCGCCCCCGTCCGCTTGCACGCGTCATTACGGTCACAAGCGGGAAAGGCGGTGTCGGAAAATCAAATACAAGCATCAATCTGGCGATCCAGTTAAAAAAGCTGGGACAGCGTGTTGTGATTTTGGATGCGGATTTCGGACTGGCAAATATTGAGATCATGTTTGGCGCAGTGCCACAGTTTAATCTGAGTGATCTGATCTATAAGGGAAAGGATATCACAGAGATCATTACATGGGGACCGGGCGGAATCGGTTTTATCTCGGGTGGTTCCGGTATTGCGGGACTTTCTAATCTGAACCGGGAATATCTGGCTTATATTATCCGCAATCTGGCAAAGTTGGATTCTATAGCGGACGTGATCATTGTGGACACGGGAGCGGGCATTTCGGATGCTGTACTGGAATTTCTGGTGGCGAGCAGCGAGGTGCTTCTGGTAACGACACCGGAACCGACCTCCATTACAGATTCGTATTCTCTGTTAAAAGCACTCGGGCGTCATCCGCGTTTTTCCAATGAGAATACAAAGGTTATGATGATTGCGAACAAGATGGAAAAGATAGAGGAAGGGCAGATTCTTTATCAGAAGCTGAATACGGTCGTGACAAGGTATCTGAAGATGGAGATTTCTTATTTAGGTACAGTACCGCAGGATGTGCAGCTTGAAAAAGCAGTGATGCAGCAGATGCCTGTTTCGCTGCAGAACGAGAATGCAAAATCTGCCAAGGCATATGAGCGGATCGCGGCAAAGCTGATGTATCCGGGGGAAGGGGAGCCTGCTGTAAAAAAACGTGGTATGGCTGCGTTTTTTGCACATTTTATCGGAAATACACCGCAATAAAAACAGGAGAAAATTATGTTGACAAAATTGATTTTACCGGGAGAAAAAATCGAATTACAGTCGATGGAGAAAAGTATACTGGGCAGCGCTTCAGATAAGAAAAGTTATATATCCAGAATTTATGATGTATTGTCCGACGATCAGTTTGAGGTTTTGATGCCGATGGAGCAGACAAAACTAATTCTGCTTCCTGTAGACGGGGAATATGATGTCTGTTTTTATACCAAGCAGGGATTGTATCAATGTTATGTCAGGATCGCAGATCGTTACAAAAAGGACAATACCTATATTTTACTATGCGAAACAATCTCCAATCTGAGAAAACATCAGAGAAGAGAATTTTATCGTTTCTCCTGCATTCTCAATATGAGCAGCAGGGAACTTGTAGAGGAAGAACTTTCTGCGATAGAACAGAACAAGCAGTACATTCAGGCAGGACTTCCGCTCAGACAGAGTGTGGTAGTGGATATCAGCGGCGGAGGGATTCGTTTTGTATCTGATTATAAATATGAAAACGGGACACTGATCTATCTGACTTACAATCTGAGCAGTGAAAAGATACAGAAAACATATAACCTTGTGGGAAAAATCCTTTCTGTGAAGGAACTGGAAAACAGAAGAGGCACCTTTGAGCACAGGGTACAGTATATCAACATAGATAATCAGCAGCGGGAAGAGATTATTCGTTATATTTTTGAAGAAGAACGAAAGAACAGACAGAGAAAAAATGGATAATAAGAAAAAAATACTGGTTGTAGATGACTCTGCACTCATGAGAAGAATAGTATATGATATAATAAATCTGGATGAACAATTCTGTGTGCAGGATATGGCTGCAAACGGACTGGAGGCAATCAGTCTGATGCAGAAAAATACATATGATGCGGTTATTCTTGATATTATCATGCCGAAGCTGGACGGGATCGGTGTCCTGAAGGAGATCAACCGGCTGGGGCTTCGGGAGCGTGTGGTAATGTTCAGTTCCGAAACCAGAAAGGATGCAGAGATTACTCTGCAGGCACTGGAGCTCGGTGCGGTGGATTTTATCCATAAGCCGGATTCCATTCTGGAGGCAAAAAGGGATACGTTTGTTGGACGGTTTCTGTCAATTTTATCTTCTGCTGTGCAGAGCAGACCGCAGCCGAAAAAAGTGACGGTCGGGGAAAGCAGCAGAAAACAGATCAAAAAGCAGAAGGTCATACCGGATGGAAATGCGGTTGTGGCGATCGCCTGTTCCACAGGCGGACCGAAGGCACTTGCCGAGGTAATACCGAAATTGCCACAGAACCTGGATGCCCCGGTTCTGATCGTACAGCATATGCCGGAGGGCTTTACCAAATCGCTGGCACAGCGTCTGGATGAACGCAGCCCGCTGCATGTCATGGAAGCGGAAAATAATATGGAAATCCAAAAGGGATGCGCTTATATTGCAAGAGGCGGTAAGCATATGGAGATTGTGCGGCGGGATGGAAAACATTATCTGATCCTGAAGGACGGACCCGCACGGGAGGGTGTCCGCCCATGCGCCAATTTTATGTATGAATCGCTGGCAGAGTCCGGTTATGCGCGGGTTGTATGCGTTGTAATGACCGGAATGGGAGCAGACGGAACCGCCGGCATACGGAATCTGCATCAGAAGAAACCAATTTATGTGATCGCACAGCAGAAAGAAAGCTGTGCTGTATACGGAATGCCGCGCAGCATTGTGGCATCCGGATTAACCAATCAAATTGAACCAGTAGAAAATGTGGCAGATGCCATTATAAAAAGCGTGGGGGTAAAATGATATGGACGTAACGCAATATCTGGAAATCTTTCTTGACGAAACAAAAGAACACTTACAGAGCCTGAGTGATCAGTTTATGATCCTCGAGCAGGAACCGGACAACATGGATACCATCAATGAAATATTCCGTTCCGCACATACCCTGAAAGGCATGGCAGGTACGATGGGATATAAGCGGATGCAGACGCTGACACATGATATGGAAAATGTGTTCTCGGAAGTCCGTAACAATACGATTAAAGTTGACGGTGCCATGGTAGATCTTTTATTCCAGTGTCTGGATGCACTCGAAGAGTATACGGAGAATATCCAGAATACGGGAGATGAGGGTACCAATGACAATGAGCATCTGATCAAGGCGTTGAATGATTATCTGGCTAAAAACAGCGGTGATGGCGCGCAACAGCCGGCAAAAGAGGAAAAGAAAGAACCGGCAAAGGAAGAACCGAAGCAGGAAGCAGGCGCAGATCCGGGCAAGGAAAAATGGCGGGAGATCAAGCTGGGCGATACAGAGCATACTGTTATAGCAGAAGCAAAAAAACAGGGAAAGAAATGTCTCGGTGTGACAGTTTATGTGCAGGAATCCTGTATTTTAAAAGCGGCAAGAGCATTCCTTGTATATAAAGCACTGGAAGAGCTGGGCGACATGATCGTTTCCGTTCCGAGTGCACAGGATATTGAAGATGAGCATTTTGAATTCGACTTCAGCGTGATCATTCTGACAGATGCAGATGCAGAGACTGTAAAGAATGCAGTTCTCAATGTATCTGAGATTGAGGCTGCTTATGTGGGAGAGGTAGAGCCTGTGCAGCCGGAAGAAGCAGTTCAGCCTGCGGCAATTGCCGAAGTACAGCCAAAGGAAGAAGAACAGCCAAAGAAGTCAGCACCTGCAGCACCGGCAAAGGCAGCAGATAAAAAGCCAATCTCCAAACCGATCGTTAACAGAACGGTACGTGTGGATATCGAAAAACTGGATGTTCTGATGAATCTGGTCAGCGAGCTGATCATTGCGAAAAACTCTCTGGTATCCACTTCATCCCAGGAAGGCATTTTGACAAACAATACATTTAATGAGCAGATCGAATATCTGGAAAGCGTGACAACAAACCTGCATGAATCTGTTATGAAGGTACGAATGGTTCCAATCGAGACTGTCGTACAGAAATTCCCGAAGATGATCCGTGATCTGTCCAAGAAGCTGGATAAGAAAATGCAGCTGTTCATGTCCGGTGAAGAGACCGAGCTTGACAGAACTGTGGTAGATGAGATCGGAGATCCGCTGATGCATCTGCTTCGTAATTCCGCAGACCATGGTCTGGAATCTGCTGAAGTCCGTAAGGAGAGAGGAAAGCCGGAAGTTGGATCAATTTTCCTCGATGCTTATCAGGATGGAAATAATGTTATTATTGAAGTAAGAGATGACGGTAACGGAATCGATGTGGAAGCAGTGAAAAAGAAAGCGATCGAACGTGGTACGATCACTCCGGAGCAGGCAGAAAATATGGCAGATAAAGATATTATCGGGCTGCTGTTTTTACCAAGTTTCTCTACATCAGAGAAAGTTACTGATGTATCCGGAAGGGGCGTTGGTCTTGATGTTGTAAAATCAAAGATTGAATCCCTGAGCGGCGAGGTTGAAGTAAAAACAAAGCTGGGAGAGGGAAGTACCTTTATTATCAGACTTCCGCTGACACTGGCGATCATACAGGCACTGATGGTAGAAGTGGGTGGCGAAAAATATGCGATCCCGCTTGGCTCCATCCAGACGATCGAAGATGTGGAACCGGCAGAGATCAAATATGTACAGGCAAAAGAAGTGATCAACCTGCGTGGTACAGTTATTCCACTGATCCGTTTAAACGAAGTGCTGGATAATGAATCTACTAAGAAACCGGATGAGAATCTGCTTGTGATCATTGTCAAGAAGGGTGATAAGCTGGCAGGTCTTGTCGTAGACGAACTGATGGGACAGCAGGAGATCGTTATCAAGTCACTTGGCAATTATATCAATAAGAATAAGATCATCAGCGGTGCAACGATCTTAGGTGACGGCGAGATCGCTCTGATCCTTGATACGAATGCATTATTATAAGGAGGGGCAGTATGGACGAATTAAAAGAGCAGTATATGACAACACAGTTCATCGTAGTCCGTTATGGAGATGAGCAGTTCGGTATCGATATCAAATATGTGGATAATATTGTCCGGATGCAGCGTATTACACGTGTGCCAAAGGTGCAGAGCTACATAAAGGGTGTGATCAACCTGCGTGGCGAGATCATTCCGGTCATCAGCCTGCGGCTGAAAATGGGACTTGACGATGATGAGATCACGAAAGCAACACGTATCATCATCATCAAGCTGGAAAGCGGAGACAGTATCGGTGTATTAGTGGATGCGGTAGAAGAAGTGGTAACACTGGAGCAGTCCCAGATCGAGAAGGTTGCTTATGATTCCAAGGATAAAAAAGCGAATTTTATCAACGGAGTCGGTAAGGACAAAGACAGGCTGATCTCCCTGCTGGATGTCAATGCAACATTTACAGATAAGGACGGACAATAACAGAAGCATTACATTTAGAAAAAGGGGGGTATATATGAGTAAATTTGATTTGAATCATGTATCCCAGCAATATTTTGACATTTTAAAAGAACTGGGCAATATCGGTGCCGGTAATGCAACGACAGCTCTGGCACAGATGCTTGGCTGCAAGGTGGATATGAAGGTTCCACAGGTCAAACTTCTGAAATTTCAGGAGGTTGGCGCGGTCATGGGTGGCGAGGAACAGATCATGGCAGGTGTTTATCTGCTGGTAGAAGGTGATATTACCGGAAGCATCATGTTCCTTCTGAAAGAAGACGCAGCCCATGATCTTGTGAATAAGCTGATGGGCGTATCCGGTCCGGACAGCGGAGAGTTTTCAGAGATGGAGCTTTCTGCCTTGAAGGAGATCGGTAATATTATTACGGGTGCTTATCTGAATTCCTTATCCATGCTGACTAATATGAAGATCATCCCATCGGTTCCCGATCTGAGCATTGATATGGCGGGAGCAATCTTAAGTGTTCCGGCGATAGAATTTGGTGCGTTGGGTGACAGGATCCTGCTGATCCAGACACAGTTTACGGATGATAAATTACTGGATGGTTTCTTCATTCTCGTGCCTGATCTGGAATCCTATGATAAGATTATGGCATCTCTGGGATGTAATTAGTAGAAAGTGTAACAAGGTAATGGAATGAGTGAGATAATAAAAGTGGGAATGGCAGATCTGAATGTCTGTATCAGTCCTGACGGCATTACGACCCTGGGGCTGGGATCCTGTGTGGGAATCGCATTACGGGATCCGGTGACAGGCATTGGGGGTCTTGCACATATCATGCTGCCTGACAGTACGCAGATCAAAGACAATTCCAATATTCCGAAATTCGCTGATACTGGAATCGAAGAGCTGGTAAAACGGATCGTGGCAGCGGGCGGCAACAGATCAAGGCTGGTTGCAAAGATCGCCGGTGGGGCACAGATGTTTGCATTCCAGAACAAATCCAGTATGGTACGTGTGGGCGAAAGAAATGTAGAGGCAACGAAAGCAAAGCTGAAGCAGCTGAATATACCGATCCTGGCGGAGGATACAGGGAAAAATTTCGGTAGAACCGTTATCTTTTATCCGGAAACGGGGGAATTTCAGATCAAAGCAGTCGGAAAGGAAACGTATACAATATGAATACCAGAAATATACCGGCACTTGTTATGCTGACAGCAGGACTGGTGGCAGGAATTGTCATGTTTCGGATGCATTATAGTCTGTATACGATGTCCTGGGTGATTCTTCTTGTTTTTGCTGTTTTTTATGTGCTGGGCTGTCTGATCAGGCTGATGCTTGATAAATTCGGTATGCAGCAGGAGAAGAAGAAGGAAGCAGAGCAGGAAGGTGAAGCAGCACAGGAGACAGGGCAGCAGGAAGAAAGGCAGCAAACCGAGGATGGAGCTGTGATCGAGAAACAGTAGCCAAGGAGGGTAATCTATGGAGGAAGCGGCAAGAAAACATCTCTGGGTGGATTATGCGAGAACAAAAGATCCGGGCATCCGGGAGAAGATCATCCTGGAATATGCGCCGCTTGTAAAGGTGGTGGCAGGCAGACTACATATGTATCTTGGCAGTAATGTGGAATATGAAGAGCTGGTAAGCTATGGGATCTTTGGACTGATCGATGCAATCGATAAGTTTGATTCTTTGAAAGATGTTAAATTTGAAACTTATGCCAGTCTTCGTATCAGGGGAGCAATTCTGGACCAGATCCGGAAGATGGACTGGATTCCCCGCACGATACGGAAAAAACAGAAACAGATCGAAAGTGTGATGCGTCAGGTTGAACTGGAAAAAGGAAGAGAGGCAACTGATGAAGAAATCGCACAGGGACTTGGCATAACACAGGAAGAATATACAGACTGGCAATCCAGTATGAAGATTACGGGTATTGTTTCCCTGAATGAATATCTGGAGCAGGGAAGTGATATTTCGGGTGACGGAAGACAGATTTCTAGACATTTTGCACAGCCGGAATCTGTCATAGAGCAGCAGGAGCTGAAGGTGAAACTGGCAGATGCACTGGAGCTTCTGACCGAGAAGGAAAAGAAAGTTATAGTTCTTTATTATTATGAGGATCTGACGCTGAAGGAAATCAGCAATATATTGGAAGTGTCGGAATCCCGCGTTTCCCAGTTACATACAAAAGGGCTTTCCAAGATGAAGAAAAAGCTTGGTAATTATATGGGAATTTTGCATGATACCGTGTAGTCTGGGAGAAAGGGGGCTTATTATGAACGCATATTTTCGATTGATCATATCACAAACAGGAACGGCAATTGAACTGATTCCACAGACAGTTGGCGGCAGTCCGCTCAGTATGGATGAGATTGCGGCGTATCTGCAGCTAAAAGGGATTGTGGATTATGATATCAAACTGATCTATCAGACGATCGGAAGGCTGAAGGATAAGCCTGTACAGATCCCGCTCTGCAGTATGCGGTCTTATCAGGAAAATGAAATGTGTTTTTTCCGCATGTCAGAGGATAAAATGACTGTGACAGCACGGTTTATTGCGCCAAGTAATGCAGGAAGCACCATGTCAAAGGATGAGATCCTGAAAGATCTTTATGCGAGACAGATCCGGTTCGGAATCGATGAAGCGGCAATAGATGCGTTTCTCAAAAACAGGACTTACTGTACAGACATTGTGGTAGCACGGGGAAAAGAGCCGAGACATGGTGAAAATGCATGGATCGAGTATTTCTTTGAAACAGATTTACAGGCAAGGCCGACGAGGCGGGAAGACGGCTCGGTTGACTTTTTTAATCTGAATACAATGAATCATTGCCGGAAAGGGGATCTTCTTGCAAGACTTCACCCGGAGGATAAGGGGGAAGAAGGCTGCAATGTGCTGGGAGAGCGGCTCAGACCGAGGGAGGTTAAGCATCTGTCTCTCCGTTATGGCAGAAACATAACAATATCGGAAGACAGACTGGAATTATATTCCGATATCAACGGTCATGTAGTTCTGTCCGGCGATCAGGTATTTGTTTCGGATATTTATGAAGTGGAAAATGTAGGACCTGCTACCGGAAATATTACTTCCGAGGGCAGTGTGGTCGTAAATGGTAATGTACAGGCAGGATTTTCCGTGACGGCAAAGGAAAATGTACAGGTCAAGGGTGTCGTGGAAGGCGCTGTAATTCAGGCGGGCGGTGATATTGTTATCGAACGCGGCATGAATGGAATGGGACGTGGCAAGCTTCTGGCAGGCGGCAGAGTCATTGCCAAATTTGTGGAAAATGCTGTGATCGAAGCAGGGAGTTACGTAGAAGCGGATTCTCTGATGCATAGCAAGGTAAGTGCAAAAACAGAGGTTACGGTAGACGGCAGGAAAGGCTTTATTGCAGGCGGTATTGTACGGGCAACGGTGAAGGTGTCCTGCAAGACGCTTGGATCAGAGCTTGGAGCGGATACCGTGGTTGAGGTCGGCGTCAATCCGGAGCAGAAAGCAAGATATGTGGTGCTGCAGAAGGAGATCGTAGAATTACAGAAGAAATATATGACGGTAAAGACAACACTGACAGGTGCGGCGGCAAAGGTCAAAAGCGGTGTCAAACTTTCACCGGAGCAGATGAAATATGTGCAGACGCTGTTTACTGCCAGCCAGCAGCTGGAGAAGCAGCTTGCAGATGACAATGTGGAATTTGACAAGCTGGAAAACATGCTTGGGCAGAAGACAGAGGCATGTGTCTGCGTGCGGGACACTGCATATCCCGGCACAAAGGTTGTGATAGGGGACGATTCCATGACCTTAAAGAGTAAAGTACAATTTTGCCGTTTTGCACTGGTTGGCGGTGAAGTGAAGTATACCTCATTGTAAAGGAGAAATCGTTATGGCACTGGGACCGATCGAACTGAATATGATGGTAGGACGTGCGCAGGATGTTTCTGCAATCAAACAGAATGAGGATCTCAGACCGATGACTGAGCAGACAGCTTTTCAGAACCAGATGGAAAAGGCAGAAAAAGAGCAGGCAGGTCAGGTCAGACGTTCGGAAGAAACAGATACAAGACAGAGACGTCAGGATGCGAGTGAAAAAGGGAAAAATGAATATTTCGGAGACGGCGGACGCAGAAGAAAGAAAAATGAAATCCCGCCGGAGGGAAGAGTCATCAGGGGAAAAGGCAATGGTTCTCATTTTGACTGTTCTATTTGATACCGGCATATGAAAAGAGGAAGATACTATGACAACATTGGAAATTTTGCTTCTGATATTGGGTGCGGTTATTTTTATTGCAAGCTTTATCGTACCGGAAAGCAAAAGTGAACTGGATGCAGCAGATAAACAACTGACACAGGAAAAACTGCAGGAGCTTTTGCAGGAGGAAATGAAAAATGTACGCTCTCAGGTAGCGGATGCAGTGGATGAGACAGTTCATTATTCCATGGAAAAAACAGAGCGCGGACTGGAACGACTGACAAATGAAAAGATGACGGCGGTTTCCGAGTATGCACAGACTGTTCTGGAAGACATTCATAAAAATCATGAAGAAGTCATGTTTTTATATGATATGTTAAACGATAAGCATGAGAACTTGAAGGAGACAGCGACAGAGGTGTCCATGGCAGTGAAAGAAGCGAGTGCCAGGGTCAGCGAACTGGATGCAGCACGGGCTGCGGAGCCTGAGATCGACCCGGATAAACCGATCGAGTCTGTGATGGAGGATGCCAGAACGGGGAAACCGATTGTGGAAGAGAACTTTGAACCAATCAGTCTTTCCGGAATCGAAAAGCTGAAACGCAGAGAAGACAGCCTGCATGAGATGGACAAGGCTGCGGAGTCTGTTGTCAAGAAAGCGATCGCGCAGAGCCCTGTGATTCCAAAGGAGAAAAAGCCGGCACCGGCAGAAGAAAAGGATGAAAAGCCTGCAGAGCCGGCAGTAAAGACAGAGGAAAAAACGGCGGCAAAACCGGCGGCTGAGCCTGCGAAAAAAGAAAAGCCGGCAAAACAGGCAGAAAGCAAACCGAAAAAGACAGCGAAAGCAAAAACAGAAGCAAAGCCGCAGCAGACACAGGAAAGCGGAGATATCGCACTTTCCCTGCAGCCGATCACAGATAGCAGTAATAAGAACGAACGCGTACTCGCGCTTCATAAACAGGGAAAAAGCAATGTAGCGATTGCAAAAGAGCTTGGGCTTGGTGTCGGTGAAGTCAAGCTGATCATTGACTTGTTTAAGGAGATGTAGGGATGAAATTACGATATTATATGCGGGGGCTCGGTATTGGCATCTTTGTGACGGCAATCCTTATGGCAGTGACAATACATGGCAAAACAGAGCGTCTGACAGATGAACAGATCATAGAGCGGGCAGAAGCGCTTGGCATGGAAATGAAATACAGTAGTGATGTACTTGCAGATACAGTGTCAGAGAATACTGCGGAAGATACAAAACCGGCTGAACTGCCTAATCAGGTGAAGGAAGAAACTTCTCTCGCAAACCGGCTTGCAGCGGAAGAAAAAACGGGAAATCCACTGCTTGCCGGAGCGGGTGTGGATTCTTCTGCCGATGAACAGGACAATAATGCTGCTGATACGGCGCAGCAGGATATTTATCATGAGGATCCGGATGCGGCAGAGAGAACAGAAGCTAAGACGGATACCACAGACAGAAAAGAGCAGACACAGGACGGATCCGTGCAGGAGAATGCAGCCGGGGAGAAAAATACAGCACAGAATGTATCTGCGGATGCAAAGGCAGCAGGGCAGGATGAGGGTGTTGCAGGGGAGACTTCTGCAGCAGACACACAGACCGTGACAGGAGCTGCAAAGCAGATCACAGTCAGCAGCGGTGACGGCTCTGACACAGTGGCAAGAAAGCTGTACGAAGCCGGACTTATCAGTGATGCCTCTGCCTATGACAGATACCTCTGCCAGAATGGCTACGATAAGAAAATCTGCACAGGCGTCAAGACAATCCCTGCAGGTGCCACAGAGGCGGAGATCGCGCAGATTCTGACAACGCGGTAGAAAATTCACAATTTCACAAAATACGAAAAATCCCTTGCAGTAAGGGATTTTTTATGTTAAACTCAATTCGTTGTGACTAGAAAACACGTATGCAGATTTTCAGTTGGTTTTCTGGGTAATAAAAGCCTTTTATTACTTTGTGCAACGCACATCCCGTATAACGCCGGGAAGAATGACTGTAAAAGAAGAAGCATGCGGAAGCAAAAAAACCAAATGGAGGTAAAGACATGAGCGTTATTTCAATGAAACAGTTATTAGAAGCAGGTGTTCATTTCGGACATCAGACAAGAAGATGGAACCCTAAGATGGCTCCATACATCTACACAGAGAGAAATGGTATCCACATTATCGATCTGCAGACATCTGTTGGTAAAGTAGACGAAGCTTACCAGGCAGTATCTGAAATCGCTGCAGCAGGTGGTACAATCCTTTTCGTTGGTACAAAGAAACAGGCACAGGAAGCTGTTAAGACAGAAGCTGAGCGTTGCGGTATGTACTATGTAAATGAGAGATGGTTAGGCGGTATGCTGACAAACTTCAAGACAATCCAGACACGTATCGCTACATTAAAGAAATATGAAACTATGGAAGAAGACGGTACATTTGATGTTCTTCCTAAAAAAGAAGTAATCCAGATCAAGAAAGAAATGGAAAAACTGGAAAAGAACTTAGGCGGTATCAAAGAGATGGAACATATTCCGGATGCAATCTTTGTTGTTGATCCTAAGAAGGAAAGAATCTGCGTACAGGAAGCACAGGCTCTTGGAATCACTCTGATCGGTATCGCTGATACAAACTGTGATCCGGAAGAACTTGATTTCGTTATCCCGGGTAACGATGATGCTATCCGCGCTGTAAAACTGATCGTTTCCAAGATGGCAGACGCTGTTATCGAAGCAAACCAGGGTGCAGCAGAAGAAGCTGCACAGGCAGAAGCTGAAGAATCCGCTCAGGCAGATGCTGAGTAATCAGTATCCGAAAGTAAGAGTACGACTAACATAATATAAATGGAGGACACGAAAATGGCTATCACAGCAGCTATGGTAAAAGAGTTAAGAGAAATGACTGGTGCAGGCATGATGGACTGTAAGAAAGCTCTTGCAGAAACTGATGGAGATATGGATGCAGCAGTTGAAGTATTAAGAAAAAGCGGCGCAGCTAAGGCTGAGAAGAAAGCCAGCCGTATCGCAGCAGAAGGTATTACACGTACAGCAGCAAACAGTAATACAGCAGTTGTTGTAGAAGTAAACTCAGAGACAGACTTCGTTGCAAAAAATGCAGTATTTCAGGAATTTGTACAGTCTATCGCGGATCAGGCACTTGCTTCATCTTTAAATGGTGGCAAGGACGGAGAAGATGTAGAAGCACTTCTTGCTGAAAACGGACTGAAAGAAGCTTTAGTTGAAAAGACAGCAACAATTGGTGAAAAGTTATCCTTCAGACGTTTCGAGAAGGTGACAGGGGATGTTGTAACATCTTACCTTCACGGCGGCGGAAGAATCGGTGTATTAGTTGCCGGTACCGGTGCATCCGATGATGCAGCTAAGGAAGCACTTACAAATAGCGCAATGCAGATCGCAGCTATGAACCCACAGTATATCAGCAGAGCTGATATGGCTGATGAAGAAGTTGCAAAGCTTCGTGAGATCACAGTTGACAGCGCATTAAATGATCCTGCATCTCTGCCAAAACCGATCTTAAACAAACTGATCGAAAAGGCAGTAGCCGATGTATGGTCAGCAGAAGATGTAGCTATCTACAAAGAAAAGAAATCTAATATGCAGTATTTATTCAACTTCCTTTCAAAGGAAGCTGCTGCACAGCTTGCTGAGATTGCTATGGCTGATAAGGAAACAATCGCAGCTGACAAGATCTTCAATGGTCTTGTAGAAGGTCGTGTTTCCAAGCAGTTGAAAGAGATCTGCCTGCTTGATCAGACATATGTTAAAGCAGAAGACGGAAAACAGTCTGTAGCTAAATATCTTGCTTCCGTAAACAAAGATCTTGCAATCAAGAAATTTGTACGTTTTGAAGTTGGCGAAGGTATGGAAAAGAAGAATGAAGACTTCGCTGCAGAAGTAGCTGCACAGATGGCTAATGCTTAATTTACAGGCAAAGCAAGTATCAGATTACAAATAATAATCAAAGTTAATAAAACTCACAACACAACACAAATCCCCGGGATCATTTCTGATCCCGGGGTATTTTGCTTACAAGAGTTGAGCAAGTGTGACCCCATCCAGATAGTCATTGATGATCGAATCCAGCTTCTGCCAGACCGGATGTGTGGGACAGGTGGCAATATTTTTGCATGGACCTGTAGATGAGGAAGTGCAGGAAACGGAAGCAAGATCGCCCTCTGTCAGTCTGAGGATTTCTCCTAATGTATAGTCTGTAGTGGGCTTTGTCAGCCGGTATCCACCACCTTTCCCTTTCACGCCCTCCAGCAGGTCGTGTTCTACCAGAATTTTTAAAATTCCTTCCATATATTTCTTGGAAATGTGCTGCCGTTCGGCAATTTCCTTGAGTGGCACATATCCTTCATTTTCATGATGGGCAAGATCGATCAGCACGTAGAGCGCATATCGTCCTCTAGTTGAGATCAGCATATGAAATCCGTCCTTTTTGTCCGCTTCTTTGGAGCGGATATTTGAATTTATTATAGCACAAACTATAACCTGCTGTGCAGGTTATTTAGCAATGCATTTGCTGCGCAGGTTGATTAGAAAGATATAGTTAGGCTATAACCTGCTAACGCAGGTTATTTGGCCCCATATTTGCTTTGCAAATATGGGACAATGGTTGACAAAATCCTAGTAACATACTATAGTTTAATTGCCTACCAAACAGGTAGGCTGAATAAAAGGAAAGGTGTGGATCAGAAAATGGCAGACAAACTTTTGCAGGTAAACGGTATTTCAGTTCGTGTAGAGGATAAGGAAATTCTGCATGATATAAATTTAGAAATCGGAAAAGGAGAGACTCATGTGTTAATGGGACCAAACGGTGCGGGAAAATCAACACTTGGTTATGCACTGATGGGCAATCCGAAATATGAAGTAATAAAAGGAGATATCCTGTTTCATGGAAATCGGATCAATGAGGATGGTGCAGATAAGAGAGCCAGGGATGGTATCTTTTTATCCTTCCAGAGTCCTTTGGAGGTCCCGGGTCTTTCTTTAAGCTCCTTTATCAGAAACGCAGTGGAAAAGAGACGTGGCAGCAGAATCCGTCTCTGGGATTTTAAGAAGGAGCTGCAGAAGGAAATGGAACTGTTGCAGATGGATCCTTCTTATGCAGAGCGGGATCTGAATGTTGGATTTTCCGGCGGTGAAAAAAAGAAAACAGAGATTTTGCAGATGCTGATGCTCAGACCGGAGCTGGCAATTCTGGACGAAACGGATTCCGGACTTGATGTGGACGCAGTGCGTACTGTTTCAAAAGGTGTGGAGGAATACCAGAAGACAAGAGACGGAGCACTTCTGATCATCACGCACAGCACGAGGATTTTGGAAGCTTTACATGTGGATTATACGCATGTTCTGGTAGACGGGCATATTGTAAAGACAGGAGATGCTTCCCTGATCGACGAGATCAATGAACATGGATTTGAAAAATATCTGGATCTTTTAAAACAGGAATCAGAGACGGGGAGGTAAGCCGGATGAAAGAAAAAATCTATGTCGATGATGTGGACAGAAGCATTTACGATATCCGTAATGAAGAAAAAGATGTATATCGTGTGCAGGAAGGACTGGATGCGTCCATTGTAGAAAAAATATCAAAGGAAAAGAACGATCCTGCCTGGATGACGATGTTCCGTCTGCGATCATTGCAGATTTATAATGAACTGAAGGTGCCTGACTGGGGACCATCCATTGACGGACTGGATATGAGCCATATTGCGACTTATGTACGTCCGAACACGAAAATGAGTGCAAAATGGTCTGAAGTACCGGAAGATATTAAGGATACGTTTGAAAAGCTTGGCATTCCGCAGGCTGAAAGGAAATCGCTGGCAGGTGTTGGTGCGCAGTATGATTCGGAGCTTGTTTATCACAATGTCAGAGAAGAAGTGGCAGCGCAGGGCGTTGTGTATACGGACATGGAAAGTGCATTAAAAGGCGAATATGCAGATATGGTCAGAAAGTATTTTATGAAGCTTGTACGGCCGAATGACCATAAATTTGCTGCTCTGCATGGGGCAGTCTGGTCAGGCGGTTCCTTTGTGTATGTGCCACCGGGTGTTTCCGTGGAAATCCCGCTGCAGTCTTATTTCCGTCTGAATGCGCCGGGCGCAGGACAGTTTGAACATACGCTGATCATTGTAGATGAGGGCGCAGACCTGCATTTTATTGAAGGCTGCTCCGCACCAAAATATAATGTGGCAAATCTGCATGCAGGCTGTGTGGAGCTTTTTGTAAAGAAAAATGCCAGACTGCGTTATTCGACGATCGAAAACTGGTCTAAAAACATGTATAACCTGAATACAAAACGTGCCATGGTGGAAGACGGCGGCGTGATGGAATGGGTTTCCGGTTCATTTGGATCCCATGTTTCTTACTTATACCCGATGACGATCCTGAAAGGAGATCATTCCCGGATGGAATTTACGGGAATCACCTTTGCCGGAAAAGGACAGAATCTGGACACGGGAGCAAAAGTCGTGCACATCGGAAAGAATACTTCTTCCTTTATCGGTACAAGATCCATTTCCAAAGATGGCGGTATCAGCACATTCAGAAGCAGCGTGCAGGTAGAAAAGTCTGCAAAGAATACAAAAGCGGCTGTTTCCTGTCAGTCTCTGATGCTGGATGATAAGTCAAGATCTGACACGATCCCGGCAATGGACATCCGGACAGCAGATGCGGATATCGGACATGAAGCAAAGATCGGACGGATCAGTGATGAAGCTGTCTTTTATCTGATGTCCAGAGGACTTTCGGAAGAAGATGCGAGAGCAATGATTGTCAGCGGATTTGCGGATAATGTATCAAAGGAACTTCCGCTTGAGTATGCGGTGGAAATGAACAATCTGATACAGCTCGAAATGAAAGGCAGCATAGGCTAAAAGGAATGGGCATTGTAGGAGGAACGAAATGGAACAGAAAATAGATATGATCGTAAACAGACTGCCTGCAAAAACCTGGAACAGACTATCGGTCAATCAGGCAGAAATCAAGGATCTGACGGCTGATGGCTGGCAAAGACCGGCTGTTACCGTCCGCTACCCAAAGGATGAAAAGCCAATTGTAAGAGAACTGACGACTGAACAGGAATCTTCTGTATGTAAAAAGATGGAGCAGATCCGAACCGGAATGGGCGCGGAAGTAAGCCGCCTGAAACCGGAAGACGCAACAGATATTTGTGTGGAGACAGTAGAAGAGGGCGGGGAATCCGATGAGAGAAGAGAGCGTATGAGACGTGATGAGGTGGTACTTGTATTGGACTATCCGGATCGGAAAAACTGTTTTCAGGATGTAAAAATCTATGCGAGGGCAGGAGAAAGTGTAACCGTCTGGACTGTTGTAAGATCCAAAAAGGATGCGGAAGGGAAAGCTGTACTGCGGACACTTCTGCAGGCAGAAGAAAATGCAAAGATCCGGCTTGTGCAGGTAGATCTGCTGGGCGATAGAATGCAGCTTTTCAATGATATCGGAGTAGAAAGCGGCAAACAGGCGCAGATAGAGGTTGTGCAGTTGTTTCTTGGTGCAGAGAAGATCTGGGCAGGAAGTTATGCTGCGCTAACAGGAGAAAAGAGCCATCTGCAGCTTGATGCCGGTTATTACAGAGAAAAACAGCAGCTTCTGGATATGAACTATGTGGCACAGCATATCGGAAAGAAAACGGAAAGCAACATGAATGTGGGCGGCGTACTGCAGGATGCGTCTAAAAAGGTATTCCGCGGGACGATTGACTTTTCACTGGGCTGCATGGGTGCAAAGGGAGATGAAATGGAGGATGTCCTCATTTTAGGAGAGGATGCCATCAACCAGACAGTTCCGCTGATCCTATGCGCGGAGGATGATGTAGAAGGAAATCATGGTGCTTCGATCGGAAGACCGGCAGATGAGGTACTGTTTTATCTGGCAAGCAGAGGACTTTCGGAAGAGGATGCCTGCAATCTGCTGGCAAGAGCAAAGCTGGAAGCACTCTGTAACCGGATCGGAGAGCAGAAAATTGCAGAACAGGCTGAAAACTGGCTTTGGGAGGTAACAGGCGATGAAGCGTGATTACAGACAGGATTTTCCGCTTCTGCGGGAAAATCCGATCGTATATCTGGACAGTGCAGCAACGGCGCAGCGTCCGGATGTGGTCGTAGAAGCAGAAATGGAATTTTACAGAAAATATAATGCTAATCCTTTGCGTGGTCTGTATTCTCTTGGAATAGAAGCAACAGATCGCTATGAAGAGGCGCGGGAATGTGTGGCAAAATTTATCCATGCAGCATCCGCAAAGGAGATCATGTTTACAAGAAATGCAACGGAAAGCCTGAATCTGGTTGCCTATAGCTATGGTTTATCGCATCTGCGGGAAGGCGATGAGATCGTAGTCAGTATATTGGAGCATCACAGCAATCAGCTTCCGTGGCGTATGGTGGCTGAAAAAACGGGTGCAGTCGTTAAATATCTGGAATGTGACCGGCAGGGACATATTTTAGATGCAGATCTGCAGGCCGCTTTCTCGGAAAAAACAAAGCTGGTCGCAGTTACGCAGGTATCCAATGTGCTTGGCATCAGGACACCGATCGACAAAATCGTCGCATTGGCAAAGAAAAGCGGAGCTGTAGTTGTACTGGATGCAGCGCAGTCTACGCCACATATGGAAGTGGATGTACAGAAGCTGGGTGTGGATTTTCTGGCATTTTCCGGGCACAAGCTGATGGCACCTATGGGAATTGGCGTATTATATGGAAGGAAGGAACTGCTTTCTGAAATGCCGCCTTTTTTGACCGGCGGAGAAATGATCCAGACGGTGACAAGAGATAAGGTAGTGTATGCCGAGCTGCCACATAAATTTGAAGCAGGTACTGTCAATGGTGCAGGGGCATGGGCACTTGCAGCGGCGATCCGGTATTTACAGGAAGTCGGTTATGAGCAGATACAAAAGCAGGAGCTTTTGCTGACTACGCAGCTGATGGATGGGCTTAAGAAGGTGCCACATGTACAGGTTCAGGGATCACCGGATTCGAAAGAGCATTGTGGTATTGTCAGCTTTACCATAGATGGCGTGCATCCGCATGATGTTAGCAGCATTCTGGATGCAGATGGCATTGCAGTCCGTGCGGGACATCACTGTGCACAGCCTCTGATGCAACAGATTGGCGTTATGTCAACCACTCGTGCCAGCATGTATTTTTATAACACGGAAGAGGATATAGAAAAGCTGCTTGCAAGCGTGCAGACGATCAGAAGGAGAATGGGCTATGGAGAATAACAGAAGCTTTTATAATGAAATATTAACGGATCACAATCTGCATCCCATGCATAAGCATGAGCTTGCGGATGCCAATATGCAGCTCGAAGGCGTGAATCCAAGCTGCGGAGATGATATTATTTTAAATCTTAAAGTAGAGGATGGAAAGATCGTGGACGGCTCCTTCACAGGCGACGGCTGTGCAATTTCGCAGGCTTCCGCGGACATTATGCTGGATCTGATCATCGGCAGAGAGGTAGAAGAAGCAGAAAGACTGAAAGAAAGCTTTCTGCATATGATCAAGGGAGAGGCGACAGACGAGGAAATGGAGCTTTTGGAAGAAGCTGGTGCACTTGCTGATATTTCTCATATGCCTGCCCGTGTTAAATGTGCGGTGCTTGGCTGGCATACACTGGAGAATATGCTGGATGGAAGGATAGAAGCGTAAAAAATCTGCACATATTTGCTTTTCATAGTATGCGTATGATATGCTGTAACAGGAAGATAGGTCGCACGGTTATAGTGCTACGGTATAGACGCGAAATGCCGCTATGGCATAGAAAAGTTGACGGCGGCTAACTATGGAGGATATATGTGGAATAAAACAAAGTCCCTGTATGATACGGATGCGGCATATTGGTATTCGCAATATGAAGAGCAGTTCCTTTTTGAAAAGGGAAAGCTGGAGAGCCAGCTTGCAGCAGCACGTAAAAGAAAAGGGGACGATATCTTTGAGCTTAGAATGTATGGTGGCATCTTAGCGGCACTTGTATTACTGGTGCCGCTGGAAGCCGTTTTTATGCTGGCAGGCGGACTGGTGCTTTCAATCGTGGCGGCTGTGGGTTTGTTTATTTTGATTGCAGGGTATACGATCGCTTTGCCGGTTGTCTGCTATAAACTTGTAAAAGGATCTTTTTTATATCTGGTTTATCATAACAGGAATTTTGCGGCTTTTCTGAAAAACAAATATCAGATCAGTAATATCAATCATGAAATATTTGCGCTTCAGAAGCGGCTGCAGGAATTTGAAGCATACGAAAAGAAGCTGGATGTGTGGAAAATGCAGTTGGAAGATGGCATGACCGGGCAGCAGCTTCTTTCTTATCGGCAATATTTTGAGCAGATTGACTATGGGTTACCGATCGCGATCATTGAAGGAAGCAAGGGTGGTTTACAGTCGCTTACAAAAAAAGTTGCATGGATCGGAGGAATTCTATTGTGGCTGTTGCTTGTTTCTCTGGTAGTAAAAGTGTTGCTGTGGATCAGCGGCGGTATTGCAGCCTTATTCGGGCAGTTGTAAGAGGAGGCAGAGATATGAAAGAAGCAAAAAAGACAAGAAGCGCAGCGGATCTGCTGACAAGGCAGGACATACTACAATACGGACTGTCTTTTCCAGGTACCTATCAGGAAGCTCCATTCCATGATCCAAACTGGCAGCTTGTCCGGGTGAAGGGAAGCAAAAAGGTCTTTCTCTGGACGTATGAAAAAGACGGCTTTTTAAATCTGAATGTAAAAGTAAAGCCGGAATGGCGTGACTTCTGGAGAAATGCATATGCTGCAGTTATCCCCGGCTATCATCAAAATAAAGAGCACTGGAATACGATCATTGTGGATGGCAGTATTCCGGTAGAAGAGGTCAGACGGATGATCGCAGAAAGCTATGATCTGGTCACGGACAGCCCCGCAAAGCGGATCTATGAAGCGGTCAGGCAGGTACCGAAAGGGAAGGTTGCAACCTATGGGCAGATCGCAGAGCTGGCAGGAGATAAAAAGATGTGCAGGGCGGTTGGCAATGCACTGCACAAAAATCCCGACCCGGAACTTACCCCGTGCTACCGCATTGTAAATGCCAAAGGGGAACTTGCAGGCGCTTTTGCATTTGGTGGGGAAAATGCACAGGCAGACCGCCTGCGCGCAGACGGGATCGAAGTTGTGGACGGCAGAGTTGATCTTGAGAAGTATGGGATCAGGGTTGTGGATGGCAGGATCGTTTGTGAGAAGCAGAGATAAAGCCTTTAGAGAAGAAAATTTGTCGAATATGGTAATTTTATTGAGAATGAGACTGCTGAGGAGATACGGAATATTGGTGAAAATGAAAAGATAATTGCAGAAATTCGTCCAATATCAGGGAAGATATCAACTTAGTATGAAATATAAATCCTTAGTATGGAAAGTTTCGTCCAAAGTGGAGAATTTATCTGATTAAGTATGACTACTTATTCGTCAGTAAGTCTGTTATTCATACAAAATAAGAAAAAAACAGCTTATAAGGCGAAAAATAACACAAGATGTTTCTCATAACAGAAAATCTTTTGTGTGAAGCCAGAGAATTTTGCACTTATATCATACAAAATTGATGAAGAAAAGAAAAAAGGGCGAAAAACTGGAAAAGCATACAAATGGGAGTCATCCAAAATTGGGGAAATTATTAAATGTGGGCGAAAAATAAAAATAGCTACAAGGATTTCATTCCATTGGAGACAGAAATAGAAAGGGGGAGAGAATAGATGAATACAAGAGAGTATATGATTCTCATAAAGGATGAAATAAAAACATCTGAGATAAGGTCATGTAATTACAATAGAGAAATTCAGAAATGGGATATAAAATTCAATAATGGGAAAGTATACTCTTATGCATATCCTAATGTGAAAAAATTGACAGACCCTACTGTATTAAATCCGAATATGTACCATGTTGGTAGAGAGGGAAGAGAGTTTTTTGATATCAGTGCAATATATGTATTTAAAAATGGAGTAGAATCATATTGGCACATTTGTTTTGGGGATGGTAGTGAGAGAGATTACAGACAAGACGATTTACATATCATAGAATCATGTCTTAACCAAAGTCAGGCAGCAGATGTATTTGAATATATAAAACAAATCTCGGGTTTGTGTACAATCAAGAATGATGATACGGGCGAAAAGTTATTATCAAAACAAATTGACAAAATTTCTTTTGTGGGTAACGATGTAGCATTAGCTAAATATTTAAATCCATCTTCAGGGAAGAATAAGAAGAGTAAGTATCATTATAATCCAATTTTCCCATTTGGTTGTAATAGTAGTCAGTATAAAGCAGTCAAAAATGCTATGGAAAATCAGATCTGTGTTATACAAGGACCTCCAGGGACTGGAAAAACACAGACCATATTAAATATCGTTGCCAATATATTGTTACAGGGAAAAACAGTACAGATAGTGTCGAATAATAATTCGGCAACCGAAAATGTATATGAAAAATTATCTGCATCTAATTATAATCTGGGGTTTATTGTAGCTGCGTTAGGAAATTCTAAGAACAAGGAATGGTTTATTGAACATCAAAAGACTGATTATCCGGATTTTTCATCATGGAAAACAGATAAAAAACCAAGAGATATAAAACAGAAAATAGCGGAGCAGTCTGAGCAGTTAAAAACTATATTTGAAAAGCAGGAAAAACTGGCACATTTAAGACAGGAACTTTCGCAGTTAGTCACAGAACAGAAATATTTTGATCAATATGTTGATGAATCTGATGTAAATACTAGTAATATAAAATCCAGAAAAAAATTATTTTCTAAGCATTGGATGGAATTATGGCAAGAATGTCAGATGCTGGCAGAAAAGAAAAATGCAACAAGTTTTTGGGTGAAGATAAAAATATTTTTGAAATATAGATCAAGCAATTGGAATTTCTACAAACAGCCTATAGCAAAAATGATTACATCCTTTCAGGCTATGTATTATGCAGCAAGGCTGGCGGAGTTATCTGAGAAAATTGCAGATATTGAAAACTCTTTAAAGGGTGTTAATAAGAATTTGCTTGATGAGTTATGCGAGCAGTCAATGATTTTGTTAAAAGATCATTTAGCTAGAAAGTATGAAGGGTGCAACCAAAGAAAATCATATAGTCTGGATGATTTGTGGAAGAATCCGTATGATGTTCTGTTTGAATATCCAGTTATACTAAGTACAACATTCTCATCCAGAAATAGTTTGAACACAGGTGTTGTATATGATTATCTGATCATGGATGAGGCATCACAGGTAGATGTCGCCACCGGAGCGCTGGCACTTTCCTGTGCGAGAAACGCTGTTATTGTTGGTGATACAAAGCAGCTTCCGAACGTTATGAAAGATGATGTAAAAGACAGGGCAAAAGCCATTTTTGATACGTTTCATATAAATGAAGGATATCAATACACAAAAAGCTTCTTACAATCTATTCTTGATATTATGCCAAATGTAACACAGGTAATGCTACGGGAGCATTATAGGTGTCATCCTAAAATTATTAACTTTTGTAATCAGAAATTTTATCGTGGTGAATTAATTATTATGACAAAAGATGAGGGGGAAAAAGATGTTTTATCCGTAGTTAAAACAGCCAAAGGAAATCATGAACGAAGCCATTACAGCCAACGACAGATAGATGCTATAAAAAATGATATTATCCCTAAATACGATCTGAATCCAAAAGAAACTGGAATTATAGCCCCATATAAAAATCAGGTAGAGGCATTGAGCAGGGAAATTAATGATATTGATATTGCTACAGTGCATAAATTTCAGGGAAAAGAAAAGGAAAATATTATCATATCTACTGTAGATGATGAGATATCTGATTTTACAGATGATCCATATTTGATTAATGTCGCTGTGTCAAGAGCAAAGAAAAGATTGCTTTTGGTGGTAACAGGAAATGAACAATCAAAAGAACGTAATATAACAGACTTGATAAAATATATTCAGTATAATAACTTTGATGTAGTTGAAAGCAGGATTTATTCAGTTTTTGACTATTTATATAAGCAGTATACAGAAGAAAGAATGGCATATTTGCAGAAATATAAAAAAGTATCGGAATACGATTCTGAAAATCTGGTATATACTTTGATCAGAGAAATTATATCCGATAATAAATATGCGAGTTTGGATGTGGTTTGTCATTTCCCGCTGAATATGCTGATTAAAGATCCTGTGTTATTGGATGATCAGGAGTGTCGTTATGCAATGAATCCAGCAACTCATTTAGATTTCCTGATATACAATAGAATTGGCAAAACACCTATATTAGCGATAGAAGTGGATGGATATGCGTATCATAAAAAAGATACTTTACAAGCAGCAAGGGATTTGTTGAAAGACCATATAATGGAACTGTATAAAATTCCATTGTTGAGGCTGAAAACCAATGGGAGCGGAGAAAAAGAAAAAATCATAGCGTTGTTGAGCAAAATTTATAAGGAATGAAAGCTATTTTAACAAATGGTAGGGAGGCAGTACATGGGATTTTTTTCAAAACCGGAACAGATTATTTTAAAGGAAGCAAGTGATGCGAGAGCATATTTGGAAAGACTGGAGAAACTGTTGCCACAAACATGTGGGGAACTGAATACAAAATTACAGAAAGAAATAGCTATTACAAAAGCCGGAATTGCAGGAGAAGATAATATTGTCTTTGAACTGAAAAACAGTGGGATAGATATGGTAGTCTTACATGATATTTATATTGAAACGGAGACTGGATTAAGTGCACAAATAGATTTTATTGTTGTGACAGCAAAACTGATATATGTTATAGAATGTAAAAACCTATTTGGTAATATTGAAATCAATAACAGTGGAGCTTTTATCAGGACATTTGAGTATGGCGGTAAACGAGTCAAGGAAGGTATTTATTCTCCGATTACGCAAAATGAAAGACATCTTACCGTTTTGAACCAATGCAGAGTAGAAAATGCGGGAGCTTTTATGGGATTGCTAAAACAATGGGGAACCAAAGCTTTTTATAAACCACTTGTTGTTCTTGCGAATCCTAAGACTATTGTAAATGACAGGTATGCAAAAAAAGAAATAAAAGAACAGGTAATACGTGCAGATCAATTAGTAGCAACGATAAAAAGAATGAATGCTGAATCCAAAGAGCCGTCCTCCAGTTTGAAACAGATGCAACAGGTTGCCCAGAGGCTGTTAGATATGAATATGGAAAGTAAGAAAGACTATTTTGCAAAATTTGATCTTCTGGCACAGGAAGCATATTTGGGGAAGAAAAAGGATAAGGAACAAGAAACAGAAAAATTCAAATCAAAGCAGGAAGAACTGCGTTGCCCAAAATGTGGAGCAGAGCTTGTTCTTAGAACCGCACAAAAGGGATCAAATGCGGGTAAACAGTTTTATGGCTGCAAAGCATTTCCAAAATGTAAATACATAAGAAATATGGAAGCGTGAATCTTATATGAAAAGAAAACATAAAAAGAATAAAAGCATGGCATTCATAACTGGGATGCTCTGTCTGGTGCTATTATTGGTGGTATTACTGGCAATAGTGCCAACAATGGAAGTTAGTCATGAACAACGAAATACAACGTCCACATTCGATTGGGCGGGGATAGACGAGCTGACCATAACAAGCGAAAATCTGCAAAACGGTGTATGGGATGACAGCATTGCCAATACGGAGCGTGGAAAAAACCTTTCGCCGCAGCTAAGCTGGGAAAAGGCAGAAAATGCACAGGCTTATGTGATCTATATGATAGATCCGGATGGAAATAACTGGATCCATCTGATCTCAGGTACTCTGACGAAGGAAGAAGTAGTGCAGGGAGAGATCACACAGGTCAATAAGGGGACAAGTGACACCGGTTATATCGGACCGTATCCACCTGCCGGAACTCATTCCTATGAAGTGTATGTGTTTGCATTAAAGCAGGCAAAGACAGACTATGCAGGAAAAGTTAATGCGGTGTGTGATGGTATTGACAGGATTGCACAGGAACTGGATGCAGGTGCTGCAGGAGCGAGTGGAAATATAGCCGCCTATGGTAAATTGACCGGTACTTATACAAAATAGATACCTAAACCTAACTTTACCTTGACAGCATGCGAAAGTCGTGATAAAAAAGAACAGGATAACTGAAATCTGGGTATGCTATAAGAAGAAAGTGAGTGGAAGAACATGAATCAGTATACACAACAGAAATTTGTAGGAGAGCGTGCTTTATTTCAGAGCAGAGATTTGGAGCTTTCTTATTGTACCTTTGCGGACGGCGAGTCACCGCTGAAGGAAAGTAAAAATTTAAAAATAGAGAATTGCCTGTTTCAGTGGAAATATCCGCTGTGGTATTGCCAGAATGTAGAAGTAAAGCATTCTACCATGTTTGAAATGGCAAGAGCCGGTATCTGGTATACAGACCATATTTCCATGGAGGATATTACTTATCAGGCACCAAAGGGATTCAGACGCTGTAAGGATGTTGTGCTCAAGGATATCAATTTCCCGAATGCGGCAGAAACACTCTGGAACTGCAATCAGGTAAAAATGCAGAATGTGACAGCCAAGGGTGACTATTTTGCAATGGGAAGCTCCGATATGGAGATCGAAAACTTTACACTGGTCGGCAATTACAGCTTTGACGGTGCAAAGAACCTGACGATCCGCAATGCCAGAATGCTTTCAAAGGATGCTTTCTGGAACTGCGAAAATGTAACAGTTTATGATTCCTTTATATCCGGGGAATATCTGGGCTGGAATGCCAAAAACGTTACACTGATCAACTGCACGATCGAGAGTGAGCAGGGCATGTGCTATATGGATAATCTGAAGATGGAAAACTGCAGGCTGCTGAATACCAATCTGGCGTTTGAATATGCAACCGTAGATGCACAGATCGACTCTAAGATCGATAGCGTGAAAAATCCGATCTCCGGAAAAATCCGGGCAAAACAGATCGGCGAGATTATTTTTGATAATCCGGATGTCAAAAAGGAAAATACGGATATTGTTACCGAAGACTAACGGGAAATCTACAACAGAAAACTGCATGAGTATTTTCAGAATGAATTACTGTGTGTGAAGACCGGAAGAAATAAAGAAAGACTATCAGTTACATGAAGCAAGAGAACGTAAAAAATAAAAAAGAAAACAGAGAGGAACTGGTCTCCTATATAAGGATGGGGCGAGAGCTTTCCGGCAGGCAGCAGATCCTGCTGGTGATACAGCTTTCACTTCCCGCGATCATGGCACAGCTTACTTCTGTGGCAATGCAGTATATTGATGCATCCATGGTGGGGCGGCTTGGCTCGGGGGCAGCAGCAGCGATCGGTCTGGTTGCATCGACAACATGGCTTTTTGGCGGCGTCTGCAATTCTTTTTCGGTCGGATTTGCCGTACAGGCAGCTCAGCTGATCGGAGCCAATAAGCTGGAGGCGGCAAGAGATGTACTGAAGCAGGCCCTTTTTACCATTTCGTGCATTTCCGTATTTCTGGCTGCGATCGGTATTGCGATCAGCAGCTTTCTGCCGGGCTGGCTTGGCGGAGAAAAGGCTATTTTAAAGGACGCAGGATATTATTTTCTGATCTATGTCTGCTTTTTGCCTTGTTCGGGACTGAATGTGCTGGCAGGCAGTATGCTGCAGAGCAGCGGCAATATGAAAGTGCCCGGTATTTTAAATTCCCTGCTGTGTCTTCTGGATGTCTTGTTTAATGCACTGTTTATATACGGCTGCAGAATGGGTGTGGCAGGTGCAGCACTTGGCACGGGCGTATCGGAGCTGATCATTGCGAGTATCATGCTGTATTTTGCCTGCGTGAAAAGTCCAATCCTGCATATCCGGAAGGAAGAAGGATTTCATCTTTCGGCGGAATGTCAGAAAAAGGCGATCACTTTATCGCTCCCTGTGACATTTGAACGATTTGTTGTCTGTCTTGCCATGATCGTAACGACAGGGATCGTGGCGCCGCTCGGTTCGGTGGCACTGGCTGCTAATTCTTTTGCGGTAACGGCGGAAAGTCTGTGTTACATGCCGGGCTATGGAATCGGTGAGGCAGCAGCAACACTGGTAGGACAGAGTACAGGCGCGGGACGCAAAAATCTGGTACATCATTTTTCAAGGATGACGGCGTGGACCGGTGTTGGCGTTATGACTGTGACGGGAATCCTGATGTATTTTCTGGCACCGCTCATGATGCTGTCGCTTTCCCCGGATCCGGCGGTACAGGCACTCGGAACGAAGGTGCTTCGGATCGAAGTTTTTGCGGAACCGATGTATGCGGCTTCTATTGTGGCGTCAGGTGCACTGCGCGGAGCAGGGGATACGATGATCCCAAGCATTTTGAATTTTATCAGTCTCTGGTTTGTGCGTATCCCGCTTTCCTGGATACTTGCAAAGCCGTTTGGACTGACAGGCGTATGGATCGCCATGTGTCTGGAGCTGATCTGCCGGGGAATCCTTATGCTGATCCGGCTTCTGAAAAAATTGTAACCGGTGGTACGAAAACATTATGTAAACTGCAAACAGTGGAAAGGAAGGAAAATGGAAGCATATGATTTTGATCGGATAACAGACAGAAGAAATACCTTCTCCTATAAATGGGATATCAAAGAAGGTGAGCTTCCGATGTGGGTTGCGGATATGGATTTTGAAACAGCACCCTGTGTCAAGGAAGCTTTGATCCGGCGGGCAGAGCATGGTATCTTTGGCTATTCCGTTGTTCCGCAGGAGTGGAACCGGGCAATTTGCGGCTGGTGGCAGAGAAGACATCATTTTCAACTGCAGGAGGACTGGCTGATCTTCTGTACAGGCGTGATCCCTGCGATCGATGTGGCGGTCAAACGCATGACAAATGTAGGAGATAATGTTGTTGTGCAGACACCGGTCTATAATATTTTTTATAACTGTGTTGAAAATCATGGCAGACATGTACTGGAAAACCGGCTTCTTTATGAAAAAGGACAATACGAAATGGATTTTGAGGATTTGGAGAAAAAACTGGCAAATCCGCAGACAACGATGCTCTTATTATGTAATCCGCAGAATCCGGCAGGAAAGATCTGGAGTAAGGAAGAGCTTGCCAGAGTCGGTGCACTTTGCAAAAAACACCATGTACTGGTTGTAGCGGACGAGATCCACTGTGATCTGACGATGCCCGGCTATGCATATGTACCGTTTGCTTCCGTATCGGACGATTGCAAATATAACAGCATTACATGTCTGGCACCGAGCAAGACCTTTAATATGGCGGGGCTGCAGTCGGCAGCAGTCATGATACCGGATGAAGCGATCCGGGAAAAGATGGACAGAGGATTGAATTCCGATGAAGTGGCAGAGCCGAATGCCTTTGCCATGGCAGGCACGATCGCGGCTTTTACAGAGGGAGATGCATGGCTTGACAGCCTGCGGAGCTATTTGAAAGAAAGCAGGGATATGGTTGCAGCATTTCTGGCAGGTAAACTGCCGCAGATCCATCTGGTGGAAAATACAGCGACTTATCTGCTCTGGCTGGATTGTTCCAAGGTAACGGATGACACGGATCATCTGCAGGAATTTCTCCGAAAAGAAACAGGACTGTATTTGTCCAAGGGCAGCGGCTATCACGGAAACGGGAACTTCTTTTTGCGTATGAACATCGCATGCCCGCATACAGCAGTTAAAGACGGGCTTACGCGCCTTGCCCGTGGTATACAGCTTTTTGAGAAAACAAAATAAGGGATAAAGAAGCAGAAAAGCTTATCTGTACAGCAACAGGAAAAAGATTGTATGGATGAGCTTTGTTTATGTTCCAAATACAGTCTGTCAATTTGTATCTATAACGCTGGATTTCGGATAAAAATTATGATAGAATAAATCGAATATGCAAAGAATGGAGTCTTGGTATGCCAAAAAGTGAAGAGGAAAAGAGACGCAGCCGGATTTCTTCCATGAAGAGGCTGATAGTAGCGTATTTACTTTTAGGGATTCTGATTCCGATCCTGTTATGTATTTTGTTGTTTATCAAGGTAGACAGACTGCAGAAAGAGCTGGATCAGGTGCAGCGGCAGATCGCATCGCAGCAGAGCGAAAGTACTGCCGGGGCTGAACAGACTGCTTCCGCAGAAGCAGATGCAGAAGCCTGGCAGCAGGCAGACGGAATGCAGGCAGATAACAGCCTTGCAAAATGGCAGGCAGAAGAAACGGAACCGGACGATGGACAGAAGAGAAAGGTTTATCTGACCTTTGATGATGGACCGAGCAGTAACACAGATGCCATACTGGATATTTTAAAACAGTATGATGTGAAAGCTACTTTTTTTGTGACAGGAAAGCCGCAGGAGAAGTACAAGGAAATGTATCAGCGTATTGTAGAGGAAGGGCATACACTCGGTATGCATTCCTACAGCCACAAATACGATGAGATCTATGCTTCGGAGGAAGCCTTTGAAGAGGATCTTTCCAGGCTGCAGGATTTCTTATATGATACGACCGGTGTATGGTCACATTTTTACAGATTTCCGGGTGGAAGCTCCAATCAGGTCAGTACGGTGGATATGAGTGAGCTTGCAGCGTATATGCAGCAACAGGATATCTATTATCTGGACTGGAATGTGTCAAGCGGTGATGCAACGGGCAAAAAGGTAAAAGCACAGACGCTTGTGGACAATGTACTGACAGGTGTGGGGAAGCATCAGACCTCTGTTGTCCTTTTGCATGATGCGGCGAATAAAAATACGACAGTGGAAGCACTTCCTGCGATCATTGAGGAAATACAGGCAATGGATGATACGGTTCTTTTGCCGGTCAGTGATGACATGGAATTTGTGCAGCATCTAAAATTACAACAATCAACTGCGCAGCAGTAATAATAAACGGAGGAAAAAAAATGGGATTTTTTCAGGAACTGAAAGAAGACCTGTCTCAGGCAGTCAATGAACTTCTGCCGGAAGAAGAGACGGGACAGGAAAGTAAAAAAGACGACGAAGATAAGGCACTGGATGATGCGCTGAAGGAAGTGCAGGAAGCACTGGCTGCGGAAGTCGGAAGCCCTGACACCGAAGAAGCCGGAAAGCAGGATGAAGCTGCAGAAGAAACAAAGGATGCAGAAACTGCGGATGAGGAAAAGCAGGAAGAAAAACAGGATGACCAGGCTGCTGAAGAGGAGCCGGAAGCGGAGTCTGCAGCACCGGAAGACGAAGAACAGGTTGTAGAGACCGAAGAACCGGAAGTAGTGAAGGAAGAAGCTGAGGCAGCAGAACCTGTAGATGAAACAGAAGCTGTGGAAGAACCTTCAGAAAAGGCGGCAGAAGAATCCGAGGCGGTTATGCTGCAGAAAGCGGCAGCGGAGCAGATGCAGAGCATTGCAGGTATCGTAAAGCCGGAAGCAGATGCGGATGAAGATGATTTTGCAGAGAGACAGATGCAGACACCGGAAGAAATGCTCATGCATATGGATCTGGGACAGCATACAGAAAAAGAAGAATCAGAATTGGAAAAAGAGGTAGGAAAAGCAATGGAAGAACAGAAAATGAGTTTGGAAGATACAGAAGTATTAGATGAAACAGCGATCATCACTGCAGGCATGACATTAAACGGTGATATCAGCGCAAAAGGCAATGTGGATATTCTCGGTAAAGTAAAAGGAAAGGTTGAGCTGCTCGGCAAGTTAAATGTTTCCGGTACGATCGAAGGAGATTCCAAAGCTGCAGAGGTATTTGCAGACGGTGCGCATATCACAGGTATGATCGTTGCGGAAGGCACAGTCAAGATCGGACAGAATTCCGTTGTGATCGGTAATGTGGCAGCTTCCAGTGCGGTGATCGCAGGCGCTGTCAAAGGCGATATTGATGTGAAAGGACCGGTTATCTTAGATGCATCTGCCATTGTAATGGGGAATATCAAATCCAAATCCGTCCAGATCAACAATGGTGCAGTGATCGAAGGTATGTGCAGCCAGTGCTACGCAGAAGTAAATCCGACAGATTTCTTTAATGATCTGATCGCAAAATAAACCAATGGACAAAGTGATAGGAGAAAAGATATGAAAAGAGTAATGCTGAAGCTGAGCGGTGAAGCGCTTGCAGGAGAAAAAAAGACCGGTTTTGATGAAGAAACAGTACGTGGTGTGGCACTGCAGGTAAAGCAGCTTGTCGATGACGGCGTACAGGTCGGTATTGTGATCGGCGGCGGTAATTTCTGGCGTGGACGTTCCAGCGAAAATATCGACAGAACAAAGGCAGATCAGATCGGAATGCTGGCAACTGTCATGAACTGTATTTATGTATCGGAGATCTTCAGAAGCGTGGGAATGATGACGGCGATCCTGACACCGTTTGAATGTGGTTCGTTTACAAAGCTGTTTTCCAAGGATCGCGCCAATAAATATTTTTCCAAGAATATGGTAGTATTTTTCGCAGGCGGAACAGGACATCCTTACTTCTCAACAGATACAGGTGTTGTACTGCGTGCCATTGAAGTAGAAGCAGATGTGATTCTGCTGGCAAAAGCGATCGACGGTGTATATGATGATGATCCGCATAAAAATCCAAATGCAAAGAAATACGATGAGGTTTCCATTGATGATGTGGTTGCACAGAATCTGCAGGTTGTTGATATGACAGCGTCTATTCTGGCAAGAGATAACAAAATGCCGATGTGGGTATTCGGACTGAATGAAGAAAACAGCATTGTGAATACCATGAACGGTAAATTTAACGGAACAAAGGTTACAGTATAGAATAAGGGAGGACATATAAAATGGATGCAAGAGTAAAAACATTTGAAGAAAAAATGCAGAAGACAGTTGACTTTTTAGGAGAGGATTTCATGACGATCCGTGCAGGAAGAGCCAATCCGCATGTACTGGATAAGATCAAGGTTGATTACTACGGAACACCGACACCACTGCAGCAGGTTGGTAATATCACAGTTCCGGAACCGAGAATGATCCAGATCGCGCCATGGGAAAAATCCCTGATCAAAGAGATCGAAAAAGCAATTTTATGTTCTGATGTCGGCATCACACCATCCAATGATGGTTCTGTGATCCGTCTGGTATTCCCGGAGCTTACAGAGGAACGTCGTAAGGATCTGGTTAAGGAAGTGAAGAAAAAAGGTGAGGAAAGCAAGGTTGCAGTACGCAATTCCAGAAGAGATGGAAATGACTCCTTCAAGAAGCTGGCTAAGGAAGATGTTTCCGAAGATGAGATCAAGATGTTAGAAGAGCAGTTACAGAAAGTAACCGATAAATTCATCAAAGAAATTGATGGTATGGTAGAAGAGAAGTCAAAGGAGATCATGACTGTATAATGAGTGTACCGAATCATATCGCCATTATATTGGATGGAAACGGCAGATGGGCAAAGAGCAAGGGAATGCCACGTAATTACGGGCATGTACAGGGCAGCAAAAATGTGGAAACAGTCTGTGCTGCAGCGTACGACCTTGGTGTGAAATACCTGACAGTCTATGCATTTTCCACAGAGAACTGGAACAGACCGAAGGACGAAGTGGATGCACTGATGAAGCTTCTGCACAATTATATGAAGACCTGTCTGAAAACCGCAGCGAAAAATAATATGCGTGTCCGCGTACTGGGAGATAAGATGGGGCTTGCACCGGATATCCGGAAGCGGATCGCTGAGCTTGAGGAAGCAACAAAAGACTATGATGGTCTGAATTTCCAGATCGCATTAAATTACGGCGGGCAGGATGAGATTGTTCGTGCAGTCCGCAAGGTAATGGCAGATACCCAGAAGGGGCTCCAGCCGGAAGACATGACGATCGAAAAGTTCGCTGACTATCTGGATACAAAAGGGATCCCTGAACCGGATCTGATGATCCGTACAAGCGGAGAACAGAGGATTTCCAATTTCCTGATCTGGCAGCTTGCCTATACGGAGCTTTATTTTACACCGGTTCCATGGCCTGCTTTCGGCAAAAAGGAACTGGAGGAAGCAATTGCAGCCTACAATCAGCGGGATCGCCGGTTTGGGCTTGTAAAGGAGGAGTAACATGCTGACAAGACTGATCAGTGGAATACTGCTTCTGATCATTCTGGCATTTGCAATGAGTAACGGGGGCATCGTTTTGTATGCCCTGACTCTTTTTATTTCACTTGTCGGATTTTCAGAGCTTGTGAAAGCAACGAATGTACGAAAAGAAGAGAAAAAGCCCTCCGGTATTGAGATCGTCGGATATCTTGGCATCGTGGCATATTATATTGTGCGGTATCTGACGGATTCTGATACGTATGCATTGCTTGCAATCATTCTGACGATCATGGGCATGATGCTTGTATATGTTCTGACATTCCCGAAGTATCATGCACAGCAGGTTATGTCAGCAGGCTTTTCGTTCCTGTATTGTCCGGTGCTTTTGTCCTATATTTATATGACAAGAAACCTGACACAGGGCATCTTTCTGGTATGGCTGATCTTTTCTGCATCCTGGGGCTGCGATACGTGTGCGTATGCAGTCGGTAAGCTGTTGGGAAAACATAAGCTGGCACCGGTGCTGAGCCCGAAAAAATCAATCGAAGGAGCGATCGGTGGCGTGGCCGGTGCTGCGCTGATCGGCTTTTTATATGCGTGGGGACTGCAGAAGGCGGGCGTGACTGCTATTTCGGATGATGCCATCTGGGCATTTCCGCTGATCTCAGGCGTCGGGGCAGTTTTAAGCCAGCTCGGTGATCTGGCGGCTTCCGGTATCAAGCGTGATCATAACATCAAGGATTATGGCAGGCTGATCCCGGGACATGGCGGCATTATGGATCGTTTTGACAGTGTGATCGTAACAGCACCGCTGATCTATTATTTATGTATCATTCTTCTGGAGCTGTAGACGTGATCCGGAGGAAGATGGTAGAAGGAGCAGAAAGATGAAAAATATCGTATTGCTGGGTTCCACAGGTTCGATCGGAACGCAGACACTGGATGTGGTACGCAGCTATAAAGAAGATCTGCATGTGGTTGCACTGGCAGCAGGCAGCAGTGTGGAAAAGATGGAGCAGCAGATCCGTGAATTTTCGCCCTCTTATGCGGTTATGTGGTCGGAAGAGGCGGCAAAGGATTTAAAGCAGCGTGTCAGTGATCTGCAGGTGCAGGTACTGACGGGCATGGATGGTCTGCTTGCCATTTCGGTTCTGCCCGAGGCGGATGTTGTACTCACCGCGATCGTGGGAATGATCGGAATCCGACCGACGATCGCAGCGATCGAGGCAGGCAAGGATATTGCACTTGCCAATAAGGAAACGCTTGTGACGGCAGGACATATCATTATGCCGCTTGCAAAGAAGCATGGCGTGAAGATCTTACCGGTCGACAGTGAGCACAGTGCTATTTTCCAGTCCTTAAACGGAGAACCGAAGGATAAGATCAGACAGATCCTTCTGACTGCATCAGGCGGTCCGTTCCGCGGTTTTACAAAAGAGCAGCTTACCAATGTAAAAGCAGCAGATGCCTTAAAGCATCCGAACTGGACGATGGGACGCAAAATCACGATCGATTCCGCAACAATGGTCAATAAAGGACTGGAGGTTATGGAAGCCGGCTGGTTATTCCATGTACCGCCGGAAAAAATAACTGTAGTAGTACAACCACAAAGCATCATACATTCTATGGTAGAGTATGTAGATGGCGCGGTGATCGCACAGCTTGGCGTACCGGACATGAAACTGCCGATCCAGTATGCACTTTTTTATCCTGACAGAAGACCGATGCAGGAAAATAACATAGATTTCTTCAAGTTGGGCAGAATTACATTTGAAGAGCCTGATATGGAAGTGTTTACGGGACTGAAGCTGGCTTATGAAGCATTCCGGGCAGGCGGCAGTATGCCAACGGTATTTAATGCTGCAAATGAAAAGGCAGTCAGTCTCTTCTTGCAGGATAAGATCGGTTTCCTGGATATTCCGGAGCTGATCGGTGCATGTATGCAGAACCATCATGTGATCGCAGATCCGACGGTGGAGAAGATCTTAGAGGCGGAAGCTGCATGCTATGACTATATTGAAAGCAGGTGTTAAAGATTGGGCATTGTCCTGTTTTTTGTCATTTTCGGCGTAGTTGTCATTGCGCATGAATTCGGACATTTTATCATTGCAAAAGCAAATGGAATTTCGGTTGTGGAATTTACAGTCGGTATGGGGCCGTGTATTTTTTCGGTGAAAAAGGGCGGTACCAAATATGCGATCCGTTTACTGCCGCTTGGCGGTGCCTGTATTTTTGAAGGTGAGGATGGCATCGAACGCGATACCGAAAAAAAAGAAGCAGAAAGTGGAGAAGCAGATCCACAGCAGGATGTGCAGCAGGCGGTGGCCAATACAGAGCTGGGCAGCAAAAAGAAGCCGGGCGCATTTCCGGATGCACCGGTGTTTGCCAGGATTGCCACTGTCTTAGCCGGACCGGTATTTAACTTTATTCTGGCATTTTTGATGTCTACGATCATTGTTGGCAGCTACGGAACCGATCTGCCGGTCGTACAGCAGGTTTCGGATGGCGGTGCAGCGCAGCTTGCGGGTATGCAGGATGGAGACAGGATCCTTTCCATGAACGGCAAAAAGATCCATCTGTATCGTGAGATCAGTCTTGCTTCCATGCTGAATAAAGGGGAAGATATCGCAGTTACCTATGAAAGAGACGGCAAGCAGTATGACACCGTGATAAAGCCGATCTACGACGAATCAGCAGGGCGTTATTATATGGGCTTATATGGCGTAGGCTCTTATCAGAAATTTGGTATTTTCGGTACTGTAAAATACAGCCTGTATGAAGTCGGTTACTGGATCAATACAACGGTCAAGAGCCTGGAACTTCTGATACAGGGGCAGGTTTCAAAGGATGATGTGTCCGGCCCTGTCGGAATGGCACAGACTGTGACACAGATCTACGACCAGTCGAAACCGGACGGCATTTATTATATCTGGCTGAATATGCTCAATTTTGCAATCCTGCTGAGCGCTAACCTGGGCGTATTGAATCTGTTACCGTTCCCGGCGCTGGATGGCGGCAGACTGGTATTCCTTTTGGTAGAAGCAGTCAGGGGTAAACCGGTTCCACCGGAAAAAGAAGGTCTGGTGCATATGATCGGTATGGCGTGTCTGATGCTTTTAATGGTATTTGTACTGTACAATGATCTGACAAAGATTTTTTAAATTATTATTATATAGATAGAGCAATGAAAAGAGGATAATTATGTATCGTGATCATACAAAAGTAGTGCATATTGGTGACAGAGTGATCGGTGGCGGAAATCCGGTGCTGATCCAGTCCATGACGAATACACATACAGAGGATGTGGCAGCGACAGTAATGCAGATCCACAGACTGGAACAGGCAGGCTGCGAGATCATCCGCTGTACGGTTCCGACCGAGGAGGCTGCAAAAGCGATCGGCGAGATCAAAAAACAGATCCATATCCCGCTTGTGGCAGACATCCATTTTGATTATAAGATGGCGATCGCTGCCATGGAAAACGGAGCAGATAAGATCCGCATCAATCCGGGCAATATCGGAAGCATTGACAGAGTGAAGGCTGTTGTGGAAGTGGCAAAGGAGCGGAATATCCCAATCCGTGTCGGTGTAAACAGCGGTTCTCTGGAAAAGGATCTGGTAGATAAATACCATGGTGTAACGGCAGAAGGTATTGTGGAAAGTGCGCTGGATAAGGTGCATATCATAGAAGATCTGGGATATGACAATCTGGTGATCAGTATCAAATCTTCGGATGTCCTGATGTGTGTAGCAGCGCATGAAAAGCTCGTAAAAGAGACCAATTATCCGCTGCATGTCGGAATCACGGAGTCCGGTACGATCATGAGCGGCAATATCAAATCTTCGATCGGACTTGGTATTTTGCTGCATGAAGGCATCGGTGATACGATCCGCGTTTCCCTGACGGGCGATCCGGTGGAAGAAGTAAAATCTGCAAAGCTGATCTTACGGACACTGGGACTGAGAAAGGGTGGTATTGAAGTAGTATCCTGTCCGACCTGCGGCAGAACGAATATTGATTTGATCGGACTGGCTAATGCAGTGGAACAGATGGTGGCAGATATTCCGCTTGACCTGAAGGTGGCGGTTATGGGCTGCGTTGTAAACGGACCGGGCGAAGCGAAAGAAGCTGATATTGGTATTGCCGGCGGTAAGGGAGAAGGACTTCTGATCAAAAAAGGTGAAGTGATCAGAAAAGTACCGGAAGATCAGTTATTAAATACACTCAGGGAAGAATTATTGAATTGGGGAAATGAGTAGTGAGTCATTCATTTATGGAAGTATTTCCAACGCTGCATCTGGAAGGCGACTGTAAAGTCTATATGGAAGATGTCAGAGTTGACAGAGTTGTGACGACAAGAGCAAGAGATCTGCTGAAGGTTTACATAAGTTGTGACAACATCATAGAAAAAGAATATATTTATAAAGTGGAAAAAGAGCTGCATAAGCAGCTTTTTTCTGCCTTAGAAGGCGGAAAAGAAGGACCTGAAGTCAAGCTTTATGAAACATTTCATCTATCTGCGCAGTATGATGCGCCGGCTGTTTTCGGGGCGTATAAAAACAGTATGCTGCTGGAGCTGAAGGAATACAGTCCGATGCTGCACAGCATGTTAAAGTCCGCAGAGCTGTCTTTTGAAGCAGATGATAAAGTTGTTCTGACGATGGAAGATATTCCACTGTATCATCAGAAAAGCGGAGAGCTTCTGCAGATCCTGGACAAGATCGTCTGTGAAAGATGCGGGGTACGTGCGTTTTTTGAAGTAGCATATGAAGAGCCGAAGGAAAGCAAATACCGGGAAGAGGACGATATCAAGATTGCACGCCGGATCGCGGAAATTGCGGGAAACCGTGCGGCTATTTCACAAACGAGTGACAGTGAATATGTGGATATGAGCGGTGTGGACGGAAATGAATTTGAGCACGCCGCATCGCCTATGCAGGGAGCAGATGCAAAAATTGCTGAACAACCGCAGAAGCAGCCGGTGCAGAAAGCAGAGCCTGCACAGCCGCCGAAGAAAGAATTTAAAAAAGAAGGTAAAAAAGACTTTAAGAGCTTCCGCAGACAGGGCAGGCGTTCGGACAATCCGGATGTATTGTATGGCTATGATGTGGAAGGTGAGATCGTTCCGATGGATCAGATCCTGGATGAAATGGGTGAGATCACGATACGTGGAAAAGTGCTGAGTGTAGAAGAACGAGAGATCCGTAATGAAAAGACGATCGTCAGCTTCTTTATTACAGACTTTACGGACACGATGAAATGCAAGATGTTTTGTCCGAACGAAGAACTCCCGAATATCCGGGAAGGTGTCAGAAAAGGTGCTTTTCTGCTTGTCAGGGGACTTTGTGCCATGGACAGCTTTGATAAGGATCTGACGATTTCCATTAAGAGCCTGCAAAAAACAAAAGACTTTACCGTGACCAGAATGGATCACAGTGCAAAGAAGCGTGTAGAGCTGCACTGCCATACCAAAATGAGTGATATGGACGGTGTTTCCGATGTTATCGATATTGTAAAGCGGGCATATAAATGGGGACATCCGGCGATCGCGATCACAGATCATGGCGTGGTACAGGCACTTGCGGATGTATTCCATACGTGGCAGGATCTGTATAAAGGTGCGAAAGCAGAGGCGGAAAAGGAAGGGAAACAGCTTGACAGACAGGATTTCTTCAAGGTGATCTGCGGCTGTGAGATCTATCTGGTAGATGATCTGAAAAATATTGTAGTCAATCCGAAGGGACAATCCCTGATGGATTCCTTTGTTGTATTTGATATTGAAACAACCGGTTTTTCAAGTGTGACGAACCACATTATAGAGATCGGTGCGGTAAAGGTGGAAAATGGAAAAATCGTAGACCGTTTTTCAACTTATGTAAACCCACAGGAGCCGATTCCGTACCGGATCACCAAGCTGACAACGATCACGGATGCAGATGTCATGGATGCGCCGACGATCGATCAGGTTCTGCCGGAGTTTTTTGCCTTTTGCGAAGGCTGTGTACTGGTAGCGCACAATGCTTCTTTTGATACCGGTTTTATTAAGGAAAATGCGAGGAAACTGGAGCTGCCTTATGCATATACTCATGTGGATACGCTTGCCATGGCACGTGTGCTGCTGCCACAGCTCGCCAAGTTTACACTGGATCATGTGGCAAAGACAGTCGGTGTATCTTTGGAAAACCATCATCGTGCGGTAGATGATGCGGAGGCAACGGCTGAAATTTTTGAGAAATTTATTCCGATGCTGCTGGAAAAAGGTGCACATGATCTGGATGCGGTTAATGAGCTGGGCAGGACAAGTACGGACTATGTCCGTAAAACACCGTCTTATCATGCCATTGTACTGGCGAAAAATGATGTGGGACGTGTCAATTTATATAAGCTGATTTCAGCTTCCCATCTGCAGTATTTTAACAGACGGCCGAAGGTACCGAAGAGCCTGATCCTTGAAAACAGAGAAGGTCTGATCCTTGGAAGTGCCTGTGAAGCGGGAGAGCTTTACAGAGCCTTGCTGCGCGGGGCACCACAGGCGGAGATCGCCGATATCGTGAATTTCTACGATTATCTGGAGATCCAGCCAAATGGCAACAATGCATTTATGATCGATTCCGATAAGTCAGATCATGAAAACATTCATTCCATGGAAGATATTCAGGAGATCAATAAAAAGATCTGCGATCTGGGTGAGGAGTTCCACAAGCCGGTCTGTGCAACGTGTGACGTGCATTTTCTGGATCCGGAGGATGAGGTATACCGCCGCATCATCATGGCGGGAAACGGTTTCAAGGATGCGGATTCCCAGGCTCCGTTATATCTGCGCACCACGGAAGAAATGCTGGCGGAGTTTGAATATTTAGGCAGTGATAAAGCGCGGGAGGTAGTTATTGATAACACAAACCTGATCGCGGATATGGTGGATTCCATCGATCCGGTCAGACCGGATAAATGTCCGCCTGTTATTGAAAACAGTGACCAGACGCTGACGGATATCTGCTACCGGAGAGCGCATGAGATCTATGGCGAGGTATTGCCGGATATTGTAGAAAAACGACTGGAAAAGGAACTGAATTCTATTATTTCCAACGGATTTGCCGTTATGTATATCATTGCGCAGAAGCTGGTATGGAAATCGGTGGAGGATGGGTATCTGGTTGGATCCCGTGGCTCCGTAGGTTCTTCCTTCGTTGCCAATATGGCGGGAATCACAGAGGTTAATTCCTTGAGTCCGCATTATTATTGTAAGAAATGCCATTATTATGATTTTGATTCACCCGAGGTTAAGGCATATGCCGGTAAGGCAGGATGTGATATGCCGGATAAGATCTGTCCGAACTGCGGCGAAAAGCTGGTCAAGGATGGTTTTGATATCCCGTTTGAAACATTCCTTGGATTTAAGGGAGATAAGGAGCCGGATATCGACCTGAACTTCTCCGGTGAATATCAGAGTAAGGCACATAAATATACAGAAGTTATTTTCGGTTACGGACAGACATTCCGCGCCGGAACGATCGGTACGCTGGCGGAAAAGACGGCATACGGATATGTGATGAAATATTATGAAGAGCGTGGCATCCATAAACGCCGCTGCGAGATCGAGCGAATCGCAGAAGGCTGTACCGGTGTCAGACGTTCAACCGGACAGCATCCGGGCGGTATCGTTGTACTGCCGCTTGGTGAGGAGATCAACTCCTTTACGCCTGTACAGCATCCGGCAAATGATATGACAACGGATATCGTAACCACACATTTTGATTACCATAAGATCGACCACAACTTGTTAAAGCTGGATATTCTCGGACACGATGATCCGACCATGATCCGTATGCTGCAGGACCTGACAGGGATCGATCCGACAAAGATCCCGCTGGATGATAAGGATGTTATGAGCCTGTTCCAGAATACAGATGCACTCGGTGTCAAGCCGGAGGATATTTTAGGCTGTAAACTGGGATCACTCGGTATTCCGGAGTTCGGTACCGATTTTGCCATGCAGATGTTAATTGATACGCAGCCGACCTCGTTTTCCGATCTTGTTCGTATCGCAGGTCTTTCCCATGGTACGGACGTATGGCTGGGCAATGCACAGACGCTGATCGAGGAAGGCAAGGCAACGATTTCGACTGCAATCTGTACGCGTGATGATATCATGATCTATCTGATGCAGATGGGTGTTGAGGCGGGACTTTCCTTTACGATCATGGAAAGTGTCCGGAAGGGAAAAGGCCTGAAGGACGAATGGATCGCGACCATGAAGGAACATAATGTACCAGACTGGTATATCTGGTCGTGCAAGAAGATCAAGTACATGTTCCCGAAGGCACATGCTGCTGCCTATGTTATGATGGCATGGCGTATTGCGTATTGTAAGGTAAATTATCCGCTTGCCTACTATGCGGCATTTTACAGTATCCGAGCGGACTGCTTTTCCTATGAACTGATGTGTCAGGGTAAGGAGCATCTTGAAGCCGTGCTGGCGGATTACAACAGAAGGAAGGATGAACTATCCAAGAAGGAACAGGATTCCATCCGTGATCTGCGTATCGTGCAGGAAATGTATGCGAGAGGCTTTGAGTTTATGCCAATCGATATTTACAAAGCACATTCGAGATTATTCCAGATCATCGACGGCAAGATCATGCCATCCCTCGGCAGTATCGACGGTATGGGAGATAAAGCCGCAGAAGCCATGATGGAAGCGGCAAAGGACGGACCGTTCTTATCCAGAGATGACCTGCGAAGCCGCAGCAAAGCACCGCAAAACGTTATTGATAAGATGGGCGAGCTGGGACTTCTTGGCAGCCTGCCCCAGTCAAACCAGTTGAGCTTATTTGACTTCATGTAATACCAGGGTCACAGACCATTAGCCACGATGTGCTTGCACAGGAGTGGCTATATGGTATGATGACCCGCTCAGACATGAGCATAAAAGCGGAGCGTAAGCTTCGCGATATGCGAATGTATGGGAGAATTGCGGGAGTGCGGAGCACGTAGCAATTCGTGGTATTACCATAATTGGGAGAGGCGATTTTGCGAATGAGGCTCTGCAGTGTTACAAAAAACATACAAGCGTAAGCTTCGCGATATGCGAATGTCTGAGAGAATTGCGGGAGTGCGGAGCACGTAGCAATTCGTGGTATTACCATAATTAGAAGAGGCGATATGCGAATGAACTGTGATGATTGGAGGGAAAACTATATGACAATACAGTTTTTCAGAGACGAAATTTAGTTTTTGATTTACAATCATCCCATTTGAAAAACATATTATGTGATTGTCAATGCTTTGCAATAATGGTATAGTTATTGCAAAGCATATTTTCTTTTATCAAGTCTATCGGATTGTTAGAAAATGAAGCGTATTTTAAACATAACGATCCAAAGTCTTACTCATATCTTATTTCAGAAAATTCATGCTTTATTTCACATTTATCAATAAGGCAGGAGTTTCGAAATAATATGATATATGGTAACTCCTGTGACAAACAAAGGAGGACCATAGTAGATGGCAGAAAAAAGAAAATTTTATGGAATGAAAAATGACTATATGTTCCATGCAGTTTTACAAAAGAACGAAGAGGTGTTACGAAATCTTTTAGCAACACTTTTAGAGATGGATGAGGCAGACATTGTAAGCTGTCACATTGAAAATCCCATTGAGCTTGGTAAGGAGATTGAAGGAAAAGATTGTATCTTAGATGTAAAGATCAAGCTGAATGATGCAAGGATCATCAATATTGAATTACAGGTGTATAAGCAGACATACTGGACAAATCGATCGCTGTTGTATTGGGCAAGAGCTTTTGATATTTTGAAGAGTGGACAAGATTATAGTATGCTGCTTCCTACATACCATATTGGAATCTTGGATTTCACATTATTTGAGAATCACCCTAAGTTTATGGCGAAGTACCAGATATTGGATGTGGAAGATGGATTTTTATATTCCGACAAACTGTGTATAAAAATACTTGATTTGACACAGCTAGAGAAGGCAAAAAGTCAATCTGAAACTGATAAAAAACTTCAGAAGTGGGCAAGTATATTTAAGGCAGAGACTCTGGAAGAACTGGAGCAGTTAGCAAGTGGAGAGGAGGTATTTGAGAACATGGTAGTAACTATGAAGAAACTAAGTGAAGATGAAAAAATTCGGATGCAGTGTGAAGCAAGAGAAGATTATGAAAGATGCCTGCTCTCAGAATATAGTGCCGGAAAACGTGAGGGAACAGAAACAACGCAGAAAAAACTGCTTCATAATCTGATGGAATCTCAAAAAATTACTGAGGATGAAGCCCGTAAGATGTTGGGCATTTGATAAGAAAAATATATCTTCCGTGGGCTGAACGGTAGGAATTTCGGGCTGAACGGTATCGCCATTTTATGACATATCAGATACAATAAAAGTGGGTTAAGCAAAGCTGACACCCACAAAACGCAGGGGAAGAGGAATGCAAATAGAGCGCCGAACCTGGCTCGATAACTATCCCATATCGTATCCGTGATGTAGTACATCATATCTATCCCAGATGCGGTTCGGCAATCCAGAGGGAGAAAAATGAAGAACAGGATAATGTACAAATATAATGCAGCAATAGCAAAACAAACAGTTTTGTCATTGCTGCTGTTTTTATAAAGAAAATTAAAATAGCAGGGGGACAGTATGAGACAGGAATACAAAAGAAAAATGAGAAAACAAATGTGGAGAAGATATCTGGCGATTTTATGTATCATAGCCATTTTCTATACCAGTTTACCGATTACGACTATCCGGACACAGGCAAGAGTTTCTGATGGCTGGGAGATATTCGAAACAAATACGGGAGATCCGGTGGCAGCAGCGTATGGAAACGGTGAAACCAATGATGCCTATAAAATGCTGCAGATGAAATATATAAACAATGCATTCTATGGTATGGATTTTTACGAGTTTGGAAAGGGACTATATATCATACGTATTATCACCTCAGGATGGTATCGAAAACAAGCTGGAGGTCATCTAAAAAATCCTGTTTGAATCGTGTGATTTTGGAAGCGTCTGGGACTTTAGTAAAACCGCAGAATTCCCGAAGTGATTTTGAGTAAGCGAGAAAAGTCAGGAGAAGCTGATCCGTAGGTATAGAGAAAATACGTTGAATAATCAAAGCCCACAGAAAAGCTTGCAAAGGGTATTTACGGGTTCTGCCCGTCGATGTATAGAAATGATTTCTAAAAGAAATCGGAATTAACTCATTAATATCTATATGGGTTTCTGATAGAGAAAGAAAAGCAGGTTTGTCATTTTCAAATTTTTCATGGCAATCTAAAAAATATCTGCCAAAGAAAGCTGTTTATATGGTATCATAAGTATCAGAATAACTCCTTTCTTGGGTGATTGGTTTATAGTTTTTAGTCAACTCTATTATACCATATTCGGTGAGGAGTTATTTGTTTTTAGGTAACAAAAAATGCCGTATTTATGCGGCTTGTGGCGTTTCGCAAACGCCTATAATTTATAATGACAGGGAGGATAACAGATGAACCTCGAAAGGATATTTATTTGTAAATATAGAGAATATGGTAGATTTATTGTTATGAGCATTATGCTTATAATATGTACGAGTTTCCCAAAATTAAGATTATATAGACGGAATTATGCTCTTGGACAGTCATATGTAGTTATGCTTAATAGGATATGTGGATTGTTTATTGTTGCATTGGCAGTAATCTTAGCTGTTAGGTATTGTATTAGAAATCAAATTATAAGAAATGGAAAACTTATCTGGGGTAGAATCGATTGGACAAAATCTAAAGAAAGCGGATTCAGTTATATTATTTATGCGAATTATTCGCAAAAGAATTGTTTTAGGCAATATGTCGGAGACGTTTTCTTATTTCCTTCTAAAAAAGAAAAAATCTTAAAATTAAAAAAAATGAAAATGGTTCCTATATTTGTGTCAGTGAAAAATGAAGACAGATATTTTATACCATTACTTAATTATTACCATACTTATGATGAAGTAATAAAAAAGAAATTGCAAAAAGACGTTTTGAGGGCTATTGAATTTCCAGAAGAATAGAGGAATAATTTACATTCTATAATTAGGTAAACCGGCTGATCAGGACAGAGGAAGTAGCCAAATCTGCAGATGTTGGGATAACCACATATCTCTATGCTGGAAACCGTCTGCTGGCAGAGGACGGAGCAGAATACCTGACTTATCATTTCAACAATGTAGGAAGTACCACAGCAGTAACAGACAAATCGGGCAATATAAAGTACCGGTATGCTTATTCTGTATATGGAGAGCTGCTGAAGGGAAAATACGGAGAAGTCCTTTTCCTGTACAATGGGCAATATGGTGTGCAGAGCGACGACAGCGGCTTATATTATATGCGTGCCCGCTACTACAATGCCGCGATAAAACGCTTTATCAATCAGGATACCGTGACGGGATCCATAGAAAGCAGCCAGAGCCTGAACCGTTATGCCTATGTAGAAGGAAATCCGGTAAGCTATCTGGATCCGTTTGGGCTGTGTCCGGAAATTATTGATATTTTGCAGAGAGTTAATAACTTTGCAATAAAACTATGTGCTGGAACACAAGTGGCACTATTAGGAATGGCAATTGTTGATTCCGAGATGGCTCCATTTATACTAGCGATAGCAGGGAAAATAGGACAAATACAAATAGGATTGACGATTGCATATATGAGTATGGAAATCACAAAAATGTATTATGAATCTGATAAGTCAATAAAAGAAATTGTGCTGAATGTAATTTCAATCGCTGCTGCAGAAGTTATGTCTAAAATGGAAGTTGATGCTATTATTCAACTTGCATATTCCATATATGACACTATATTACAGGAGGCTGTGAAAAAAACAGATTAGAAAAGGATGAAGTAGCAAGAAGATCATGAAGAAATTATATCAATTAGAAAAGAAAAAAATGAGTTCTGATGACATGTTTCCTTATTTGGTTATAATGAGTTTATTTACGATGATACCAGTATCAACAATATTTACAGGTAGATTTAAAGAAAGGTATATAATAGATATTGCATTGTTTTTAATTGTGGATCTGGGGATGTTTATCAATATTATTTGTCGTGTAAAAAAAAGAAATACGCTAATTCAACATGGTAAACTAATTATGGCCGAAATTACAGAAATCCAACACTCTAGAACAGGCGCACTGCGAATTAAGGCTAAACAGAAAAATGATAAAGATGGTAAGACATATATTTTTTCACAAAGGGATAAACTTCGAGGATTGCCATTCCAAAAATTATATACGGGTATGCAGAACCGATATGAGATAGGTGTTGTAGTGGATTCGAATGATTGGTCTGATTATTATATGCTGATATTTGAAACTGCGGAATTAGTTTCGAGGATGATCTGAAAGGAAAGCAAATATGAATGCAAAAATTTATATATGCAAACAAAGAGATTATGTGACATGGTTTACGGCAACTTTGTTTTTCGTGGTAGCATATCTGATTGTTGTTATGGTTGACAATATAAATAAAACAATGCTTTGGGGAGGCGCATTGCTCATCAGTTTGGGATCAACTGTTTATTTTTATGGGAAATACAAGATGAGAAATGAATTGATGAGGAATGGACAGCTCATATGGTGTAAGGTAGATCATACAAAGTCAAGTATGAATGAAATGGGTATCGTCGTATATGGTAATTACTACTGGAAGGAAAAAATATTTCAAACATTTGTTGGTACGATACAAATGCGAGGGTATGATAAAGAATTATATGAAGAACAATTAAGAAATACTTGCTATGTTCCTGTTTTTGTGTCTAAAGAGAATCACGATAGGTATTTTATGGCATTGTGGAATTATCAGTATACTTATAATGAAGTAATTGCAAATAGCTTGCAAAAAAAAATTATAAGAGTTATAGATTTTTCAACAGAGGGGTTAGAAGATACAATGGTTCATAAATGAATATTAGGTAATTATGAAATTTACTTGTGGTGTTGATTCGGGACTTGAAGTTAAATAAAGAAAAGAGTTTTGAACATACAAAGACGGTAATTGCAAGCTGTGCAATATTATTTGTTTTGTTAATAGCATTTATAGTTGGAAGCATAGAACATTGGGATTATGTTCGGATTGTAAAGGGATATCAAAATAAGCAATATAGCATCGAGGAGGGTAATGTTGAAGATTTTCACACAAGTTCTCGTTATGAATCATTTTGTGTGGACGGCGTTAAATTTGAATATTCAAATCATCAGTTTGGACATGCTTACCGCTTGACAAAAGGGGAAGGCGGTGTCATTGCAGGCAACGGGCAAAAATTACGAATATATTATATCTATAGCGGAAGATTTTCTCAAAATGAAATTGTGAAAATAGAGCAGATAGAAGGATGAGACACAATGGATGAAAATGAATTCTTATTAGAAATTGCTTTCATATGCTACGTACAAATTATATTATGGGTTACTGGTCCTAAATATTGGGAAACGATTTTAACAAAGTATTATATAGGGAAAAAACAATGTGTAACGGGGGAATAGTTTTGAAATACTTGATTAACTTTTTAAAATATATTTCATACATAATTGTCATTATATTTGTTTTTATTATTGGATATGATATTTTGCACCAGTGCTTAATTTATGAAGGAGTCTATATCCCTCTATTTGTATTATGGATGGTTACATATACATCGCAGTTTCTATTACAAGAGAAGATCAGAAAACAAACAATGACCGAGGAGGAGATCATACTTTTTAAGAAAAAGAGGGTAGAAGATATTCATTGGTTAAGAGCACGAGAGGATTTTTATAAGAGTCTGGGACTTATTACCATAGGCTGTATTATAATTGCTTTCCTTATAAGAAATGCATTGAAATAGGTGTTGGAGTAGTTATGAATATTGAAGAAAAATATAAAATTTGTAGAATCTATTGGATTATAACACTTGTTATAACTGCTATATATGTTGGAATTTATGAAAAAGATTTCTGGAACTATTTGTTATTAAAGGAAAAGGGGGAAATAGTCGGCGCAGAGATACAATCTGTTGACTATAAAAGAAGCAATCCGTTTTTCGTTTATTCTTCAGTTTTATATGAGCATAACGGGAAAAATCTTGAGAGGAAAGTACTTGCAGCCAGAGATGAAAAAGAAGGAATGTTAATAAGATTAGCTGTGCAAGGGGGATATGTATACAGGACAACATTGATTGTTCCGGAAGATTTTTTCTTTGATATGTGTATTTCTGTGAATATAGGGATAGGGGTGTTCCTTCTTATTTTGAAGATAAGATGTTCTGGAAACAGGAAGTAGAACAGCATGATAAGACTCTTTATAAAAGATGTGTAATAGCATTAGAGGTATATGTATTATGATCGGAAAATACTATTCATTTGAAGCCGAACTGGTCCTGTGTCAAGATTTAGCACAAAATAAAATGAGAAGTTTTGCCACTAAGCTGCTGACAGAGAACAGACCCTCTCATACATTTTTTCAAAGTCGTTAGGAGACATATAGTCGCAGTGGCTGTGAATCCTAATGGTATTATAAAAGGTTTCAATATACTCAAATACAAGCCTATAGGCATGTTTGTAGTTAATGATATGAAATCTGTTAAGCCATTCTCTTTTGATTAAGGAATGGAAAGATTCGATGCAAGCATTATCGTAAGGATAACCACTATGAGAATAGCTTCGTTGCATCTTTTCTGTGGCTTTACGCCACGCATTTGAAACATACTGGCTACCACGATCCGAATGGATAATAAGTGGTAAATCAGTATTACGACAGGCTTTTGCCTTGTTGATTGTTTCGATAATTGTAGATACTTCCATAGTGTCTGCAAGAGTCCAGGCAATGATTTTTCTGGCATACAAGTCCATAACGCAGTTAAGGTATGCAAAACCATCCTGCGTCCAGATATAAGTGATATCTGTGCACCAGACAGCGTTAGGACGTTCTGGATTGAACTGTTCATTGAGAATGTTGTGGAGTTCCATGCTAAAATCAGAATCTCTGGTGGTAGTAGTCCACGGTTTGGTCCACTGGGCACGAATGCCCATTTCACGCATGTATTTACCTACGGTGCGCTGACTGATGGTTTCACCAGATTTACGTAGTTCCTGAGCAATTTTAGGGGCACCGTAATTCTGTTTTGAATAATCATATATTTTCTGGATTTCCTTTTTAACAGCATCTTTTCGCTGACGGGAAGGAGATACCTTTCGATGAAGAAAGGATCTGTATCCAGAGCGGGACACGCCTAAAAATTTCAGCATTCCGGAGATAGAGATGCGGCGTCCGGTTACTTTGGCAGCCTCTACCTTTGCAGAAACTTCAGTATAGATAGCTTCTGTTAATCTTTTCCCAGAATGCCGATGGCTTTTTTTAACACATCAAGAGCATCTTGTGCATCACGGAGTTCACGCTTAAGGCGAGCGATTTCCTTCTCTTCTTCGGAAGCGTAGCTACCGGAACCAATAACGGGAATATCGCCATCATTATCTCTGAACTGGGCTTCCCAGCGGGCAAGGGTACTGACACCGATCCCTAGGTTCCTTGCACATTCAACCTGTGTAAGATCAGGATGTTCCTTGCGATAGTTGATGGCATCCAACTTGAACTGCTTGGTGTGATGAGCTGTTTGTCGTGACATAATGAGTTCCTCCATTTTCTTTATTATACAACACTTAAGGGGATATCTCATTTTGTTTTGTACTATTTAGATGCTAACACTAGAACAATCTGGGGATAGGCAGTTTAATGGAAAAAGGTTCAGTTATGACAATAGGAAGGAAAAGGATATGGATGTATTAAATAAGTTTTTGCAAGCAGAAATAAATTCAAAAGAATACTATGATAGTATTACGAATTTCATTAGCCTATATGAAATAAGAAAAGGTGAGTTTGAGGGGAATGAGTATATTATTATGAAGGTGGATAGAGATAATTTTATAATATTTCCGGAGTATGATGATGGAAAAAGCGAAATACAAATTCCTTTTTCATTTTCAATATATAAAAATAAACTGCTGGATGCAATTAATAGTTATGCATAAGAAAAAGGGATTCTATAATAACAATGGAAATATAAATGCTCATATTGTAATTGGGAAGATAATGAAGTTATACAGCGATTGGATATTTGAGCTTAGGTGTAGATAAGGTAGGAGTCAAAATGCATGATGATTGTATAGTAGCATATAATGTGAATTTACAAGAAAAATACATTGTTATTCAAACATACAATAGCGATAAGAAGAAACGGAGTAAACTTAAGTTTTCAGAAGTGCTAACCCATTCGTTTAAATGTATTGTTAATAGTAATATAATATATGATATTCAAGAAAGTGAAATAGGAGCCTTTATTAGTGAGAATAAAGATGAATTAATAAAAATGAAAGGTTATTGTTGGCCTGTTGATTATAAAAGCGAGAAGGATCTAATTGAATTTTTGAATTCGAATGCTTATAAATATATAAAAATATATTCATCATATGGTATGTATGGTTGGATACTTGCCAAGTCTTATGAAATAGAGACCGAATAGATATAATTTTATTAGATAATTGTTATGTGTTAGATGAATATGAAAATTGTGATATCCCTTTCTGGTCAGAAGTGATATAGAAATAAAGGAGATCGTTTTGTTTGTGAGGGAGGTTTCGAGGCATGCAGTTAGATGATTTTTACAATGAAATGATAACGGTATTTGAAACATGTATATTTGAAGTCTTTGGAGCTGAGATGAAAAAAGTCAAATTTGAATGTAAATTTGAAAATAGAGGCTTTTTCAGATTGGAATATATGTACTGTCCTAATAATTATGGAATTATTATTGAAAATGAATATAGAACATATGACATAGACATAGTAGATGCAGAGAATGCATCCAATTCATTGTATAGGATATGTAAATTTAAGAATAGTCTTGCTAAAGCAGATATAGAAAGTGCAGTTCGGCTATTGAAGGAAACTTTGGAAAAAAATTTTAATATGCATTTTGAGAAAGAGGGGGAGTTGTATAGAAAAAACTCCTTGGGCATACATATTTAAAAAAGGGAGATAGAATTAAGGCAAAAGAGGGACAAGAGCCTTCTGATCGGCAGATAGACTGGAGTTTGTATGTTGATTGAAATATGCAATTAATAGGAGCATGATAGTGAAAATCAATATTGAAAAAAGATATAAGAAATAGCAAATCCGCTAGAGAAGAATAAGTATTGTATTTTGGCAGAGGAGACAATACGAAAGCTGGCATTGATGGAAATGAAAAAGCAGAAATAAGAGATGGCTGGTGGTGAAATGGGAAAATCGGGGAAATATAGGCTTTGAGGGCTTTCAATTGCAGTAAATCTTTTGGGAACTTCTGCTTCGTTAGAGTTTAAAGAGTTATTTAGAGGGAAAAATGATTATTTAAAAGAAGGCATTATATGGATTGTTGAGAGAGGTGAAGATAAATTTGAATCAATTATTCAAGAATACTGCCATTAATATTTACAAAAGAAATATATGGGACGACACTTTGTTCTATGGTGTTATTGCAGATGGAATATTGCTATTATTGTTAGGTGTTTGTCTGATAAAAGACCAGTGGTTAGGAGAACACTTCAATTTGATTGAAATCATTTTTGTCATATGTTTTTTGATCATGTGGATTTTACTCAATGTTGTAAAAAAACGAACAGACAAAAGAAATTTATTCCTTCAAAATGGATCGGTTATATGGGCGAGAATCAATAAAAGCGAATCCTATTGCGGAATGGATGAAATAGTGCTTGTAGCGGATTGGACAAACCCAAGAAATGAAAAGAAGTATACATTTCATACCGGTTATAAAAGAATGGGCATTGGTATGATCCAGTATATTAACAAGGCATTTATGCAGGAAACAGAAGTACCTGTTGTTTGGGATGAAAATAGCGAAAATCATGAAGTTTTGTTAAAAGAACTTATAGAATCCTATATGTCTGACATAAATAAGGCTGTTACATTTTCAAAGCCGATACAGACTATTGTAAGGTCAGATAATACGATTGATACCGGAGAAAATATTAGGGCAGTATCATATGAAAAATATGCTATCATCAATGCTTGTTTGGGAATTGTATTAGGAGTTGTGATAAAAAAGTATTGGTTTTCTGTAATATGTGTTGTAAGTCTGCTGTTTTTTGGAATATTGCATTTCTTGCGGAAAAGGGATTTTAAGGGATAAATAAAATAGGAAAACTGACCTATAGTGGAGCAAATTATATTATGGGTTACGGGTCCTGAATATTGGGATACGATTTTAACAAAGTATTATATAGGGAAAAAACAATGTGTAATGGGGGAATGGTCTTGAAATACTTGATTAACTTTTTAAAATATATTTCATATATAATTGTCATTATATTTGTTTTTATTATTGGATATGATATTTTGCACCAGTGCTTAATTTATGAAGGAGTCTATATCCCTCTATTTGTATTATGGATGGTTACATATACATCGCAGTTTCTATTACAAGAGAAGATCAGAAAACAAACAATGACCGAGGAGGAGATCATACTTTTTAAGAAAAAGAGGGTAGAAGATATTCATTGGTTAAGAGCACGAGAGGATTTTTATAAGAGTCTGGGACTTATTACCATAGGTTGAAAGATTTGGACAATCATTAGTATCATTAATATCAGAGGATGAAGAAGTCAAAGTTACCTTAATAAAATAGAGGAATTGTTTGATCTCTATGGAGATATAAATTGATGGAAGACAAGAGAAAAATAAAAGAAATATATAACTGCATGTCTATTGCATCTAATGAGGAATTGTATCCATTGCAGAAATGGTATAATCAATTAATAGAAAAAACAATTGCTGAAATTACTGTGGCAGATGTTTTAAGAATGATACGTCAAAAAAAGTTTACAGATCTTGCTATGTCAAAGGCAATAAATTTTTTGCGAGAGGATGTATTTGTTGGCGAATTATATGAAGGTGATCTTCTGGAAAAAGTATCAGAAATGGATAGTTCATTTTTAATATCTTATACAGATGACTTAAAAAATATTATTAACAATGCATTAGTAAAAAGTGAAACACATGACTGGACATATGATGGAGAAGAGGAAGAATTTAAAGATATGATAGATACCTTATCCACAAAACTAACAGAGCTTTAGAGTATATGGGAGAAGATGGAAGACAGGTTCCAATACAAACATTGCAAGATGCAATTAGATATGGAGAAGTCATGCCAGCCCCAAGAGGTTTAAATATAGCGATGTATACTGTTATGTATAAAAACGAGAAAAGGTATAATTGGAAAGAAATGAAATATGTAAAAAAAATAAAGACCCAGCCTTGTGAATCAACAGCAGCCTTAGAAGCTCTTAGTGTTTTGCATGGGAAACAGCAATGTCCGTACAAGGAAGTACGGACAAGTTGCACTTGAGCCCGGATGGCGAAAAATGTAATATATGGCTTGCCATATATTATGTAGCATCGGTCTATTGCCGTAGGCAATTTTAATGACCGATGTTCCACATACCGGTTGCGTGTGCTTACCGAAACTGAATCAAAACACCTAGAGCTACTTGGCGGCTGTTACCTGAACAAGGATGGGTTTTATTTTTCTATATACGTGCATATATTTTTATTAAAAGAGATAATAACAGCAAATAAGAATTGTAAATGCTTTGCAGTGATGATATAGTTGTTACAAAGCATATTTTCTTTTATCAAGTCTATTGAGCAGAAGAGAATGATTCTCGATACGCTCTATGTCTTAAGCATATCTTATTTCAGGAAATTCATGCTTTATTTCACAAATTTATAAAGCAGGGGTTTCGATAGGATATGTACGTGTGATCAGCTCCTGCGGCAAACAAAGGAGGATCATAACAGATGACAGAGAAAAGAAAATTTTACGGAATGCGGAATGACTATATGTTCCATGCAGTCCTGCAGAAGAACGAAGAAGTATTAAGAAATCTTCTGGCGACACTGCTTGAGATGGACGAAGCGGATATTGTAAGCTGCCGCATAGAAAATCCAATTGAGCTTGGCAGGGAGATCAAGGGGAAAGAATGTATCTTAGATGCAAAGATCATACTGAATGACGCAAGGATTATAAATATTGAACTGCAGGTATATAAGCAGACCTACTGGGTAAACCGGTCGCTTTTATACTGGTCGCGAGCATACGATAGCATTAAAAGCGGACAGGAATATGATAGACTGCTTCCGACATATCACATCGGGATTTTGGATTTTACATTATTTAATGAGCATCCAAAGTTTATGGCACAATATCAGATCCTTGACGTGGAGGATCACTTCTTGTACTCGGACAAATTATGCATTAAAGTGTTAGATCTGACGCAGATAGAAAAAGCAAAGAAACAGCCTGGAACTGACAAAAAGCTTTTGAAATGGGCAAGTATATTTAAGGCAGAAACTTTGGAGGAACTGGAACAACTGGCAGGTAAGGAGGAGGTATTTGAAAACATGGTATTGACATTGAAGAAACTGAGTGAAGATGAAAAAATCCGGATGCAGTGTGAAGCAAGAGAAGATTATGAAAGATGTCTGCTCTCAGAATATAGTGCCGGAAAACGTGAAGGGATAGAGGAAGGAAGAAGCCTCGAAAGAGATGTAATTGAGAAGAAACTGCTTCATAATCTGATGGAGTCTCAGAAAATTACTGAGGATGAAGCGCGTAAGATGTTGGGAATTTGATAAGGAAAACATATCTTCTGTGGGCTGAACGGTAGGAATTTCGGGCTGAACGGTATCGCCATTCTATGACATATCAGATACAATAAAAGCGGGTTAAGTAAAGCTGATACCCATAAAACTCAGGGGAAGAGGAATGTAAATAGATTGCCGAACCCAGACTCGATAACTATCCCATATCGTATCCGTGGTGTAACACATCATTATTATTCCCAATGTGGTTCGGCAATCTAGAGGGACGGAAGATGAAGAATAGAATAACATATGAAGCAACAGTAGCAAAAATAAAACGATTAGAAATATGTTTTTTGCTGGTGTTGTTTTTTTTATATGTCAGAAATCAGACAGTTCATGCACAACAGATCAAATATGATCAGTTAGGAAGGGTGGAGCAGGTTACTTATGAAAATGGGGATTCTGTGCGGTATCAGTATGATGCAAATGGCAACATGACAGAAGCGGAGATAAATACTATAACGAAACCGGAGCCGACAAAGGAACCGGGGACAACGAAGAAGCCAAATCCGGGTACTGGTTCAGGCTCACAGGGAGAAACAGGAACTAATCGGGGACAAGATAAAATAGATAAGCCGGAGATAACCGGTACACCACAGAAAACACCGGATCCGGGAAAGCCACAGAAAACTGCCAAGAAAGGAATGCAGATAAAAACAAAGACTGCAATTTATAAAATAACATCTGTAAAAGGCTCAAGAACAGTCTGTTATCAAAGACCGAGGAAAAACTATCGAAAGATTGTAATACCGGATACGATTACCTATCTTGGGAAAAAGTACAAGGTAACAGCGATAAAAGCCGGAGCCTGCAGAAAGCAGCCCAAACTGAAACAGGTTGTGATTGGCAAGAATGTCAAAACTATCGGAAAACAGGCTTTCTATCAAAGCAAAAAACTAAAGAAGGTGCAGATCAAATCAAAATGCCTGCAGAAGGTTGGCAAACAGGCATTTCAGGGAACGCATAGGAAAATGGTGATCAAGATGCCGAAAGGGAAACGAGGAAGATACAAAACTATAATTAAAATACATAATAAATAATATTGATATATTAAAGAAAATAATATACAATACAATTGATTTATATACAATAGTAATTAGAAGGGATAAATAATTTTTAGTTATCCGTCGGCTTTAATTAGAAAATGGTATTACAAAAAATCAT